>JGI11705J14877_10000047_pt1 | contig 72308 bp, 50 predicted proteins | sample Etolaghawater15m_FD_14877 | JGI IMG/M metagenome (IMG submission 14877) | reverse complement strand
TGCTGCCGCCGTTATTGGAGGCCAGGTTGGTGATGCCGGTAAAATTCCCGTTGATGGCCGTGGTGCCGCTAAAACTCAGCGTCAGGTCATTGGTGGCGCCGGTGATCGTGCTGCCGAAGGTCGGTGTGGTGCCGGTTAAAACGCTATCGCCAGCCAGGGTAACCGCGCCGGTATAGGTCTGGGTGCCGCTGGTGGTGACGTTGTTACTGATGGAGGCGGCATTGGTCACGGCCAGGCTGGCCAGCGGATTGACGCCGCCGACGATGCCGCCGAAGCTGGCCGAACTGCCAACGCCGGTGATGGACAGGCTGCGATCGGTGGAATCGGAATTGAGTGTGCTGACAAAGCTGACCAGGCCACCGGCGCTTAGGATCGTATCGGCCGTCAGCGAAACCGCGCCGCTGTAGGTTTGTGTCGCGGATGTCGTGACGTTGGCACCGATGCTGGTGCTTCCCGATATGCTCAGGTCGGCGATTGCGTTAGTCACGCTGCCCACCGCGCCGGAAAAACTCGCTGAACTACCGGTGCCCTGGATGGTCAGGTCACGATCGGTGGTGTCCGAAACGATGGAGCTTGAAAACGCAACGAGGTTGCCGGCGTTCAAAAGGGTGTTTCCACCTAGTGTGATGGCGCTCGCATAGGATTGCCCGCCGCTTGTAGTGATGTTCCCTGTGATTTCTGTCAGCGCTGCCGGCCCGTTTGATATCTGAAAGGTGCCTACCCTGGTCAGCTGGGGATCGCTATTCAGCGTGATATTCGCCGTATGTGCACTGTCACCGATGGTCAGGACGTTGGCGGTTAATTTTTGCAGTTCGATTGGGTTCAACCGCAGCGTACTGGCCGCAGCAGAGCTCGAGATCTGGATTGCTCGATTAGTTTCGCTGGTCGTGATGCTGATGTTCCCAGTTCCAGCAGTGATTGATAGCACGCCACCGTTGATTGCCAAATCACGGGCAATCATATCGATGTTGCCCCCTTGGGTATCGACTGTTATCGGAGAATTAGCGAAAGTCAGGGTACCCGAACCATTTGCGTCATTGTCTGCGCTTAGGATCAGCGTTGCGGCATCCAGAGTGATGTTTTCATTAATGGCTATATTTCCATCAGCGCTCAGGGTCAAACTGCCGCTCGCAACGTCATTGTTAGCTGGGTTCGGATCACCATCGATTGCGGCGTTGACCTCGATGTCTGCCGTGGCCTGAAGTGTGACAGCAGTCCCCAACTTCAGTTGATCTGCAATAACCGACGCCGCAATGGTGTTGGTGGTCGAGTCGTTGGGGTCTGCCACGCCGCCGTCCCCGCTGGTGATATCGGCGTCAGAGAACTGATCAACCTGATCCAGACCAACACCCGTCTCGGATGTCGCCTCGACACGTATATTGGTCGGATCGAGCAGCAAGGTGCCACCCGAGCCAGCAGCGGAGGACAAATCGACGCGGCCGTTGAACTTGAGTTGTTGTTTACCGGAGACCTCGGCGAAGCCGCCGTCCCCCGAGTCGGCGCCTCCACGTGCGGTGATTGAACCGTTGAAACGAGTTGATTCATCCGCCCAGACTATAACCCGTCCGCCATTTCCAGTATCGGTGGCATCGGCTTGAATCAGCGCGTCCGACGCTACGATGGTTTGCGATGCGTTGATGACTTCAGGGTTGCCCCCCTGATAATCACCCCCGATCAAGACAATGCCGCCGCCGGTTTTTCCGCTGGCATCAATGGTTGCGGCATCCAGCAAACCGACCTGGTCGCCCAGTATATGCACGACGCCGCCCTGGCCATGCTCACTGCTGACATCGATATCGCCGCTGTTGAGGGTGCGCCCGGAAGAGGTCAGGCGGATGATGCCGCCGTGGTTTTCGATGCGGGTCGCCGAGATGAGGCCTTCGTTGTTGACACTGTTGGTGAATACCCCGGCTGCCGTGTGTCCCTCAAGCAAAACCTGGCCGCCGTCGGCGCGGATTTCGCCGGCGTTGAGCACGCCGTCGGCATGTTCGCCGCCTTGTTGCAGCAGTTGTTCATCAACGCGAAAGCTCATCAGGCCATCGCCATCGAAGTCGAGCACCATCTGCTGGCCGGAAACGAGCGCGATGCGGCCATAGTTGGCGATGATCCGGCCGTGGTTGGCAACGTGGCCACCCAGCAGGGCGATGTTGCCGCCGGTGGCGGCGTTGATCAGGCCATGGTTGATGACGTCCCCGGCCTGCTGGCTGGACAGCAGTTTGTATTGCCCCTGCATGAAGGCCTCGGCATCGATGCCAAGCCCGGTGGCGATCAGCGATTGCACATTGACCGTGGCATTCGGACCGAAGATGAGCCCGTTGGGGTTGCTTAGAAATACGCGTCCGTTGGCGTTGATGGAACCGAATATCTGGCTGGGATTCTGGTCGAGGATGCGGTTCAGGGCCGATGCCGTGGCCGAGGGCTGGATGAAATTGACCTGTTCATGTGGCGCGACGTTGAAACTGCCCCAGTCGATGACCAGGTTGTGCGATTGCTGGTTGATCTGGGTGGTGTTGACGGCCGGGTTCGAGATGTTGCCCTGGCCGGCGCTGACCACGCCATTTTGCGGGGCGGCCTGAGCGGATGACGCCAGTACCAGGGCAATGTGAATCGCCAACAGGCGATAGCGCGGCTGGGCAGGCTTCGCAGAGCAGTTACGCGGCATGGATATGTACACCCCACAAGGAGTCGGTGTCGGACCAGTATATGCGTTCAGATTGCATAGTTCATCCGATTCGTTGCGTGCAACGAGTGAACGGTCGCGCCATGTCCGGTGCTCGATCCGCTGGATTGCGCCGGCAATCCTGTCGCGGACCGGAATTGCTCAGGCAGGTTCATGTCGCGCTCAGAAGTCATAAATGAGACTGAAATAGAACGGCAGGCTCATGTTGTCGGACGGGTCGTCACCGGTATCAAAAGCCAGGGTGACATTAGCCTTGACCGCATTAAATGGTTCGACATTGATCGAGCCGCCCAGGCCTGAAAAGGACACCGAGCCGATCTCGTTCTGTAACGGGTCATTGAGCGAGCCGCTAGCCCAATCGAAGAACAGCGACAGGCGCAGTTTGTTCAGCCAGGTTTGTTCGATGTCAGGGGAGGCATACGCCATCCATTCCACCGAGAACAGGTTGACCTTGTCCATCAGGGCCTCGGCAACGGGGTATGCGCGCACGGTGCCCGGGCCACCCAGCGAAAACTGTTCGAGCGAGGTCAGCAGGTCGGACGACTGCTGGCCGCGAAAACTCAGGATCAGCGATTGCAGGCCTTTGCCAAGCGCATATACGCGGGAATAACTGTACGACAGCTTGGTGAAATCGCCCCCGGCGAGGGCACCCGAATCGCCGCTGCGCGCACTCTGTCCATTACCGTTGCTGTCCATCGAACCGAGGAATTCGGCAAGACCGAGATGCAGGGTAATGTTGGCGGTCTGGAATACGCCCGAGGATGACCAACTGGTGCCCGCATAATCACCGGACAGGGTCACGACCGAGAGTTTGTCTTCTGAATCCACTGTGCTCTGAATCTTGGAGACTGCAGATTTCAGGTCCAGGCCCAGGGTCAGCGACATGCGTTCCTCGCGGTTACGACTGTGGATGTAGGTCATGAAACCGCTGATGTTGGTTGACTCGCCATTGATACCCAGGTCGGACAGGTTGCCGCCGACATCAAACAGGTTGTAGCTCAGGCCGCCACCGGCCAGAAAGCGCGAATTGATGACCGGTTGCTGATAGCGGGCGCTGATGTACTTGCTGTTGGCCGGGCTCAGGGTGAGCAGAAAATTGACGTCGATCAGATCGGCCTGCCCCAACAGGTTGTGCTGGCGATGATTCAGACGCAGGCGGTTCTCGCCGGTATAATTGGAGCCATAGTTGTCGAAGCTGAGATAGGTGGTGGAGGGAACCTCGCTCGATTTCAGTTCGATAGCGGCAGAACCCGGTTTGAGGCCCGGACCAAATACCATGCTGCTACTGAGCCCCGGATAATCGTTGAGCGTGAAAATGATCTCTTCGACCTCGGGTTTGTGAATCGATTGGCCTACCAGCGGTTTCACCACCGCATCGAGTTGTTCATTGCTGTACAGGTTGTTACCGGTATACAGCACCTGGTCGAGAAAGCCCTCGATGACATGAATGCGCACGATACCGTCATTGACCGTTTGTTCGGGTATGTAGGCGCGGGCCAGAAAGTAACCTCGCTCACGGTAAAAGCCCGCGATGGCGGAGGTGATGGTTTCGAACATACTGATGGTGAATCCGGCAGCGGCCACCGTTGCGACCAGTTCTTCAGCGGTGGTTTTGACGAGTTCGTCTATGGCTTGCTGGTTGATGCCGGATTCAGGATCCTCATCGACGCCAGTGATCTGAAAACCGCGCACCCGCATGCGTGGGGCGTCTTTTTCCACCTGCTCGATCTTTTGCTCAACCTCGGGCGGTGGAGCCGCGCTGGGGTAGGTAAACGGTTGCGGGTAGCGAAAGCCTTCGATAGGTTTGGCTCCGCCCGGTGTAGCCCCTGGTGGAACAGCGGTGGTTTGAGCCTGCAACGCGACGCAGGTTAGGCTCAGAAGGCTGACCTGTGCGAGTGACAGCAAGCCTCGCGGCAATGCTTGCTTGACGAGTGGCATTATCGATCTTGGCGGCATTTTAATTATTCTGAAACAGGCTACTGCCTGACTCATGTCCCGGTAGCCCATACTGCAAGGTTCAAGGGTCCGATGCTATCACAACTCAGTGGGAATAATGCGACATTTGCGCTGTGGTTTTGTTCCGGCTCAACGCATCAACAGCACCTTAACCTGGGCTGGAACCAGGGTCATGCCCGGCACGTTGAGGCTCATGCCGTTCTGGCCGGACGGCGAGGTCATCTTGGTCGCCGGCATGCCGCTGTAGAGCACGTTTGTCGAGCCGAACAGATGGCGGCATGGGCCCATGACCATGCCCGAGGCGACGCCCATATTGACGCCGGCGTTATCGCCGTTGCTGAGCGGTGTAGTGGTCATCATGGTATGTGCAGGGCCCGCCATCAGCAGCACCTTGAGCGATGCCGTGGGCGGAATCGCGGTCGGCCCCGCGGCGATGTTGGGATAGGGAATGGGCGTCGGTACGGGGCCGGCAGGTGTCGGGATCGGTGTCAGGCAAACGTCGGGAAAGGCCATGTTGACGCCGCCCATCTGGCAATTGGCAAACATTGTCTGTTACCCCATGTGAATGCGTTCAGCATCGATCTTGATGTCGGATCTGGCGGTGATCGAGGCCTGGCTGCTGCGCAATGCGTACAGGTCGTCGACCTCGTGCAGCACCTCGCGGCTGCGCGACTGATCGAGCTGCGATACGTTGCGGAATACGTTCCTGAATTGTTGCATTAGGTTGTCGACCACCTGTTCCATGTGCTGCGCGATATAACGCACGCGGCTGAACCGGTTGGTCAGGTTAACGCCCAACAGGTTCAGGTGATCGATATTGAACAGCGAGCGGCGAGCCAGCAACGAGTAGTCGTCGGATGCCTGGGTGATTTTTTTACCGGCACTCAGGGTCATGTCGGCATCGGCGTTGAGGTGCAGGTGCCCGTTGGGCGCCTGCAGCGTCATATCGGCAGCAAACAGCATGCGTGCGTTCTGGTTGTCTGGGCGCCGGGTGATGGACAGGATGTGGCAACCCTGCTGAGGGTCCTCGCTGAACAATACGTGATCGCCGGGCAGGGCCTCGATCAGGCAACTGAATGCGCGGGTTGCGGTGACCGTGCCGTCCGGCCCACGTATGACGTAAGCGCTATCGTCGCCGCTCTCCACGACGCCCGACAGGATGCGTGCGTCCGTTGCATGGGGATGTTTGAGTGATACGATTTTTTCGGCATGCATGATTTAGCCTCCGGTTCTGGGTTTGGGTGTCCACGTTTCCGCCTTCAGACGTTTGGCATCCATGCCCAGGGCAAGACTCTTTGACGCGCCACTCCAGATGGTGTTGTCATCGACGATTCCGTGAAGGTTGGTTCGGTACAGGCTGGTATTGCTGAAATCGGCATCCTTCAGCCTGGCGTTTGACAGGTCGGCATAGGTCAGGTCGGCGCCGCCAAACAGTGTGCGCTCGCACAGGGCATCGCCCAATTGTGCCTGCACCAGCCGCGCATTACTCAGGTTGGCGTCGCTCAGGTCGCTCTCATTCATGCTGGCCTGCTCCAGATTGGTCCCTCTGAACGATGCGCCGCACAGGTGGCTGCCGTAAAAAATCGCCAGGCAGGCATTGGCCTGATCGAATTTTGAGTTGTCGAGGCGTGCCGCCATAAAACTGGTCTGTACCAGGTTGGCCTTGCGGAAGTCGCAATCCTGCATCTCCGCCTCGCGGAACTGGGATTTGCTTAGATTCATGGCGGAGAAATCCTGGCCGTTCAAAACCGGAGCCTGAAACACGCATTGTTCGATCGTCGCGTCGCGCAAATCGACGCCCTCGAGATTGGGTTGCAGCAGGTTGGTGCGCTCCAGATAGGCGGCCCCAAGCCGGGCTCCGCGCATGTCGGCGTTGACGAGGCTGGTAAAGATCATGGTGGCCCCCGAGAAATCGGCCGATTGCAATTTGGGCGATATGAAGCCCGTGTTTTCCATGCGACTGTGACGGAAACGAGCGTCGTTGAGCGAGCATTCGACATAATTGACGCCGGATACGTCGCTGTCGCTGAAGTCGGCGTGATTCAAGCTGCAGTTGACGAAATTGACATCGCGGAAATTGGCCCCGCTGAACGCCGTGCCGTTGAGGCTGCATTCCACGAATTTGGCTTCACGCAGATTGGCGCTGGCAAATACGCTGTCATTCAGCGTGCTCTTGATGAAGATGCCGCCGGCCAGTTGGGCGCCGCCGAGATCCATGGCGCCGAGATCCAACTCGCTGATCAACTCACCCATGCGAATCATGCGTTCCAGCTCGTCGCGGTTCATCGTGACGGCCTCCAGTCTTCAAGCTTCGTCAGATCCAGGTTGGAACCGGCGAAATCACTGCCGCCCACGGTGGCGTCCATGAATTCGACAGCATACAGGTTGGAGTTGCGCAGGTTGGTATTGGTCAGTCGAGCTTTCATCAGCGAGCCTTCCATCAGGTTGACCGAACTGAAATCGGCGCCCATCAGGTCGCTTTTCATGAATAGGGCGCGTTTGCCAACCGCGCCATAGAATCGCCCATGTTGTAGGTTGGCGCCGCTGAAATCGGCCATGTTGAACGAGGCCTCTTCAAAGCTGGCGTGTTCAGCCTCGCTGTCGCGCAGGTTGGCCCGGTCGAGCCTGGCCTTGTTGAAGTTGCACAGGCGCAGCGAGCAACCGGCGACGAAACGCACATTGAGCATGGATGCGCCGCCAAAACGCGAGCCATTGCACTCGCAGCCGACGAAATTCGCCTCATCCAGTACGGCGCCAGTGAAGTCGACCTGCTGGAGATGGCTTTTGACGAAATTACAGGCGCTCATCTTACAGTTTTGGAACACGGCGCCGTCAAAATTGAGTTCAAGGAAATTGCTGCGCGACAGGTCGCTGCCGGATAGATCGGCGGCGCTGAAGTTGGTCTCGAGAAAGTTGCTGTCGGCGAGCTGGCAGCCGATGAGCTTCGCCCCATTCAGATCGGCCTTACTGAACTCCGTACCTTGTGTGATGGCGCCGCTGAGGTCTGCGCCATGCAGTCGACTTCCCCCGAGGTTGGCTTGGACCAGGCTTGCGCCTTTCAGGTTGGTGCGGCTCAGGTTGGCATGCGTCATGATGGCCTGATCGAGGCGCGCGCCGCTAAGGTTGCTGTCGCTGAGATTGGCGTATTCGAGGTAACAGCCTGACAGGTCTCGATTCGACAGGTCCATGCTCGATAGATCGACACCGGCCAGGTCCCTGTCGCGCAGGTCTTCGCGATTGTTGAGTGCTTTTTCAAATCGGTGGCGCAGGATATCGAGCGGAAGTCGGTGCGGCGGGCGGCCTTCAACATAATGAGCGCCGCCGCGATAGCCGTGTTTGAGCTGATTCAGCCCATCCTGCATGGCCTGCAGCTTGTTTTCCAGTTGTGGATCGATACGCGGAATCTGTGCCTCCGCCAGGCCCTGTGCGCGCATGCGGGCGATGGTCTGTTCGGCGCGTTGGACCTGCTGGCGAATCTCGTCGATCGCTTGCTGAGCGGATGGTCGAGGCAGTTCAGGCGGTTGTTGCATCATGTCCAGCGCCGCATTGATCTTGGCGCGCACCTGGTCTTCGGCGGGGGTGCCTGTGGCCTGATCGACGATCGCTGTCAGTTCATCGCGCACCTGCTGTTTCTTTTGTTCGGCTAGATCGGCAATGAACTGGTTGAGTTGTTTAAGCGCCGAGAAATCGACATCCGTCAAACGCAGCTGTTTGGCATCGCCGCTGCTGGCGCCGGGCAGTATGCGTTCGATCATCTCCATCACCTGTTGCACGAACGGGTCGTCCATGCCGGCCGTCGGGTCGAGTTTGAATTTGTCCAAAAATGGGGCAGGGTCCAACCCGGCACTGCGCAGTTGTTGTTCGAGTTTATCTTTTTCCTGCTGGATGCTGGCCTCGACCTTTTTGAGTTCCTCGTGTTTTCTGTTGTCGATGTTTTGCACCATGATGGATTCTGCATCAGCGCCCGCCTGTTCCAGCAGTATGACGAATCCACAGCGTTCGCTATCAGGGATGATGTCGGTGGTGTTCATCATGTATTTGAATTCTGTCTTTTCATCCAGGCGGTTGCGTATGGCCTGCGCGTAATGGCTGGCCGGGCGCGCGGGCTGGGTCAGATCTTCATAGGCGACGAGCAGGTTTGCCACGTCGCTGGCATCGTCCTCGTCGACCTCATGCGAGCCGCGGTACAACAGCACGGCGATCTCATGCTCGGGAAATAGATACAGGGTCTCAGCCTTCATGCTGATTTCGCGATAGCCGCCCTGATGGATCTTTTCGATCAGACAACGGGTTCTGAAACCGGGCAGTTTGCCGCTCAGCTGTTGTTTCCCGGGGTGCATGTTGAGAATCGAGAAGCGCTCGTCGCCACGCCAGAAATCGGTCAGCCACTGGTCCTTGGGCGCGGTCATGAAATGGGTCCAGTCTATATCCGGCGGTAGGCCAGGAAAATGATTGAGGCGCCAGTCGTCATCGTAGGTGCCCATCTTCGACGCGCGTTGCCGCCACATCATGTCGAGCGGCCCCAGCCCGGCCGGTTGCGGGCGCTGTCCAGGCGAGGTGATAAGGTGATTCGGGTCTTCGATATTGGGCAGCGGCTGGCGCATCTCGCCGAAATAATCGATTTCTTCGATGCCTTTGCCGATGGTGTTATAGACATGCTCCGTACCGCCAAAGGCGTGTGAATAATCGATCGGCATGCGGGTGAATGGTTCGGGCGGCGTGGGACCGATCATGGGGCGCCAGTAGCGATCGCCGATGACCGCCAGCGATTTGCTCAGGTCACCGGCGCTGATCTCGACCCGGTCGGCGGTGACAGCCCGTCCGCCGGGTGCGTGGTAACTGCCAAACACCAGAACCTCGCCATGCGGTTTGGGCATGCAGGCATCAAGCATGCCCTGCGGCCCCAGTAACGGCGGCAGAAAACGCCACAGGTCTTGCTCCGATAACACATCCTTGCGATCACCCATGCGAAACCCGATGATGTGGCTGACCGACAGGTAATGTTTGTGCTTCCAGCGAAATACCTTGTGCTGATGGCTGATCTGAAGAGGTTTGATGATTCGCATGATGACTTACCTGGAGCAACCGCTCAGGCGTTTACAACGATCGGTAATGGCTGCGACCTGCGCGTGTAGCAAGAGGCTGGACAACGCGCTGATCACGAAGCAGTGAATCAATCGAGCCTGCATCAGTGGATCTCGATCGCGCCGCTTTGGATCAGCGCGGTAATCACTTCGAGCTGAACCTCTTGCTTGCCGAGTTGGGCCTGGGCCGCTTTCAGTTCGGCGTTGGCATTTTCGAGCTTGACGCCCTCGGCGGCGATCTCTATGCCCTTGGCGCCGATGGATATGCCGGTGACTTCCATGTCCGCTGCAAGCGACAGGCCTATCTTGGCGCCGGCGAACAATTCGAATTCGCCCGCCAGGCGCAGGTCGGTCTTAAGGCCAGCGGTCATGCTCAGTTCAGCGGCGAGACCGATCTCGGCCTTGCCGGCTAGATAGATCTCTGAGCTGCCGCCCATGAACTGTTCATCGTTGCGTCCCCACACGTTGCTATTCTGATTTCCTCGGATGACTTCGTTGCTATTGCCGTGTACCTCCGAGTCACTGTCGCCATGAACCACCTCCGTTGAGTTCCCCCAAGTGTAGGACTTGGCATCGCCGACCTTGACGTCGAGGGAAAAGCCGTTCTGATAGCTGTAGGTCGGGCCGAATGTCAGTTCAAGCGACGCACTGCCGAGATGGTTGTTGATCTCGCTGTGGTTGGTGTATTCATCGTGGTGTTCCTTCTTGTCGGCGGGCAGGTCGGCCGAGGTGCCCTGGAAATCGCCATTGATCGGTTCCAACAGGTTTTCGGTGTAGCCGTTGCCGTAGTTGTAGGTTTGCAGCGAGCCGCCCGGACCATTGCCGCCGCTCCAGGCAAACAGACGGCCCTGGTGAAATTCCAACTTGTCACCCCAGTTTTTCTCGACCAGGCCGTCCTGGCCGTCGACCCAGCCAGAGTAATCGCGATCACTGAAGGTCGAACCCAGTGACTGCATTTTTGAGGTCAGAAGGAATTGTTCGCCATGTGTGATGTCGGGGTTATCGGACTCGTGATTCTCTTCATAGTCGTTGCCGAAGTTGATGGTGTAGTCGGCGCCCCAGTTATATATAACGCCTTCGGTGTAACAGTACTGGTTGCCGTAGTGGCGCTTGATGTGGTTTTTGCCATCGTTTTCTGACAGGGGAGTGCTGGTGTCGACGGTGTCGCGCGTAAAACCACCATCTGATTGGGTTGCCCGGTGTTCGTAGAATTCAGATTCGACTTCAACCGGAAAATCCCTGGCCTTGATATTTTTTCGCGTTCCACCATCGATTTCCTGCACTAGCATGCCGCTAGTCTTGCTGATCGATTGATGGTTGTTTTCGGCTGTCAGCAGGGCGGGCGCGGCGGCATTGGGCACGGCGCCGATGATGATCGGTAGGTCCGGATCGCCATTGATGAAGGTCAGCAATACCTCGGTGCCCCCTTTGAGCGGATGGTAGTCGCCTTCCGCTTCGTTGACATGTGTTTGCGCCATGCGAATCCAGGCGCTGGCCTTACGTTCGGGGTCATTGCTGTCGCGGGTGCCATCCGCCCGGTCAAACGGCAGCAGCACCCGGTAGCGGCCATCGGAATCGATTTCGGCCTGACCCATGCCGGTTTCGGCAAAGATGAAGGCTGTCATGGTGCCGTGGAAGCGTGGCTTGGGCGTAAGCCGTGGGGGGCGAAAGTGTAGATCGGCACTGAGCGCGGTGAAACTGTTGCGGTACTGGGCGTTGCTGGCACGGCTTGTCGTTTTCAGATCGCTATCGTCGACCTGACCCTGATGGCTGATGTCAATGGCGATGTATTCCTGGCCGTTGTAGTCGTCGTTCGGATGCATGTCGAGCTCAAAACGGAAGCCGGCTCGCAGGCGCGGCACGCTGCTCTCACCGTAAAACCGGGTCTTGTGACACAACCGCTCCTCGGCGCGAATCTGGCTTAGCGTTTCGGCCTCGCGCTCATCGGTTACATTGGCCCCATAGATGTAATCGGTGCCCTGGCCGCGCCGGTCGATTGCGGCATCTTTGAAAATATCCAGGGACGGTTGACGGGGATTGTAATCACGCACGCTGACACTGGCCGGCAGGCGTTGCTTGCGGCAGCTCCAGCCATCCACGGTGTCGTATAAATGTCGCGTCTGGGTGCCGACATCGTAGGTCAGGTCGTGATGTTCTATGCGTGGGTAGTCGAGTATGTTCTGCAAGATGATTTTGTCAACGCCGCTCGAGTGATCGAAGTAATAGAAGATTCCCTCGTTTTCCATCAAGCGGGATATAAAGTCAAAATCGGATTCACCGAACTGGCAGCGATAATCGCGCTGCAGCAGGTTGGCATTGTCGATATTGAAATCGAAATCAGTGCCATCGTTCAGACCGGCGCTGCGCAGCACCAGAGTGATAATCTCATCGATTCTTAGCTGGTCAGTGTAGATCTCGTTGGTAATGTATTGGGAAAGGCGCCATAGACGCGGAACCAGGATGGCGCGGTAATAAGTATAACCCTGAGCGCTGTGCAGTTCATCGACACTGGCCAGAATGCCATGCACCGGATACTGGTCGCGGTCTTGAAGCATGATGAAACTGGCGGGCTCGTCGAGCAGTTCATCAAGGTCGATCGAGGATTTGGTGCGTGGGAGTTTCAGCTCGAGTTCATAGCTGAACAATCGCGAAAGGCCCTCCATACCCTTAAAAGCGACGACACTGAAATGATCGCCATTGCGAGCCTTGCTGGTAAATTCGAATTTGAGTTCCGCCATTTTTTACCTCGTTGGTGCGCCCATTTCCGCGTCCTGGTCAGTGTGTCATTGCGCGGTGAATTTCTGTTTATCTGTTAAGGGTCTCCGAACAAGCCTGAGCTTCCCCGATGTTTATTTTTGTTGCTGTTGCTTAAACTGTTCTTGCAACTGTTTTTGGGCTTCGTGCAGGACCTGACCGAGTTTTTGCTGCAGGTCGATGGCGTTGGCCATCGATAACACGATGCGATTGCCGATGGTCACGTGGCCCGGCATCGAGCGGTGCAGGTTACCGAATTCGAGCACCACGTCGCCTGTGCCGACAAAGATGTTGGCGACATCGCGATAGCAGTAGTCGAGGTCAGGGGCGACATGCACCTGAATGTTGTGTTGTTGCTCGTTGGAGGTCTGTTGTGTCATGGATTCGTCTGTCTCAATAATCGGTTAGTTACTAATTCAATCTGTTTGGCTATCTGCAATGTATCGTCTGCAACGGATCAACTGAAAATCATGACTTTGAATTGGGAGGGCACCAGGCTCATGCCTGCCGGGCAGTTGGTCATGTTCTGCATGGCGGGGCTCAGCATTTTGGTAGCGGGCATGCCGCCGCTTAATACTTTGAAGCTGCCGACCAGATTACGCGAAGGCCCCATCATCATGCCCGATGCAACGCCACCCGGCATACAGCCGGAATTGTCGCCCATGCTCATGGGCACGGTCGTTGCGAGATTATGCGCCGGCATCATCATGATCAGTTGTTTCATGGCGCAAGTCGGCGGCAGCGCCATCGGGCGTTGCGCGGTATTAGGATAAGGTATCGGAGTCGGTATAGGGCCGGCAGGCGACGGTACCGGCGTCAGGCACACGTCGGGCATGCCGAAATCCATACCGGATAAAGAACAATTTGCAAACATGCCTGATCTCCTTTGGTTAACCCATGTGGATTCGCTTGCCATCGATTTTGGTGTCTTTCTTGCTGACCATAATCGTGTATTTGGAGTCCATGCTATACAGGCCACCGACTTCGCGTGTCATCTGCGCGGCGCTGACCTGATCGGCTTCCTCGCTGTGGCGTATGTACTGCTGAAAGCGGCTGATCATATTACGCGCCATGGTCGTAATCGACTGGCTGAATAGCTTGATCTGATGGTAACTGGCCTGAAGCGACTGGCCCGAGGCCTGCAGTTGCTGATAGCTGAAACTGGCCTGACGGCTTTTGCATACGGTTTGATCCGCAACGCAACTGAAGGTGTCCCCCGCGGCAAGGTTGATGGATTCCACGCTGGACAGGGACAGTGAACCGTGGGCATTTTCGAGCCGGGTATTGCCAGGAAAGCTCAATTGCATATTGTTGTTGCCAGGGCGTTCGAGAATGCCCAAGATATAGGCGCCACCGGCGGCGTCGAGCGTGTACATGACTCGGTCGCAGGGCTGTGGTCGAACCAGGCAACTGAACGCGATGCTAGCGTTAAACATCGCGCCGCTGGCTTCGATGACGCACCCGCCGTTAGCGTCGAGTGACTCGACCGTCGCGTGGTGAATGACGGTGGTGGGCGTCGGGTTAAGCGGAATGATTCTGGACGATGGTATGCTCATTTCTTGCCCCATTGTTCGGCTTGTTGTTTGGCAGGATCGGTTGCCAGCGCCTCGGCGCGGTTGGAACCATCCCACAGGGTGTTGGTATCCAGCGTTTCATGCATCTTGGCCTGAAACAGCCGGGTGCTGGAAAAATTCGAGTCGCGAATCACGGCATGTGACAGGTCGGCCCAGGTCAGGTTGGAATACGCAAAAAACGCGTCCTGAATGACGCTGTCTGTGAGTTGAGCCATCTCCAGGTTGGTTGACACCAGGTTGGCGCGCACGATATGGGTCTGCTGCATACTGGCTTTTTCCAGGTTGGCGCCTTCCATACTGACATTTTCCATGTTTGCGCCATATAGATTGGCGAGCGCCATGTGCGCACCATCGAAGCGCGACTGCTTCAGGTTGGCCTGCATGAACCCGCCTTGCTCCAGTCTGGCATTGGAAAAATCGCAATCCAGCAGGTCGCTCTGCATAAACTGACATTGGGTGAGGTCAAGCCCGTGAAAGTCGGTTTTGTTGAATGTCGCCTTGGCAAACAGGCTGAGAGTGATCTTGGAATCGCTGAATTCGTTGGCGGAGAATTCGCTTTCGTTGAATACCGAACGATTGATTTTACAGGCCTTGAAAATGGTCCCGTCGAGTCGGCATTCATTGAACACTGCGACTTCCATGGTACATGCATTGAATGTCGCGCCGCTGACCCGGCATTCCTGAAACAGGGTGACATCGAATTCACAAGCCGAAAACTCCGCCGAGTTCAAATCGCATTCGATAAATTTGCATGATTGCAAACGGGCTTTGACCAGCTGTGTCGATGGCATGTGAGCTTTAATGAACTTGCTGGCGTTCAGATCAGCGTTATCGAAGATCGCCTGTTTGAAGCTGCAATTGTTGAACAGCGCCTCGTGCAAATCCGCGCCGGAGAAATCACAGCAATCGAAATTGACGCTGGTAAATATGCCGCCGGACAGATCGATATTGCGGCAGTCGAGCCCGGAAAAATCTTCGTCCATGAAAAACTCTCCCAGTGACTTTACCTGATAGGCCAGTTCCGCTCCGGTCATGATCAGGGTCTCCAGTCCTGCAGCAGGGTGTTGCTCAGGTTGCAGCCACTGAAATCGGTTTCTCCGACCACGCTGCGCAAAAAATCGACGGAGTAAAGATTTGATCCCTGCAAGCTGGCGCCGGAAAGCCGAGCCTTGGCCAATGACCCCTGCATGAGGTTAACCTGATGTAACTGGCTGTGTTCGAGATTGGCTTTGCGAAACTGGGTGTTGATCGCCGAGGCCCCGCTCAAGTTGGATTGCCTGAGATCGGCGCCATTCATAATGGCGTCGTCGAGCACGGAATCGACGAAACGGCACTTGGCCATGTGCATATTCTGCAGGTTGCTGCCGCTCAGATTGGCCTGGTTGAAGCTGACTCGGGTCATTCGGGTGTTTTCAGGCGCTGTGGCAACGAAACAGTTCTTGCTCATGTTGGCGCGCTCAAAACTGACATCCTCGAACAGTACGTCGGCCCACACGCAGGTTGGCAAGTTGGCCTCGCTGAAGTCAATATCCTGCAGGGTACATTGTATGAAAGCGGATTCCTCAATTTCTGCCGCATGGAAGTTGGTGCCCTTGAGATCGAGTTCGATTAATTTGAGCTTTTTTATATGTGCCTGGCTGAAATCGGCATGATTAATGACGATTTCGAGGGATTCGACGTTTTCCATGGTGCTGTGTGACAGGTTGGCGCGGGTGAAATCGGATAATGACATCTTGCAGTCACGAAACAGTGCATGTGTGAAATTGGCGCCATGCGCCCTTATGCCGCCGAGGTTGGCTCCGCTTAGGTCGGCGCCACTCAGGTCGGCCTTGTTAAGTGTTGCGCGAGCGAGGATAGCGCCACGCAGGTTGGCGTTACGCAGGCTTGCGCCGCTGAAATCCACCTGCTCCAGATAACAGTTGCTGAGGTCAATATTGTCCAGAACCCGACCTCTCAGGTCGATACAGGCCCAGTCCTGGTCAGCCACGGACTGGCGACGGGACACCATGGCGATGAAGCGCTCGGCCACTTGCGCCAGTTGCTCGTTGTGGGGTGAGCCACCGTTTCGCATGCGATGGGCTCCCATCATATAGGCCTGTTTGAAACTTGCCTGTGCTTCAAACAGGCTTTCTTCGAGGTCATGATCCTGTTGTTGCAAAGCGTCCTGGATCATCTGCTCCATAGTTTGGGTGGATGCATTGTCGATGCCGGCCGCTTTCATCGATTGCAGGTTCTGCATGGCCTCGGTCAGATTCGGGTCGAACTGTGAAAATTCGGCCATGATTTTTTTTGCATCGAGACGCGGCAGCGGGGCAAGTACGTTGTCGCTCTCGTCCTGCTGTTTAAGTTTTTGCAGCATGTCGTCGATTTTTTTCACCGAATCGTCGTTTGCCACATCAGTTTGGCCAAGCCCCCGCAGGCCATTTGCCGCCTCGCTTTGAATGGCTGCGCTAGCCTCATCAAGGGTCTTTTTTGCGTGGTCGGTTTTACTTTGGATGAGGGCCTGAACCTCGGCCATGATCTTCTCGATTTTATCGAAGGAGAATTGGGTCAGATCGATTTTTGCGGGATCGCCCCGGGTAATGCCGGGGAGCAGCGCTTCGAGACGAGCCTTCATGGCTTCGACATCGGGATCGGCCGACGTCAACGATGCTTTCGTATTCAGTAACTCGTCGATCTTTTTATCCAGTTCGGGGTCGGATGATTGAACCCTGGCGCGCTCATCGTCGACCTGTTTTTTCAGCTCCGCGGTTTTTTCCTCGACCATCTTCTGTGTGACATCGATCTTGGCGTCGAGGTTATTGGAAAACGCACTGCTGTCGTTCGAACCGAGTGCGTCGCGCTGAAAGATCTGCATGGCGCATAGTTCACCCGGCGGGATAAGGTCGAGGGTGTTGAAGTTATTCAGCAGAACATCATCGCTATCGAGCCGTCGTTGCAACGCGCGCTCGTAGTAAGCACTGTCGCGTCTGGGATTTGATTGGCGCTCGTAGGCCAGCACAATGTCACTGATCTGTTCCGCCTCATCGTCCGTGACTGCGATCCCGCCGCGCCAGATCTGCAATGCAAGGTCACTGTGCGGGAAGAACCAAAGGGTGTCGAGGTTGAGCTTGAGCTCGCTGAATCGCAGCCCGCCTTGCACTTTCTGTCGCACAAAACAGCGCGTCAGGTATCCCGGGAGTTGGCCGCGGATGACAGCTTGCTGTGGATGCAGGTTGTGAAATTCGTAATCCTCGTCACCGCGATAATAACCCTCGCAACGCTGGTCATGCGCCGCAGCCAGAAAAAATTGCCAGTCAAAGTCATCCGGGTAGCCCGGGAAGAACTTGGTCAGATATTGGTCGTCATAGGTGCCGCAATAACGCATACGCTGGGCGCAGGCTGGATTGAGCACCCCCAGTCCGGCTGGTTCGATTCGGGCATTGGCGCTGGTCAGCAGTTGCTCGGGGTTTTCGATCAGTGGCAGGTCTTCCTGCTGATAACCGATACCGTCTGGATTCGTGCTGAGACCGTTGCCGCCGTAGGCATTGGTGTATTCCAGGGCAACCTCGGTGATCAGTTCCGGTGCGCTCGGTATACCCATGACCCATTGCCGGGGACCGAACACATACAGTGTCTTTTGCTGGGCGCCGACGCGTACCCTGACTTCACCGCCGGTAACCGGTTGCTGTTGTGGTGCAAAGAAGCTGCCCGATACCAGGAATTCGCCACACGGCTTGGGCATGCCTACATCGGGCAGAGGGTTTACACCCATATTTTCGATGGCTTCCTTGAGAAAGTCGGTTTCGAGCAACGCCTGACCGCTGCTGAGGCGGATGCCCTGGGTGACGGACGCGATGAAATGAAAACGCCCCCCGTGTTCGAGAACCTGTTGATTGAAACTCAGTTGCAGTGGTTTAACGGTGTTGATCATACGCTGATCTGTTGGCCTGTCTTGAGTTGCAGTTTGTCATCCTTCAGTTCGAGTCCGCCGCTCTTCAGATCAAGTTTGCCGCTTTCCAGGTTGAGTTTGACTTCCTTCAGGATCAGATCGTTCATCTTGGCATCCAGCGCCGCCTTTTTTTGCGCTTTGAGGCCAAGCGATTTGAAGCCAGCCTCTCCGGTGGCGAAATTGACCTCAGCTTCGCCCCCCAGTTTGCCATGCATATTAACCCAGAGACCGGCAGCCATGTTGATATCCATCTTGATGCCGACGGCGCCGGTGACGTCGATATCCAGCGCACCAAGGCTGAGATCCAGCGAGCCGCGGACACTGGACATGCTGGTTGAGATCTTGAGGGTCGGGATGGTGACGAAATTACCCTCGTAGGTAAACCAGTCGTTGTCCTTGTATTCGAAGCTGGTCAGTAGGCCGCTGACCGAATGCCAGCGAGCTTCCTGCTTGACGCCGCCGCCGCCTTTTTCCCAGTGCAGCTTTTTGCCCGAGCCATTGAACTTTGTTTCCTCGTGAAAGCCTCCGTAAAGGAATTCATTGGTATTGCCGTGGTGATGCGATTCGGTGTTGCCGACGCGGATATCGATATCGTTGCCGCGCGCATAGCTATAGGAATCGCCAAATTGTTTGGTCACCCAGGTAGTGGAGGTGTTCATCTCAGATTTGGGTGCGCCTTTCTCGTAGTCATCTTCCGGCTTATCGCGCTGGGTTCCACCGCTGAAGCTGCTGCCGACACGATAAGCCCAAGTCTTGATGCTGCCGGAGTTGGGGCCGCCTATGACGTCGCCTACATTGCCGGAAAATGTCTCGCCGGTGGGCGCGATAGCACCTAATCCTGCACCGACGGCTGCGCCGACCCCGCCGGCGATGCCGCCAGCCACTGCGGTGGCGAGCGCCGACAGAAAGACTGTCGTCGCCCCCACGCCAAGACCAACGGCTACACCACCCGCGCCACTCCAAAGGTGCGGCGCCAGCAGTGAGTTGATCTGTACCGTGAGGTAGGATGCGAATACGCCGACAGGTGCGGCGCCCAGTAATCCACCGGCCACCGCCCCCGTTATTGCGCCGGATCCGGCGGAGTTTCCACTGGCTTTACTGTAGGTTGATGTCGTATTGAAGTCGGGGAAACCGTAGGCGTTGATCTGGTTGAGATTGGCCTGCTGGTTTATATGCTCCTCGGCGTAGCTGTTGCCCAGGTTGTAATTCCAGTAACCACCGAAATCGTAGATATTGCCTTCCTGAGTATTAAAGGTGTCAAAGCTGGAAACTCTGACGTGGCCTTGAGCGAAGGCGTTGGCGAAGGAATCATCATTAGTCGTGCCAGCGTTGCTTTCAGTCGTGCACAGCGAGGCCTGGTCGTGATGGCGGCGGAGGTTTTTCGGTTTGTAGCTATTACCAAAATTGGCCAGCATATCGCCTGTCTGCGAAGGTGTCGTGGCCGGGGCAGGCATATTTGGCTTGCCTGTGTGGTATTCACCGTAGCGTGATTTGGCTTCCAGCCAGAGATTGCCCGCCGAACGGATGCGAATACCATCGCTGGCGTTGCCGAGCATGGTTGAAACGCTTTCCCCGACTATGACCTTGCGAAACGCGGTATCGGTCACTCCGCAACTATTGGCGCTCTCGTATCTAAGGGTATATTCGCCGGGGTTGTTGGTATCAATGGAAGCAACGACACTGCCGGATTTGTCCTTGATTTGGGCCGCTGAAAACGGGCTGGAAACGGTCGCTGGCGTAGTCGACGAGTCGGTGGAATAGGCCTGCGGATCGTTGTAGGTGCCGGAACCAATGATGACATGCTGAGGTGATTCGCCCTGCAGCGTGATGGGATCATTGGGGGTGCCGATACGCAGCCAGGAGTTGGCCATGGGCGATTCCATGACGATACGATCCTGACCCTCGACGTCACCCATGCGAATTTTATTGCCACTGCCCGTCTGCACGCGTGATTCAAACTGGTTCTCGTGATTCATCAGCGACGGCTCGCTGGCATTAGGTAATGCGCCAATGATCACGGGTTGATCCGGATCGCCGTTGATGAAGCTGAGCAGGACCTCGGTACCGCCGGTAAGCGGAAAATAGGAACCCTTGTTTTCGCCGACGTAGTCGGTGGCTCGACGTATCCAGGCGCTGGCCTTGCGATTGGGGTCAGAGCTGTCCTTGCTGCCGTCGGCACGGTCGAACGGCAGATGGACACGGTAGCGGCCGTATTCGTCAATCTCAGCCTGGTTATGACCGACCTCGGCATAGATGAATCCGGTCATGGTGCCGTAAAAACGCGGTCTGGGCGTTACCCGTGGAGGGCGGAATTGTACGTGTGCGTCGATCGCAACGAAGCTGTTGTTATAATGAGGCCTCGATTTCGGGTTATCGTCCGCTGCGAGCGCCATGTCGAGATGCTGGCCATCGTGGTTGACCTCGACGACGAGGTATTCGACGCCGTTGTACTCTTCGTTGGGGTGCATGTCGAGGTTGAAGGTAAAACCCGGGCGCAGGCGTGGCACGCTGCTTTCACCATAGTAACGGGTTTTATGGCACAGACTTTCCTCGGCGCGTATTTCGCTGAGTGTGGTGGCCTCGTTTTCGTCGCGAATGTTTTCACCGTACTGGTACTCTGTGCCGCGCCCGCGCGGGTCTATCGAGACCGTGTCGGAAATGTCCAGCGAAGGCTGGTCCGGATTGAAATCGCGCACGCTGACGCTGGCGGGAAGGCGCTGGCGGCGACAGGTCCAGGCGTTGATACTGTCGTGTAACTGCCGGGTCTGGGTGCTGGTATCGAAGATCAGTTCCGGGTGCGGAATTTTGAGGAATCCGCTGCCGTTGTGAAAAACGATCTTGTCGATGCCACTGGATTGCTCGAAATAATAGAAAATGCCCTCGTGTTCCATCAGGCGTGACAGAAAGTCGAAATCGGATTCGCCAAACTGGCATCGATAATCGCGCTTGATCAGGTTACCGGTTGTCAGGTTGCCGAGGTCAAAGTCACTGCCAGCGTTAAGCCCGGCATTTTCCAGAACGACCTGAATGATGCGATCGATAGTCAATTCGTGGGTGTATATCTCGTTTGTTTTGTACTGGCTGAGCCACCATAACCTGGGCACCAACTCCGCACGGTAGTGCACGTAGCCTTGAACGGTCTTGATTTCATCGAGTGTAGCCAGTACGCCGTGAACCGGAAACTCATCACCGTTAAGATCGATGATGAACTTGGCCGGGCTGTCCATGACCTCGTCTGCATCGATTCGGGTGGAGCGGAGTACCTTGAGCTCGAGTTCGTAGCGATACAGACGTGAAATGCCTTCACTGGCGCTGAAACCGACCACGACGAACCCGTCGCCATTGGTGGCTTCGCTGATAAATTTAAACCTGGCCTCGGACATGCTGGTTCTCCAAGCAAAGGTTGTGACAGGAAACTGAACGGTCGATGGGATGATGTCTCATGGCGATTAGGGCGAGGTGTTTCAATTGAGTACAAGCCGGTATTCAGCGCCCTCGGCCGCGTCACCCATCCAGGTATTCTTGCCCAGTATGGCACTGTTTTCATTGCCAAGGCAGGTTTGTTGTTCGTTATCTCGGCCGAGAATGAGCACAATATCGAACAACAGGGGTTTAACCAGGAACAATCGGGTGATGGCGCGGATGCTGTCGATTGTCGCCGCATCGCTGGATATTCGGTTAAATGCCTGCTGATCCAGCGGGCCTATCTCGATGTTAAATTTACCACTGCGGTCTTCTACCTGTTTTCCGACCATGGCGTTTTCGCCAAGACGGCAGTTGGAGGCGCCAAGATGACAGCGCTGACGTTCGATAATGCGCACCTTGCGTTTGATACAGGGTTCAATACGCACCGGCACCGCGGGTAGCAGATCATTGAGAATGGTCTGCAGGCCGAGTTGCGACTTGGGGTGATGGCTGAGAATGCCGGCGTATTTGAGCAGTTGCCCCGGGCTGGGTAGGGCGTCGCGAAACTCCCGGCTCAGACCGACCAGGCTGTACAGAATCTCCCAGTATTCGGCCTTGTTTTGTTCGATGGCGTTGACGTTGAAACGGTACTTTTGCCATGCCTGATACAGCAATGGGTAGAGCCGGTAATGAATGATATCGAGGAATCCACGCGCAGCCTGTTGCTCATCCCAGTCATCGTCGAACAGTTCTTCGGTATAAAAACCGGGCAGGGGGGATGACACGCCGTACAGCCCAAAGAACGTGGTCTCGATTTCGTAGCCTTGAGGCTTGCCATTGGTGCTCTCGCGTTCACGTATCCAACTGATGCTTGACTGCGGATAGTCGAGGCTGAGTTCGGGATGGACCCGCAGGTTTTGCAGGGTGTCGCTGGTATCTGATTGTGACGACAAACGGCCGAGCAGACGAATGGCCTGATAAAAATCATAGGCCTCGCCGTTTTGCAGGATGTCGTCTTTTATATTAATGGCTTGTCCCCTGTCTTGACCTGAAATTCGTAGGTCTCATCCGTATTCTCGTCGGTCATTACCAGTTCCGTATAGCTGTTGAGGCTGGCAAAGCTGGCGAACAACTTGTCGGCCAGCAGGCCGAACATGTACATGTCGCCGCGGCTGGCGAAATGCGTGGAGTTAACGCGCAGTTCGATGGTCTGCCCACGCATGGCGATGCCCTGCACCAGACGATCGCCAGGTTTGACGCTGACATCGACAATACCGTCAATTTTTTTGCGGTTGATGGCTTCCTGCTTGCTGCCGCTGGTGCTGGAGAAGATATACAGGCCGAGCAGGGATTTGAAGTTTTCTGTATTTGCGAGTGACAAGTAGTTGAGTGACAGGTGGGATAACAATCGCCACAGCAAGGACTGTCCGGAAGGGCTGTGCTGATATTCCGATGGACGAATCAGGTTGCTGAACTCGACCAGTTCCGAAGTATTTGCAGTCGCTTTGTTGATATCGCCTTCACGCAGTTTGGCCGGTAGCTCACCGTTGCTGCAGGTCAGTTTGAGTTGAAGAATCTCCTGCTGGTCGAGGTCCATGCCGGGCGGATAACTGAAACTGATCCATGACTCGGTGAACCCGGCTTCCTCGCGTTCGCTGACCTGGTAGACCGGATCGCTGATGCTGTCAGGATTGGCCAATCCGGCCAGCCGGTAATGCGATTTATTCGCGGTTTTGCGGTTCTGACCCATGACATCATCAACCGAATACACCTGGTACTGGTTCTGATTGTTACGAATGGGTTTAACCGCATACTCAAAATGTTTGAAATCGTTCTGGATCGAAACTGCGTCGTGTTCAAACAGGTTGATCGCCGGTACGGCATGTAACATGAAATTGCTTGCCGAGATGCGCGGTGTATGCATGCCCCCTTCCTTGAGCGTGAAGTGCATGCGAAAACGCGAACCAGCGAACCGTTTCAGGGTACCGAGAAACCCCTTGATGCGTATAAAAAGGAATTTATCGCGCAACAGGAAGTATTCCTGAATGAGGCGGTATACCGGAAACGCATGCGAGGGGTGTTGCAGTAGGGCATCCTGCTGGTCAAAACCACCCGCTTCGACGTAACAGTCGCTGGCGCGCTGAAGGTCGCTCCCGGTTGTCGAGATGTCAATGACATCGACCTTGTTATGCAGAATGTAAAAAAGGTCGCTGGCGATATGAAAATCGCCGCCAAGATATATATTGATTTCGTTCTGGTTGAAGCTATTGATGTCCACGCCGTTGAATTCGAATTCAAGCGTCAGCATCTTGCGTCCGGTGCTGGTTTCGCTAAGGCTTGCCGCGCCAACGTTCATGGGCCATACGGTGATGTTGCGGGTGGTCCGAAAGCGGCACTGGACGCCGTCGACATCGGTCGAATCGATGTAGGTGCCGGCCTTGACGTCGATACGGTTCTTGAGAATGTTCTTGGGCCGGAACTGCATGATCGTGGCGCAGGGCAACGGCTTCAGGTAATGCGGAAAGATATGTTTGAGCAACCCCTGTGCAAACTCGGGGAAATCGTCATCGATTTTCTGACGTATGGATGCGGTCAGAAAGGCGGTGCCCTCGAGGATGCGCTCGACATCGGGGTCGGTGCTGGTCGACGCCAACTGAGGGGCGAGCGTCGGGTTTTCGGCGGCGAATTCCCTGGCCAGTCCGCGCAGATTATCGAGTTCGCTCTGGAAATATTTATTGGTACTCATCGGGTCACGCTGGTGCTGCCGTTTTCATTCATGATGATGCGCATGGAGAACGGTATGTTTTGCCGCTTCTGGCGAATGTCGGCGGTTATGCTGAAGGCCAGTTGCCGTTGTTTGCCCTGGTCACCGATGTAACGCACGCTGATGCCCGACAACCGTGGCTCGTAGTGTTTGATCTGCTGGCCCAGTTCGTGGCTCAGATCGTCAACCTCGGGCTGGCCGTAACCATTGGTCAGATGGGTCAGGTCGGGTAGGCCGAAATCGTCATCGACCAGCACTGTGCCGCGGCGGGTGTTCAGCAGCAGCTCGAGATCGCCACGCACGGATTCGACGAGTTCGGGGCCATCGAGTTCCTGCAGGCCCGACTGTTCTTCGGTACTCCAGCGGCGAATGCGTTTGAGCAGGCGTTCTTTCATAACCGATGTTTAGCCGGCAAACTCGCCCCAGGCGTCTTCGAATTCGATACCATCGGGTTCCCAGGTCCAGATGATTTTTTCGTAGGATAGCGATACGTCTTCCATATGTTTCATGGTCTCGTTGGCGCGGTCGAGCACGTTAGGCACCCATGGGCGAATGCGCGTGATGAAGGCATTGGCCATGGTGATGGAATAATACAACTCGTGCATGCCGGTGCCGTCAAGACGGTACCAGTTGAGTTTGACCTCGGTCAGCATCTCGTTGGTGCACAGCGCCTGGTAGAGCATGGGGGTGCTCTTGTCGACCTCTTTGGTAATGGTCATGGGCCGATGCACCCGGCGCCCCGAAGCGATGCCACGACCGTCGGTGGGGATTTCGACCACATGGTCAAAGGCCTGCACCAGTATCGTATCCTCGCGATCTTCGAGTTCGCAGGAGCCCTCTATCAGGCCCTGTTCCTCGCCCGTGATGATCATGTTTCCTGGCATTGGCATATGCTTGTCCTCCTGCGCTTGGCTGATGCAGCGTCGTCGTTAATTTTTTTCCATCCGGCTGGTTTCAGCCAGATTGAAGGTATTGCCCATGAATTTCAGATGTGGCGTGATCACAATTTTGGTCACGAACCAGTCCGGTTTGCCTTCGACCTCGCGTACCTTGACCTCGGCACGGCGCAGCGGACGGCGCGCGCGCACCCCGGGGGCCGGGTTATCCATGTCGGAAACGTACTGGGCCAGCCATGCATTGAGTTGCTGGTCCAGATCTCGCCGGTTGCGCCATGATCCCAGGTGCTCGCGCTGCATGACCTTGAGGTACTGCGAGATGCGGCTGACGATGAGAAAGTACGGTAGTTGGGCCGCCAGTCGGTCGGACAGGTCGATGCCATCCTCGCTGTTCTCGCGTGTCAGCTTGCGTGTCGAATAGGCGGAATAGAATGCCGCGGTATCATCCCCCTTGTGCACGCTGAGCGGTATAAAACCCTGTGCAATGACGTCCGATTCGCGGCGGTCGGTCAGAATGAACTGGGTTGGAATCTTGCCGTCATTCATGTTCAGGCCCTGCACCAGGCCGGCACTGCTGCCCGTGCAGTTCAGGCACCAGCGATACTGGGCAAAGCTGTCGGCCAGGCGGGTCGCAAAGGCAAAGGCGGCATTGCCCCATAACAGGTGGTTGTCCTTGTCTTTGACCGATTCCCGGTATACCAGGCTGTCGATCTCGGTTTGCCAAGGGTCGCGCAGCAGGAACGAGGGCAGGGTGAGCCCCACGTAACGGGCGTCCTCGGACTCTCGAAAGGCATTCCATTTGACATAGGCGGGTTGTTCAAAAATGGCGCCGAGATCACGCAGCCGACTGAACTTGCTGAAGCTGTCGATATCGAAAAGCTCGGCTGCAACGGCGGCAATGAAGGGGGCATGTGCAATCGCTGACACCATGGCGATGTGTTGCAGGCCGCGCACGTCGGGTGCTCGATGGGTGAATTCGTAATCGGCGATGATGACGCCGTAGGGGCTGCCGCCAAACTGGCCGTATTCCTCACTGTAGACCAGCTGGTAGTAATACGAGCGGTTAATCTCGGCCACGTCTTCGAGTTCATCGAGCAGGCCTTGTTTGCTGACATTGAGGATGGCGACCTGGCAGTTTTCACTGAAGTCGACGCGTTCGAGCAGGAATTGCAGGGCGCGCCAGCTGGCTTCCATTTGGCGAAAGCGCGGGTCATGCAGGATCTCGTCGAGCTGGTCGCTGAGGCGTTTTTCCAGGTTGGCGATGAGCCATCCCATGTTGTCGCTATGCGCCAGAATCTCGTCCAGGCTGGCGCCTTCCGCCTGTAACACCGCTTCCAGTTGGGGCCTTTCTTCGTCTGTAATGCTGGCGCCATCGATGTCACTCGCGCGTGCCAGGAGGTCTGTAAATCGTAGTAAAGTCTTGAGCACCGGCACCTGGTTGAGCAGGGCAGCCGGTTCAAAATCAGCCAGGCGGGTGAATTTCAGTGAAATGAGCAGTTCGGAATCATCGTCCTGCAAACGATTGGGCAGTTTCAGATCCAGCCCTGGGGCCAGCTTGCGAAACGCGATATCGATGCTGTGGTTGTCGCCTTCGAGGTTGATGGGCTTCTGCTCTTCAAGATACTCGGAACGCTCATCGTGGGTATAGTCGCCCAGAACCAGGATGCGAAAAGGCAGTTCGACCTTTTCGGTCTTGTCGCCGGTCTTGGTTTCGTAAACCAGGTTGACTCGATCGCTGGTGGCTGGAGCGTTTTCGTCGGCCATGGCTATATCGTGTCTGTCCAGCAGGCGGCTGCCCGACTCGGCGCCGCGAGTGGTACTGTTTCGATCATCTGGATGACCGGCTTCTGGCCGCGGATTTCATAGTTGACGTCGATGGCGCTGACGGATTCGTTTTCAAGCGCCGAGGCAAACTCGGGGAACTGCTTGACGGAGAAGATCTTGCGGCCATCGCGAAAATCGGCCAGGAACAGCGGAAAGCCCTTCTGGCCTTCATAGGTTTTACGCAACGAATATTCACCGACCTCGATACGCAAGGTGACATCACCACACTCGGCCAGCGACCATTTGAATGTCTCAGAGGCAGAATAGTTGTAGTTGGCCAGGGTCTGAACACCCTCGGCGCAATGCAGGTCAACGAAGGTTGCATACGGCGAAATCTTGGCGCTCTGGTTGATGCCGGTTGGCAGGGCGCTGATCTTGACCTCATAGGTTCCGTCAACGATGAGCTTGCCGGAGCTGGCATTGTTGAGGAATGTAATGAACTCGTTATCCCAGTCGATGTGTTTTTTATCGACCCGGTTGGCGATGAAGCCCTTGCGCGATTTTTTACTCAGGAAGGGGGCTGCGACGCCATCGGTGTATTTCCATAATAAGCCGCCTTCACCAATCAGTGTTTTACCGAAATTCTTTTCAGTGACGCCTTCGAGTTCGACCAGTACGCTATCTTCCCATTGCTCCTGTACGAAACAGGCGGCTTCCTGCTGCATGTATTCGTAGGCCAGCTTGATGGGCCCCTGGTACAGGTCCCAGAACACGCGAGTGCTCTCGGTCGGTTTGCCGATCAGCTTCTGCAGGTTGATGATGGCGGCCCAGGCCGCAGCGCCAGCGCCTTCGCCAGCGGCGAATTCATCGGGGTTGCTGAAATAGTTGGCGGTTTCTTTATACGACAGTTTGTTCGAGTCGGCATTGAAGGCGAGATCTTTTAGTGCCTGTTTGTAGGCCTGATAGGTCTTGGCGGCTTCCTCAAGCGTCTTGTCCGTGGCTTCTTCTGAATCGCCGCCTCCCAGTTTTTTCTGTGCCTTCATGCCTTTTTTGCCAGCCTTGGCCACGAACTTGCCGGCTTTGCCCAGTTTACCAATGACCTTGAGAGCGGCCTTGGCGGCCTTCTGTTTGCCTTTGCCATCGGCAGGCGCGGCGTCGCCACTCATTTCCTGCACCTCGGCAAACAGTTCGATATCCGGACGCGCCTGCATCAGGCCTTCGGAATAAACCGGTTCGATTTCGCTTTCAATACGGCGCAGCAAGGCGAAATAGGGGTTTTTCTGACCCACCATCGATTCCACCGTGTTGAGCCATTCCTTGCGGTTGCCGAGCTTCTTCTTGCCCACGTCAAAGGCCATGGCAAATTCCTGCCAGGCCTTGAGGTATCGACGGTTGTAGAAGGTCATGAACTCTTCCTTGACCGCTTCCAGGCTATTGGACCCGGCGCCAGCGACGGTCAGTTCGTCGAGGAATTCGTTGATAAAATCACGCCCTTCAAGGGTGTAGGCCGCTTCCACGGTCGGCTGTTCATAAAGCTGGCGGCTGCCGACCCAGAAATCACCGGCCTTGACGTCATCGAAGCCCTGCAGGTTGGTGTATTTGATGAGCCATTCAAAGTCGCCATGACTGCCCGAGATTGCGCCCTGCAGCATGGCCTGCAGATTGAGTTGTTCCTCGTTGAGTTCAACCTCCGAGTTCTGCAGGGTAATGTATTTTTTGTAAAGCGGGCCGAACAGCTGCGATGCTTCGCTGCCTACCTCGGTCGCAAGCACGCGGATGTATTCAGCGGGAATCTCGGGCGTGGCCTCGAAACCCTCGCTATCCTGTTCCAGCTTGGTGCGTACCAGGTTGAGCCGACGTACGATACCCGATACCAGATAGGCGCGTTGATCGCTACTGAGATCGCTGATGCGCAGGCGTGTCTCATCAAGCGGCGCCAGCAGTTCGGTTTTGAATGCACGGACGAATTTGCGTTTGAGCTCCGTTTGCTGGGGGCTGGCGTCGGCAAAACCGTACCAGGGCAAGGTCCAGTTGTCCTCGGTCTGGGCCAGATCTTCGGTCAATTCGACCAGGCGATTGAGGGACGCCAGTTGCAGGTTACGGCTTTTCTGCTGCAGGTCGATACGGTCATGGTTCTCAAGCATGGCCTGCATGTTTGCCTGATCGGCCAGAAACGCAGAGGTCAGTGTGACAATCAGGGTGGCCAGGGTTGCGCCACTGGCGCTGAAGCCATAGTTGCGCACCGCGCGGCGAATGCGCTCAGCGCTGGGCAGGGTACTCAGCAGGCCGCGGTCGGGTGGCATGACGCGGGTAAACAGGTGGTGCAGGAAATGTCCCTTGTTGACTACTTCCTCTTCGCCGGCGCCATGTTTCACCTGCTGCGAGGAGGAGAAATACAGACCACGGAATTTGGGTGTTTCCTGATACAGGTTGTTCTTCAGCGCGGTCTGGGCGAAGGCATGCAGGCCCTTGCGCAACTTCTCAAGATTGATCGGCATCTCGATGAGGCTGTCATCGGGGTAATCGCCGCGCTCCATCATCAACAGGCGCAGTTCCTTGGTTCGATCAAGCACCTTGTCAAACGCGAAATCAAGGGTACCGTCGATATCCGTGACCTCTTCTTCACACAGATATCCCATGACCTGATCCAGCGCTGATTCAGGCAGGTATTGGCACCAGTTTTCGAATTGGTCGATGAGGTCGCACTTGGTGACCATCAGGTACACCGGCATGCGGATTTCGAGCTGTTCCATCAGGTCGTTGATGCCGGTGCGTACCTGCAGGCCTTCTTCCATCAACTCTTCTGCGCTGTTGTTGAGCAGGCGATCGGCGGTGATGACCAGAACCAGGCCATTGAGCGGTTCCTTCTGTTTGTGCCGCGACAGCATCTGCAACAGCGTTGACCATTCCTTGCGGTCACGTTTGTCGACGTCGGGCACCGCGTAGCGGCCGGCGGTGTCGATGACGATGGCCTGATCGTACAGCCACCATTCAAGGTTAAGCGTTGAACCGTCCTCGTGGTTGGATAACTCCATTGCCGGCGACAACAGCTTGGCGTTTTTGAGTGCGGTACTTTTGCCTGATCGTGGCTTGCCAAACACCATGTACCAGGGCAACACATACAGCGGGTCGCCCTTGAGTTTGAGATGCGATTTGCGCAGCGCCTTGACTGCCCCGTTCCAGCGTTGGCGCAGGCTTTTGTCGAGTTGCTTGGGTGACATGCCGAGGTCTGCGTCGCGTTCGGCGTGTTCCTGCTTGAGAATGCGCAGGGCCTGCGCCCTGGCCCGGTAATAGATAATCAGCTTGCGGATTAGAACGATCAGCAGCCAGGTGGCAAGAATCAGCCCGTAAACGATTGCACCCTGTTCCAGCGGCAGATCGAGCAACAAGGTGACGCCGAATACGATGGCGCCTATGAGGATGATGACGAGCAGGTACAGAAGTATGGTGAAAAAGGTTTTCATGGCTTCAGTAATTCAGCAGGCTCTGTATCTGTTCCAGCAGGCTGGCGATATTGAACTGGTAATAGATCAGCAGCGAAACAACCACGATGACGGGCACGCCAATAATGACCGGGTATATGTTTAGCCGCGCCTTGAAACTGTGATCGTCCGCTTCGCTGTGGCCCTTGTAGGCAAACGGGAACAGGGTCGCGGAATCGATATTACGCTGGGCCTCATCCGGCAGTAGCAGGCTGAGGTTGAAGGCCTTGATGTCCTCGTAGGCCTTGCGGTCCTCGCCGCGGAAATATTTGCCTCGAAATCCCAGGCCCATGCATAGCGCGTAGACCTCGCGAATATCGCGATCTGGTCCAAATTTATTGAGTACGCTGAGGCGTTCAAAGAATTCAGCGCCAGCGCTGGTGGTGCCGAAATAGATGCGTTGCAGCGGATTCTTGCGCCACTCCGACTTCAGGCTCCAGTCCGAGGTCTGCAGCAGTTCATCGACCAGCGCCACGACCGGGAATTTTGCCTGCTGATAGAATTCTTCTGTCATGCCCTGGGTCTCGGCCAGTTGTAGACTGCGTCCGAACAGGCTCATGATTTCGCGGCGTACGTCATCGGCCTCGACTACATCGAGCTCGTTGCGCACGAATTTCCGCGCGAACAGGATGACATCAGTGAAACAGTCGACGATGCGCACCGGTTATTTCCTCACAACCACCAGTTCAACCTTGGTGTCTTCCGGCGCCTCATCCCATAACAGCGCGACATTCTCCTGGCGTACGACCGACGACCATTGGTCGTCGTGAATATCGATACGCAGGTAATAGGAATTGGGGCGTCGCGGAAGACCGGGTGGCACGGAGGTCATATACACCAGACCAACGCCAGGCAGTGAGCGCTCCTGTAAGATCTCTACGGTATCGCGCGACGACAGTTTGGCGGCCGTCAGCAGGGAGGTTTCGCTCTCCTCGAACTTGGAGGTGGTGTTGACGATCAGGTAGAAATCGACGTGTTCGGTAAAAAACTGTGTGGGTACGTCGGCGCTGAATGCGGTGCCGTCGTTTTTCATCTCGACCAGGTACTGTGGACCGATGGTGATTTCGTTGAGAAGTTGGCTGACCAGGTCGCTGGCGGCGTAAAAACACTTGCCCAGATCGGCATGGTCGTAACCCGGCAACAGGCGTTCGCCATCCATTGTTTCACCGAGCAGGGTAATGCGGTCGGTGAAGGTCGAAATCTCGCCGATCAATTCGCGCAATACGCCGAATACCTGCCACGGGTGCACCAGACCTGATTCGGTGATATGGAACAGGCGCGGCACAAACCGGCTGAGTGATTGCAGCGCCATCTTGTAACGCAACAGGTTGGCGTCGAACCCTGACTTGGCATGCACGGGCGCCTTGTAGGCGGATAGTTGCAGCGCGCGGCCGGTGATTTCGTCGCGAATCTCCTTGATGATGCGGAATAATTCAGGTGTCGCCGCAATCGATACACAGGGCGGCAGATAGCGTTGGTGGTAGATGATGGCATCGCCATCGCGGATGACCTGCATGATCGGAATCATGTCGTAGTCGTTCATGTCCTCGCGTTCGTGTTCGAACACGATTTTCAGCGCATGACGCAGGAATTTGACCTGGGCATCGCTGCCCTCGATGTAGATATCCTTGACGTTTTCCGGGTTGGTCGTGGTGACGAAGCGAGTGGTGACCTCATCATGGTTTTTCAGATCCGACAGCACGGTGACGTTGTCATCGTACTGACTCAGTTTGTGCAGGGCCAGATAGATGGTGAACGGCTTTTCCGGGTCAACCCATTCGTCTTCAAAGGAACGCGGTGAAACCAGTGCGTTGCCGGGCAAGGTGATGAAGGCGCCATCGGGAAAAATAAATTTGCCGGACTCGATTTCACAGGTTCGGTGGGCCAGTGAAGACGACAGCATTTTGATGTCGGCAACACCCCAGAAGTGAGGCTGCAAATGACTCTGGAACGGAATCAAACGATGTTGCAGAGAGCTTTCGGCCAGTTGAAAGTGTTGTGGCTGCAGGAACAGTCCCTGGTGCCAGAATACGGGTTTATTCTCCAAGACGGCTCACCTCTGTGTTGGCGCTATTTGCAGTTGCGGTCATAATCATCAGCATAACTATTCGACGGATTCGGCCCCTTTTTTGAGGAGGTTGAACCAGCCGCCTTCGGACTCTTTTTTGTCGTCTGGTTTTTCCTGTTGCTGGGTGACCAGCGGGTCTTCAATCGAGATAATCTGTTTTGAACCGGTGCGGCCCAGTTCAACCAGGATGTTCAGTTTACCCGGTATGGCTTTCGCCTCATCGGTTATCAGCGCAGCGGCAGCCAGCGCCTTTTCAACCAGTCCTCGTTTGATCGGGCGGACTGGAATGGGAAAAATTTTTACATCCGTTTTCGGATTGAGTTCAAAATACGCGGCGATGACGCCGATGTATTTTGCGGTTTGCGCACGGTTGATCGAGACCTTTTTCTGCTCGCCAGGGCGGATCATGACCTGTTCGAAATTGACGATACTTTCATCTATCTGTCCTTTTTGCATCAATTCGATCGCGCCGGTGCGACTGACGGATAACCCGCGAAAAGTATTCGGGTCATTCATCTGGAAAATGCCCAACGCAAGGGAATGCGGGCGACCGCGAACCGAATTGAGATCTGTCGATGCCTTGGCTACCAGATTGATGGCACGAATTTCATAAATCCATTTTTCTTCGTCAACCACCAGTTCGGTGGGTTCGCTCGCGCAACCACCAAGTAATAGCGCAAGGCAGCAGGCAATGATCAGGGCTGTAATCTGTTTCATTGATGCAATGTTTTATGTTGCGACTTTAACGCGACACGGAATGCCAGATCTGGCATTCCGTGCGCTTTCTCTATGTTGATCAGCCGCCGCTGGTGCGCCAGGAGTCGCTACCTTCGGTGCCACCGGGCTCATGCGTCCAGGTGATGGTGCTGTAGCTGAAGGAAACCTCTTCGAGATGACCATAGGGGCCATTTGCCGGGTCCTGGATGTTCGGGCTGTAGGCCTTGATATCCACAACGGCGGCGCCTTCGATCTCCTGAATGAAATAAGGCTCCTGGGTACCGTCTTCACCGGTTCGGTACCATTCAATGGAACAGGTCAGGCTTTCACCGGTGACCAGTGCCTGATACAGCAGCGGCGAGGATTTATCGACCCGTTTGGTGATCTTGATCGGGTTATGCATGCGCGGACCAGAAGGCTGGCCACTCTGGATATCGCGCGGGATGACGATGTTGTGTTCGACGGCCAGAACCTGAATCTCATCCTCGTGATCTTCCTGGTACACGGTGCCGACGCTGTCCGGGGACATCGCGCCAGCGCTGATGTCGCCCTGGGTTACACCTTCTACTGTCATGTAAATTGGGGTTGGCATGGTTTTCTCCTGGTTGATTGCATATACGGATTAAGCCCTTTATGCCTTGTTGGGTCTGCTAGGTGTATTCCCAATAGGGGGGCACGGGCAGGGTTACACTCAAGACAACGTAATATCGAAACCTCCGTCGGCACCGATGCGAAGTTGTAGCTTGGAGTATTCTTTCTCATCGCCAATCTTGTTGAGGATCTCGGTAGAGATTTTGGGCAACAGGGTTTTATTGACGATGTGGTCTATATTGCGCGCGCCGGATTCGATGTCGGTGCAGCGTGCGGCGACCTGATCGAGGACGGCGTCATCATAGTCGAATTCGAGGGCCTGGCTTTGTTGCAGGCGTTTGCCGACCTTGTTGAGCTTCAGGCTTACGATCGATTTCAATACCTCGCCCTTGAGCGGGAAGAACGGAATGATCGTCATGCGCGCAAGTAGCGCCGGCTTGAAATGGGCCTGTAGCTGACCGCGTATGGCCTCGGTTAATTCGTCCATGCTTGGCATAGGGTCTTGTTCGCACATCTCCATGATCGTGGCCGAGGCCAGGTTCGAGGTCAGGAATATGATGGTGTTTTTGAAGTCGATTAGACGGCCTTCACCATCCGACAAGGTGCCCTTGTCGAAAACCTGATAGAACAAGTTCATGACTTCCAGATCGGCCTTTTCCACCTCGTCCAGCAACACCACCGAGTAGGGGCGTTGCCGCACAGCTTCAGACAGCACGCCGCCTTCGCCATACCCGACATAACCCGCCGGCGAACCGACCAGGCGAGACACCGTGTGTTTTTCCTGGTATTCCGACATGTTGATGGTGGTCATGAATTGTTCGCCGCCAAACATCAGGTTGGCCACGCCAAGTGCCATTTCGGTTTTGCCTACGCCGCTGGGGCCGACAAACAGAAAGATGCCGTGTGGCTGGTCGGGGTTTTGCAGGCCGGCCTTGGCCGTGCGGATGATGGAGTCGATGATGTCGATCGCGTGATCCTGCCCCTTGACCCAGGCGCGTAGCTTTTCATTGAAGGATAACAGTGACGCGGCTTCGTCCTTGACGATGTTGCCAACCGGTACACCGGTCCAGTCGGATACCACATCCGCAACGACCTCGGATGTCACCTCGTATTCGATACGCGGTTTGTCTTTTTGAAATTCTTCCAGCGCTTCGATGGCATCGGACAGAGCCTGACGATTTTGTTCGCTGTCATCCTCTTCACTGGCCTTGCGCAGTTCGATAACCTTGTCGACAAACTGCTTCTGTTGCTGCCACTCGTCGATCATCTGTGAGATGCGTACATCGTTGTCAGCAATTCGCTGTTTCAACTCGTCGAGCCGGTCCTGTTTGCGTGAACGGCCGCTTTCGATATCGCGTTGCAGCGCTTTCATTTCGCGGGTGAGGATCTGGGTATCGCGCTCAAGGTCTTCGACGCGGGCAGGTTTTGTGGTCAGGCTGATATTGACGCGTGAGCAGGACGTGTCGAGCACATCGACGGCCTTGTCGGGCAGTTGGCGGCCTGTAATGTAACGAGCAGACAGGGCCGCAGCGGTTTCGATGGCCTCGTCGCGAATGTAGACCTTGTGCGCTTTTTCGTAAACGTCGCGCAGCCCGCGCAGAATGACTGCGGTATTTTCAACGCTGGGCTCATCCAGCTTGACTAGCTGAAAACGGCGGGTCAGGGCAGGATCCTTTTCGAAGTATTTCTTGTATTCGCTCCAGGTCGTGGCGGCGATGGTGCGCAGTTCACCGCGTGCCAGGGCCGGTTTCAGCAGGTTTGCCGCGTCGCCGGTACCGGCCGCGCCACCCGCGCCAATGAGGGTGTGCGCCTCATCAATGAACAGAATGATGGGTTTTTCCGAGGACTTGATCTCGGTGATGACAGCGTTGAGCCTGTTTTCGAATTCACCTTTGACGCTGGCGCCTGCCTGTAACAGCCCCAGGTCGAGTTCGACAATCTCGGTATTGCGTATGATTTCGGGCACGTCGCCCTCGGCCACTTTAAGCGCCAGTCCCTCGATGACGGCGGTTTTGCCGACACCGGCATCACCGACTGCGATCGGGTTGTTCTTGCGCCGCCGGCCGAGAATATCGATCATCTGGCGAATCTCACGATCGCGCCCGAATACCGGGTCGATCTCGTTGTTGCGGGCCTTGGCGGTAAAATTGGTGGTAAATTTCTCCAGTGCCGAACCGCCTGCCGGGGCCCCGGGGGCGGCGCCTGGTGAGGATGCGCGCGACGACTTTTCGGAGGAAACCTCCATGAGTGCGTCGAATTCCTTGACTATCTCGTCCATCGCAATGCGATCCATTTCCGGCAAAGAGCCCATACCGTAGCGATGGGGGTTGTCGGCGATGGCGGCGAGCAGGGCGCCGGAGCGAATATCGTTCTGCCCCAAGTGCATGGAAGAAATGACCCAGGCTTCCTCCAGCAGGCTCTGCAAGGCATCCGCGAACACGGGCTTGCCGGGATTGCCATTTTTCAGGCCTTCCAGTTCGTTTTGCAGGTGTTTGTTCCATTCTGCCGGTTGAATCTGGAAATGAGCGAGCAGCAGCGGAATATCGCTGCGCTCGTCTTCCAGTAATTTAACCAGCAGATGCGAAACCGACACTTCATAATGCGAGCGTTGTACGCACAGCCCCGAGGCGCCTTCCAGAGCCTGTTTGCACCAGGGGTTCAATTTCCCGATCAATCCCGCGAAGTTCGATTTCATGCTTGTCTCCCGTCAGTGGACGTCAGGATTTGTCCAGCTTGCCGGCCAGTGACAGGGTAAAGCTCGATCCCATGTACTTGAAGTGCGGTCGAACCTGCATGTCGACACGGAACCAGCCTGGATTGGCTGGATCTTCGGTAACCTCGATCTTGGCTTCGCGCAGAGGGCGTCTGGAGCGCACCGCAGCGGGTGGATTGTCCTGGTCGGCGACATACTGGCGAATCCAGGTCTGCAACTCTTTTTCAAGTTCGCTGCGGGTTTTCCAGCTACCGATGTTCTCACGCTGCAATACCTTGATGTAATGTGCCAGGCGGTTGACGACGAACAGGTAAGGCAATTCGGTGCCTAGCTTGAAGTTGGTTTCAGCCTGCTTGGCCTCAGGGTCGTTACCAAAGAACTTGGCTTTCTGCGGTGAATTGGCCGAGAAGAAGGTCGCGTTGTCGGTGCCCTTGCGCACGGTGAGGCCCATGAATCCCTGTTCAGATAGTTCGAATTCACGGCGGTCGGACAGCGTCACCTCGACCGGAGGCATGGCCTTGACTTCACCGTTCTCGGTGTATTTGTGGATAGGCAGGTCTTCGACCATACCACCGCTTTGCGGGCCGATGATGTTGGGCGCCCAGCGATACTTGGCGAAGCTGCGGGTCAGGTTGGTGGCAAAGGCCATGGAGGCATTGCCCCAGAGGAACTTCTCTTTTGAGCCGTCGACGTTTTCCTGGTAATTGAAATTCTTGGTTGGGCTTTCCTCTCCGTAGGGCTGACGCAGCAGGAAACGCGGCATGGCCAGTCCCACGTTGCGCGAATCGTCGGACTCACGAAAGGCGTTCCACTTGGCATATTGCGGCCCCTCGAATATGGATTCCAGGTCTTTCAGGTTGGGCATGCCATCGAAGCTGTCGAGGCCAAAGAATTGAGGGCCTGCGCCGGCGATGAAGGGGGCGTGAGACATGGCGCTGACGCTGGCCAGTTTGCCCAGCAGATTGACATCCTGAGCGCCGGGACTGAATTGATAATCAGAGATGATCGATGCATACGGCTTGCCGCCGAACTGACCGAACTCTGCCGAATACACATGTTTGTACAGACCGGACTTGGTAATGTCGGGCGCGTCTTCGAAGTCCTCGATCATTTCGTCCTTGGTGACGCTCATCATCTCGATCTTGATGTTTTCACGAAAATCGGCACGATCGACCACCATCTTGAGGCCTCGCCAGGCCGATTCGAGCTTCTGAAAGTCTTTGTGGTGTACGATCTGGTCGACCTGTTGGCTGAGGCGTTTGTCGAGCTCCTCAATCATGTTGTCGACCACTTTCTGCTCGACCTTCTCATCCTTGCGCGATGGCGTCAGCAAATCGGCGATGAAGGCTTCGACACCTTTTTTGGCCGTTTCGTAGCCATCGTCCTGGGGTTTCAGGCGTGTTTCGGCCATGATCTGTTCGATCAGGGACAGGCCTTCCTCGGCCGCCGCCTGGGTCTGTGCTTGCTGTAGTTCGTCTGCCATGGTTTTTTCTCCGCTTATTCAGGCTTATTGTCTAGACCCAGTTCCTGCATGATGACGGCGCGTGATTCGTCGTCATTGAGGATCTTCTGGATGGTTTTACGGAATGTCGGCACGTTGCCCAACGGGCCTTTTAACGCCTGCAGTGCCCTGCGCATTTCGAGCATGCTGTTGAGTTCCGGCACTTGTTCAGCGATACGGTCAGGGTTCAGGTCATTCATGGATTTGATATCGAGATGCACCGACATCTGCTCGTCATCCTTGTCAGAGAGGGTGTCCTTGACGTTGAGGTCGATACTCAGCTTCATGCCGGCCATGACATCGTTGAAGTTGTCCTTATTGATATTGATGGGCTCACGATCTTCCACCGGGGTGTCATCCTCGCGACCGGTGTAGTCACCCACCATCAATAATTTAAGAGGCAGTTCGACATCCTCGGTCTGATCGCCAGTGTTGGATTTGTATACGATGTTGACGCGTTCTTTAGGGGCTACGGAAGCATCGGCCATGAGTTTATCCTCCTCTCTCGGACAAAGCGGTTACAGGATCGAACCAGCAAAGTTTTTCGTACGCTTGCTGGGCCTTGAGTTTCAAATCGGGGTCGTCTTTGGTTTTTTTCAATTGTTTCTGGTAAGACTGATGCAACAGGCGGTAGGCATAAGCAGGCAATTCCGGTTCCCAGTCAGCAACCGCGCTATCGTTGAGCTGGGCGGCAACCTGTTCAAGGATATCAGTCGCTGCCTCGTTCTTGCCTGTCTGCATGGACAGTTCCGCCAGTGCGCATCGCCAATACATACGGGCCCGAGGCGAGCCGGCCTGTTGCATGCCGGTGTGCATCATGGCGATGGCCTCTGCTGCATTTCCTGACGCGGCTTTTTGCGCTGCTTGCTTCAAGGCCCCTGTCCAGGCCTCGGCGGCGGCGGATGCAGTCGATTTCGATTTGCCGCCGCCTTCGCCTGGGTTGGCTAGCACTTCGGATTCAATCCATAGCCGAGTCTGGTCCGAGGCGAAGGATGTCTGATCCGAAAATGACATGTCGAGTAACTCCGGCATGCGGCCGACAAAAGAAGATAGTTCGCCGATGACCGTTTTCAGCGCGGCTTCGTATTCAGGCCCCAGTGATTTGAGTATTTGCGCGACCATAAATTGGCCGTCCAGCCAGAATGCGCCGCGCGACAATGTTTTTTCAAGCTCCGGCAGCAGCGCGCTGAATTCCTTGTTTTCCATCTTGCCTTCGAAAAATTTCAGTCGTTCGGCTGGCGGTGGCATGATCTGGGTGACCCCTTCATTGGCGGGTGGCGCATTTTCCACGGTCATCCAGACAGCCTGTCTCGCCAGACGGTATGCACGGGCGTCGGATAGCTTTTGCTGCAACCAGAATGCCGCCACATCGCGGCAGGCGGCCTGAATCTGGCGCAGTTGTTTTTTGCTGTCGGCCTCAGTTTGCAAGTCGCCGGTTTGCACGGGTTTGACGCTCGATGCAGCTGTCGCCTGAGCGGGCGCCACGGGTGCTGAAGCAGTTGCCGGGGGAGCGGCCGGTGCGGCGTTCGCAGCTGGTGCGGGGGTGGGCGCTTGTTCGGTAGCCTGTTCAGGCGGCGGCACATCGGCCTGTGGCGGAGGCGGCGGCGGTTCGGCGGCCTTGGCCGCCTCGGCCTGAGCGCTCTGCGCATAGGCCTTCAATGGTTTACTCAAATCATTCAGCATCGGCGCCTGGTCGCCCATTTTCTCAACCAGGGCGCCATCGAGTTTCCGAAAAAACTCGAGCGCTTCGATGACCGCAGGGCCGTCTTTGGCGGATGGGCTGTTGGCCCCGAGGTGGATACCTGCTTTTTCAGCCAGCCAGATAAAAGCGGTAGCGCGGGCGCGCATCCGTTTGGCCGGCGGGAACAGGCAGTCCCAATGGGTATCACACATGTCACCCAGTACCTTCAAACCAACCGCCAGCCCGGCATAGCCCTCTTTGAGCAGCAGGCCATAACACAGGTATGACCCCACCAGAATATCCTTGGACTTTTTTTGCGTAATCTGTGCGGCGGTATCGACGATTTTTGCCCAATCCACGGTTGCGGATGTCAGTGATTCCTGCTTCGCCAGCTCCGCTTCGAGTGCTTCGAACTCGGGTTCATAGCGTGCATTCTCACCGCAGGGAGAATCGTCGGAGATCGCCGAAATGCCAATTTCGGCGTAGGTATGATCTGCTGTTGTCACTTAGTGATGTATTTTGTTGTTGGCCGGTGTAAACAAAGTGGCCAGTTTTTGATTTAGGACAAATCTATCACAGGCCAATATAAATACAATCAAGAGTTGGTATTTATTTATAAGTATATTTGCGCCACGCTCAATCAGCTGTGTTCTGGTTATCGACCCAGCAACACTACGTTGCATTTTCAGGCGTGCCGTGCTGGGTCTATGACCGATATTGACAGGTCAAAGGTGACGGGATAATCTCGCCGCCTATCGCGCTGATTTGTTTCTCGGCTTGCAGGCGCGTAAAAAAATTTGCTAAAGAGGGCGTCAGCATTGCCTATCCGCTTTTCGTACCCCTCCCGAGCCCTTTTGCTTTCTGGGAGTACTCCATGACAGACGATCAAGAGATTCTTCATTTCGATTCTCTGGCTATCCGTACCGGCCATCAACGAACATTCGAGGGTGAGCATTCGGAGCCAATATTCGCTACCTCCAGCTTTGTGTTTCAGTCGGCCGCTGAAGCGGCGGCGCGCTTCGCGGGTGATTCGCCTGGCAACATCTATGCGCGCTTCACCAATCCGACCGTGCGAAATTTCGAGCAGCGTCTGGCAGCCATGGAAGGCGGTGAAAGCTGCGTGGCCACCGCATCCGGCATGGCCGCGATCCTGGCGGTCTGTCTGGGCCTGCTCAAGGCCGGTGATCATATTGTGAGTTCGCGCTCGGTGTTCGGGACCACCACGGTGCTGTTCGAAAAATACATGGCCAAATTTGGGGTTGAGACCACTTTCGTCGACCTGACCAGCCTGTCGGCGTGGGAGCAGGCTGTTGGCAGCAATACCCGCTTGCTGTTTCTGGAAACCCCTTCAAACCCGCTGACCGAGGTCGCAGATATTCGCGCACTGGCCGATCTGGCCCATGCCAATGGCTGTTTGTTGGTCGTCGACAACTGTTTCTGTACGCCTGCATTGCAGCGCCCATTGGAAATGGGGGCGGATATCATTGTTCACTCGGCTACTAAATACCTGGACGGGCAGGGGCGCATCGTTGGCGGCGCCGTGGTGGGCGACCGTGAACGGGTTGGGCAGGATGTTTTTGGCGTGATCCGCTCAGCCGGGCCGAGCATGAGTCCGTTCAATGCCTGGGTCAGTTTGAAGGGCCTGGAAACATTATCTTTACGCATGCAGGCGCATTCGCGCAACGCGCTCGAACTCGCGGGGTTTCTGCAGCAGCACCCTGAGGTAGAGCAGGTTTATTACCCGGGGCTTGCCAGTCATCCGCAATATGAGCTGGCGAACCGTCAACAAAGCGCGGCCGGTGGTATTGTCAGTTTCAAGGTCAAAGGTGGCCGCAAGGAGGCCTGGCGGGTGGTCGATTCGACCCGCATGCTCTCTATCACGGCTAATCTCGGTGACACCAAGACGACCATTACGCATCCGGCAACGACCACGCATGGTCGCTTGAGCGAGCAGCAACGTCAGCAGGCGGGCATCAGCGAAAACCTGTTGCGCGTTGCGGTCGGGCTTGAGGATATCAGGGACATACAGCGCGACCTGGTTCGGGGACTTGGCGGCTGAAGGTGACGGAACCCCGGTTTCTGTATCCGGCGATTGCACGCGCCCTGGGCGAAACCGACGTCGCAAGCAAATGTGACATGGCGCGATGCCTGGCGCAGGACTGGCGTGGCCGGCGGTTGGTGCGCGGAGACGCTTCCCGCATCGAGGCTTTCGATCAGCCAGGGCGCCCCGAGCGACCACGGTTGGTAGACCCTCGCGAGGTGCCGCGTCGCGGCCTGACAAGCGATCGCGGCAGGTTGGTCATGTTGCACGCTTTTGCCCATATTGAATTCAACGCAATCAATCTTGCCCTGGACGCTGCTTATCGTTTTCGTTCGATGCCGGATCTATTCATCGAGGACTGGCTTGGCGTCGCCGTGCAGGAGGCCGAGCATTTCAAATTAATCAATGATTATTTGCATGATCTCGGCTCGTATTATGGTGAATTTCCCGCGCATAACGGTTTGTGGGACATGGTGTGCAAGACCCGGCATGACGTGTTGCACCGCATGGCGCTGGTGCCCAGGGTGATGGAAGCGCGCGGCCTTGATGTAACGCCGGGACTGATGCGACGATTTGCCGAGGTCGGTGACGAGCGCGCCGTGTCGATTTTGCAGGTCATATACCGCGAAGAAATCGGTCATGTACGCATTGGTAATCACTGGTACCACTTCTGCTGCCAACAACGGAAACTGGATGCGCGTGAAACCTTTCGCCAACTGATCGATCAGTATTTTTCGGGACGCCTGCGCGGGCCATTCAATCATACGGCCCGTATCGATGCGGGTTTCGATGAAGATGAAATAAACATGCTGGAAAATAGTTTATGAACAGGCTGTTGAGAAGGCTGGCCCTGGCGGCCTTGACGTTGGTTATGGCGCCCCTTTCGGCGAATGACGAGGTGCAATTGATCGAAGTGATCTTCGCCGAGGTTGAGGTCGGCACTCCGGAATACCGCTCGCGCCTGCTGCTGGGAGAGCGTTATTTACGTCTCGATGATGGTGATGATGCGGGTGATTACATCCTGTTCGACCGGGTCAGCGGCGAAATCCACAGCTTCAACCATGAGGACGAGACCCATCTGCATATCAATCCGCCGCCAACGGATATGCCGGAGTTTGAACTCGACTTCTCCCGCAGCAGCCAGGTCTTGAAGGAAGCACCGCCAATCAACAACCAGCAACCGGTTGAGCATGTGTTTACAGCGAATGGCGACGAATGTCGTAAGTCGGTGAACGTTACTGGATTGATGCCCGAGGTTTTGCAGCAGTTGAAGGCCTACCAACAAACCCTGGCTGCTCAGGCTATGCAAACCGTTGAGCGTGTGCCAGCAGCCATGCGCAAACCCTGCTATATGGCCAATAATTATCTGTATCCCACGGCGCATCTGGATGTCGGCTTTCCGCTGTATGTCGAGGACTATGATGGCTCGAAGCAGCGGCTGATTGGGTTTTCCCAGGTCATCAAACCGACCAGGCTGATGCAGTTTTCCGCCGGTTACCGTCTGTATTACGCCACCGAGCCGAGTTCGACCGGTGAGTGATTTCGACGCTGTCGTCGAGCGCGCAGCGCAGCGCAAGGGTGGGCTGACTGCGCTCCAATCGATGTTGCCAGAGCGGCCCGATCCGGCACGGCTGAGCGAGCTGTCAGATGCCTGGATACTGGGTGAGATGACCCGCAGTATTTTTCAGTCCGGTTTCGTGTGGCGGGTGATCAACAACAAGTGGCCGGGGTTCAAAGAGGCGTTTTATGAATTCAGGCCCGAGGCCCTGATGGGGCTCAGCGAAGACGACTGGCAATCGTATCTTCAGGACACACGCATTGTGCGTAATCGTCAGAAGATATGGGCGTTACGCCATAATCTGTGGTTTGTAAATGAGGTATCGGCGCAGCAGGGTGGTTTTGGCCGGTTTCTGGGGCAATGGCCGACGGAGGATCTGGTTGGATTGTTTGCCTGGCTTAAAAAACGCGGTAGTCGTCTGGGTGGCAATACCGGGCAATATTTTCTTCAGCAGGTCGGTGTCGATAGTTTTGCCCTGACCCGCGACGTTGTCAGTGCGCTGCAGATGTCCGGGCTTGATATCCACGATAATCCGGTAAGCCTCAAGGATTTAAAGGCGATTCAGCAGCGCTTCAACGACTGGGCAAAGGAGGGGGGCTGGTCCTACCGGCAGATGAGTTTTATCCTGGCCTATTCGGCGGGTGATAATGACATCATGCCGGGTGCCGGAGGTGGTTGAGGGCATCACTCGAAACGGAAAAAATAGTCCAGCGATATCTATCGTGCGCCACGGCGGCGTAGCTACTAAGTTCTCAGTGTCTGCAGCGCAGGTCGTGCAACTCGAAGCGGCCATTTGACCAGACCAGAAAACTCGCCTCGGGCCGCCAGTCGCCCAGCACGTAGCGCACGCACCCATTTCCCTCATGATGTATGCCGGGCCGGTGGGTATGGCCATGTATGATCACGTCGACATTGAGGTGGGTGAAATAGTCGCCGACGGTGTGAGCATTGACATCCATGATCTCGACTGGTTTGTTGACCATCGCCTCGCTGCTTTGCTGACGCAGTCCCCTGGCTATTGACTGGCGTTGTACCAGATCTTTTGCCAGAAACTCATCCTGCCATTGTCGGGTTCGCACCTTGTCGCGAAACTTCAGGTATTCAATATCATCGGTGCATAACAGGTCGCCATGCATCAGGGCTGCGCGCTGCTCGCCGAGGGTGATGACATGCGGCTCCTGTAACAGCGTGATACCAAGATCGTGGGCAAAGGTTGGACCCAGCAGGAAATCACGGTTGCCATGAATGAAAAACACGGGCAGCCTGTGCGCCAACTCGCGTAGCCGGGATAGTGCCGGTTCGAATCGCTGCGCATCGTCGTCGTCGCCGAGCCAGATTTCAAACAGGTCGCCGAGAATATACAAAACCCGCGCATGAACTGCGCGGGTTTTGAGAAATTCGACAAAGTATCGAGCGATGTCGGGTTTGTCCGGATCCAGATGCAGATCCGAAATAAACAGGGTTTCGGCGTCGGGGGACACCGCAGGCTAGATCTGACTTGGGCTAGGCGTTGCTTCAGTCGGTTTATCCTGTGCGCCACCAGTGATCAGCTTGACGCCCGTGATGGTGATGGATTCCATGGGGACATCCTGATGACCGCCCTTGTTGCCAGTGCGTACGCGGGCGATCTCATCAACGACATTCAAACCCTCGGTGACCTTGCCAAACACGGCATAACCCCAGCCCTGCATGGTTTCACTGCGAAAGTTCAGGAAATCGTTGTCCTTGAGGTTGATGAAAAACTGGGATGTCGCCGAGTGCGGGTCGCCGGTACGGGCCATGGCGATCGTGCCGCGATCATTCTTGAGGCCATTGTTTGCTTCGTTCTTGATTGGGGCGCGTTTGCTTGGTTTGTCGCGCATGTCGGCCGTGATACCGCCGCCCTGGATCATGAAATTCGGGATTACACGATGGAAAGTGGTATCGGTGAAATAACCGTCCTCAATATAGGCCAGGAAGTTAGCCGTGGTATTGGGTGCGTTCTTGGCGTCCAGTTCGAGCGTGATATTACCCTTGCTCGTTTCTATGCTAACAACCGGGTTTGCGTTTTCATCAGTCATATTTTTCTGTCCTTTAACAGTAGTGAACATGGCAAGCGAGACGATGGCGACAAGTACAACCAGGAAAGAAGGTGCGTTTTTTCTCATGTGTCTTTGCTCGTAGTGATGTTGCGAAAGGGCGGCATTCTAACTGATTTTTCGATGCCTGTGGAAGGGTGTCAAACGACCCTGCAAAACCCATGCATTCGTCGCGTGAGTGATTTAAACTTCGCGCTGATTTAAATATGCCAACGAGCGCCATGCTGAAGATCTACAACAGTCTGACCCGTCAGAAAGATATTTTCACCCCGATCGAGCCCGGCAAGGTGCGGATGTACGTATGTGGCATGACCGTGTACGACTATTGCCATATTGGCCATGCCCGGGTGCTGGTGGTTTTTGACGTGGTGTACCGCTTTCTGAAACAGCTCGGTTACGATGTGACCTACATCCGTAACATCACCGATATCGATGACAAGATCATTCAACGGGCGAACGACAATGGAGAAGATTTCCATCAATTGACCGAGCGTTTCATCGCGGCCATGCACGAGGATACGGATGCGCTCGGCGTGTTACGACCGGATCACGAGCCCAAAGCGACGGATCACATGCAAGCGATCCTGCGCATGATTGATACGTTGGTTGAAAAGGATTTTGCCTACCCAGCGGATAATGGTGATGTGTATTTCGCTGTCAACCGGTTCAAGCAATACGGCAAATTGTCGGGCAAGAAGCTCGACGAATTGAATGCCGGGGAGCGGGTCGAGGTTGATGGCTTCAAACGTGACCCGCTCGATTTCGTGTTATGGAAAAAGGCCAAACCCGACGAGCCGTCCTGGCAGTCGAGTTATGGCGAGGGGCGGCCGGGTTGGCACATTGAATGCTCGGCCATGTCGACAGAGATGCTGGGTAATCATTTTGATATCCATGGCGGCGGCCAGGACTTGCAGTTTCCCCATCACGAAAATGAGATCGCCCAATCGGAATGCTGCACGGGCGAGCCCTTCGTCAATGTATGGATGCACAATGGTTTCGTTCGCGTCAACGAAGAGAAGATGTCGAAGTCATTGGGTAACTTCTTCACCTTGCGCGATGTATTAAAGGAATATCGGGCCGAGGAGATTCGCTATTTTATATTGAGCAGTCACTACCGCAGTCCTCTGAATTATTCCGAAGAGCAACTGGATCTGGCGCGCAGCGCACTGGCGCGCTTGTACACAGCATTGCTGGATACGCAATTTACGGTTCAGGACCTGCCGGCCGACAGCGAGTACATGGGGCGGTTTAACGAGGCCATGTGTGATGACTTCAATACGGCCGATGCACTGGCGGTGTTGTTTGACCTGACCCGCGAACTGAACCGCGAGAAGAGCGAAAAAACGCGGCGAGTGGCGGAACTGGCGGCGTTGCTGAAACATCTGGCAGGGATTATTGGTCTGCTCGAGGCTGAACCGGCCGAGTATTTGAAATCCGCCGTCAGCGATAGCGGATTGAGCGATGCTGACATCGAGGCCGGAATTGCCAGGCGCGCACAGGCCAAAGCCGACAAAAACTGGGCGCTTGCCGATCAGATTCGTGATGAATTGTCTGCTGCGGGGATCACGCTGGAAGACGGTGCAGAAGGCACCCGATGGCGGCGTAGCTGAAGATGATTTCCCCGGTTAGCCCGGGCCGGGTTAATATGTCGGTGTTTGATTGACGCTACAGACCTATTTGCGTATTATTCCGCGCCTTGTCGATTCGTCGGCAGTTCGGGGTGTAGCGCAGCCTGGTAGCGCAACTGCTTTGGGAGCAGTGGGTCGGGGGTTCGAATCCCTCCACCCCGACCAAATATATACGCGGAGGTCAAGTTTTCTGCGCCCGTAGCTCATTCGGATAGAGCATCGGCCTTCTAAGCCGAGGGTAGCAGGTTCGAATCCTGCCGGGCGTGCCATACAGCCACACAGGCACAGGCCGGGCAACAGGATTTGAAATGCGAGCAACGCCTGGTTACAGGTGCTCGCAGCGCCAGAGGTTCTGGCGCATACCGGCCAAAAGCCGAGGATGGCGTCAGTGTCCGGTGTGATTTATGGTGGGCGTAGCTCAGTTGGTAGAGTGCAAGATTGTGGCTCTTGTTGTCGTGGGTTCGATTCCCATCGTCCACCCCATATTCACCGGGCTTTCTGTATAGAAAGCCCTTTGTTTTAGCGAAGGTTGTCGCAAAACCGGATCATGAATGTAGCCATAGCGCTTCAAGTTGACCCTTACAGGCCGCATGCGAAAGTGGCGGAATTGGTAGACGCGCTGGATTTAGGTTCCAGTGGGGCAACCCGTGAGAGTTCGAGTCTCTCCTTTCGCACCATTTATTAACCCCCAAAACCCACAAAATCACGAGCTCCTAGATCATGCAAGTATCCATCGAAACCCTGGAAGGTCTGCAACGCAAGATGACCGTGCAGGTTCCGGCCGACCAACTTACCTCGGCGGTTGATAAAAAACTCAAAGAGATCAGCAAAACCGTCAGACTGGATGGGTTCAGGCCCGGCAAGGTGCCTGTTGCTGTGGTCAAACAGAAATTCGGTGGCCAGGTGCGAAACGAGGTCATGGGTGATCTTATCGAATCGACCTATCGTGAAGCCATCATCCAGGAGAAGCTGCGCCCGGCCGGTATGCCTGAAATCAGCACGCAAGAGGGCGAGAACAAGGACAGCGTGGCCTATAGCGCGGTGTTCGAGGTCTACCCCGATATAGAGAGCATCGAACTGGCGTCGATAGCGATTGAAAAACCGGTCGCCGAAATAAGTGATCAGGATATCGACAAAATGATCGACAAGTTACGCGAGCAGCGCCGTAGCTGGAGTGAGGTCGAACGTGCGGCGGCCAATGGCGATCAGGTTGTCTGTGACTTCGATGGTAAAATCGATGACGAACCCTTTACCGGTGGCAGTGGCCAGGACATGTCCGTGGAAATCGGCGCCGGGCGCATGTTGAAGGATTTTGAAGAGGGTCTGACCGGTATGGCTAAAGGAGAGGAAAAGACCATCGATGTAGCTTTTCCCGAGGATTACCATGGTAAGGACGTTGCAGGTAAAACCGCGCAGTTCACTCTCAAGGTGACCAGGGTTTCCGAGTCGGTGATGCCCGAGCTTGACGCCGAGATGATCAAGTCTTTCGGCGTGGAGAGTGGTGATCTCGAAGAATTCAGAAAAGAAGTGCGCGGTAATATGGAAAAAGAACTGGCGCAAAAAGTGAAATCCACTTTAAAGAACAATGTCATGCGCGGGTTAATTGAACGCAACGACGTGATACCACCTCAGGCCCTGGTGAAGGATGAAATCAATAATCTGAAATACCAGATGGCCCAGAATATGGGACAGGACCCATCCAAAATGGATTTGAGCGGTTTCCCCGATGATTTGTATCGCGAGGAGGCCGAAAAAAGGGTGCGTCTGGGTCTGCTGGTTGGTGAACTGGTGCGAATCGAAAAGGTCGAACTCGACAAGGCCCGATTCGATACCGCGCTACAGGATATGGCGGCCTCTTATGAAGAGCCGCAGCAGGTTATTGAATACTACACGCGCAATAAAGATGCGCGTAGCAGCCTGGAGGGTCTGGTGCTTGAAGATCAGGTGGTCGATGTGATTCTGGAAAAAGCGCAAGTGACCGAAAAGGCAACGACCTTTGATGAACTAATGAACGCTCAGGACAAGCCTGCCGCTTGAGCGAACAGTTAACCCGACGGAGCAACACCAATGAGTCGATCAAATTCTGACAAGCATATGATTTACAATCCGCAGGCCAACCTGGTTCCGATGGTTGTAGAGCAGTCCGCCCGTGGTGAGCGCGCTTACGATATATACAGTCGCCTGCTCAAGGAGCGTGTTATCTTCGTCGTTGGCCAGATTGAAGATCATATGGCCAATCTGATCGTGGCCCAGTTGCTGTTCCTCGAATCGGAAAATCCGGACAAGGATATTTCGCTGTATATCAACAGCCCCGGCGGTGTCGTCACGGCCGGACTGGCGATCTATGACACCATGCAGTTCATCAAGCCCGACGTCAGCACCCTGTGTATTGGCCAGGCGGCCAGCATGGGCGCGGTGTTACTGGCGGGTGGAGCCAAGGGCAAACGTTACGGTTTGCCTCATTCCCGGGTCATGATTCATCAGCCGCTCGGTGGTTTCCAGGGTCAGGCCACTGATTTTGAAATTCACGCGCGTGAAATTCTTTCGACTCGATCCCGTCTAAACAAACTGTTGGCTCACCATACAGGCAAGGATGAAGCGGTCATCTCGCAGGATACCGAGCGCGATAACTTCATGAGCGCAGATGAATCGGTCGAGTATGGAATGATTGATCAGGTTTTGCACTCTCGCGCCGATCCAGCCAAATAAGACCGTCTAATCCCGCCCACTCTTAGTGGTTGTACTCATTGGCATGGTCTAATATTATCGGTGCTATCTGTTAATGGTGGATTGAAGTAATGAGTGACAACAAGTCCAAGAGCAAAGACGAAAAGCTACTTTACTGCTCGTTTTGCGGTAAAAGCCAGCACGAGGTCAAAAAACTGATTGCTGGGCCGTCTGTGTTTATCTGCGACGAATGTGTCGACCTTTGCAACGATATCATCCGCGAGGAGATTCAGGAGCAAAAGGACGGATCGCAAAGCAAGCTGCCAATCCCGCATGAAATTTTCAAGGTTCTCGATGACTACGTCATTGGTCAGGTGCGCGCAAAAAAGGTCTTATCCGTTGCTGTCTACAACCATTACAAACGGCTTGAGGTTGGTCACGTTAAAGACGATATTGAGCTCTCAAAATCCAACATTCTGCTGATTGGACCAACCGGTTCGGGTAAAACCCTGTTAGCCGAGACCCTCGCGCGTCTGCTTAATGTGCCCTTCACCATTGCGGATGCGACCACGTTGACTGAAGCCGGTTATGTCGGCGAAGACGTGGAGAACATTATCCAGAAACTGTTACAGAAATGTGACTACGATGTAGAAAAGGCCCAGACAGGCATTGTTTACATCGATGAGATCGACAAGATTTCGCGCAAGTCCGATAACCCGTCTATCACGCGCGATGTGTCGGGTGAGGGTGTTCAGCAGGCCCTGCTCAAACTGATCGAAGGCACCATCGCCTCGGTCCCGCCGCAAGGTGGCCGCAAACATCCACAGCAGGAGTTTCTGCAGGTCGATACCAGCAAGATTCTGTTCATCTGTGGCGGAGCATTCGCCGGCCTCGATAAAGTCATCAAGGATCGTTCGCAAAAAGGGGGTATCGGTTTTTCAGCCGACGTTAAAGCCAAGGATGAAGACAGCCTGTTTGGTGAGGTCATCGCCGAGGTCGAACCCGAGGATCTGATCAAGTACGGACTGATTCCGGAATTCATCGGTCGTCTACCTGTAGTCGCCACCCTGGAAGAGCTCGATGAAGAGGCTCTGATCAAGATCCTGACCGAACCCAAGAATGCGATTACCAAGCAATACCAGAAGATGTTCGAGATCGAAGGTTGCGAGATTGAGTTCAGAACCGATTCGTTACGCTCGGTGGCCAAGAAAGCGATGGAGCGCAAAACCGGTGCACGGGGTCTTAGAACCATCCTTGAGAACACACTTCTTGATATAATGTACGACCTGCCAGCAATGGAAAACGTCAGCAAAGTGGTGATAGATGCTGCCGTGATTGAGGGCGATGCTCAACCTTATATTCTGTACGAAGGCGGCGAAATGCAGAGAGCCGCATCCGATTAGGAAATAACTTCTTAATCCTGATCGCCCCGGGTTGATTTCGTTCGAAGGATACCCATCTAGCTGACTAACCCGAATTAACAGAGGTCATTATGTCTGATCAGGAAAATACCCCGCTGCTAAGCGAAAGCACCCCGCAACTCGTTCCGGTCTTACCGTTGCGAGACGTGGTGGTTTATCCGCACATGGTGATACCGCTGTTTGTCGGCAGGGAGAAATCCATCGAAGCGCTGGACGCGGCGATGCAGGACAACAAAAAAATCCTGCTGCTCGCGCAGAAGAACGCCGAAGTCGATGACCCAGCCCAGGAAGACCTGTACGAAATCGGCGCGCTTTCGACAATCCTGCAAATGTTAAAACTGCCTGATGGCACCATCAAGGTCCTGGTTGAAGGCGGCGAACGTGTGGTTGTTGAAAACCTGTTGGAAACCAATGGCTACTTCTCGGCTACTGTAAAATATCTCGAAAAAACTCCCGTCATCGATGAGCGCGAGGCAGAGGTTCTGGTCCGCTCTGTGCTTAACCTTTTCGACCAGTACGTCAAACTGAACAAAAAAGTACCGCCCGAGATTTTGACCTCGCTGTCGGGGATAGACGACCCGAGTCGCCTGGCAGACACCATTTCCGCACACATGTCGCTAAAGCTGGATGAAAAGCAGGAAATCCTGGAGATTCGCGATCCGCGCCAACGCCTTGAACACATCATGAGCAAGATCGAAGGTGAGATTGATCTCATGCATATCGAAAAGCGCATTCGTGGCCGTGTCAAGCAGCAGATGGAAAAAAGCCAGCGCGAGTATTATCTCAATGAGCAGATGAAGGCGATCCAGAAGGAACTGGGCGAAATGGATGATGCGCCCAATGAAGTGGAAGACCTGCAGAATAAAATCGAACAATCCGGGATGTCCAAGGAAGCCCGTGAGAAGGCCGATTCAGAGCTGAACAAGCTGAAGATGATGTCACCGATGTCAGCAGAGGCCACGGTGGTTCGTAACTATATCGATTGGCTCGTGAGTGTGCCGTGGAAGAAAAAATCCAAGATTCGGCGTGATCTGAGTCAGGCTGAGAACGTACTTGAAGAAGATCATTATGGTCTGGAAAAGGTCAAGGAACGTATTCTCGAATACCTCGCTGTGCAACAACGCGTGCGTAAGCTGAAGGGTCCTATTTTGTGCCTGGTTGGTCCGCCGGGCGTTGGTAAAACATCGCTCGGGCGTTCTATCGCACGCGCTACCAATCGCAAGTTTGTGCGCATGTCGTTGGGTGGGGTGCGTGACGAATCCGAGATTCGCGGCCATCGCCGAACCTATATTGGTTCCATGCCGGGTAAAATCATTCAGAACCTGTCCAAAATCAAGGTACGCAACCCATTATTCCTGCTCGATGAAATCGACAAGATGTCGATGGACTTTCGCGGCGATCCCGCCTCGGCCATGCTTGAGGTGCTTGATCCTGAGCAAAACAGCACCTTCAGCGATCATTACATGGAGGTCGATTTTGACCTGTCGGATGTCATGTTTGTGGCAACCTCCAATTCTATGAATATTCCAGGCCCCCTGTTGGACCGCATGGAAGTCATTCGGATACCGGGTTACACGGAAGATGAAAAACTCAACATCGCGATCCGTTATCTGATACCCAAACAGATTCGCGAGAATGGGCTCAAGAAGACCGAAATTGCGATCGAGTCGTCGGCTGTCATGGAAATTATCCGGCGCTATACCCGTGAATCGGGTGTGCGGGGACTGGAGCGGGAGATCTCCAAAATCTGCCGCAAGGTGGTGAAAAACATTCTGCTCGAACAAGGCCAGAAGCAGGTCGTCGTCGAAGCCGATAATATTGAAACCTATCTTGGCGTAAAACGCTTTCGATTCGGTTCGGCTGAGGAAAAAGATCAGGTTGGTCAGGTTACCGGCCTGGCATGGACCGAAGTTGGTGGTGAACTACTGACCATTGAATCAGCGGTTATGCCCGGCAAAGGTAAGTTTAACTACACAGGCCAGTTGGGCGATGTCATGAAGGAGTCCATCCAGGCGGCATTGACCGTGGTTCGTAGTCGTTCCAATATTCTTGGGATAAAGAGCGATTTTAACGAAAAGCAGGATATCCATATCCACGTTCCGGAAGGCGCTACGCCCAAAGACGGGCCCAGTGCAGGTATCGCCATGTGTACCGCGTTAGTGTCGGCGCTGACCGAAATACCGGTACGTGCCGAGGTGGCGATGACAGGCGAGATTACGCTGCGTGGCGAGGTGCTCCCAATCGGGGGGCTAAAGGAAAAACTGCTGGCGGCGCATCGTGGAGGTATCACTACCGTGGTCATTCCGTCTGAAAACGAGAAGGATTTGACCGAGATACCGGCTAATATTAAAGATAAACTAAAGATCATCCCTGTACGCTGGATTGACGAGGTTCTGGAAATCGCGCTTTCACATCAGCCGACTCCGCTGCAAATCAACGCTGAAGAGGCTGCCAAGCCAAAGGTCAAGAGCAAAACCAAGAAATCGTCGCGTATGCACGCGCATTGATTGCCGCCGGTCAATTGGCAGGTGGAAAAGGCTGTAAGATTTTGCTGATTTGCACGAATTTTGGTTGACCCTGTATGCCGCTATTGGTATAAATTCGCAGCTCTGAGGGGGTGGTGTCAAACGGCCCCGGTTATTGCGTCCGGGTGCTCAAGATTCAGCAACGCTATTCTTTTCACGCCTTGATTTGATAATTTAGGCAACATAATCTCAATTAACCTACGGATAAAACGAATGAATAAATCTGAACTTGTCGAAGCTGTGGCGAGCGCTGCAGACCTAAGTAAAGCTGACTCGGCCCGTGCGGTTGACGGTGTAATCGCGGCGGTAACCGAAGCGCTGAAATCAGGTGATCAGGTAACTATCGTTGGCTTTGGTACTTTTTTAGTACGTAAGCGTGAAGCTCGCAGTGGTCGTAATCCGCGCACTGGCGAAACCATCAAGATTGCAGCTTCAAACGTACCTGCATTTAAAGCTGGCAAAGCTTTAAAAGACGCTGTAAACTAGCGCGCCTTCGAAACGGGGTGCTTAGCTCAGCTGGGAGAGCATCGCCCTTACAAGGCGAGGGTCGCAGGTTCGATCCCTGCAGCACCCACCAGTTTCAAAATTAGGAGTGGTAGTTCAGTTGGTTAGAATACCGGCCTGTCACGCCGGGGGTCGCGGGTTCGAGTCCCGTCCACTCCGCCATCTAAATAAAGCGCTCCAATCGGAGCGCTTTAATTTTAATTGCAGCTTAAAAAAAGCGCGTTTAAATCAATCTATACGATCATCAAGTACTCACCATGTTACAAAGTATTAGAGATAAAACATCCGGCTGGATTGCATACCTGATCATTGGCTTAATTTCGATTCCGTTTGCATTGTGGGGCATCAACTCTTATCTCGGTGGCGGTCAGCAACAACCGGCTGCCGTAGTCGATGGAGATGAGATCAGTGTAAGCCAGCTCAACGCGGCCTACGCCCGATATCGGGATCGTTTACGTCAGGTATTTGGTGGAACACTACCGGCCGCTTTCGACAACGAGTTGATGTTGAAAGAACAGGTGCTTGGCCAGATTATCGAAGAGCGCGTGTTGCTCAATTATATCGACGAAAAAGGTTATCGGGTTGGTGATCAGGCGTTGTTTGACGCCATTCAGTCGATCAGTGCTTTTCACCAGGACGGAAAATTTGATAAAGAGGTTTACCGCAACCAGCTAGCATCGCAGGGATACAGTCCAGCCCAGTTTGAACAGGAGTTGCGTCACAGTTCAGCCATGGGTCAACTGAACAAGGCCATTCAGTCATCTGCATTTACCGTGCCGACGCGCGTCGCCCGTATGCAGGAACTTGAAAATCAAGCACGTAAACTGCGTATTCTGACCGTTGCCAACGACACTGACAGCGTCGAAGTGACTGAGCAGGAAATCAACGACTTTTACAACGAACAATCGAATCGTTACATGTCAACCGCGCGTGTCAAGGTTGATTACATCGAAGTGAGTCTCGACAAGGTAAAACAAAATATCAGCGTTGACGAAGACCGCCTGCGTGAGCGTTACGAACAGATGAAGGACCAGTTGACTTCCGCAGAAATTCGCGAAGCCAGCCATATACTCATTACCGTGGCGAGCGATGCGAGCGATGAAGAGGTGGAAAACAACAGGCAGACGGCAGTTGATTTGAAAGCTCGCATCGATGATGGTGAGGATTTTGCCGAGTTGGCGAAGGCGCATTCCCAGGATCCGGGGTCGGCTGCAGACGGTGGAGATTTAGGCGATGTCGAACGCGGCATGATGGTTAAACCGTTCGAGGATGCATTGTTTGAGATGCAGCCGGGACAAGTGAGTGATCCTGTAAAGACGCGTTTTGGATGGCACCTGATCAAGCTGACGAATGTGTCAGGCGGGCAGACCCAAACTTTCGACGAGGCGCGCAGTCGTCTCGAATCTGAACTGAAAGCGGAACTTGCTGAAACAAGAATATATGATCTGGTGGAAAACCTGTCGAATATCGGCTATGAGCAGCCAGACTCGCTACTGCCTGCGGCGGAAAAGCTTGGTCTGAAAATCCATACCAGTGACTGGTTTACGCGTAGCCGTGGCGAGGGTTTGGCGAGCCAGGAAAAATTCCGCGCAACCGCGTTTTCCGATGATGTTTTGAATAACAATCGCAACAGTGAGACGATCGAACTGTCCGCAAATCAGGTCGTGATCATGCACCTCAACCAGCATGAGCCATCAAAACTGCAGCCACTTGAATCGGTAAAAGAAGCTGTTATTCAAGCGCTGAAGGTTAGAAAAGGTCGTGAGCTTGCCCAATCTCGAGGACAGGAACTTCTGCAGGCGATTCAGCAAGGTCAGACCATGGATGCGGTTGCGGCTGATGCCAGCCTTTCGATATTCAACGCCGACTTTATTGAGCGTGCTTCCAGCCTTGTCGATCCAGAGGTTGCCAGTGCGGCATTCTCCATGCCCCGGCCTGAAGACGGAACGCCCGTGTTTGAGGCGGTAACCATAGCTAATGGTGACTACTCGATTATCGAACTGTCTGACGTGCAGATAAAAGACAATGATGCCACAAGGTCAGCCGCTACTGAGCTTGCCAAGACATTGACAGATGCGAACGCAAGCTATGAATTTCAGGCAATGATTAAAAGCTTGACTGACGATGCCAGCGTGGTGAGAACGCCAGTCGCCGAGTTGGTGCAATAGAATACAGCGCTTGTTCAAATCTTTTCGACATAAAAAAGCCTGTCAGCAATGACAGGCTTTTTTCCTTTATGCTCAGTTCTGTTTTTGGATGTCTTTAATCCAAAACCCCCATGCTGACGATATTGTATCCCGAGTCGACGTAGATATTTTCACCGGTAATCCCCGCAGCCAGATCGGAGCACAGGAACGCGCCCGTATTGCCAACATCATCAATCGTGACGTTGCGACGTAGCGGCGCATTGTGTTCGACTTCATCCAGTATCTTTTTGAAACTTCCAATGCCTGAGGCGGCCAGTGTTTTTATGGGGCCAGCAGAAATGGAGTTGACCCGAATCCCTTCCGGGCCCAGCGCAGTGGCCAGATAGCGGACACTGGCTTCCAGTGAGGCCTTGGCAACACCCATGACGTTATAGTTCGGCAGCGCGCGTTCAGCGCCAAGGTAACTCATGGTGATGATGGCACCATTGGTCCCCTGCATCATGGGACGGGCCGCTTTGGCCATGGCCGACAGGCTGTATGAACTGATGTCATGAGCGATGCGAAAGGCCTCCCTGTCCAGGTTGGCCAGGTAGTCGCCATCGAGCGCTTCGCGTGGAGCGAAAGCAATGGAGTGCACCAGGATATCCAGCTTGTCCCAGTGCTGGTTCAGTGATGTGAATACATCGGTAATCTCCTGATCATTGGCGACATCACAGGGCAATACGATTGATGAACCAAATTCCTGCGCAAATTTCTCAACCCTGGGTTTGAGTTTTTCATTTGGGTAGGTGAATGCCAGTTCGGCGCCTTCCCGATGCATGGCTCTGGCGATGCCATAGGCTATGGAACGGTTGCTGGCAATGCCGGCTATGAGAGCTTTTTTTCCGCTTAAGAAACCCATTTAGCTATTCTCTTTATTAAAAAAAACATTTTCGCAATGTCTTTGCGGTGATGCAAATTGAATATTCGGCGGGTTGTGAAGACCCCTCTGATCTGTCCAAATGTTTGCGTGGCGCAAGGAGGCGCTGCCCAAATGAATGCTACAGATTATTGATTTAGCGAGGAAATCCAAATTCAATTTTTGGATCTGCGCGCGCTGAGAATTTACGGATGAATTATTGATCGCCACTACGACTCACTGGGATTTTGCTATTTATCTCATCCTGCGCCTAGGGTAAAGTGCCTCACTTACAACGGAATTAAAACAAACGATCGTTTTGTTGAGACACGCTTTTTTCCTCATTCTGATTCTGAATTCATGGTTGATCACCGGGTGTTTGGACACCCCCTGGAACAACCCCTATCCGGCACAACAACACGGTAACGTACTGTTCATATCATTCTCCGAAAGACCCAAACATCTGGATCCGGCGCGCGCTTATAGCTCCGATGAATATGCGATATTGGGTCAGATATATGAACCACCCCTGCAATATCACTACCTGAAACGTCCTTACCAGTTGCAGCCCCTGACAGCTGAGATGATGCCTGAGGTTAATCACTACGACACCCAAGGAAACAAGGTCGATTCAGCGTTAATGGAAATAGCCTATTCCGAGTACCTGATAACGATTCGCAAAGGCATACGATATCAACCGCATCCTGCCTTTGTAGTCGATGCCAATGGTAATCAAAAATTTCTCGGGCTCGGTAGTGACGATGTTGAGGATGTCCATGAACTTGCCGATTTTGCGCAAACAGCGACGCGCGAACTAACCGCAGATGATTACGTGTATCAGATCAAGCGGTTGGCTCACCCGGATGTGCATTCCCCGATACTTGGATTGATGTCCGAGTACATTGAGGGTCTTGGCGACCTCGCTGCGCAATTAAAGATGGCCCGTAAGGAGCAGGGCGGGACGGCCTGGTTGGACCTGCGTCACTATGAATTAAGCGGCGTCGAGGTGGTCGATCGGTATCGCTATCGGATCAGGATTAAAGGCCTGTATCCGCAAATCAAGTACTGGTTGAGCATGCCATTTTTTGCACCTATGGCCTGGGAGGTTGAGCGTTTTTACCAGCAACAGGTTCTAATTGACAAAAACATCACGCTCGACTGGTATCCGGTCGGCACCGGTGCTTATTATCTGAGTATCAACAATCCCAACAAACAGATGCTGCTTGAGCGAAATCCATCGTTTCGCGGGTTGCCTTACCCTTGTGAAGGTATGCCGCAGGATGAAGAAAACGGATTGCTGAAGGACTGTGGCAAAACCATGCCGTTTATCGATCGCGTGCTACGCAGTCTGGAAAAAGAGTCGATTCCCTACTGGAATAAATTCTTGCAAGGTTACTACGATACCTCGGGTATCAGTTCTGACAGTTTTGATCAGGCGATTCAGATCGGTGGCTCAGGCGAGATTGGCCTGACCGACGACATGCAGGAAAAGGGTATACGTTTGCTGACTGAAGTGTCGCCATCCATTTTTTATTTTGGTTTTAACATGCTTGACGATGTCGTCGGCGGGTATGGCGAGAAAGCAGGCAAACTCCGCCGAGCCATCGCGATTGCAGTCGATTATGAAGAATATATTTCTATTTTTCTGAATGGACGGGGCGTGGCTGGACAGGGGCCAATTCCTCCAGGGATATTTGGTCACAGAGGGGGTCTGGAAGGCGTTAATCCCGAGGTATATCGAATCGTCGATGGAAGAGCTAAGCGCCGCTCGCTGGACGAAGCCAGGAAACTATTGGCCGAAGCGGGCTATGCCAATGGCATTGACCCCAAAACGGGGCAGTCGCTGGTATTGCATTTTGATACGACCGGCGGTGGGCCTGACAGCAAGTCAAACCTTGCCTGGTGGCGTAAGCAGTTTGAGAAACTGAACCTTCAACTCGTCATTCGAAATACCGACTATAACCGTTTCCGCAGCAAGATGGAGAAAGGTACCGCACAGATGTTTCAGTGGGGCTGGAATGCCGATTACCCGGATCCAGAAAATTTCCTGTTCTTGTTATACGGGCCCAATGCCAAGGCCGTGAGCAAGGGCGAGAATGCATCGAATTACCAGAATCCGGAATTCGACAAGTTATTCGAAAGCATGAAGAACATGCCAGATGGTCCCGAGCGAATGGCGATTATTGATCAGATGACGACGCTATTGCGGCGCGACAGTCCCTGGCTATGGGGGGTATTCCCCAAGAGTTTCGGTCTGTATCATGCCTGGTACCACAACGCCAAGCCCAACGCCATGGCGCATAACACCCTGATGTATAAGCGTATCGACCCTGAACTGCGTGAAATCAAACGCAGCGCGTGGAATCAACCTATCTGGTGGCCTGTTGCATTGCTTATGCTGGCATTGATTCTTAGCATGATTCCAGCCTGGCGTGCCTGGAAAAATGCCGAGACAGCGACTCAACTCAAACGTCAAGGGAACGCAGAATAATGGGCGCCTATATACTGCGACGTGTTCTGTACGCAATTCCTCTGCTGATCGGTGTCAATCTGCTGACCTTTGCGCTGTTTTTTCTGGTCAACAGCCCTGATGATATTGCGCGCATGCAACTCGGCATGAAACATGTGAAGCAGGAACAGATTGACAGCTGGAAGCAGGAGCGAGGTTACGATAAGCCGCTGTTGTACAACAGCGAGGCTGGGGGCTTGGGCAAACTGAGTGACACGATTTTTGCGCAGAAATCATTAACCCTGTTTTTGTTCGACTTTGGTCGTTCAGACAGCGGTCGCGATATCAGTTGGGATATCAAACAGCGTATGTGGCCGAGCCTGGCGCTGGCGATCCCGAGTTTGATTGTCGGGCTGCTGGTGAATATCACTTTTGCCTTGCTGATCGCTTTTTTTCGTGGCACCTATATCGACCTGTGGGGAGTCGTTTTGTGTGTTGCCCTGATGTCGATTTCGGGACTGTTTTATATTGTTGGCGGGCAATGGCTGGTCAGCAAGTTGCTGCACCTGGTGCCTATTTCCGGGTATGAATCGGGCGGTGATGCGGTCAAATTTCTGGTGTTGCCGGTGTTGATCGCGGTGATTGGCGGTATCGGCTCGGGTACGCGCTGGTATCGCAGCATCTTCCTTGAAGAGATCAACCGGGATTACGTGCGCACAGCGAGAGCCAAGGGCTTGTCAGAGCTGCGGGTACTTTTTCGCCATGTTTTGAAGAACGGTATGATTCCGATTCTGACCGGTGTTGTGGTTGTGCTACCGCTGCTGTTCATGGGAAGTTTAATCACTGAGTCATTCTTTGGCATTCCAGGACTTGGCAGTTATACCATAGATGCCATCCAGCGCCAGGATTTTGCCATCGTGCGCTCGATGGTGTTCCTCGGTTCCGTGCTTTATATCGTCGGGCTGATTCTGACCGATATTTCCTACACCCTGGTTGATCCGAGGGTGCAGTTTTCATGATTGATCCAGTCATCCTGTGGACTGATGCATTGGTTTTCCTGCTGTTAGCGTTGATCGTCATTGGGCTGTTCAACCTGCGCAAAAACCGTCAACTCGTCGAGCAATGGCGTTTGGTATTCCGCAGTCGGGTGGGTTCCGCCGCTTTTGTGGTGTTGATGTTCTACGTTGTTACAGGGTTGCTCGATTCGCTGCATTTTCATCCGTCGCAGGCCGATGTGAACGGGAATGCCATGAAATCTCCCGAGGTTATCAGTGTGCTCGATAGCCTGCTTATGGATTTGAAAAAATCCACCGAAAAATCTTACTCTGCCCCGTTTGCCAGAACCTTGTATGTCAAGGAAACGGTGGATGACAACGGTGTCCAACAACGTATCTATCCCGCACTGGAAAAACGTGCGCAACATCTCGATGCGCACGAAAGCCTGACCATGGATGTCTTGAAGAAGGGGCTGTTCGGTATGCTAACTGGCTTGCTGGTGAGCCTTATCCTGGTTCAATTGCTGGCCTGGCTGAGCAGGCAGCGATTGTCGGATATGTACAAGAGGCCAGATAGCAGAGCGGTCCAGTGGCGCAGTATTTCGCTGACCGTGATCGCTGCCTGCATGTTGCTGGGAACAGTGCTGAGCCTGTCATTTTACTACCATGTTCTTGGGACCGATAAGGTGGGCCAGGATGTTTTGTATCTTAGCCTTAAGAGTGTACGCACCGGGCTTGTCATTGGCACCTTGACAACGCTGATCATGCTGCCGTTTGCAATCCTTCTGGGCATCATGGCCGGCTATTATCGGTCGTGGATCGACGATGTGATTCAGTATCTCTACACGACGCTGAATTCCATCCCGGGCATTCTGCTAATCGCCGCCTCCGTTCTGATGCTGCAGGTATTGATGGATAATAATCCCGATGCATTTACCTCGGTGGAACAACGCTCGGACGCCCGGCTGTTTTTTCTGTGCATGATCCTCGGTATTACATCATGGACCGGTTTGTGCCGGTTGTTACGAGGTGAGACCTTGAAGTTGCGCGAGTTGGATTATATCCAGGCGGCACGTGCATTGGGTACGTCTAACCTGACAATCATCATGCGCCATATACTGCCTAATTTGATGCACATTGTGTTGATTTCAGTCGTGCTGGACTTCAGCGCTCTGGTACTGGCCGAGGCCGTGCTTGCGTATGTCGAGATCGGGGTCGACCCGAGCATGAATTCATGGGGCAACATGATCAATAGCGCACGTCTGGAAATGTCGCGTGAACCGATTGTCTGGTGGTCGTTGTTTTCCGCGTTTTGTTTTATGTTTATTCTTGTGTTGGCTGCCAACCTGTTTTCCGATGCGGTGCGTGATGCCTTCGACCCGCGTCTGAGGTCACGTTGATATGCTGGGTACAGCCACGCAGTCTCAGCAGCAATCGCCGCTGGTCGAGATCAAAGGGCTGACCACCCGCATCACCAGCGCAAGCGATGTGTATACGGTGGTTGACGATGTGTCTTTCCCGTTACACCGGGGTAAAACGCTGGCGCTGCTTGGTGAATCCGGCTGCGGCAAATCGATGACCGCCTTGTCGATCATGGGGCTGTTGCCAAAACCCGGTGGACAGGTCAGCGCGGGACAGATCCTGCTTGAGAACGACGACCTGCTGGACTACTCGGAACGTCAGCTACGCACGATTCGTGGTCGCCGAATCGGTATGATCTTTCAAGAGCCGATGACCTCGCTGAACCCGGTGCTGACGGTGGGACAGCAAATCGAGGAAGTGCTCAATCTACATATGGGATTACAGGGCCAGCGGGCCCGCGCGCGAGTGGTTGAACTGTTAGAGTCAGTGCACATCCCGGATGCTTCGCACCGTGTCGATAATTACCCCCATCAGTTATCTGGAGGAATGAAGCAGCGGGTCATGATTGCCCTGGCTCTGGCTGCGGAACCTGAACTGCTCATCGCGGATGAGCCAACCACGGCACTCGATGTGACCACCCAGGCCCAGGTATTAACGCTGCTTAAGTCAATCCAGCGCGAACGCGGAATGGCAATACTGCTCATCACCCACGATCTGGGCATAGTGGCTGAAATGGCTGATGACGTGGCTGTCATGTATGCGGGGGAATTGGTTGAATTTTCTGCGCGTAACGAGTTTTTCTCCACCCCTCGTCACCCCTATAGCCGGGCCCTGTTTGCAGCGTTGCCGGACGCGCGTAAACGTGGTCACAAGCTCGCTGTCATTGCGGGGCAGGTTCCTCGGCTCAATCAGAGTTTTTGTGGTTGTCGATTTCGTAATCGGTGCTCGATCGCGATTGCGCAATGCTCAGCGCATACTATTGAATTACAGGCCGCTGGGGCGTCGCTCGTGCGCTGTCTCAATAACGCGGCGCAGCAAGAGCCGACTGAACTGAGCCGATATGATGCGGGCGCCTTCGATGATTCGGAGGAACTGCTGCAGGTGCAGAATCTCAGGGTACATTTTTCGATTCGGAAAGGCCTGTTCAAACGTACTGTCGGCTATGTCTATGCGGTTGACGGTGTCTCCTTCGATGTGCGAAAGGGCAAGACGCTGGCGCTGGTGGGTGAATCGGGTTGTGGAAAAACCACGGTGGGCAAGAGCATTATCAATCTGATTGATTCTACTGACGGCGACGTCTGTTACAGTGGCGCCAATATACTCGGTCTTTCGCAGACTGAGATGATGCCGTGGCGCAGGAAAATGCAGTTCATCTTTCAGGATCCTTTCTCATCGATGAACCCGCGTATGCAAGTTATTGATATCATCGCAGAGGGGATGAAATCACAGGGCATGTCACGTCAGCAGATGAATGACCGAATGACGGAATTATTGGGCCTGGTAGGCCTGGATCAAGATGCGAAATTTCGCTATCCGCATGAGTTTTCGGGTGGTCAACGACAGCGCATAAGTATCGCCAGGGCGCTGGCGGTCGATCCCGAGTTTATCGTGTGTGATGAACCGACCAGTGCGCTGGATGTGTCGGTTCAGGCCCAGATTCTCAATCTGCTGCGCGATTTGCAAAGTCAGTTAGGACTCAGCTACCTTTTTATCACACATAATATTTCGGTCGTAGCTTACCTGGCGGAACAGGTGGCGGTCATGTATCTCGGTCGAATCGTTGAGAAAGGCAGCGTCTCCCAGATTTTGCGCTCACCGCGACATCCCTATACACAGGCTTTGCTATCGGCTGTCCCTGAAATTGACGATACAGGCAGAGAGAGAATTATTCTAGAGGGTGAACTGCCCTCTGCGATCTCGCCGCCGACTGGCTGTTATTTTCATCAGCGTTGCCCCAATGTCATGATCCAATGTCGTGTGGCCTATCCAGCGGCCGTGATCGACGGTAATGGGCACGAGGTGAGCTGTTTCCTGTATCACAACAAGGGGCACCCTCATGCTATCTGATTTTGGCCAACGCTTTACCCGCTATTCGGGAATTACTCACCTGATGGATGACCTGAACGAGGGGCTATTACGCGACGATGTGGTGATGCTGGGCGGCGGTAATCCGGCATCGATTCCTCAGGCGGAATCAATGTTTCAGAGTGCTTTGGACAGCCTGGCCGCAAATGGAGAGTTGCTGCGTGCCATGGCCAATTATGATGGCCCACAGGGGCGGCAGGCTTTTCTTGAGTCACTGGCTGAGTATTTGAACCGACGTTACGCCTGGGGTATAAGCCATCGCAATATCAGTTTGACCCATGGTAGTCAGTCCGCCTTTTTTGCCCTGTTCAACTGTTTCGCCGGAAAAACCGGGGCAGGGCATCGTCATGTCCTGTTGCCCATTACACCGGAATACATCGGGTATGCGGATGTCGGGGTAGAAGATGGTTTGTTTCGTGCGCTAGACCCGCTCATTGAGAATCTGGACGAGGGTTTTTTTAAATACCACATTAACTTCGACGCCCTGCAGGTCGATAACAATACGGGACTCATTTGCGTTTCTCGACCCACCAATCCCAGCGGTAATGTGCTGACCGATGCGGAGTGTCAGCGTCTGGATGAATTGGCGCGCCGACATACAACGCCGTTGCTTGTTGATAACGCCTATGGCACACCGTTTCCGCACATTATCTTCAATGAAGTTAAACCGTTCTGGAATGACAACACCATCTTGTGCCTGAGCCTGTCCAAGCTCGGCTTGCCGGGGGCGAGAACCGGTATCGTCATCGCTAACGAGGAGATTATTCGCCTGATATCGAATATGACCGCCATCACCAGTCTTGCGCCAGGTGGTTCGGGCCCGGTGGTGGTCAATGAACTGCTGCAGCGGCAGCAACTTGAGCGCTTGTGCGATGAGGTGATTCGTCCGTTCTATCAGCATCGCTGCCATTTAGCGGTGCAATGGTTAAAGCAGGCGGTGGATGATCCCCGGCTGCGAATCCATTTACCCGAGGGTGCTATTTTTCTTTGGTTATGGTTTGAGGGTTTGCCGATAACGACATCTGAACTATACGAACGATTGAAAGAACGGGGACTGTTGCTGGTGCCCGGGCGCTATTTTTTCCCGGGCCGCAGCAATAGCATACATGCAGAGAGTTGTGTTCGGATGAATTACGCGAGGTCGGAAGCCGATGTCAAAAAAGGCATCGACATTCTGGCTTCGACCTTGAAAGAAATCTGGTAAAGGCGCCAGATCGACGAGGTTTACTATTCTTCTGCCGATTTGCCAATAAACATCATAATGAAAAAAACCGCAATGACGATTGTCAGAACGATAACACCAAGGGACAGAATGCCTGTCCAGTCGGAAAGCAGATTTTTGAAGAGTTCCATCGGTTTCTCTCTGTTGTTTTAAGAATTCTGCAATCTTATTAAATTTGCTATGGTCGGCATTGACCCTGATCAATTTTTTTCAATAGGCGGCCTATCCACCATTAATATGGGTTAATGGTCATAAGGCTATTTTGATGTATGGGTATACACGCCATCCCAGTCGTCGCCAGGCGGGTTGTTGCGATAGTTGTTGATACGATTAAGGTACTCCTGATACAAAAAACACTCTGGGTAAGAACGGCTGAGGCTGAAGAATTCCATTTCGGCCTTGTCCCAGTTCTGTTTTCTAAATGCCAGCAGGGCCTGTTTATAGCGTGCCAGTTCAGAAACTATATCCTTGGCCACATCGTTTTTGTGGCCGATGGGTTCAAATATCGCCACCGGCTCATTTTTACCTTTGACTCTTACCAGGTCGAGTTCGCGAAACACGAACTCGGGAACGGCAGCACGCGTGGTCTCGCTGACGATGATATTGACCCCATAAGCTTTGGTTAGCCCCTCCAGACGAGAGCCCAGATTGACTGCGTCTCCGAGCACTGTGTAGGCGACACGAAATTCCGACCCCATGTTGCCGACATTCATGACGCCGGTGTTCAGGCCAATGCCAATGTTCACTTCCGGCCAGCCCTTGGCGCGGAATTCATCCTGCATGACCTTGAGTTCGGTCATCATGCCGAATGCCGCATACAAGGCGTGATGGGCATGTTGTGGATCGGTCAGGGGCGCCCCCCAGAACGCCATGATGGCATCGCCCATGTATTTGTCGATCGTACCCCTGTTTTTGTGAATCACGCGGGTCATTGGTGTCAACAGTGCGTTCATCAACTGGGTTAATTGTTTGGGATCGAGTCCTTCAGAAATGGTGGTGAAGCCGCGTACGTCGGAGAATAGAACGGTCATTTCGCGGCTTTCGCCTTCGAGCGAAAACTCCGTGCCAGATTGACTCATTTCGTCCACGAGTTCGGGAGGAATGTATTGTCCGAACATGTGGGCAAGCTGCCGTTTACCGCGCGACTCAATAAAGAAGCCGTAGGTCATGTGCAGGATGAACAGCAGGATGACCAGCAAAACCGGTGATGCAAGCGGTAATATGAGGTGGTTATTCCAGGCCATCATACTGCCAGCAATGACTGCTAGCATCACGGCGAGGGAACTGAGTGCGGCCAGTGCGGGGGGCAGGAATGTCAACATCAGGGTGACTGCAACAGCCACCAGGATAAGAATGACAAATTCGTAGCCGGTGATCCAGGCAGGTTTATGTTTTATGGTCTGATTGAGAATGCCCGAGATAATATTGGCATGAACTTCAACACCCGGATACACGTTCTGTACCGGCGTGGATCGCAGGTCGAGCAGGCCGGGAGCCGAGGTGCCCACCAGGACCACACGATTCTTCAAAATCGCGGGATCAGCGGAGCGATCCAGTACTTTATAGGCTGGTACATAGGGAAAACTGCCAGCCAGTCCGCGGTAGGGCACGTACACCGCACCGTTGTTATCCACGGGTATGCGGTATTGATCGAGGTTGATGGCCTCAAGCGCATAGTAATCCTGGCCATTCTTTTGTCCGTGGGACTCGACGAGCAGCTCGAGTTTGGGGTTGTCTAACGAAGCGATGGTCGTCGCCAGAGCGAGCGACGCGAATAGGTGTTGATTATACGACTGGATCAAGGGCACCCGGCGAAATACACCATCCTCGTCGACGAAGGGGTTGTCGAAATATCCTCCCGCTCGCGCGGCTTTTTGCAAAACTTCAAGGTTGGCGCCATAACCGGTAGCCTTGTTGATGGGCAGGCGTTGGCTTTTTTCGTCATCCAGCCGCACTATGGCCGGGGGTAACAGCCCGGTGATATCATCCGCTGTCGTTTGTGAATTGGTCTTGAAATAATAGCCCAGCACGATGTTCCTGTTACGCAGACTGCGAGCGAAGGCCTCATCGAACATCAGGCTTGGACGCAGTTTGGTATAGGTTTCAAGGAACTTCTGGTTGTCTTTTAACTCGTTTTGCGCCAGCCTGGTAAAGGCTTCGAGACCGGAACTCTCATCTTTTTCGGCGAATACAATATCGAAGCCGAGTGTGTTGACCTGGTAGTGATCAAACAGGTTGTCCACCAGGCGCGCCAGCTTGTCACGTTGCCAGGGGAAACGGCCAACCTTGGCCAGCGAGGTCTCATCGATATCGACGATTACGACTCGATCGTCGCTGGTATTGGGGCGGGTGAAGTTGAGTCTGGCATCGTAGGTCCAGTCTTCGAGTTTCTTCACGAACGGATACTGGTACAGACCCGAGGCGTCGATCAGCAGCGCAATGAGCACTAGCAGACTGAGGACCAATCTGATTATGCGTTGCAGTTGCATTGCTCTCTCCTCTGTCCAGGAATGTTATAATTATTGTCGAATTCTAGCGCCGATGAGGGCAGTGACATGGCAGGGTTCGTGCCGCCATGCGCAGGGGCGTATTGCGCCTATTTGGTGTAAAACTCCATTTTTACTCCGGCCACCTCGATGATGTCATGATCGTTTAACTGGTGCGCATTGGAACCGATCGGGCTGCCGGACACTTTAGGTACGTTATTGTTCGGACCGCCATCGACATGAATCAGGAAGAATCCAGCCGGTCGACGCGTGATTGCAGCAACCTGCACACCGGGTTGGCCAATTGTCGTCAACGCTTTTTTAAGAACCAATTCCTTGCCTGCATTGGCGCCGCTGAGCAACTGCAGGCAGGCGTCTTTGCCCGTCGTGCTGGAGCTCTTGCTGCTGGCATTTTCCGATGCGATAGCGGCTGATATTTTTTGCACTGACTTGTCGATTTCCTTACTACCGGCTTCCTCCGGCATGCCGGCTTCACCCGGACGTATAATCATGGTCTGCTCAAAATTACCGTCAGCATCATCACGTTCATTTTGATAAACGATCTGGTATTTGCCGAGAGTGATTTTGTCACCATTTTCCAACGCGTGTTTTTTGACCAGTTTGCCGTTCACATAGGTGCCGTTGGTGCTGCCGAGATCTTCCAGGAAGGAATCTTCCAGAATGGTGATGACCTGAGCGTGATTGCCACTCACCGACAGGTTGTCAATATGGATATCGTTGCTCGGCTTACGTCCAATCGTAGTGGTTTCCTTGGTAAGCGGGATCTCCCGTTTCTCACCCGAAGTCGATGTCATTACCAGTTTTGCGACCATATCAGTAATCAGCCTCGTTAAGTTATTAACTCTGTGTCTTCCGTTAAAACCACTCGATCAGCTTTTTGAACCAGCCTTTCGAATCAGAAAAATCATCGTTGATTCGGCACAGAATGACCGAAATATTATCCTTCCCGCCATTTTGGTTTGCCTTAGTAATCAATTGCTTGGCAGCTTCTTCTAGATTATCACTAAATCTCTTAATAGTTAAGCTTATAAATTCATCGTCGACCAGGTCGGTCAGTCCGTCCGAGCATAGCAGGTAGATATCATTTTTCATCGCCAACTCTTCCTGCATGTCGGCGGTGATCGTGGGGTCGATTCCCAGTGCGCGGGTGACCAGGTTTTTATTGAGCGAGGTTTTTGCTTCTTCCGGGGTGTAGAAACCGCGATCGATCAGTTCCTGCAGCAACGAATGATCCTTGGTGATCTGTTCGATCTTGTCGTTGCGGTAACGGTAACAGCGGGAATCGCCTATATGCGCCAGCGAAAAGCGGTTGTTGTAGAACAGCATGACAACCACGGTGGTGCCCATGCCCCGCAGTTCGGATTCGTTGTTGGAACGCTTGAATATGATGTCATTGGCCTGTTCGATGGCTTGCTGGATACAGATGGATTCCATCGAGTAGCCGGTATTGGGGTCGATTTGCCCGGTTTTTATTGATGGTGCATTCTGTTGAATGTACTCAATGATGGTATCGACCGATACGCTGCTGGCGACTTCACCGCCAAGGTGTCCGCCCATGCCATCAGCAAGCACTAGCAGTCCAAGTACACTGTCGTACCCGATACTGTCCTCGTTATTCTGACGGACTCGGCCGGTATCAGTAAATCCAACGATCTGGAGTTTGCCCTGCAGGTTCATGGGCTTTTATTGTAGTTTCATCTGGCAAAGTTTCAGATCGTTGGCCATTTCCGTGCCGGTCTGGTAGCGTTCATCTGCATTCTTGACCAGGGTTTTGTCGATAATATCGACCAGACACTGTGGAATATCGGGGTTCACGAGTCGTATATCAGGGGCGTCTTCGTTGGTGATCTTGAACATCAGGCTGGCCATGGATTCAGCCTTGAACGGTAATGACCCCGACAGCATCTGGTATAGCATGACGCCAAGCGAGAACAGGTCTGAACGGCCATCGACTTTTTTGCCTGCCAGTTGTTCTGGCGACATGTACGACGGTGTGCCAAGAACCATACCGGTCTTGGTTTTGCTCGAGTCGGTAATTCGAGCGATGCCGAAGTCGGTTATCTTGAGGCTATCCGATTCTGGCTCGTACATCAGGTTGGCCGGTTTGATATCACGATGCACCACGTTCTGGCTGTGCGCAAAGGCCAGGCCTTCGGCAGCACGTGTCACAATGCTGACCACCGTTTTGATAGGAAGCAGGTTGTCTTTCTTGGTGTATTTGGCGAGATCGTGGCCCTTGAGAAATTCCATTGCGATGTAGGCCAGGTCGTGTTCCTCGCCCGCGTCGTATATGGTGACGATATTGGGGTGACTGAGACGACCGGCTGTTTCGGCCTCACGGAAAAAGCGTTCCTTGACCTCTTCGAGTTCGTCATCTTCAAATTCCTGCGCCAGGGCCATTGTTTTAATGGCGACCACGCGGCTGATCTTGGGGTCTTTGCCCAGGTACACGATACCCATCGCGCCTTTGCCCAATTCCTTTTCCACCTGGTAGCGCCCAAGCATGGGTTTCTCGATACTGTTGCCATCGAGCAGTAAGGTGCCACCAGCATGGCCTCCGCTACCACCCAGCAACACGGTCTCTTCCATCTGCTGGGCACGGTTCATGCGGGTTGATATGTCGCGGAACTTGGCATCGTGTTTAGCCATGTACTGATACACGCTGGTCGCCTTGTTGAACTGGCGTTTGCGTTCAAAATCGAGCGCAAGGTTATACATGGCCTCCATGACCTTGTCATCCAGAGGACATTTGCGGAACTTTTCAAATGCCATATCGAGTTGGCCTTGCGACTGAAAGGCGATGCCGAGCATGCGGTTACTTTCAGAGGATTCCTCGTCGGACAGCAACTTGCCGCGTTCGGTGACGAGGAAACGTTTGGTCGTGATCAACAGATGGCCAAGCACCAGCAGTGCGGCGGGGCCCATCAATTGTACCCACAGGGCGTTTCCTGTCATTAATACATAATGCGCGGTGATCAGGGCAATTAACAGCACCAGCGTCACCACCGCAGCAACCCCCGCCTTGAGCCTGGGCATCACGAACATCAGGTACGCGGCAATGAGGAGGAATGCGCTCAGGCGCACCCAGATACCCCAGTCGGGTTCGATGAAAAAATCCTCGTTGAGGATGCTGGAGACAGAATGCGCCAGGGTCAAAACCGGGGGCATGGCGGGATCGATTGGCGTTACCTGATTGGCGCCGACACCCGTCGCGGTAGCGCCGATCAGAACGATCTTGCCTTTATACTTTTCAACCGGAATCTTGCCGGAGAAAACGTCATAGAATGAGTCGACCTGAAATGCCGGGAACCCTTCGATATCGGCATAGAAAAAAGTGTTCATCAACAACTGGCTGTCGGTCTTTATTTCGAGTGTACCGAGTTCAACGCTTTCTCCCAGGTTGATCTTGATGTCGGCATTGGTCAGGTTCAGGCTGCGCGCGGCCAGCTGAAGCGCTATGGACGGGTAAAAGCGGTCGAAATTTTTCAGTACCAGCGCTTCGGATCGGATGGCTCCATCGACGTCGGGGATGGTGTTGAGGAAACCGATCGCCGAAGCCTCTGCCCCGAGTATGGCTATAGGTGGAATACCTTCCAGCGTTGGAATCGGGTACAGGCCCTGGCTTTGCGCCTGGATTCGGTCATGAATCTTGGACAGTGCTGTTTTCAGCACGAAGCCGGGCAGCTCAAGATCGGGGCGTCCCCGAGGCTCGCCGAGCATAAAGGGCATGGCCAGCACGACATTGTTGGCCTGGGCCATGGCTGCGGCCAGTTTTGAGTCGGTATCCAGCGCCTGCTCCGCTTCAAACAGTCGTGCTTTGAGTGTATCGAGGTCTTTGCTCAGGCGGGTGTGAATATTGCTTTCCAGGTAAAAAGTCAGTAGGTTCGCGATCGTTTTATTGTTGGCCGCAGCGCTTTCCATCTGAGTTGAAAGCGCATCGATATCAGCCGGGATGTCATTGAAGCTGGCATTGGTGAAGTAGTCGATAAGTTCCTTGATGTACGCCATGCCGGGATCAATCTGTGGCTCGAGGAAGAACACGGTCTGACCAATTACCTTGGCGCCGCCCTGGGCCAGCTGTCGGATCATTTCGGCGTGCAGGTCGCGCGGCCATGGCCAGCGCCCAATGTTGGCTATACTGACATCGTCGATGGCGATGACGGCAATTTTGTCGGATGGGAATCTTTCGGTGGAACGAACCCCCCAGTCATAAGCCGATCGTTCAAGGCTTAACATCTGGCTGGTGCCGGATGCCAGGATAATCACAATCGTAATGATCAACCCGGCAAGCCAGTCGCTGTTCCAGAACTTTGATTTCATAACCGCTCCAGATTGTTCTTCGTGTTGTTGCGCCAGACTATGACATCCGGCGGTAAGTTAATTGATTAAACTTCCCTGATTAAAAGGCCCCGGACGCAATGTTACTACGCCGTGACGGTGGAATGAATCAATTTTAAGTATCGACAATTGTCATGACAGAAGGAGGTCTTTCAGATAAGCGGACTATAAAATCCCCGCGCCCGCTTTTCCAGACCCAGATCAGATAAAGCTTATATTTTCTCACTGCTGTCCCGTTAACGAGAAATGAAGCGGTCTGATTCCCCTGATATTGTTACAATGAGTTTGCGAATAACTTATTGATAACACAAGAGAACCANNG
>JGI11705J14877_10000045_pt1 | contig 73271 bp, 70 predicted proteins | sample Etolaghawater15m_FD_14877 | JGI IMG/M metagenome (IMG submission 14877) | reverse complement strand
GCCCCTGCCACGCCGCCACTCGCAGCGTATCGGCTGGTTCGAGCGGCGGCAGAACCGGATAGTCGGGCGCGATCAGCGTCACCCGATGACCGAGCTGCTGAAGCGCCTCGCGGAAGGTCTGAATTGAGGTGGAGACGCCATTAATGCGCGGAAAGTAGACATCAGAGAGCATTAAGATATGCATCATCCTACCCCTAATTGCGGTTACTTCGGCGCTTCATCAGGCGCGCCGCCCGCGCTATCTTCTCCATCCGGCTCCGCCAAGGGTGTCATATCGTCGGGAGCCGGCCAGCGCGCGAGTAGGCGATCGGGCACCTCGCCGCGCCCCGCTTGACCGAGAGAGGACATCTCCAACACAAAGGTGATCAGTAGCATGATGAAGGTGGGCATAATGGCGATACGGGTAAATACCGTCAGCATCATATCGCGCGAGTGCCCCTCCATACTGGAGGTGAGTAGCCACACCAGCAGTAGGATCGCGCCACTCGCACCATACGCCGCCAGCAGCAGCAGCGCGCGCCGCAGCGCTAGACGCCAGTGAATCATCACAAACCACTCACCATGCTGCCGCAGCCAGCGGCTACGCAGCGCAATAAACCCAATCACCAACAGTGAGATAGCGGGGGATAGCAGCAGCGCATAGAGGCCAATATCGAGCGCAATCGCCGCGGGGGCTAACAGTAGATGGAACGCCAACACATTGATAATGTAGAGCTCATGTGCATTTTTAGCGCGACTGCACGCTGTATCGTCAATGGCAAACCGCATCGGCCGCTCCAAGGTTATGGTTGTTTACAGAGCCCCAATTATCCGGTTCCAAGCCGATGGTGACAATGATGGGAGGCTAACCACACACTTACGCCGCCGTGGGCAGCCGGAGTACCGCCCGCGCATTAGCGCTGGTGTATGCGGCAAATTGCGCGACCGGTTGCTGTCGTAGTCGTGCGAGTTCAACGGCGATGCGCGGCAGTTGATCGGGGGTGTTGCGACCATCACGACACCAGACCGGAGGCAGATCGGGAGCGTCGCTCTCCAGTACCAGCGCCTCGATCGGGAGCCGTTGTAGTAGCCGCTGCAGGTGGTGTGCGCGTGGCCAAGTAGCAACACCGCCAAACCCGAGACAAAATCCGAGATCAATAAAGCGCTGTGCCTGCGTCAAACTGCCGTTGAAGGCGTGTACAATTCCCCCTTCGCTAAAGTGGGCGCGGCGCAGCAGTGACCACCCCTCATCGTACGCTTTGCGTAGATGGAGCAGCAGCGGGAGTTGAAACTGTTTAGCTAGTGCGATCTGCGCCGTAAATAGTGCCCGTTGTGCGCTGCGATCGAGATCAGCGACGGCGTAGTCGAGCCCCACTTCACCTACCGCGATCGGCCGCTGCTGCGCCAGTAGCGCTGCTAATGCCTCAAGATCGGTCGCGGGCTGATGTTGTGCCAACATCACCGGATGGAGTCCCAACGCGGGCCACAACCATGCCTGCGATTGGCAGAGCTGGAGTAGATTGGACCAGCCAACAGCGGTGACCGCTGGCACCACCAGATCGGTAACGCCACCGGCACGCGCGGCATCGAGCCGTTGCTGCCGATCGTATGCAAAAGCGGGCGCATCGAGGTGACAATGGGTATCAATTAGTTGCATAGTGGGAGGCGCTGTGTGTGCTGATGGTTGTTCCACCGCACTGCCGCCCCCACTGTTGGGATCACTCAACCTCTTCTCCGTAGCCGTCAATTCGAGACCGTATGAGCCAGTCGCAAAGTATCGAAACCGCCACCGATTTTGTCCACCTCTACAGCCGCCCTATTGCGTCATTGCAGGTAGAGCTACAGGCCTATCGCCACCAGCCAACTGGTGCCACTCACCTCCATCTGCACAACGCGAGCGACGATCATAACGTCTTTCTGGTCGGTTTTCGTACCGTGCCGCAGGATTCGACCGGTGTCGCGCACATTCTTGAGCATACCAGCCTCTGTGGTAGCGAGCGCTTCCCGGTGCGCGATCCCTTCTTTGCGATGATTCGGCGCTCGCTCAATACCTTTATGAACGCCTTTACTGCCAGCGACTGGACGGCCTACCCCTTCGCGAGCCGTAACCGCAAAGATTTTGATAATCTGCTACAGGTCTATCTTGATGCCACCTTCTTCCCCAACCTCGACCCGCTCGACTTTGCGCAAGAGGGGCATCGCATCGAGTTTTGCGAACCGGAGAATCCCGACTCGCCGCTCTGCTATAAAGGGGTGGTCTACAATGAGATGAAGGGGGCGCTTAGCTCCCCCATCTCGGTACTGTGGCAGGAGCTCACCTCAGCTATCTTCCCGACCATCACCTATCACCACAACAGTGGTGGTGATCCGGTCAACATTCCCGATCTCACCTATCAGCAGCTTAAAGCGTTTCACGCCCGCCACTACCACCCCTCGAATGCGCTCTTTATGACCTATGGCGATATCCCGGCGGCGCACCATCAGGCGCGCTTTGTCGAGTTGGCGCTACACCGCTTTGAGCAATCTGAGGTAGCGTTTTCGATCCCAGATGAGCAGCGCTATACCACACCGCAGGTGGTGGAGCGGAACTACGCCCTAGAGTCGGATCAGCATGATCACCAGAGCCATATTGTGTTGGGGTGGCTACTCGGTCGCTCAATCGATCAGCGCGAGGTGCTCCACGCCCATCTCCTCTCCGGTGTACTGCTCGACAATAGCGCCTCACCGCTGCGGCAGTGGTTAGAGACGTGTGGTATCGGTAGTGCCCCCTCCCCGATCAGCGGGCTCTCCGACAGTAGCCGCGAGATGCTCTTTAGTTGTGGCATTGAAGGGGGAGATCCAGAGCAGGCGGAGCCGTTCGAACAGGCGCTGCTCGCCGAGCTAACGCGCATCGCGGATAGCGGGGTTGAGTTGGCGATGGTGGAGGCGGTACTCCACCAGCTAGAGCTACAGCAGCGCGAGATTGGTGGGGATGGTTTCCCGTTTGGACTACAGCTGCTCGTCAATGCGCTAGGTCCGGTACTCCATGGTGCCGATCCGGTCGCGGTGATCGATATCGATCCGCTGTTAGCTGAGCTGCGCGAGGCGATCCAAGATCGCGACTTTATCCCGCAGCTGATTCGCCAACTGCTGCTCGATAATCCACATCGCGTGCGTCTTACCCTACGCCCCGACCCGCAGCTTGCGACCGCCCGCGAGGCCGCCGAGGCGGCGCGACTTGCAGCGATCGCAACGGATCTCGATGAGCCGGCGCGCGAAGCGATTCGGGAGCAGGCGGCCGCACTCGCTGCGCGTCAAGCGCAGGAGGATGATCCCGATCAGCTACCACGCGTCGGACTGGAGGATATTCCAGCCGATCTCACCATTCCCGAGGGTGAGGATAGTACCCTAGCCAATATGCCAACCCGTTGGTATGCGCGCGGCACCAACGGCATCGTCTATCAGGAGGTGCTGCTCGATCTGCCACCCCTCCCGCCACCACTCGCAGCGACCCTACCGCTCTTCTGCGATCTGGTCACCGAAGTGGGTAGCGGCGGGCGCGACTATCTGGCAACCCAATCGCTGCAGGCGGCGGTGAGTGGTGGGGTACGAGTGCGTGCCAGTGTCCGCACCGCACTCGATAATACCGATCAGAGTCGTGGGCTACTACTCTTTAGCGGCAAGGCGCTACAGCGCAACAGTACAGCGCTAGCACAACTTCTCTATGAGAGTTTCACTGCGCCGCGCTTCGACGAGTTAAATCGATTACGCGAGCTGGTGACCCAAGAGCGACTACACCAAGAGCAGGCGGTGACCCAAAGTGGCCATCTACTGGCAATGACGGCCGCGGCGGCCGGTTTCACCCCAGTGGCCGCACTCGATCATCAGTGGCACGGATTGGCTGCGATCCAGCAGTTAAAAACGCTCGATCAGCAGCTCGCCGATCCAGCGCAGTTAGAGGCGTTTGCCGATCGCTTAAGCGCGATCGCAGCACAACTACAGCAGGCTCCCCGCCAACTTCTCCTGATTGGGGAGGCGGCACAGCAGCGGGCGATCTTCGATGGGGTCGCAGCAACTTGGGGTGAGTTAGCGGTAGCGACCGATGATGGTAGCCGTTTTGCTCCACCGGCGCTCGATGCACCGGTTGCACAGCGGCAACTCTGGACCACCTCGACACAGGTGAGCTTCTGCGCCCGCGCATATCACTGCGTCCCTGCAGCGCACCCCGATGCGGCAGCGCTGCGGGTACTAGGCGGGTTCCTACGCAACAACTTCCTCCATCGCACGATCCGCGAGCAGGGGGGAGCCTACGGGGGCGGTGCTGGATATGATGGGGATAACGGTATCTTCCGTTTCTACTCCTATCGCGATCCGCGGCTAGCGGAGACGCTGGCCGACTTCGATCGCGCCATCGATTGGTTACTCAGTGGTCACCATTCGTGGCGCTTAGTTGAGGAGGCGATCCTTGGGGTCATTAGCGCTATCGATAAACCCGGCTCACCGGCTGGTGAGGCGAAACAGGCGTTTCATAGTGAACTCTATGGCCGTACGCCAGCGCAGCGGCGCGCAATCCGACAGCAGGTGTTAGGGGTACGCGAGGCCGATCTGAAGCGGGTCGCAGAGCGCTACTTACAGCCGGAACGGGCAAGTACTGCCGTGGTCAGTTCGACCGCAATTGCAGCGAAACAGCCGGCACTCGATCTGGAGCCGATAGCACTGTGACCGCAGCACTGACGATCCAGCAGCTGCGGAAGACCTATCGAAACGGGGTCACCGCACTCGATGGTATCGATTTAACCGTTGCCGAGGGGGATTTCTTCGCCCTCCTCGGCCCGAATGGGGCCGGCAAATCGACCACAATTGGCATTATCAGTGCGCTGGTCAACAAGAGTAGCGGTACCGTGCAGATCTTCGATCACGATGTTGATCGTGAGCCGATGGCGGCCAAATCGCTGATTGGTTTAGTCCCGCAAGAGTTTAACTTCAATCAGTTTGAGCCGGTCGAGGAGATTGTCCTTAATCAAGCCGGTTACTATGGCGTTCCCGAATCGGTTGCCCGCCAGCGCTGCGATGAGAGCCTACAGCGCCTCGGTCTCTGGGAGAAGCGCCGTACAATCGCCCGCAACCTCTCCGGTGGCATGAAGCGGCGCTTGATGATTGCGCGCGCACTGGTTCACACCCCGCGCCTACTGATCCTCGATGAGCCAACGGCCGGTGTCGATATTGAACTGCGGCGCTCTATGTGGCAGTTTCTACGTGAGGTGAATCAGCGCGGTACAACCATCATCCTCACAACGCACTACCTTGAGGAGGCGGAGAGTCTCTGTCGCAACATCGCCATTATCGATCAGGGGCAGATCGTCGAACACACCTCAATGAAGCAGCTGCTACAGCGCCTCAACCGCGAAACGGTGGTGCTTGATCTGCGTGATAACTGGCAGGCACCGGCGCAACTGGCCGATTACCCCATCACCCAACCCGATCCCCACACGATTGAGGTGGAGGTGGTGCGACCGCAGGGGCTTAATCACCTCTTTGCAGCACTCACCGAAGCGGGGGTCGAGGTGGTGAGTATGCGCAATAAGAGCAACCGTCTTGAGGAGCTGTTCCTCACCCTTGTCGGCCCCTCGACTGCCACCCTCAACCGATAGCGCACCGATGAATCGAGCTGATACCACTACACCGCTGCCGCATGAGCCGCTCCCGCCGCACCATTTGATAGCCCTCTTTACGCTAGTGCGCAAAGAGATCCGTCGCTTTGCACGCATCTGGGTGCAGACGGTGGTACCGCCGGTTATCACCACTGCCCTCTACTTTGTGATCTTTGGTGAGCTGATCGGCAGCCGTATCGGACCGATTGCCGGTCACGACTACATGGAGTTTATTGTCCCTGGCCTGATCCTAATGGCGATCATTACCAACGCCTACGCCAATGTTGTCTCCTCCTTCTTCGCCTCAAAGTTCCAGCGCTTTATCGAAGAGCTGCTCGTTGCGCCATTTCCCAATGTGCTGATTGTGGTCGGTTATATGTGTGGGGGTATCGCCCGGGGCCTTGCGGTTGGCGTGGTGGTAGCGCTCGTTGCGCTACTCTTTAGCGATATTCAGATCCATAGCTGGCCGGTCACCATTGCGGTGGCGCTACTGACCGCTGCACTGTTTGCGCTCGGTGGCTTCATCAACGGTATCTTCGCGAAGAGTTTCGATGATATCGCCATCATCCCCACCTTTGTACTCGCACCGCTCACCTATCTTGGCGGCATCTTCTACTCAGTTGAGATGCTCCCGCCCTTCTGGCAGCAGGTCTCACTCTTCAACCCGATCCTCTATATGATCAACGCCTTTCGCTACGGGCTTCTCGGCAGCAGTGATATTGATATCACACTCGCGTTTGCTATTATCAGCGCCTTCTTGGTAGCACTCTTTCTGCTCAGTCTACTGCTACTGCAGCGCGGCGTAGGGATCCGACACTGAATATGATGACCACTGATGAGTTGACGCCGCCGGCGATAGGGTCGATTACCAACACCCTCCAAGCGACTCTGCTGGTGGTCGATGATGGTGAGATTAACCGTGAGATCATCACCCTGCTGCTAGAGCCGCACTATCGTATTGAGACAGCGAATAATGGCGCAGCGGCACTGCGGCGGGTCGCCGAGATGGCGATCAAACCGGATCTGATCTTAATGGATATCATGATGCCGCAAATGGATGGCATCACCGCCTGCCAGCAGTTAAAACAGGATCCGGTGACCGCTTCAATACCGGTCATCTTCATCACCAGTCGCAGCGATGATGACGCGATCAGCACCGCCTATCGGGTGGGTGGCGTTGACTACATCACCAAACCGTTTCGATCGCATGAGATCCTCGCACGCATCTCTACCCATCTACAACTCGCACAGCAGCAGCAGCAGTTAGAGCGCGAGGTAGCGCGGCAGACCGAGCAGCTGCGGCTGCTTAACGATGAACTCCACTCCACTCAGCAAGAGATCCTGTTTACCATGGGTGCGATTGGTGAGCAGCGTAGCCAGGAGACCGGGTACCATGTAAAACGGGTCGCCCGCTACTCGAAACTGATTGCACTGGCCGCCGGGCAGTCACCAGAAGCGGCCGATCTGCTCTATCAGGCGAGTCCGATGCATGATATTGGCAAGGTGGCGATTCCCGACGCGATCTTAAACAAACCGGCGCGCCTGACACCGGATGAGTTTGCGATCATGCAGCAGCACACCCTCCTCGGCTATGAGATGCTGCGCCACTCGCAGCGCCCACTCTTTCAACTGGCAGCAGAGGTGGCGCTCACCCATCATGAGAAGTGGGATGGTAGCGGCTATCCGGGGGGATTAGCTGGCGAGCAGATCCCGATCGGCGGTCGCATCACCGCGCTGGTGGATGTCTATGATGCCCTCAGCAGCCGTCGTGTCTACAAAGAGGCATTTTCCGAGGATCGGGTGCTCCAGATCATCAAGGAGGGGCGTGGTGGCCACTTCGACCCCGATCTAGTCGATCTCTTCTTCAACAACCTCGATTCGATCCGTGAGATTGGCACTGAGTTGGCCGATCGGCGGTAACCGCTTAAGCGAACGCCTGCAGTAGTGGTCGTAACACCTGCTCTAGTTGCGGTAGCTGCTGCTGCAACGCGGTAAGCGAAGCGGTATCGGCGGCCATCTCTAGCCCCTTAGCCTGCTCATGGATCGCGACCGCACCGAGCATCCCAGCACTCCCGACCACCGCGTGTAACTCCGCCCGTAACTGCGCGCGATCGAGCAGCTGCATGGCGAGCAACCGCTCTAACCGTGCTATCAGATCGCGCTGCTGCTCGGCAAAGCGCCCTAACAGCTCCTGATACTTAGCGCGGTTGCCTAGTACCATAGCTAATCCCACATCACTATCGATCCCGGCAATCTGAGTCAACGCAAGATCAGCTTCTGGCGCGCTGGCGCTATTGGGTGATGGGATAGGGGGCGAACTCACCGGCGCAGCCTCCCGATCTACGGATGTAGTCACTTCATCTGCTGCAAATGCGTCTGGTACGATCCAGTGCGCTAACAGCAGGAGCAGCTTCTCAATCGCAAACGGTTTGCCGATGTAGTCATTCATCCCAACCGCTAACATCCGATCCCGATCGCTACTGAGAATAGTCGCTGACATCGCAATCACCGGGAGATCCGCCCACTCTGGGCGCTGTCGAATGGCGAGGGTGGCACTAAATCCATCCATTACGGGCATCTGACAATCCATCAATACGGCGTCAAACGGTTGCTGCGCCTGTGCCAACTCCTGTAGTGCACGCTCACCATGCTCAGCTACGCGGCACTCAAGGCCGTAACTCTCCAGCAGCTCTTGCGCCACCTCCTGATTGAGCAGATTATCATCGACCAGCAAGATGCGTCGCCCCTGTAGCAGCGGTAGCGCTTGATCGAGTGGCTGCCGCCGCCGCGCACGAATGTAGATCGTCAATCATCGTGTGCTGTAACCGACTTAACCTGCGCTGCAGTAGCACTCCCACTAGGAGTGCACCCATCAGCACCAGCGACAGGGTGGCGCGCATCTGCTGCTTTAGCGCAGCATAGAGTTCATCAATCGTCTGCTCAACATCATCCGTATAGACGCCGGTGCCTACCATCCAGCGCCACTCTGGGATCCCCATCGCAAATGAGATTTTAGGGCGATCGATCTGCGTATCGGGTTTGCGCCAACTGTAGCGGACAAAATCGCCATCCGGCCGCTGTGCTGCGGCGATCAGTTGTTGTACCACTTTAACGCCATTGGGATCGGTATAGTCGAAGATATTCTGACCCTTTAACTGTGGCTGTGCCCCATGCGCCAGCACAACGCCATCCCAATCATCAACAAAGAGGTAGCCGTTATCACCGAAACGGATCGACTCGATCTCCTGTAGCAGCTCCTGCTGCATCTGTGCTACGGCATCGGCGATCGTCATCCCCTGCTGCGCCGCTATCTCAGCAACCTGCAACTGGCTATAGCGGATCTGCTCAACGATCCGCTGCACCTCACGCTGAATCAGTGCCTGCTGCTGTAGAAAGTGACGCTCACGCATCTGTGACGCCATCAACTGAAAGCTGCTGTAGTGGCTATAGAGCTGCATTATCAGCAGCAGTATCACCCCACCCCCAAAGATGACCACTTGTGTCCGCCGCATCGACTGCAGCAATGACGGTTTTTCCATTACTCATCACGGCGGAATCTAGGCTCTGTGGTAGTGAAGGGGTAACGGCTTAATCTACAGCAACCGGCTAACCGCCGCCATGCTCTTCGTTGTGCGGAGAAAGTAGGCACCGATGATCGCCAAATAGCACCGAAAGTGGTAGCGTAGTCGCTGTTATCGACTACCACTGGAATCATCAAATGGCGTATTCGCACATAGCGCCGCACGCACCGACGCGCTCTCCTCTATCGATACAACGCCCTATCCTACTGCTACTGCTACTCCTGCTCCCCCCGCTCGCAGTCGCTATCAATGATGGCACCTTCGCTGATCGCCTAACAGCGAGCGCTAACGCAACGAGCGGCACTGTAGCGGCGACGCCACTCGCTCGTCCACTCGCCGCAGCGCTACCGACCCGTTCGCCACTTCTCCAGCAGAGCGATCCACCCACTAGCGACGAATATAATATCTATCTTTACAGCGGCATCTTTCGAGTGATTTACGGTAAAAATTATGCCGCTGATAGCGGCGTTACCCAATTCGCTGAAGCGCTGCTCGACAGTGTCACTACCATTGCCGACCGCTACCAGACGGAGTTCAACTTTCTCCCCCCCGTCGGCGGTGATCACTACTACATTGATCTCTACATCGGAAACCGCGGGGCGCGCGATGCCGATGATGGACGCTCAATTACTATCGCCTCCTACTATGCGGCGTTTGCCGACCAGTATGATGAGGGGCCCGGCTTTATGGTGTTTAATCCGGTCATCCGTGATCAGCTCGATCTACTGCGGGTCACCATCGCCCATGAACTGTTCCACCTGATCCAGTTTGCCTATCGTCACGGTAACGACTACCTTGATAACGATCTCTGGTTATTAGAGGCAACCGCTACCGCGATGGAGGAGCTCTTCTACCCCGATAGCAACGATTATGTGCGGTTTGTCGATAGCTGGTACCGCTCGATTCAGCAGCCACTCGACACCTTCAACGGCTCCCACGAGTATGGCGCAGCGCTGTTTGCACTCCATCTCATCAATCGCCACGGTATTGAGTCGATCACCTCGCTATTTGAGCACTTTCGCGATCAGACCGGCTGGCAGGCGATCTTAGAGGAGAGTCTCGGAAGTGGCTACGGCACCACACTTGACAACTTTTACGCCGATTTTGCCGCCGCGGTGCGCTCACCAGCGCTCCACTTTGATGATGGTGCTGAGTTTGCGAGTGATGATCTCGACTACGCTGATTTAAGTAGCGAGAGTATCAACCTGAAGCAGTATGGACTCTACTATCTACGCCCGACCACCAACACCCAGTTCGCTTGGGGCGAGTCGGCCGTGAGCTACTGGATCGATACTCAAGCAGCTAACTGTTTTACCACCGATCAGGGGCTCGACTGTCTGGCCGGCAGTGAGGTAGCGCTCTTTACTAGCGATGAGTTGGCCGCCGTCGCCATCGGTGATGGGAGCGGTATCAGCGAGCAGTTACTCACGCTTCAGAGCGGTTGGAACTTAGTCACCATCAGCGTCAATGAGACGCGACCGGTCAGTACACTGTTTGGTGATGGACGGGTGAGCCGTATCTTCTACTATCAACCGGCAAGTGGGTGGCAGACGATCCGCGATCTCACGACCAGTGAGGCGACGCTGCCAACGCTACAGGGGATCTGGCTACTGGCGACGGAACCGCAGACGCTGACACTCAGTGGGGTTATCGCGGAGACAACCCTCCCCCCCCTCAGCAGCGGCTGGAACCTAATCGGAGCGGCCATACCGCTCAGCCGTGAGGCGCTAACGCAGGCGGTCACCGCGGCCGGCTACACGCCGAATCGACTCTTTACCTACGATAGTGGGGGGTGGAGCCTCTACGATTTTATCTATCAGCGCGGTAGCCTAGATAACCTACCGCTCGGTCGCGGTTTCTGGTTACAACTAGAGTAGGTGATCAACGATGCATGAGATGTCGCTAGCGGAGCGGATCGTTGAAATTATCACCGAGCAGGCGCAGCAGCAGCCGTTTACGCGGGTGTTGCGGGTGCGATTGGAGATTGGCACACTGGCAGCCGTCGAGCCGGAGGCGCTGCGCTTCGGCTTTACGGTGGTTAGCCGCGACACGGTGGCGGAGGCGGCGACCTTAGAGATAGTTGAACGACCGGCGCAGGGGTGGTGTTTCACCTGTAGTGTGGCGGTAACGATTGTGCGGCGCGGCGATCCCTGCCCCCACTGCGGTGGATGGCAGCTACAGATCAGCGGCGGTGATGAGATGCGAATTTACGATCTGGAGGTGGTCTAATGTGTACCACATGCGGCTGTGCTACCGATCTGCCACATCAACATGGGGCGAGTGGCCCGACACATAGCCACGCTCCGGGGTTGAGTCAGCAGCGGATGGTACAGATTGAGCAAGATATTCTCGGCAGCAACAACCGCTACGCGGCAGCTAACCGGGCGCGGCTAGCAGAGCAGCGCATCTTAACTCTCAATCTCCTCTCTAGCCCCGGCTCGGGTAAGACAACGCTGCTGACCCGTACCCTCACCGATCTGGCCGCTACCCAGCCGAGCTATGTGATTGAGGGGGATCAGCAAACCAACCATGATGCCGAGCGTATCCGCGCGACCGGTGTACCGGCACTACAGATCAATACCGGCCGGGGTTGTCACCTCGACGCCCATAGGGTGGGTCACGCTATCGATGAGTTAGCGCCAACTGCCGATAGCTGGCTCTTTATCGAAAATGTTGGCAATCTAGTCTGTCCGGCGGCATTTGATCTAGGCGAACACCACAAAGTGGTGATTCTCTCGATCACCGAGGGGGAGGATAAGCCGCTGAAGTACCCCGATATCTTCGCTGCCGCTGATCTCCTACTACTCAATAAGATCGATCTGCTCCCCTACCTCGATTTTGATGTAGAGCAGGCGGTTGCGTATGCCCATCGGATCCGCCCCGGTCTGCCGGTGATCCGCCTCTCAGCGCGCAGCGGTGAGGGGATGGATGCGTGGTATCAGTGGCTGCAGCAGCGCCACCAAGCGATTGTCACACACCACCACCGCGAACCGCACCCCTCGATCGTGGCCTAGTCTGATGTGCCTAGCGATTCCAGCACAAGTGGTAGCGATTGACGCCACGGGTAGTGAGGCGACCGTGGCAGTCGGGGGCGTACAGCAGCAAGTTTCACTCGCGCTGATCGATGAGGTGGCGATGGGTGACTATCTGCTGATCCATGTCGGTTACGCTCTCAACCGTATCGATCCGGTAGCGGCGGAGCAGACACTAGCACTATTTGCGCAGATGGCAGCCCTCGATAGCGGTGCAACGCCTCCGACCGATAGCGATCACCTAACGGGTGAGGGCGCAGCATGAAGCCGGTTGCGATGCGCTACATTGATGAGTTTCGCGACCTTGAACGGGCCCAACAGCTCACAGCGGCTATCGCCGCCGAGGTAGAACCGGGTCGCCGCTATCGACTGATGGAGTTTTGCGGCGGCCACACCCACGCGATCTTTCGCTACGGTCTGGCCGATCTGCTACCGGCAGCGATTGAGCTAATCCACGGCCCCGGCTGTCCGGTCTGTGTCTTGCCGATGGCGCGAATCGACCACGCGATTGCCCTCGCCGAGCAACCCAATACGATCCTCTGTAGCTACGGCGATATGTTGCGCGTGCCAGGGAGTGAGCGCCGCTCGCTACTGCATGCGCGCGCTGCCGGGGCCGATGTCCGACTCATCCATCGCGTCGATGAGACGCTCCAGATCGCCCGCGATCACCCTGAGCGTGAGGTGATCTTGTTCGCTATCGGCTTTGAAACGACTACGCCGCCAACGGCGGTGGCGCTACAGCGTGCCGCCGCCGAGCAGCTCCCGAACTGGAGTCTGTTCTGCAACCATCTACTCACCCCAGCGGCGATTCGTGCCATTCTCGAAGCGCCCGAGGCGCAGCAGCCCGGGGGGGTTGCGATCGATGGGATTTTAGGCCCCTCTCATGTCAGCACCATTATCGGCAGTCGCCCCTATGAGTTTCTGGCCGCAACCTACCGATTGCCGGTAGTGATCGCCGGTTTTGAACCGCTCGATATTCTGCTCTCGATTCGCCAACTCGTCGCCCAACTCAATAGTGGCCGAGCGGTGGTAGAGAATCAGTATCAGCGGGCGGTGAGTCGTGATGGTAATCGGCGCGCCCAGCAGCTCATGGCAGATCACTTTACGCTACGCGACCGGTTTGAGTGGCGCGGTCTCGGTTGGCTGCCGCAGAGTGCGCTAGCGATCCACCCCAACTACCAGCAATTCGATGCCGAACAGCGCTTTTCGATAGCGGTTGCTCGACGGGATGAGGTGAAGGGGTGTGAGTGCCCAGCTATCTTGCGTGGGGTAAAAAAGCCGACCGACTGCCGACTCTTTGGCCGCGGCTGTACGCCCGATCAGCCGCTCGGCGCCTGTATGGTCTCGGCCGAGGGGGCGTGTGCCGCCTACTGGCACTATGGTCGCTTCCGTCAACGACCGGTCGGCGAGAGTGTCGCATGAAGCGCTCACCCTTCCCACACCCGCTACCGCTTAGTGGATGCGTTGAGTTGGCGCATGGTAGCGGCGGCCGCGCGACCGCCCAGCTTATCGCAGAGCTGTTTGCGACACGGCTCGATAACCCGCTGCTGCGGCAGGGTAACGATGGTACCGATCTGGGTCATGTGAGTGGACGCTTGGTGGTCACTACCGATGCCCATGTGGTGACTCCACACACCTTCCCCGGCGGCGATATCGGTTCGCTGGCGATCCATGGCACGATTAACGATTTGGCAATGATGGGAGCGGAACCGCGCTGGCTTACGGCTGCCTTTATCCTCGAAGCGGGCTTTCCGTTAGCCGATCTGGCGGCGATTATCGACACCATGGCCGCCGCCGCTAGCCGTGCGGGAGTAGCGGTTGTGGCGGGTGATACGAAGGTGGTGGAGCGGGGGCAGGGTGACGGCATCTACATCACCACCAGCGGCATCGGCGTGGTAGCAGAGGGGATTCATCTCGGTGGTGATCGGGTCGAGCCAGGCGATCAGATCCTGCTATCGGGTACCCTCGGTGATCACGCGATGGCGGTGATGGCAGCGCGTGAGCAGCTCAGCTTCGATCCGCCGCTACACTCCGATAGTCAGCCGCTACATCGGCTGGTTGCAGCGCTACTCAAAGCGCAGCCGGCGATCCACTGCCTGCGCGATCCGACCCGTGGGGGGGTTGCTGCGACGCTCAATGAGATCGCATGGCAAGCGGGGGTCGGGATCGAGCTTGATGAAGCGGCGATCCCGCTGCAGCCGGGGGTGCGCGGGGGGTGTGAGCTTCTCGGTCTCGATCCGCTCCATCTCGCTTGTGAGGGGCGACTGTTAGCATTCTGTCGTGCTGCCGATACCGCCGCCCTACTCGCCCTGATGCGCAACCGCCCCGAGTCACTCGCAGCGGCAGTAATTGGTGAGGTGGTAGCCGATCCACACCACTTTGTGCAGATCAAAACGGCACTGGGTGGCTATCGGATGGTTGATTGGATCGCCGGTGAGCAGTTACCGCGTATCTGTTGAGGCTTGCATCGTACGCGGCTGCAAGCTTTAATGCCCGACGCCACACTTTTACTCGTAGGAGTCTGCCGACGATGTCGGGTCAACGTAAATCGATCGATAGCAATAAACTAGATCAACTGGTTGCTAGTGCCATCAAACAGCGGGATCAGCGGATGGCCGGCTACCGCGAGCAGTCGCTGCGTCTCCATCCGTGGGTCTGTGGTCGCTGTGGACGCGAGTTTACCCGCACCAATCTGCATGAGTTGACGGTACACCATAAAGATCACAACCACGACAACAACCCATCCGATGGTAGTAACTGGGAGAATCTCTGCCTCTACTGCCACGACAATGAGCATCAGCGCTTTGAGGAGCATGTGCGCGGATGGGATCCATTAGTTGAAGAGAAACCGGCTGCCCCAGCCACCTTCAATCCGTTTGCCGATCTAAAGACGATGCTCAACCAGGGTAAGTCGTAACCTCGCGATGATCGCACACCCTTTTTGGATCGCGGCGCTGCTGCTCGCACTCATCACCCTACCGCTATCCGTGCCGGCCGAGAGCTTCTCGCTGCCGCTAGATGATGGTAGTGAGATTCCAATCCACCGATTTGCTGCCAAGCAAACTGGGGAGCAGCGCACCGCCCCCGATCGACTACTCTGGATCACCGCTGAGTATGGGCTACGCACCCCCGCGCATCCCGATCTCGCCGCCGCCATCGCCGCTACTGATATGGAGGTGTGGTTAGCCGATCTGCATGCCGGCTGGTTTCTGATCCCTGGGCCAAGTAGCTACACCGAGATCGATCCGCTGCAGGTCGCTGAACTGATCGCGGCGGCGGTACCAGCGGGCGGCCAACTCTATGTGATGAGTGCCGGACGAGGTGCTGCACTGCTACTGATGGCGCTGCGTGAGTGGCAGCGCCAGCACCCAGAATCGACCGCACTGGGGGGGGCGATTCTGCTCCACCCCAACCTCATGGCGCGACCACCCGAGGCGGGCAGCGCCGCTACTTACCTGCCGATCACCTACGCGACGCACCTGCCGATCTACCTAATCCAGCCGCAAAACTCGGCAAAGCGGTGGTATCTTACGGAACTGGCCGATGCCCTGCTGAGTGGTGGGAGCGCACTCTACTTCCAGCTACTACCTGATGCCTCGGATGGGTTCCAATCACGCCACGACACCACCGAACGCGAGCGGCAGCTACGCACTGAACTACCGGCCCTGATCGTGCGGGCACGCCAGCAGTTGCGCCACCATAACCGTCAGCCGTGGCCGGCAGTGGCGACCCTCCCGGCCGTTACCGATTGGCAGGCGAAACCGCAGGCGACGGCGATGCAACCCTACCCCGATCGCCCGATCGCACCCAACACGCAACTGCAGCAGCTTGACGGCACACAGCGATCGCTCAGTGACTATCGGGGAGCGGTGGTGTTACTCAACTTCTGGGCCACTTGGTGCCCCCCCTGCGTTAAAGAGATCCCCTCACTCGGGCGACTCCAGGCGCTATTTGCTGATCGCGGTTTAGTGGTGGTTGGGGCCGATGTGGGTGAGAGTCGAGCCGAGGTGGAGCGGTTTCTACAGCGGGTTCCCGCCCGCTTTCCGATCCTGCTCGATCCGGCAGGTTCCGCCGTTGCGCCGTGGCAACTCCGCGCCTTCCCGACCACGTTTCTGATCGACCGTGCGGGGCATATCCGCTACGGCTACTTTGGGGCGTTGGAGTGGGATGAGCCGGCGATGTTAGCACTCATCGAGTCGCTGCTGTAATGGTGTTGACATGTGTGGTGAGGTCGGTATAATGCGCGCCACTTCAAAGCGGGAATAGCTCAGTTGGTAGAGCACAACCTTGCCAAGGTTGGGGTCGCGAGTTCGAGTCTCGTTTCCCGCTCCATCTTTATACTCTCATTCTCCATGTCGTTCTCTCCTGTTCTGCCAGTCGATAGGTTGCCGTAGCGGTGACAGGTGAGAGTCAAAAGCGTACGCAATCGAGCGGCGAATTTCCTAATGTCAATGCGGCACTACAGGTGTTTCGGCGTGGTTTCCGTGGCCAGCGTGGTCCCCGCTGGCACGCAGCGGCTGAGTATATGATTGCCAACGCGAACTATGATACGCAGATGCTCATCGACTATGTGATTGAGCGCACCCGTAGTGAGTTAGGCGTTAAACCGGCCCGGCCGCGCCGCAGCTATCGCTGGTTGTGGTGGTTGAGTGGTGGGATCATGCTACTCGCCCTGATCGGAGGTGTCATCTATGCCATGATCCTCCTCTATCAGCAGATCAATTGTCGCTAAATAGATTGAATATCAACCATATACAGGGGGAGTGATCGGTGGAGATGATGTGGCAAATATTGTCCGTAGTCGGCGGTTTAGCGCTCTTGGTATGGAGTGCCGATCGCTTTGTTGATGGCGCCGCTGCGACCGCTCGCCATATCGGTATCTCACCCCTACTGATTGGTATGGTGGTGATTGGCTTTGGCACCTCAGCACCTGAAATTGTGGTCTCGCTCTTCGCGGCACTAGAGGGTAACCCCGGCCTAGCACTCGGTAACGCCTATGGATCAAACATTGCCAATATTGCCCTGATCCTCGGTACCACCGCCCTACTGAAACCGATCACGGTACACTCTCAGGTGTTGCGCCGTGAACTACCGGTACTGCTCGCAGTCACCCTATTTGCTTGGTGGTTGCTATCGGATGGCGACTTCTCACGCGGCGATGGCCTACTCCAGCTCTTGATCTTTCTGCTGCTGCTGATCGCCGCCATCCGATTTAGTGGTAGCGGCAATCGTAGCGAAGATGCGTTAGCGACCGAAACCGATGCGGAGGCGGCACAGATGGCGCTACCAGACGCGATCCGCTGGCTCATTATCGGCTTACTGCTGCTCATTGCCGCCTCACGGTTAGTGGTTTGGGGAGCGATCGGCATTGCGACTACGCTAGGTGTCAGCGATCTAATCATCGGTTTAACGGTGGTGGCGATCGGTACCTCGCTGCCGGAGTTGGCAGCGGGTATCAGCGCGGTACGCAAAAATGAGCACGATCTGGCGCTCGGCAACATTATCGGATCGAATCTCTTTAACACCCTACTGGTTGCCGGCATTGCTGGGAGTGTCGCCCCTCATCACATCGATGCCGCGCTGCTAAATCGCGATTTACCCCTACTTGCCGCACTCACACTGCTGCTGATGCTGATGGCGATCGGCATTCGTGGCCCTGGGCGTATTAATCGTATCGAGGGGGGGCTGCTACTACTCATCTTTAGTGGCTACACCGGCTGGTTAATCCTTGAGGTGATACGGAGTCATGGATAACGCCGGTTAACTCAATAGCCCCAACGCCTCGGCGACTCGCATCATCTCTGAGGGGGATGGCGATGCCAATTTATGGCTCAAGTTCGCTCGATACTTCTCCACAGTGCGGGGACTTAGGTGGAGCAGTTCGCCAATATCACGGGTGCGTTTCCCCTCGACCAGCAGTTTCAGCACCTGCTGCTCACGACGAGTAAGGTTGTGCTGCTGTAGATCGTGGTATACCGGAACATCCTCGAAGAGCCGCTCACCGCGCATCACTTGCACAATCGCATGGACAAGGTGCTCCCGATTCATCCGCTTCAGCAGATAGCCATCAACACCGCTACTGCGTGCAAGATTCACCTCTTGGGGAGAGTCACTAGCTGTCAGGATCAAGATCCGGCAGCTAGGACGACGGCGGCGAATCTCAATCGCCGCATCACTCCCCTTCATCAGCGGCATCAGCAGATCCATCAGGATCAGATCGGGCTCCATGTCGAGCGACAATCGGATCGCATCAGCACCGTTGCTAGCGCGACCAATCACCTGTAGTTGAAACTCAGCGACAGGTCCGCTAAGGAGTGTCGAGAGTGCATCGAGCATCAGCTCATGATCATCGACTATTAAGATACGGATCGGGGTGAGGGGTCTCATTGACATCGGCTTCTATGATCGGGGCTCTACCTATGCCAAAGCAAAAATCATACCAGATTTTTAGTCATTAACTCGACGGTGCACTCGTCAGCGGTACGGCTACCCCATTCAAGGCCAACATCCGATCGATGTCACTAATCAGCGGCGACAACGCCTCCCATAAGGCCTCTAAGCGCACATCAATAAGGTTAGCATCGCACTGATCGAGGCAGCAATCCTCTAACTCCGCCGCTAACTCAATAATACACTCCATCGAGAAGAGTGACGCGATCCCTTTTAACGTATGCGCTAGCCGTGCCGCTGCATCGTGATCGGTTTTATCATTCAACGCCTGATGAAATTTTACCGGAAAATCTTGGAACTCATTGACAAATTTTTGTAATTGAATGAATAAAAATTTTACATTATTTCCCAGTAATGAAAAAGCCGGCTCGGGATCGAAATGTTTTAACAATCGATCAAGATCGACAACCGTTTCTAAATCAACAGCATAGTTTAGGCGAGCGCTACCATTCGCTGTCGCCGCCAACAATTTTTTATGCAGTACTATCGGTTTAATCCAGTGCGCCATCGTACTAAATAGCTGCTCATAGGTGAATGGCTTAACAATCACACTATTCATACCCGCCGCGAGCGCCTGTTGCCGCTGCTCCGGCAGGGCATTTGCTGTCAGTGCTAAAATCGGTAACTGCTGCAGTCCAGGCAGTTGCCTAATGGCGGTGGTTGCTTGATAACCATCCATACGCGGAAGTTGACAATCCATCAATACCCCATCAAATGGTTGCTGTTGCACCGCGGTAACCGCTTCAACACCATCAACCGCCGTGGTGACATCGATCCCGTTGCGCTGTAGTAACTCAACCATCCACTCACGATTTAACTCATTATCATCCACTAGTAGTAGTGTCACACCATGCAGCGAGTAACGCTTAGCCATTTCATCAGTGGCGTTAATGGGTGGATCCGATATCTGTTGTGATCTGGCCATCACGACACTAAAGGAAAATTCACTCCCCTCTCCGATCGTACTCTGTAGCGTGATCTCCCCTCCCAATAGGGCTGCTAACTGTCGGCAAATCGTTAACCCTAAACCGGTACCACCATAATAACGGCTGGTCGATTGATCCGCCTGTGTGTACTCATCAAAGAGTCTCGTTTGGCGTTCTCGCTCAATACCAATGCCGGTATCACATACCCGAAACGCTAATCGCCATGTCGTCTCTGTCACCGGTTGTGCGGTGATATCGATAGTCACACCACCCTGTTCGGTAAACTTTACCGCATTACTACAGAGGTTGTTGAGAATTTGTAACAGGCGTAGTGAATCACCATGCAGGTGATCTGGCACCTCATCGGCGACATGGATATCCAGTGTTAGCCCCTTCGCCGCTGCTGCAAAACCGATCGTATCGCGCAACTGATCGAGTAGCGCCGTTAGTGAAAAGTCGATCGGATCGAGTTCCATGCGTCCCGCTTCAATCTTCGATAGATCAAGGATTGAGTTTACAAGCCGTAGTAGTGATTCAGCCGAGTGTACGATACTACTGATAAAGTGGCGCTGCTTTGGTGATAGCGGTTCATCGAGTGCAAGGCGCGACATCCCGATCATAATACTTATGGGTGTGCGTATCTCATGGCTCATGCTAGCAAGAAATCGGCTCTTTGAGAGGTTCGCCGCCTGCTCACCGGCCATCGCTGCTGAGAGCGCGGCGGTACGCTCGGTCACTAACTGCTCTAACTGCTGCCGGTTATCCTGCGCACGACTCAATAGCTGCTGCTGTAGTGCTAACTGATTTAACTGCAGACGTCGGAACCGGTGTGCTAATAGCATCGAAAAGCCGATCAATTCAATTAACTGACCGACCAGATTGCCGTATCGAGAAATAAAACTATAGGGAATCAATCCCAGATGCAGAAGCACCAACAGCGATAAACCTAAAAGGTACCAACCAAAAGCCAGTAAGAACAGGACTGAGAATGGCACTTTTTTGATTGTCGCAACAATACCAACCCATAGTAGTATTAACAGGGTCGGCACACTACTTAACATCACTAAATTATAGAATCTCTCACTATCGATCACCACTAAAATAATCAGCAGCAGCAGATAAAATAAAACAGACTTAAGCAGGTAATCGATTCGTGGCAGATTGATTTTGCTCTCTAATAATTTGCGTATGAAGAGTGTAAAAAACAGCATGAACAGGACCGAGGTAAACATACCTTGGGCATAGCCCACCGCTGATAGATGAAACAGATACTGATAGATGCCGTTAAAATGAAAAGCAAATAGTAGAAAACTGGTACCATAGAGGAGATACCATAGATAGAGTCGATCACGAAGCTGTAGTAACAGAAATAGATTGTAGAGTAGCACCGCAGCAGTCGCACCAACATAGAGCGCATAACCGATCAGCTCTCGTTGCAGCGTTGCAATAAATTGAGATTGTGTTACAAGATGGAGACCGAAGCTCCAGCGGGTAGTCGTAATAGAACTCTGCAGCACCACTAATCGCTGTTCGCCGGGCTGCAGTTGGATGCGAAAAAATGGCAGATGACTATTGAACTCTCGATCTGATAACGGCTGCTCAAAACCGCTGCGCTGCTGCTGCCAGTTACCTTCGATTTTCTGATAGAGATGAATCGTTTCAAAAAACATCTCATCAACATATAAGATTCGATCGATCGGTTGATCTCCAGTATGGTGAATCTGCATGATCAACCAATCATTGCTTGCAACTTCACCACCACTACCAACAACGCGCTGTTCAACTAACTCGCCGCGCTGTTGTGCTGCTGCTACGGCCTGCTCGATATTGAGTTGCCGATCGTTATCACGTAGCAGCAGCAGTTGTAGTGAGGGTGACGCACTCTGCTGGTCAAGCGTAACTACCGGCAGCGCGGCTACCGCGCTACCACTCATTGCTAACATTGCTAAACAGAGCAATCGAACGGCTAGATTAACCGCCAAACTCTGTTTCATCGATGTTAATAAAAATTGTAAATAACCACCTATTGATTAGATTAAGGCATTTGGATCATTATGCAATGTATCTAGATCCATATTATTTTCACCATCGGACAATTCAGGCATCAGTAGATCATCACTTGACGATTCAACACCGGCCGCACTCTCCTGCTGTAGGAGTTCGCTCATTTGATCAACATCAAGATCACGGCTCACCATCTCATCAGTATTACTATAAGTGACTGACAGATCTAGATCGGCATCGGGTGGTAACCGGGTCTCATCATCGCTCGCTAGCGGTACGATACCGAGATCAGCGATTTCATGATCATCCCACTGCTCACCCCAATGACTCCCCTCGGCGTTGCTAAACCAGCTACCATCATACCCCTCATCCAATCCACTGCTTGGCAGGGTCTCAAATCGATCAGCGATAAGATCGTAAAGATCGGCCTGTTGACCATCAACGAATTGCCGTAGGGCAGTCGGATCGGTACTAAAGTGCTGCGCCGCTGAGTGGCTTGGATTGACACCCTCTCCCTGATAGCTACCATAACTTCCATCTGCTTTGCTCCACTCACTAAGGGTACCATCACTCTCGTAGTGACTCCCTTTGCCATCGTCCCAGACCGTATAACTTGCGCTCGTATCGCCACTGCCGCCCATACTCTCCGGATAGTTATAACTGCGACTAAAGCGCTCGCCAAACATCGATTCGGTGACAGTCACATCCCACACTTGGCCCCCCGCTTCGCTCTGATGCTCAAAGCTGCGGCTCGCCCCATTATGAAAATCGATCCGAAAATCACCGGCACTGATATTTCCTTCAGGCAGTGCATCTGCAGGGGTGGTAAAGGTGATCACATTAGCTGGGCCATATTGACTGAAATCGAGCGTCTCGCCGGCTGGAATCATTTGCAGTAGTTGAGGCCCACTCACTGCCTGATTGATATATTGAGAAATCCCACTCCCGATCGCATCGAGATCCCCATCGGTCGTGTTAATCAACTGATTGAGGCAGAGCCCCGGCTCGCTCTCACCACGCTCTGTCGCCGGGAACGTGTAGCGCACTAACGTTCCATCTGCTTGATAACTATCTGCAAAAATTAGATTACTACCCTCTAGCTGACGAATATAGGTTGCGCCAATCTCCGGATCCTCTATCTCATAACCATCACGGCGGGTTACTGCCGTACTACCATCAATACCCTCTGGCATGCCATCATGGATACCCACTGTATCGAGGTTCATCTCGCTACCATTGTAGGCAAATCCACTGCTACCAATATACTCATCGCTCCCATCAGGGTGGCTGATATAGAGTGAGCCATCAGTCGATAGCGTTACCTGGTTACCATCACCATCGGTGTAGCTGTCGCGCCCAGTCGCATCGCGCTGCACTAGATTGCCATCACTATCACGACGATAGCTACTCCCGTCGCTACTCCAACCAGCACGGGTTCCATCGTTATACACCACATCGAAGGATTCACTGCCATCAGCAAATGTGGTATGGCTACTGCTGGTGATATCGGCACTCTCCAGATACGCATCGTTGACCACCACTCGACCATCCGCATACTCTGTGGTATTGCGTATGGTGCCATCATCTAGCGTCGATTGAGTGATGATCCGATCGGGCGGTTGATTGATATCGCTACTGCTACCCCACGACTCAGTAACAGAGCCATCATCATGCTGCTGGCGGGTCACATAGAACCCATCGCCATACTGCTCTGATGGATAGTAGATACTGGTTTGCGATCCATCCGCATGTTGAATGGTCTCATTGAGCGTTGTACCGTCACTATCTTTAGTGATAATTGAACCATCCGCTAGCAGCGTCAGTGAACTGCCATCCGGTTGCGTCACAATGGTGTCGCCCTCAAGATTATGCTCGCGCGTGACACCCTCCTGCTCATAACGGTAGTAGTGGTTACCATCGGCATCACGATAGCTGTAATCACCATCCACATACCGCGTGCCATGTAGGCCATCGGCTTGCAGGAACTGCTCACTCCCATCGGCTAATAGACGACTGTAACTAACTAGCTCGCCATCAACCTGTAAGCCCTGTTCAACCGAGCCATCGGGATAGGTGGTGGTGTAGTGACCACTCACATCCCCCTGCTCTACCCGACCATCACTATAGCGATGGGTGTAGCCTCCCTCACTATCCATGGTCCGAGTAGCACCATCATGGTACTCACGCTGGTAACTCCCATCCGCTTCGCCACTTTCGGTATAGTCTTGGTCACTCTCCATATAGAGACTCTCTCGATGCAGGGTCTGATAGCTTCCATCGGGGGCGCTGCGCGTATAACTGCCGGTGAGTCGATCACCATTTTCGATCGAACCATCATCTAAGCGACTCTCATAGGTGTGGTCACTATACTCGCGGGTGTAGGTACCCGCCTCATGGTTGCCTTGCTCGCGCGTACCATCAGCGTAGCTGACGCGGTAACTCCCATCCTCATATTCACGACGCACATTACCATCCGCATCGCCATTTTCGGTGTAGTGGCCATAGCTATTATATTTCTGGTAGCTACCATCATCCCATGTTCGTAGCGAAGTGGTCGGTCCATCACCATAGTCACGCCCTGTCTCGACTGAGCCATCGGTATAGTAGGTGGTGTAGTGCGATCCTTGCGTTTCGGTGAGGGTGCCATCGGCATAGAGACGCGTTGTCTGATCATCATAGATCGATGCGGTATCGAGTCCGGTACCGGTTTCGATCGAACCATCCAGATGTTTTACCTCTTGGGTCCCATCTTCCCAACTGCGCGTATAGGTACCATCGGCGGCCCCGATCGTAACCGAACCATCACTATAGTTACGCTGGTAGGAGCCATCATCCCACTGTCGCGTGGCGTTGCCTTGCGCATCCCCCTGCTCTTCAGAGCCATCTTGGTAACGCTTGCTGTAACTGCCATCGCGCTGTGTTAGCGTCGTATTGCCTTCGGTGTCATACACCTCACGACTCCCATCGGTATGATCGATAGTGTAGGTACCATCCGATTGGGTAATTTTGGTGCTACCATCCTCTAGTGTCTCGGAGAGGGGATAGCTCGGTTCCGGTTCGTTTGGCTCATCGATCGAGGTGAGCGCTGCATCAGCCACCCCTTCGGCTATCGGATCCGCTTCAACACCGAGATCCTGCTGTAGCTGTAGCCTATCGATCGGCGGCTGGTCGAGCGTGACCGAGTGCCAGTTCGTATCGTAGGCAGTGACATGGCCATCGCTATCCATGCTCCAGTAGTTATAGCCGCCGCCGTTGCCACTCATCGAACCATCGGCGCGACCGATCACATAGCTACCATCACTGTAACTGCGGGTAAATGCGCCATCATTTTCAACCGAGATCATCTCCGACCAATCACCGCTATAAGCGTAGCCGGAGCCATCCGCAGCGATCGACGCGCCGGAACCATCCTCATAGCGAGCACGCAGCGATCCATCACTCCCAAAGGTGATACGAGTCCCATCGGCATAGCTGTTATAGGTGGTACCGTTCCAAGACCAGCTACTGGTCACTTCACCATGCTGTAGCGGATCGATATTTAGGCTAATTGACATACGTTGTGACTCCAGAGAAGTAATTGAGGGGTCGGAGGGGGTAGCGCTCTATTCAGCGGCTTAGCGCACGACTGCCACGGGCGGCTTGAAATTGTAAGATCGCCTGCATCTGTGCCATTTCACCCTGCTGGCGGCGGGCGTTCTCTAGCGCATGCTGCGGTTCGGTAATCAGCGCTACCGCCGTGATACCCTGCTGCTGTTGATCCTGCTGTTGACGCTCGCGATGCGTGGCGATCGCCGCGTCGATAGCGCGCCGTTCGGTAGCTGATGGCGCTCTATCCTGCCTAGCACGCATCTGCGCCTGCTTAATCTGCGCCGCCCGCTGCTGCTGTTGTAGCTGTTGCGCCTTCATCGCAATCACCCGCCGCATCATCTGCTGATACTCTGCCTGCGCCTGCTCCTCCTCTTGGATTGCTAGCTGCTGCTGCTGTGCAAACTGCTCGGCGGTCAGCTGTTGGGCCTGTGCCGCAGCACGGCGCGCCATCTCTAATCTTGCTTGCGTTGACATCGAAGATTCTCCTACGCTGGAAAAGGGTTGAGTTAATCCTAACCTCTAATTACAGATTAATCCGGATTGTGGGTCGCTGAAAATGGGTAGATGTACGCTGATATCATCGGATGAGTTGCGTTAGATTATCAGCGATTGATGATGCGTGAATGGAACGCTCTACCGGCGCCGCGAGACGTCATACGCTTCAGCGTTCGATGCGTGATGGTGATGCAGATCACACCAGACATTTCTATGTTAGATGGGGAGTATATTTGTGGGCGAAGCTATGTATATGGGTAAAATTACGCGGTGACTAATCCAGCACTGACAACGCTACGCTTAGTGGCCCGTCGCCACGGTGTTGAGCTCAATAGCGATCAGCTACAACATGATCACGCGATTGATGAGGATCACACGCTCTCGCTCACCGAGCTAGCGGCACTCGCTAGTAGAGTGAATCTGCGCGCCCGCGTGATTGATGCGAGTTGGCAAGAACTACTGCAGCTTGGTAGTGCACTACCGGTGATCGCTCAGCTGAAAAATGGCCAGCTTATTATCATCAATTCGATGGAGTCACAACCTCAATCTGATCCGGAAGCGGAGACTACACTCTCGATCCTCGATGCAAATTGTGCAAAACCACGGTTAGAGACAATCGAAGCGGCGCGTTTTCGTGATCACTGGAGCGGTTCACTACTCCTGCTAAAGGGCCACTATCGACTGCTCGATCCAGAACAGCCCTTCTCATTTCAGTGGCTACTATTACAGTTTTTTCAACAAAAAGCACTTTTATTACAGACATTTGGCATCACCATGCTGATTCACTTATTGGCGATGTTACCGATTATCTATGTCATGATTGTGCTTGATAAAGTGGTTAATTTTGAGGCATACTCGACACTCTATGTGATTGCTGCGGGTGTTATCATTGGCCACCTATTTAATGGGTTACTGGGGTATCTAAAACAGTATGTCGCACTCTTTTTTGTCAGCAAATTAGAGGCAAAATTAAATCACCAGGCGTTTAACACCATCATTGAACAACCCCTCAGCTATTTTCATCAGCATGCGGCACACAATATCGTTCAGCAGACTCGACAAATTAGTACCATCCGGCAATTTATTGTTAGCAAGCTATTTGGCACACTGCTAGATGCGAGCGCACTGATTCTATTCGTACCGTTACTCCTGCTATTTAGCCCTTCGCTATTTGTCATCGTGTTCATTTTCTCATTGCTGATTGCATTAAATAACATTTGGGGTGCTAAACGGCAGCGGCAGTTGGTACAGCAGTTAGCTAAGTTTGATAATCGTAAACAGGAGACACTAAGTCAGGCGGTTACCGATATCGATACAGTAAAAAGCTTAGCGCTGGAGGGTTCGCTCAAACGTGAGTGGGAGTTTGCCGCGGCCAACCATACGGTGACCTCGCTGGAGCAGGGTCGTCAGAGCGCTATTTCACAACAGATTAGTGCAACGCTGCAGCAACTGATGACAGTAGTGGTCATTTTCATTGGTGTGCTGATGGTTTTTGATAATATGCTCAGTCCCGGCGTTTTAATTGGTATCAATATGTTGGCGGGAAAAGTGACCGGGCCATTAGTGCAGCTCGTTTCGATGACAACCGAAGTTGAGCGATTTGGTGAAGCGGTACGCCAGCTACAGGCGCTCTTGAATCTACGGCAGGGTAGCCAGCGGCGCGGTATTACACCGCGAATTGATGGAGAGTTAACCTTCCAACAGGTGAGCTTTCGCTACCATGATGATCATCCGGCACTGCAGCAGCTCGATTTCACTATCGCACCCAATCAGATGGTTGCGGTAGTTGGCCCCTCAGGTTCTGGAAAGAGTACGCTACTACGCTTGATGCAGGGTTTAATGCCCGCTAGTGAGGGTGTTGTTACCTTAGATGGGCATGATATTCGAACGATCGATAGTGAACATCTTCGCCGCCACGTCAGCATGGTGGCGCAGCAGAGTCGCTTCTTCAATGAGTCGATTCGGAGTAATCTACTCCATGCACTGCCGAACGCCTCACACGATCGGCTACAGTGGGTCTATCGGTTAACCGGCGTGACACACGATCTGGCACAGCTACCGGCAGGTGACGAGACAATCATTGATACAAGCGGTAGCAATCTTCCCACCTCACTCCTACAAAAGTTAGCATTGGCGCGGGCGTTGATCCGAAATCCACGCATCCTACTACTCGATGAGCTATTTGCTGGCCTTAGCATTGCCGATGAGATCGCAATTCAACAGCAGTTGCCGGAGATTATCCGCGGCCGCACCCTTATCGTCGTCACCCACCAGCTCTATCAGATCGTTGATTATGATCAGATCTTACTGCTCGATCGCGACGGAAGGTTAGTAGAGCAGGGCACTCATCAGCAGCTACTGGCGGCGGCGGGACGTTATGCGACGCTGTGGCAGCAGGAGCGACAGTTGCGCCGCTGTAGTGAAGCGCAGGTGACAATTTGAAACCGACACTTACCCCCACATCACCAACGCCAACCCGAACCGGGCGCACACGGTCAAATCGGCGTATCACCACCGCTGAGTCGAATGCGCCACTGCCTGAACGGCGATTTGCCCCAGATGAGATGATCTTTCGGGAGGGCGATCCAGGCGACCATGGCTATGTGATTCTCTCTGGGCGTGTCAGCATCTGTAAGCTGATCAATGGTGAGTATAGTGAGTTAGTAGAGCTGACCGAAGGGGCACTGTTTGGTGAGATGGCAGTGATTGACCACCGGCCGCGATCAGCGGCAGCCCGTGCAAAAACCGATACGGTTGTACGTGAAGTCAACGAGAAGGCACTGCTTGATCATATCTTCCGTACACCCGACACCGCCCGCGACATGATGCATCGGCTAGTCAGTTATGTACGTAATGCCAATCAAGCGTTAGAGAGCAGTACGCTGGAGGCGAAGCGCCATACCACAGCAACCCAATCGACCGCACCCACCCCGCATGAGCACGATGGCCGTCGCCATCTACAACGGATGGAGCAGCTCGCCCGGCGCCGCCGTGACAATCAGCAGATCATTGAGGCGTTCCAAGATCCAAGCACCGTGCTAATCGAGCAGCGGCTACCGCTACCTGTAAAGTGGGGGATCACCCTCTCGCTACTCCTATTTCTCACCCTACTACTCTGGTCGATGGTATCGGTGATCGATATCACCCTCTCGCTACCCGGACGACTCACAACAACAACACCGACCATCCCGATCCAAGCGAGTGAGGCCTCGACTGTAGCTGCCATCTATATCAAACCGGGGCAGGAGGTGCGGCAGGGTGAGCTGCTAGCGACGCTAGATCCGACGATCAATGACGCCGACTACAACCGCATCGATCAGCAACTCCATCTGCTCGAAGATGAGATCCTGCGTCTACAGTTAGAGCGCAGCGCTAACCCGCTCAATGGCATAGAACAACTACAATCAGCCACTCAGCGCGCGCTATTACAGAGTCGCTGGCAGGCGCACCAAACTGAGCTGACTGGATTTGACGTAGAGTCTGAACAGCTCCAGCTAGCGGTTGAAAGCGCCCGCCACGCCTTAACGCTTGCGCAACTGGATCATGAGGAGGCGCAGTTTCAGTATCAGCGCCAACAGCGGTTAGTCAACGAGGCGATCCTGCATCGCGAGGCGTTAACCGAGGCCGAGTTTGCACGCAAACGAGCCACTCAGCGCATCCGCGATAGCGAACACGCCATTACTGTTGCAAAAGTGGCGGTTGAGGCGTTAGCGCAGCAGCGGCATCGCTACCTAGATGAGCGACTCAGTACGCTTGATCAAGCGCTAGTAGAGGCGATCGAAGAGCGCAATGGGGTGCGCGAGGAGCGGATTAAATTACACCATCGGCGACAGCAGTTACAGATTAAAGCGCCGGTCGCGGGGATCGTACTTGAGCTACCGAAACTCTTTCCCGGCGCGATCGTCACCTCCGGTGAAACATTAGCCACCCTAGTGCCCATCGATGTACCGTTGATGGTGGAGATGGATGTTGATCCGCAGCGCATCACCCAGATCATGGTGGGTAATCCGGTATCGGTAAAACTAACCGCTCTCCCCTACCAAGAGCATGGTGATCTGGCAGCGACCATCAGCTACATTTCGGAGGATACGGTACACACATCGGTGAATGGTGAGCAGGGGACATTTTTTCGCGCCCGCGCTGAGATTGTTACTAATCGTTTGCGGCGACTACCATCCAATTTCCGGCTACTACCAGGCATCCAAGTACAGAGCGATATTAAGAGTGGGCAGCGCCATCTTATCACCTATCTACTCTATCCAGTGATACGCACCCTTGAGACCAGTTTTACCGAACCTTGATGCCTCCCCCCGGCTGAAGCCGTGAGATCCCCGGCAGCCGTAGGGACTTCGTCTACTGAGATTGGCATCCCAATCCGGCGTTGAGAAGAGTCAGTCGGGTTCACCCGGATCGTTACGGTGCTGTAGCAGCAGCCACGCACCACTACCGGCGAGCGCTATCCAGCCGATCAGCGCCAATACCCCAAACTGTGACCAGAGCTGATCCATCGCCAGCAGCACCAACAGAGCCGCTGCTAGCAGTGCATTACCGAGCAGAAATGAGCGGTGACTATCCATCACCGCTCACCACGGCGCAAAGTTGTTGATAAAGCCCATCGGCCGACCGATGTTCTCATTCATCCGCCACATATCGCGGCTCATGCTACCGGTCGCGTTAGTCATCATCTTCGCCGATTGATTGATCTCTTCGACACTGTTAGTGATCTCCGTGATGCTGCCAACCATATACCCGACGCTCTCCTCTAAGTAGCTGATTTTCGAGCTCATGAGCCCAATATCCATACCCATTGCACCGAGTACCGCGCTCACCTCATTAATATTGCTCTCCATGCGGCTAACGCTCCCCTCCATCCGGCCGATGGTGGTGGTGAGTCGAGTCACCTGCTCGGTCATCACTGCAATGTTCTCCGTCAACGCCGCCATATTGCGTGACATCACCTCCATATTGACCTCCATCCGTGGATCAACATTGCGGGCGACGGTCGCCATATCGTTAGTAACGTTGTAGATGAGATAGAAGCCAGAGAGACCGAGGATGGCGAAGATAAATGCGGCCGGATAGAGCATTCGCTCCCAACGGCGCATACTACGGTCGAAGTCGCGGAAGAAGCGGGAGAGCGATATCTCCAACTTAACCATCGCCTTCTGTTCGGGCGATAGGCTCTTATATTCGGGCGAGAAGGTGCGCGGATCCTTTTCAAACATGCTTATGTTCTTGCTGCGACGAGTGGAGTGTGACGGTTTAACACTAATCCTCCTCCATCACAACCGCTTTTTTTCGCGGTCACGATAGGGTGAAATTGTCGTACTGCGCCGGTTACACATCCTACGGCATGCTGAATCGGATCGTTACCGCACCCCTCCCGCTGTTACTCGTCCGCCAACTACACGGATGTTGGCAAGCGATCGGTCAGTCCAATGCCATCGACCCGGTAGAGCGGATCGACCTGTTCGAGCTGACACACCGTAACACCTAGATTACGGATTAGGCCATCTTGCAGACCGTAACACCAGCCATGGATCGCTAATGGCTGCCCACGACTCCAGGCGCTCTGTACCATTGTGGTGTGGGCAACATTGCGCACTTGCTGACACACATTGAGTTCACAGAGGCGATTCACCTGCGCATCACGATCCGGTAGTGCATCGATCTCAGCCTGATGGTTACGGTAGATATCTTTGATATTGCGTAACCAGTTGTCGATCAGGCCATGCTTGCGCCCCTCCATCGCCGCTTTAACCCCCCCACAATTGTAGTGGCCACAGACGATGATATGCTTCACCATCAAATTCTCGATCGCAAACTGCATCACCGATAGGCAGTTAAGATCGCTATGTAGCACCATATTAGCGACATTACGGTGAACGAAGATCTCGCCCGGCAGCAGTCCGACAATCTGATTTGAGGGGACACGGCTATCGGAGCAGCCGATCCAGAGATATTCGGGAGATTGCTGCTGCGCGAGGGTAGGAAAGAAGCTGGGATCGCGGCTTGCTACTTCATGCGCCCAAACGCGATTATTTTCAAGTAGTCGGTGAGTGCTACAGGGTGATTCTCGATCAACCTGTGTCGATGTTTCACTACTTTGGCAGGGCGTCGTCGAGTGTTTGCTATGCTTTGCGTGCTTTTTGTGACCTGACATCGGAAATAACAACCTCAAACAGTGGAATTGATGACGCTGCTAGAGCCCCCCCTATGAGGGGGGTAACGCTAGCACCTGTGGCTATCGACAGCGGGTCAATAGCCACATACAACGGCACTCCAGCCATCGCTCATCCGTGAGTGATGGGTCACCGATTAAAGTTGACCATTGCGGTCACGATTTGGCAACGCCTCCTGCTCCTCCTTTGTCGCGGTGGGCGCATCATAATTCTCATAACGGTTAAGCGCCTCTTCATCATACTCATAGCGATTGAGTGCCGACTCCATCGCCTCATCACTATCGAGTGGTGCCTCTTCACTCTCCTCATGGCCGCGCCGGACAAAACGGTGCGAGAAGAAGACACCCAACTCAAACAGGAGCCACATCGGCAGCGCCAGTAGCGTCTGCGAAATGACGTCAGGTGGCGTCAGCAGCATACCGATAATAAAGGCTCCCACAATAATATAGGGGCGCTTCTCAGCGAGCTTCTGCGGCGTGGTGATACCACTCCAGACTAACAAAATGGTGGCAATCGGCACCTCGAAAGCGATGCCGAAGGCAAAAAAGAGTTTCAGAACAAAGTCGAGATATTTACTGATATCGGTCATCACCGCGACCCCCTCGGGGGCGGCACCGGCGAAGAAACTGAAGATGAGCGGGAAGACGACATAATAGGCGAACGCCATGCCGGCATAAAAGAGCAGCGTACTGGAGAGAAGTAGCGGCATCACCAGCTTCTGCTCATGCGCGTAGAGTCCTGGCGCAACAAAACCCCAGAGCTGAAACAGCAGGTAAGGGACAGCGATAAAGACCGACAGTACCAGTGTCAGTTTAAAGGGCGTTAAAAAGGGCGATGCGACTTCGGTGGCGATCATCGTGCCGCCATCGGGTAGATGCGCCATCAGCGGCTGTGCCAACAGCGTATAGAGATCGTTGGCAAAGTAGAAGAGGCTCAAAAAGATGAGCAGAATCGCCAAAATCGCCCGCAACAGGCGATCACGCAGTTCGATCAGATGGGAGAGAAAAGGCTGCTCCTGCTCAACGCCGCTATCGTGCTGCGATGCGGATGGTTCACTCATGAGGATTTGACCACGCTATCGGTGGATTCATGCTGCGTCGTCGAACGGGGGGGTTGAACCGTCCGGTTACTATCATCGCGGTCCGCCTCGCTCGAACTGTTCGACACACTCAGGCTCGTGTCGGTGGTCGACGGGATGGGGCGATCGGTATCGGCTAATTCACGCCCTGTAGCGATGAGATCGCCCTGTAGCGACTCCAGCCCAGCACGACCGCTTTCGATCGATGAGCGGGTCTCCTCAAGAATAGTGTGGAGACCACTGCTACGCGCCTGCTCCTCCATGATGCGCTTTAGCTCCTCGGCGCGCAGTTCGCGATCAATATCCGCCTTCACGTTCCCGACAAAACGGCGCATCCGGCCAAACCAGAGGCCAGCAGTGCGCGCCACTTTCGGAAGCCGCTCAGGGCCGATCACCAGCAGCGCGACTACACCGATCAGCAGTAGTTCCCAGAAACCGATATCAAACATCGCGGTCGCCTAACCGAGACGTTCGATCATGGACGCGGATCCTTTTCTGTCCGCACCTCACCCTCAATTACACTACCACGGGGTGCCCCCTCTCGCCCCTTCTCTTCGACACGGGCAGCGTTAGTACCACCCACAGCAGCATCCTCACTGCTACTCCCATCCCCGACCGCCTTCTTAAAGTTCTTGATTGCACTCCCCAGATCGCCACCCATATTGCGCAGCTTCTTGGTGCCAAAGAGCAGCACCACAATCACGAGAATGATTAGAAGCTGCCAGATACTGATACCCATCATAGATTGTTTGCCCCGTTAGATACCTGGCAGACCCGACTGGCTGCCAAGCAGATGAATGTGTAGATGAAACACCACTTGACCCCCACCACGACCGGTGTTGATCACGGTACGAAACCCCTCGTTCAATCCCTGCTGCTGCGCAATTTTCGGCAGCAGCTGCATCATATGCGCCAGCAGCGGCGAATCCTCTTCGGTCAACGCATTAAGACCTGCGATATGCTTGCGCGGTATCATCAGCAGGTGAACCGGTGCCTGCGGCTGGATATCACGAAACACCACCACCTGATCGTCACTATAGACCTGATCCGATGGCAACTCACCCGCCGCAATGCGGCAGAATAGACAGTCACTCATGAACCACTCCCCCGATTTGCCTTCTCTTCTAGCCCCGAGAGGCCAAATCGCCGCTCTAACTCGGCAAGCACCTGATCCGGGCTCAGATCGAGGTGGTGCAGCATCACTAACGTGTGAAACCAGAGATCAGCGGTCTCATAGATCACCTGATCGCGATCCCCACCCTTCGCCGCAATAAGCGTCTCAGCCGCCTCCTCCCCCACCTTCTTTAAGATGGTATCGAGCCCCTTCGCATGGAGCGAAGCAACATAGGAGGTGGCCGGATCAGCCGCTTGGCGCTGGCGTAACACCGCATCGAGTTGCTGTAGAATCTCACTCACGATCGACCTCCATAGAGCGTTGCAGGATCGACCAGTACCGGCGCCGTCTCTCGCCATACGCCCGCTTCGAGCTGTCGGAAAAAGCAGCTGCGCCGACCGGTGTGGCAGGCGATACCCCCTATCTGCTCCACCCGTAACAGAATCACATCACTATCGCAGTCGGTATGGATCGAGACGAGCCGCTGCACATTACCCGACTCCTCCCCTTTCGGCCAGAGCCGCTGCCGCGATCGCGAAAAGTAGATGGCCCGCTGCTGCGCTACGGTTAACTGTAGCGCCTCGCGATTCATCCACGCCACCATCAGCAGTTCACCGCTAGTCGCCTCTTGAGCAATCGCTGGAAGCAGATCATCATCCCCCCACTTGAGCGCCTCAATCCAATCTGGATAAGTCACGGCAATCGCACCTCAATACCGGCCGCTGCCATCTGCTGTTTACAGTCGGCAATGGTGTACTCGCCAAAGTGGAAGATACTCGCAGCGAGCACCGCCTCAGCATGCCCCTCAGTAACACCAGCGACCAGATGATCGAGTGTACCGACGCCACCCGACGCGATCACCGGTACCGGTACCGCATCGGCAACGGCACGCGTCAATGCCAGATCGAAGCCACTCTTAGTACCATCCCGATCCATGCTCGTTAGCAGCAGTTCACCGGCACCGAGTGCGACCATGCGCTGTGCCCACGCCACCGCATCAAGGCCGGTCGGGTTGCGCCCGCCATGCGTGAAGATCTCCCAGCGTGCCGCCTCTCCGACGCCGCTCACCCGCTTAGCATCGATCGCCACCACGATACACTGCGAACCAAACCGTGCCGCCGCCTCCCCAACAAAGTCGGGGTTGCTCACAGCAGCGGTGTTGATCGCCACCTTATCGGCACCAGCGTTGAGCATCCGCCGAATATCCTCACTACGACGGATACCACCGCCAACAGTGAGTGGGATAAAGACCTCACCGGCAACCTGCTCGACGACATGCACGATGGTGTCACGCCCCTGATGTGAAGCGGTGATATCGAGAAAGGTGATCTCATCGGCTCCCTGCTCATCGTAGCGCCGCGCCACCTCAACAGGATCACCGGCATCGCGAATATCGACGAACTTTACCCCTTTAACCACCCGACCGCCATCGACATCAAGGCAGGGAATAATCCGCTTTGCCAGCGCCATCGTCGCCGCTACTCCCCGCTGCGCCCAATCAACTCGTCAGCCAACTGCTGACCCGCCGCAAAGTCGAGCGCCCCTTCGTAGATCGCACGACCGGTAATCGCACCGGTAATCCCCTCATCCGCGACCGCACAGAGCGCCCGAATATCCTCAAGATTGCGAATTCCACCAGAGGCGATAACCGGTATCGCCACCGCCTGCGCTAACTTTGCAGTCGCCTCAACATTGACACCCGTCATCATACCGTCGCGACTAATATCGGTGTAGATGATCGCGGCAACGCCATCATTCTCGAAGTGCTGCGCCATATCGATCACATCGTGGCGTGAGAGTTTCGACCAGCCATCGATCGCAACTTTACCCTCTTTTGCATCGAGGCCGACGATGATCCGGCCAGGGAACTCAATACAGAGATCATTGATGAAATGGGGCACACTCACCGCCTTCGTACCGATAATCACATAGCTGACACCCGCATCCAGATAGGTCTGTACGGTATCCTCATCACGGATCCCCCCACCCACTTGGATCGGCAGGTCGGGAAAGGCCTCAGCGATCTGATGGATCACGCCCGCATTGACCGGTTCACCGGCAAACGCGCCATTCAAATCAACCATGTGTAGGCGACGGGCACCCGCTTCGACCCAACGGGCAGCAACCGCTACCGGATCGTCGGAGAAGATGGTCTCATCCTCCATTCGTCCCTGACGTAGGCGCACACATTTGCCGTCCTTCAGGTCGATGGCGGGGATTAACAGCATGACAGAGACTCCTCAGGTCGCAGTAGCACCGGCGGTCAGAACTGGCCGTCCCAGTGCAGGAAGTTCCGATACAGTTGCAGCCCGGCGTGCTGGCTCTTCTCCGGGTGAAACTGTGCCGCAAAGAGATTGCCGCGAGCCAGCGCCGCAGCAAATTCGATACCGTGCTCACTGCTACCGGCGATCACCTCAGGGGCGCTCGGTATAGCGTAGAAACTATGTACAAAGTAGAAGCGGCTCGCATCCTCAATACCGTGCCATAGCGGATGCTCAAAGCGTTGTATCACACGATTCCAACCCATATGGGGAACCTTCAGCGCCCCCCCCTGCGCATCGCGCAGATGATCAGAAAAGCGCGCTACCCGACCGGCAAATAGGCCAAAACAGCGGGTCTGACCACTCTCTTCGCTGACATCTAGCAGCGCCTGCATACCGACACAGACACCAAGAAAGGGTCTGCTCGCGGCCGCTTCAAGAATGACACCCTCAAGATCGCGGCGCCGAATCTCCGCTAAGCAGTCACCTATCGCACCGACCCCCGGTAGCACCACCCGATCGGCAGCGGCGATCTGGCGCGCATCGTCGGTCACCGTGACCCGACCACCGACATGCTCTAGCGCTTTCGCTACCGAGTGGAGGTTACCCATTCCGTAATCGATCACCACGACCCGGTTCATCTAAATCACTCTCATCGGCTGGTATCTATATGATATAGGGGAGATTGTGTATCGCGCACCACACGCCGGTGTGCTACAGCGCGCCCTTAGTCGAAGGGAGCGTGCCCGCCATCCGCGGATCGGGCGCGAGCGCCATCCGCAGCGCTCGACCAAACGCCTTAAATAGCGTCTCAGCAATATGGTGCGCGTTGCCTCCTCGAATCTGATCGAGGTGGAGGGTCACCTGAGCATGGTTGACAAAACCTTGAAAAAACTCATGGAATAGATCGACATCGAACGCGCCGATACGCGCGCGCGGAAAATCGACTGCCATCACTAAGCCCGGTCGCCCTGAGAGATCGATCACCACCCGCGCGAGCGCCTCATCGAGCGGCACATAAGCGTGTCCATAGCGGCATATCCCGCGCTTATCCCCCACCGCTTGCGCAAACGCTTGGCCGAAGGTGATACCGATATCTTCAACCGTATGGTGCGCATCGATATGGAGATCGCCACGCGCTGTGATGCTGAGATCAATGAGGCCATGGCGAGCCACCTGATCGAGCATGTGGTCGAGGAACGGAAGCCCCGTAGCAAACTGGCTGCTGCCGTCGCCATCGAGGTTAAGGCTCACCTCAACGTGGGTCTCAAGGGTCGTGCGCTCTACTCGGGCGGTGCGTGTTGTCATCGGGCGTTCAAACGTTGAGAAGTGTCGGGACCATTTACAAGCGCCATAGAATACCCGATAACGGGCGACCGATGGAACAGCCAGCGTGGGTGAATCGTGGCAACGCAAAAAAACCGAGTTATTTGGTTGGGAAACGGCGCGCTAGTGTCACCATCCCACCCGCAGTGTGGCAAATGACATAACCGATTGACAAATGGGTGCGTGCTGGTATCTTCTGTTTCCTGCCGTTTGCGGCCGGGTTCGTACTTGCTCATTGGGGGGAGCAGACGCACATCGTCGCCGCGATCTATCGGCAGCGGTACCGCGCTATCGCCTACCGTCGCGATCTACCATTGCCGTTATGTGCATCAATAACTGTCGATCGCTTGATCGGTAGTCTGCGCACACTCTGCGTTTGGATCAGTACGCATACAGCTCCCCCCGAAAATTTTTAGATCAACAACCCGAACGCTATCATATTTCGGCGCCGGCGCAGCCGTGGCCGTCAAGCCACCCGCAGCGCGGGGAAGGAGGTCAGAGTTAGGTTCAACCAGCAGCCGAATGGTATCCACCACATCATTAATCCGACTGTTCCGAACGGAAATCAAGAACCGTAACGGTTTTCTGTCATCAACCATCGAGGAGACTACTCGTGGCAGCAACGCAAGTAGAACCGCAGTACAATTTTGACGTCGTCAGATGGTTCACCGTCATGGCGGTGATCTATCTGGTGGTGGGCACCCTAGTCGGTGTCTACATCGCTTCTGAGCTGGCTTGGCCTTGGCTCAACCTAGATAGCCCCTATCTCAGCTTCGGTCGGCTGCGACCGCTCCACACTAACGCTGTGATCTTCGCCTTTGGCGGCTGCGCCCTGATGGCGACCGGTTTTTATACCGTGCAGCGCACCTGCGGCACCGCGCTCTGGAGCAACCGGCTTGCATGGTTTGTCTTCTGGGGCTGGAATCTTATCATCGTCAGCGCGGTTATCACGCTGCCGCTCGGCCTCACCTCCGGCAAAGAGTATGCCGAACTAGAGTGGCCGATCGACATCCTGATCGCCGTGGTGTGGTTGGCATTTAGCTTCAACTTCATCATGACTGTCGCTAAGCGCACCACCAGCCACATCTATGTATCGAACTGGTTCTACATGGGGATGATGGTGATGATCACCTACCTCCATGTGGTCAACTCGCTGGCGATCCCGGTCGATATGTGGAACTCCTACTCGCTCTTCTCCGGGGTTCAGGATGCGATGATCCAGTGGTGGTGGGGACATAATGCGGTCGGTTTCTACCTGACAGCAGGCTTCCTCGGCATCATGTACTACTTTGTACCGAAGCAGGCGGGCCGTCCGATCTTCTCCTATCGCCTCTCTGTCCTCCACTTCTGGGCGCTGATGTTCGGTTACGTCTGGCTCGGCGCGCACCACCTGCAGTACACCGCGCTACCCGACTGGACCGGTTCACTCGGTGCGGCTGTATCACTCGCGATGATCATTCCGTCATGGGGTGGTGCGGTAAACGGTATGATGACCCTATCGGGCGCTTGGGATAAGCTGCGCACCGACTACATCCTACGCTTCCTCATCATGTCACTGGCATTCTATGCAATGTCCACCTTCGAGGGTCCGGTGATGTCCTCGAAGACTGTCAACGCGCTGTCGCACTACACCGACTGGACGGTCGGTCACGTCCACTCGGGTGCGCTCGGTTGGGTAGCGATGGTGGCAGCCGGTGCGCTCTACCACTTGGTTGAGAAGCTCTGGAACACGAAGATGTACTCAACGGCGCTAGTTAACCTCCACTTCTGGACTGCGACTATCGGTACCGTTGTCTACATCACCGCGATGTGGGTCTCTGGCATCATGCAGGGTCTGATGTGGCGTGACTACGATGAGTTCGGCACCCTCACCTACACCTTTGCAGAGTCGGTTGCCGCGATGCATCCCTACTATGCTATGCGTGCTATCGGTGGCGCTATCTACTGGCTCGGTGGCGTATTCATGCTGATCAACGTCGTGTTGACCATCCGCCAAGCTAGCAGTGCACGCGTGCCTGCGGCCGCAACTGCTAACGCCTAACTGGGAGGAGTAATAATCCATGGCTGATCAAATCCACTCCACCAAGTTGCAAGATAAGATCGAACGCAACGTCTTTTTGATGTTTGTGATGATCGCAATCCTGCTGTCGGTCGGCGGTCTGGTCGAAATTGTACCGCTCTTCTATCTGAAGGATACGATGGAGCATAATCGCCACCAAGAGATCGTCTGGGATCGGCAGCCGGGGCAGACCTTGGCTGATTGGAAACCGGGTGATGGTGTGCGCCCCTATACACCGCTGGAGCTAGCGGGTCGTGAGGTCTACCTGCGTGAGGGGTGCTACACCTGCCACTCGCAGATGATCCGTCCGTTCCGTGATGAGAAGGAGCGCTATGGCCACTACTCTCTCGCTTCGGAGTCGATGTATGACCATCCGTTCCAGTGGGGCTCGAAGCGTACCGGTCCCGATCTAGCCCGCCTAGCGGGTAAGTACTCCGATGAGTGGCAACGTCAGCACCTGCGTAAGCCCACCTCGGTGGTGCCGGAGTCGGTGATGCCGAACTATCCGTGGCTTGATGACGCCGAAGTTGATCCGGTGTTTGTGCAGAAAGCGATGCGGGTGATGCAGATGATGAACGTCCCCTACACCGATGCTGATATTGAGTCAGCCGTTGAGGAGGTGAAGGGTAAGAGCGAGATGGATGCTACGGTCGCTTATCTGCAGTCGCTTGGCAACCACGTAAAGCTCGACGACAACAAAGATTATCGTGACTGATATGGCAGACTTCTTTCAGACCGACTGGGCCGCCATGACCCTTCATGACTGGATCGGTACCATCATTACCGTAGTCGTCTTCGTGCTGATGGTGGGTCTGTACATAGTGGTATTTCTGCCAAGAAATCGCGACCATCTTGAGGCACAGCGTCATCTAATCGACGGCGACGAGAGTCGTCATGTGGAGGATAAACAGTGAGTGACGAAAAGAACCCGTTTCCCAATGAGGGCAACACTGGGCACATCTGGGATGAGAACCTGCGGGAGCTAACTAACCCGCCACCGAAGTGGTGGATGTATGGTCTCCACGCAAGCTGGATTGTGGTAGTGCTCTACACCATCATCTACCCGAGTTGGCCGCTGCTGACCACCCATACCAAAGGTATTATGGGGTGGACGGCGATCAATGAGTACAAGGAGGATATGCAGGAGATTGAGGCGATTCGGGGTCAGTATGAGGAGCAGCTAGCGGCTCTGACCGCTAACGAGATCCTCGAAAACGACGAACTGAAGAGCTACACCATTAAGTCAGCGAAGGTGCTGTTTGGTGACAACTGCGCCGCCTGTCACGGTAGCGGCGGGGCGGGTAACCCCGGCTATCCGGTACTTGCCGATGATGATTGGCTGTTTGGTGGCAACATCGACACCATCGTGCAGTCCATCTCCTATGGTCGACAGGGTAATATGCCAGCCCACACCGGTACCCTTACTGATCAAGAGATCAGTGATGTCGCACAGCATGTGGTAGCGATGTCAAAAGGTGAGGAGCATGCCGCAGGTAAAGCGATCTTTACCGGTAAGGGCGCCTGCTTTGCTTGTCACGGGATGGATGGTAAGGGCAATCACCTGATGGGTTCAGCTAATCTGACCGATCCCATCTGGCGTTTCGGTGATGGTTCAGTCGAGAGCGTTGTCTACACCATCGCTTATGGTGTCAACGATCCGCGCTACCCGAACGAGACCCTCAATGCGGTGATGCCAGCCTTTGGTGGTACTAAGTTGAGCGATCACGACATCAAGAAGCTGGCGGTCTATGTCCATCAGTTTGGTGGTGGCCAGTAATCGCACGCACTCGATCGTCAACCTAACGGGTGTCTGGTCATCACCAGACACCCCCTTAAGGTAAGGGGGATAGTAAGTTGGAAAAGAGTAGCTTGATGGACATGATGCAGATCATGGACATGGATGCGGTTGCACTCGGCTCAATCGTCTCGGTTGTGGTCGCGGTTGTGATCATCATCTATCTGGTGTTCAAGGTAAAAAAACTGATGGATACCACCGATTCTAGCAACGACTAATTACGTAACATCGCTTGTTTCATTGGGGGCCTCATGGCCCCCTTTTTTTTTGCAACCCATTTTAGGTATCAACCACCATGGATCTCTTAATCAACCTCGGTACCGCCCTAGCCCTTGGCCTGTTGATTGGAATTGAACGGGGGTGGCATGAGCGTGAAGCGAGTGAAGGGAATCGAATCGCCGGACTGCGCACCTTTGGCCTAGTGGCGCTACTTGGCGCGCTCTGGGCACTCCTAGCGGGAGATCATGGTGCGATCTTACTCGGTTTCGGTTTTATCGGTTTTGCACTACTGGTGATTGCTGCCCAGTTTGCCCCAGGTCGGCCCGATCGTGGCTTCGGGGTCACCACCTCAGTGGCGCTCCTGCTCACCTTTGCCATCGGCGCACTGGTGATGGCTGATCGTCCCATCATCGCCGCTGCTGTCAGCGCCGTCAGCGCTACCTTACTTGGTCTGAAACCGGTACTACACCGCTGGCTACAGCGCTTAGAGCAGCATGAGCTCTACGCTACTTTTAAGTTGCTACTCATCTCTGTTGTACTACTCCCCCTACTCCCTGATCAGGGGTATGGACCATGGCAGGCACTTAACCCCTATAAGATCTGGTGGATGGTGGTACTCATTACCGCCATCTCCTTCGCCGGCTACTTTGCGGTACGCATTGCAGGCGCCCGCCGCGGCCTCATGATCACTGCGATGTTCGCCGGACTCGCCTCCTCCACTGCGCTCACGCTCAGCTTCTCACGGCTCGGCCGCCAGCTGCCACCGCTCCAACCGCTCCTAGCCGCCGGTGTGGTGATTGCTGCAGCCACCATGTTTCCGCGGATCCTGCTAGAGGTGGCGGTGATCCATCGCGCTCTACTCCCCTATCTACTACCGCCACTACTGATCATGACCGCGATCAGCTATCTGGCAGTCCCCCTACTCCTCCACTACACCCCAGAACGGGAGGCGGGCAACCAACAACAGTTACCCCTACGCAACCCCTTTGAACTCCTGCCAGCACTACAGTTTAGTGCGCTGTTAGCACTGGTACTGCTGCTATCGCAGGCGGCTCAGCAGCACTTTGGCGATACCGGTCTCTATCTCGTCGCGGCGATTTCAGGACTCACCGATGTCGATGCGATCACCCTAACCCTAGCGCAGCTCGCCAAAGAGGGGCTCGCGCCGACCACCGCGGTTGGGGCGATTCTAATTGCAGCGACCAGCAACACGCTGGTAAAGATTGGATTGGTACTACTGATCGCCGGTCGCGTGATGGGGGGGCGCGTGCTACTGGTGTTTCTGCTCGCGCTCAGTAGCGGCGCGCTGACACTCTGGTTACTCCCCCCGCTGCGACTCGATTCGAGTGTCGGCGGGGGGTGAATAGAGAGTAACAGAGAGCGCCGGCAATAAGGTTTGGCATAGTTTCTGCTGCTGTCGAACGTAAGCGGCGGCCGCAGAGGGTGCGGCCGCACCCCCTTCTCTCGACAGTCGGAGAGCTCATCATGACCGGAACATGCACTGCTGAATCGGATCGCGGCCTGCTGCGCTACACCACTCTGCGCCTTGCCGATATCTACACCGCTGACCCACAAGCGCTCAACCAAGGGTATCGTAGCCGCGCTGAACTGTTTGCTGTCAGTCGTACTAGCTATCAGCTCCATCGAGCCACTCGCTGTCCTAGCTGTCAGCAGCAGCTATTAGGGGGCGAGTTTCGACTCCAGTACCACCGCACCACGCTACTAGCCCTCCCCGATCAGCAGCGCTGGCATCGGCGTCTTGATCTGTTTCAACACTGCGAGCAGTGTGGTTACCACCACCACATCCGCTTCAGCAACGATCCATTACAACCGCAGCACGGCCATAGTCGAGTGCCAACCATCCGCCGCTGTTAGGTACCTATGCCGCAGCGCCCCTGCCGGTGGCAACAGTTTGCCGCTCCCTACTGCCGATCCTGCCGCAGTAGCGGCAGCGGAGGGCGCTCCAGTAGCCGTCGGGTATGCCACCACCCAATTAGGCTACTACTGATGCTGCCAATGGCAATGCCAACCCATACAATCAGCGGATTGGGGCGATAATCAAAACCAAATAGCTGTGTCGCCAGTAACCAGCCGAGCAGCGCCGCAACTAGCGCCGCAACGCCACCGGCAACACCGCCGAGGGTTAGAAACTCCGCCAACAACAGCTGCCGTAGCGCCCGCCGTCGCACCCCTAATGATCGCAGTAGCGCCAACTCCCGCTGGCGCTGACGATGACTCGCCTGTAGCGCCGCCAGTAGCACGGTAATACCGGCAAGCAGCGTGAAGAGAAAGACAAACTCTACCGCCAGTATCACCCGATCTATCACCATCCGTACCCGCTCCATAATGGCTGCCACATCAATCACGGTGACGTTCGGAAATTGACGGATCAACTCCGTCAGTAGCGAGCGCTGATCGGGGGGCAGATAGAGGCTCGTGATCCAGCTTGCCGCCTCCGGCTCTAGCACCCCCGGCTGAGTTAAGACAAAGAAGTTGACTTGAAACGAGTCCCAGTCGACCTCGCGTAGCGAATCGACCCGCCCACTGATATGGCGATCGCCAATCCGAAACTGTAACCAATCTCCCAGCTCAATCGCGAGACTCTCGGCCAACCCCTGCTCTAACGACCAACTCACCTCACCATCGCCACCATCCTCCCCATGAAAGGTACCCGCTAGTAGCCGATTTCCCGGTAGCAGACCATCGCTCCAAGAGAGATTAAACTCGCGCCGCACCAGTCGCTGAGCGCGCGGTGAGCGGTAGTCGGCCGCACTCACCGGACGGCTATTGATGCGCTCTAAACGCCCGCGCACCATCGGATAGAACGGCAGATCGACACCGCGCCGCTGCGCCAAGAGATCAGCAAGCGCATCGACCTGTGTCGGGCGAATATCGATCAGAAAGTGGTTTGGGGCATCCAGCGGCAGCGTACTACGCCAGTGTGCGAGCAGATCGAGTCGAACCAGCGACAGCAGCAGTAGCACCATAATACCGCTACCGAGTGCCATGATCTGCAGCCGACTAGCCGCTGCCCGACGCGGTATATTGAGTAGGCCAAAGCGCCATGAGATACCGGTACCGCGCCGTAATAATCCCAGCAGTGCGACCAATAGAGCCGCAAGTAGCCAGAGTAGCAGTAGGGTGAGTAGCGTACCGGCTGCCACCTGTAGCGCTAATTTCAGATCGCCGGCCTGCCACAACAGCAGCCCAAATAGTGCTGTCCCTGCCGCCAGATAGGGGAACCATGGTGCCTGTGGTAGCTGCTCCGACGGCTGTCTTAGCACCTGTAGGGGGGGGATCCGTCGCAGTGCCCATAGTGGCGGTAGCGCAAAACCGACAACCGTCACCACGCCAATGAGCAGCCCTTGAAACCAGGGCAGTAGTGAGGGTACCGGCAGTGATAGGGCGAAGAGATCACCAATAATCGCGGCCAATAGCCACTGCGCCAGATAGCCTAAGAGACCGCCCAATGCCGCTGTAACCAGTGCCAACAGCACGATCTGTAACAGGTAGAGCTGACCGATAGTGGCGCTATCGACACCGAGACAGCGCAACAGGGCGGCGTTTGAACGCTGGCGCAGCGCATAGTGGTGGGCCGAGGTTGCGATCGCAATCCCAGCCAGTAGCAGACTGACCAGTGCCGCCAGACCGAGATAGCGTTCGGCCCGCTCCAGCGCCTGCTGCAGCTCCGGGCGCGCCTCCCGCCCGCTAATCAAACGGCTACTCTCATCGAGCTGCGGCTGTAGCCAGTAGTCGAACCGCGCCAGTGCCGCCGGCTCCCCAGCCAGTAGCAGCCGCTCGCTACGGAGTGCACCACTACCGAGCAGACCACTGGCGGCTAAATCGTCGCGGTGCATTAATAGACGCGGTGCAATCGTGAAGAGATCGGCACCACGATCCGGTTCATCGCGCAGGATAGCACCCACCCGTAGCGATAGCTCACCGAGCTCTATCTGCTGCTCAACCGCCACCTGCAACCGATCGGCCAACTGCGGATCAAGCCAGACATCACCCGGTGGCGGACCGCTCGCGATGGGGCGCTCTGTACCGTAGCGCTGATCGGCAATTCGTAACTCACCGCGCAGCGGATAGCGACTATCAACCGCTTTGACCTCCGCTAACTGCAGCGCATCACCCGCTAATACCACACTACGAAACAGGGTGGTGATACTGTGGCGTAAATTGACCGCTTCCGCCTGCTGCAGCCAGATCGCGGGAATCTCACCACTGCGCTGCACGACGCGATCGGCAGCGAGTAGTTCGGCTGCCTGTTCAAGCATTGCACCGCGTACCCGATCGGTAAAGAAACCGACCGCAGTTACCGCCGTCACCGCCACTAACAGTGCCAGCGCCACCACCTGTAGCTCACCGCCGCGCCAGTCGCGCCGCGCCATTCGCCACCCCTGCTGCAGCATCGAGTGTGCCATTACAGCTCCCGCAGTTGTCCGCCGTCCAGCTCTAGCACGCGCCGGCAGCGGCGAGCTAATAGCTCATCATGGGTCACCAGTAGCAGGGTTGTCCCCTGTTCGCGATTGAGCTCAAATAGCAGCTCAATCACCCGCTGACCGGTCGTGGTATCGAGATTGCCCGTTGGCTCATCTGCTAGCAACAGGGCCGGATTTCCAGCAAATGCGCGGGCTAACGCGACCCGCTGCTGCTCACCGCCGGAGAGCTGTGCCGGATAGTGGTGCAGTCGCTCCGCCAAACCAACCCGATGGAGTAGTCGCTGCGCCTCAGTTGCGGGTGCCTCTAGCGCGGCTAACTCTAGTGGCAACATCACATTCTCTAGGGCGGTCAGATGGGGTAGAAGCTGAAAGTTTTGAAACACAAAACCGAGCAGCTTTGCCCGTAGCGCTGCGCGCTGATCCTCACTGAGCGGGGTGAGCGGCTGACCGGCAAGGGTGACCTCACCGGCAGTCGCCTGATCGAGCCCAGCGAGTAGCGCCAGCAGGGTCGATTTTCCAGCACCGGAGACACCCACCACGGCGACTGTCTCACCGCGGTTGATTGTTAGATCGATCCGCTCCAGGATAGTGATTGGCCCCTCCGGTGTTGCTAACCGGCGGCTTAGTTGCCGTGCCACAATCACCGGCACGGTTGGATCTGTAGTAATGGAGGTCGGTTTCACGATGCAGTCGGTTCGATGGTTTTTAGCTGGATGGATAGCACTGAGCGCACCGCTAGCGCTAGCGGCCGCACCGGTGATACTGGTGTTAGGCGATAGTCTCAGTGCCGGTTACGGGATCGCAGCGGATCAGAGTTGGGTCGCACTGCTTCAGCAGCGTCTGACCAGCAACGGTCACCAATGTAAAGTGGTCAACGCCAGTGTCAGCGGTGAGACCAGTAGCGGTGGCCGCAGTCGACTACCGGCGCTGCTGCAGCGCCACCAGCCGGCAGTGGTCGTGATTGAGCTCGGTGGCAACGATGGTTTGCGCGGTTTACCGCTAACTGAGCTGCGCGCCAATCTCACAGCCATGGTAACCGCAACCGAGTCGATTGGTGCCGTACCCCTGATTATCGGGATGCGTCTCCCCCCCAACTACGGGCCCCACTACACCGAGCGGTTTGCTGCTATCTATCGTGATCTCAGCGCGACCGCCGATCGCCCGTTAGTTCCGTTTCTATTAGCGGAGGTGGCAACTGATCCGGATCTGATGCAGTCGGATGGTATCCATCCGACCGCCGCTGCCCAGCCGCAACTATTGGACAATGTCTGGCCACAACTGCAACCCCTACTCACTAGTTGCAACGATGGTGACTAATCCTTTGCAACCCAAGTGCTCGATACCAGCGGCGAGCGCTGCACCTCTTCGGCATACGCTTTCGCCTCTTGATAAGAGTTAAAACCGCTTACCCGCAGCCGGTACCACGTTCTACCGTTAGTCTGTACCCGCTGTTGGGTCGCCTTAATGCCCGCTGCAACAAACCGCTCCAGCTCCCGATCGGCGGTCTCACGATCGGAGAGCGAAGCGAGATTGACCGCCCAATTGGGTGGCGGCTCCGGTTTTGGTGGCGGCTCAGGCCGGGCCGCTGGCGCAGCGCGCCGTGGCGTCGGTTTCGGCTTCGGAGCCGCCGCCCGTCGCACTGGTGCCGGCTTCGGTGCGGGCCGCGCCTGCAGCTGTTTGATACTCTCCTCTAGGCCGTTGATCCGCTCGGCGATCTCGCTCACCACCCGCTCATTTGATTCGCGCATCTGGCTCACTGGGCCATCGAGAATCATCTGGATCTGCTCAAGCCGCCCCTCCATCTCGATCACACGATCAGGATCGATCGGCGGCTCTTCTGGCTGCTCTGCTACTACCCCCTGTAGCAGTCCCATCTCATCGCGCATCTGGGTTATCTCACTGGCCATACCCATTGCGACATAACCGGCGCCAGCAGCACCCAAAATGGCCACAACCGCTAGCGCTAACACGATATAAAAGGCTGTTCGGCTCACCTCATTCCCCTTCTCATCGTCGGCGAGCTCTAGCGCCTCACCACTCTGCTCATCATCACGCTGGGCAGCGACAGCAGCGCCGCCGGCTGCCGCAGCACCCGCTGTTGCTGCCACCACAGCGGCGGCATCACCGAGATCAAACGGATCACTATCACCCTCATCATCGGCGTCAGCCAGTAGCACATCGTCACTATTGCCATCCTCATCTAGCAGATCGAGCATCGCAAAGTCGTTACCATCATCACCGCTGGTGCCGCCACTATCGGGCTCATCAAAGCCAAAATCGAGCGCGTCATCATCACCATCAGCATCGAGTGAGAGTTCATCATCGAGATCAACGCCAGCAGCGGCCGACCCACTCTCATCGCTGCCAAACAGATCGTCTAGATCGGCATCGAGGTCATCATCGGCAGCTATCTGCGCAGTACCGCTATCACCAGCAAAGAGATCATCCAGATCACTCTCATCGGCGTTGGTCGCGCCGCCGGCTGATTCAACTTCGGCAAAGAGATCATCGAGTCCATCATTGAGCGCCGTCGCCGCCTCGCCGCTATCGCTCTGTTCGTCACTCCCAAACAGATCATCATCCAGAGATGACGCCTCGCTCGCTGCTCCACTATCGGCGTTACCCGCTCCCTCATCAACGAACAGATCATCTAACCCATCGCCCTGCTCGGGCTCGGCCCTATCTGCATCCTCCATTCCGAACAGATCATCTAACCCATCGCCCTGCTCGGGCTCAGCCCTATCTGCATCCTCCATTCCGAACAGATCATCTAACCCATCGCTAGCACTATCGACGGGTTCGCCATCCCCAGCAAAGAGATCATCGAGTCCCTCATCAGCCACACTCGCGTCAGCGCTATCTGTACTCTCATCTGCCGTCTCATCGACAAACAGATCGTTGAGATCACTAAGGTCAAGATCGTCGTCGCCGCGACGCTCGTCTGCCATCATCGGCTCATCAAGTAGATCATCGGCCGCGCCATTGTCGGATGGTGCCGCCTCTAACTCTAACGGCTCATCCTCCGGCGCCGCCTGCGGCTCTGGCTCTGGCAGTTCATCCCCCTGCGCCTGCTCTAAACTCTTCTCAAAGTCATCAAGAAATGCTTCGAGATCATCTAGATCAGTAGCGCTCTCGGTAAGCGCCGATAGATCATCATTGAGCAGATCCTGATCAGCGTTATCAGAGACCGCAAGTGGCGCTTCATCAATCGCCACCGCCTCATCACCCTCAGCACTAAAACCATCAAGGTCGGTGAAGAGATCATCCCCGTCGTTACCTATCGACTGCAACGGATCCTCATCGTCCCATGCTAATGCTGACGCCTCTTCGTCCGGCCTTTTGGCCTCACTCATCTTATCTCTACCTCTGACATAACCGACTCCTCCCCCCACGGTGATAGCACTCAAGACTATCAGCAAAAAGCTAAAAACCGCAACGCCAAGCAACCACCATCAACCTATATAATGGCCGATTGAGACACCAGAAACGGTGCCGATTCTCTCACTTGATGGATAGCTGGATGTATTGTCACCACTTCAACCTTGACCACAATCCGTTTGCGATCACCCCCGATCCCCGTTACCTATTTCTCGGCAAACAGCACCGCGAAGCGCTCGCGCATCTACTCTACGGCATTGAAGTAGGCGGCGGTTTTATTCTTCTCACCGGCGAGGTAGGCACCGGCAAAACGACCCTCTGCCGCACGCTAATTGAACAGCTACCCTCTGCGGTCGATCTCGCCCTGATCATCAATCCTCGTCTCGATTCGCTCGAACTACTCGCGGCGATCGCCGATGAGCTACAGCTACCACTCCCGCCACTGGCAGAGCGCACCATCGGCGAGTTGATTCGCCAACTCCACCACCACCTACTTGCGACCCATGCGGCCGGGCGACGCACCGTGGTGATGATCGATGAGGCACAGAATCTCACCCCTGAGGTGCTAGAGCAGGTGCGACTGTTGAGCAATCTGGAGACTAGCCAAGATAAATTGCTACAGCTCTTTCTCGTTGGCCAACCGGAGCTACGGCAGCTTCTACAGCGCGACGATCTACGACAGGTCGCGCAACGCATCACCGCCCGCTACCACATTGAACCGCTAACACGCAGCGAGAGTAGTGCCTATATCGATCACCGTTGCGCGGTGGCCGGAGCCCGCCGCCCGCTATTGAGTCGCGGTGCAAAATGGCTCGTCTTCCGCCTCACCGCAGGCACGCCTAGGTTGATCAATCTGCTCTGCGATCGTGCCCTACTTGGCGCTTATGCAGCGGGGCGCTCGCGTGCAGGGTGGCGCGAAGTGGCACGCGCAGGTAGCGAACTCGCCTACCCCCTACCGACCCCCTATCGGCGGCGCTGGCGCGAGCGATTAGCGATTGTCGCGACCGCTATCGGCCTGATCATCGCAGTGAGTCATGTTGATCAGTGGCGCCGAGCGCCACCGCCGACGGCAGCGTCACCCATCGCATTGGAGCGGCCAACATTAGCTGCGCCCGCCGCTGCCTCTATCGATTCAGCAGCGATTGCACCCATGCAGCCCCCTCGATCCGCCAACACAGCGGCGCCCCCACTCACCAGCTATCGCCAAGCGAGTGCTCAGCTATTAGCACAGTGGCAGCTACCCGACGAGGGTAGATCGCTCTGTCAGCAAGCAGTACAGCAGAAGCTGCGCTGCTACCACGGCAGCGGTGGTTGGCGGTCGCTGCGGCAACTCGATCGGCCGGCACTGATCCGGCGTATCACCGCAACCGGTGATATCGATTTTCTGACCGTCGTCGCACTCGATGCAGCGCAGGTGACCCTACTCAATGGCGCGGGCGAAGCTGAGATTCTCCCGCTGCAGGCACTAGAGGGGGAGTGGCAGGGTGACTTCACCCTGTTGTGGCGACCACCAGTAACCGCGACGCTGCTTCGACGCGGTGATCGGGGTGTGGCGGTTCGGCAGTTACGACAATATCTCGGTCTCACCGAGAGTGATCGCTACGACGCGGTTACCGAACAGGCGGTGCGCCGGTTCCAGCGGCAGTTACAACTCCAAGTCGATGGTATCAGCGGCGCTGAAACGCTCCGCTACCTACAAGCGCGTGATCCTCGTGGCCCCCACCTACAACCCCAATCTTCAGCGGAGTAGCGAACCGATGTCCTACATTTTAGATGCGCTACGCAGATCGCAACAGCAGCGGCAGCAGGGTGAGATCCCCACGATCTATCAGCAACCGCTACCGCTCACCCCGCACCCCACCACCCCGTGGTGGGGTGTGGTGACGATGGTACTCGCGGCCGGTGCGCTACTACTCTCACTCTATCTGTTACTACGCACTCCAGTACCCGCACCCGCACTAGCGCCTGCACCCGCCCCCGCACTAGCGCCTGCCCCCACACTAGCACCCGCACCAGCGGTCGCGATTGAACCGATCCAGTCAGTTCCCATTGCCGTAGCGCCCACCGCCCCGATCCAGCGACCGCCACCGATTACCTCCACCCGATCGGAATCGATCGGTGGCGGGGTTGTGCAACGCGAGCTCTCCCCCTCGATCGCCAGTGCAGCGCCACCTGCACCTGTAGCGCCCCCCCCTACGATCGCTCCCGACTATAGCGCTCTACCGCTCCTATCGCAGCTTGAAGCGGCAATTCGCCAGCAGATCCCCCCCTATCGTCTCAATATCCATGTCTATAGCGATCAACCCGCAGCGCGTCTTGCCTACATCAACAACCGTCTCTACCGCGAGGGGGATCGCACCGTCGAGGGGGGTGAAGTGGTTGCGATTACCGATGATAGCGTCGTGATCGAGCAGCAACAGCAGCGCTTCCGGTTAACACTATAGCGCTTGCGGTTGTATAGGCTTTAAATGATAATAATTATCATTAAAGTCGGATGGCGACGCCGTGCTAGCGGTTGCTCTCTCGATTTACTTTCACTTTAACCAGAGCAGATTGAGACTATGCCGCAGCGAACCACCACCGCTACGATCGCCATTCCCCACCCGCTCCGACGCGGCCAACGGCGTCTAAAATTGGCGCTAGTCGGTCTCCCCGACAGTGGTAAATCGCGTCTTTTCGATGCCGTTGCCAGTAGTGCCGTCGTGCAGCAACCGTTTGCTGATGGTGCCGATCACTACCGCCACTGCCGAGTTCAGATTGGACTGGAGGAGGCGCAACTACTCGATCTGCCGAGTATTCATACGCTCCACGGCACATTGGCCAACGCTGAGCGCGCCACGCTCGAGCATCTGCTCGTACCGCCGATCGACGCGACCGGAAAATCGCAGAGTGAGGCGGTGGATGCCATTATTCAGGTGGTTGATGCCAGCGCCCTAGAGCGCCATCTGGAGCTGACACTCGAGTTGAGTCAGCTCGGCCGACCGCTACTGCTAGCACTCAACATGATGGATCGAGCGGCCGAACGGGGTCTCCATATCGCCAGTCGACAACTCGCACGACGACTCGGGATCCCGGTGATACCGCTGGTCGCGACGATGGGTCAAGGGATCACCACGCTCTTTCATGAAGCGGCAGCGCAGGTACGCAGTGATAGCTGTCCGCTGCCACAACCGGCAGCACGCCACATCTGTACCCAGCTCCAGCCACTCGCTGAGCTACTGCGCACCCGCGCCGCTGCTACCGGACTGCAACTCCCACTCCCCTTCCTAACTATGCAGCTGGCGCTCGGCGATCCCCACTACACCGCCCAGCTAGGCGCACGCTACCCCGAACTACTGCCGCAGGTAAATGCCCTCCGCGAAGCGGCCGCAGCGGCACTACCCCGCCCGCTGGCTGAAGAGCTGCATGCCGACCGTCACCATCGCGCCCTCTCGCTGGCCGAATCGGTAACACGGCTCGGTGCCCCGCATCCGGGGCGGGGTTGGCGCTACTGGCTGGATGAGCTATTCCTCCATCCACAGGGGGGAATCTTTGGATCGCTACTGGTGTTTAGTGCGGTACTACTGGTGGTGTTTGAGGTGAGTGCATGGATCGATAGTGTCACCGCCGCAAAGCTTATCGACTGGTTAGCGCCTTGGCAGCCAACCGCAACAGCTGGAGTGATTGGGCGGGCGGTGGTCGATGGGGTGATTGGGCTGATTGGGATTGTGCTCCCCTATATGCTACCGCTACTGCTGCTACTTGTGGCACTAGAGCAGAGCGGCATTATGCAGCGTATCGCTTTTGTTCTCGATCGCACCTTCCACCAGATTGGGCTGCATGGTCATGTGGCGGTGCCCTTTCTGCTCGGACTCGGCTGCAACGTACCGGCACTCTCGGCGGCGGCAACCACTACCACCGGGCGAGCGCGACTCGTCTCCGCGATACTCATCACCTTTGTCCCCTGCTCCGCTCGCTCCGCTATTATTCTGGCACTAGCGGGTAAATATCTGGGCGCGGGTGGGGTGATTGGGATCTTTCTAACCACCCTGCTGGTGATGGCGATGGTGGGACGGCTGCTGCGGCAGCGCCAGCCCGATACCGGCCCAGGAGAGCTGCTGGAGATCCCCCCCTATGCACTACCGCAGTGGCAAGCGCTGTTGCAGACCACTTGGCAACGGAGCCGTGACATTATCACGGTGGTGCTGCCACTGCTAATAGTTGGCAGTGTTCTCTTGGCGCTACTGAACCACTTTCAGACTGATGCGCTGATCAACCAACTGCTAACACCCGTCACGGTCTGGTGGCTCGGTCTGCCGGCGGCGCTTGGGGTGCCGATCCTATTTGGCGTACTGCGCAAAGAGCTCTCGCTGCTCATGATCTATCAGGCGCTCGGTACGCTCGATCTGATGCCACTGATGAGTGCCACCCAGATCACCACTTTTCTGCTCTTTCTCACCTTCTATCTCCCCTGTGTTGCCACCTTCGCCACACTACTGCGTATCCTGACGCGGCGTGAAGCGCTGCTGACCCTCGCCCTCTCCATCTCAGCGGCGCTCCTTGTCGCCGGTATGAGTCGACTGCTGCTGCCGCCGCTACTCGGATAGTGCCCGCTCGAGTTGCTCCTCAATGCGTCGCTTATAGCGTAGCCAGATGAGGGTATGCAGCGGCTGCTTACGTCGTCGCTCCGGGATCGATTCACCGAGCTGTAGCTCACTGATACGCAGCGGTGCATGGTGCTGCACTTGCCACTGCCGTAGCAGTGCGCCCAACTCCGCCGTCGTGTGGATAGCGCTATCAAAGTGGTGATCGCCGATCTGTAACTGTAGCCGCGGTCGCCCTTGTGCATCGCCATCAAGGGTCGCTAAGAGTGGCGCGCCATGGTCACTATCGAGCTCGCTAGGCGATTGATAGTTAAGTTGTGGTCTCCCATCCGCCTCTATCTCTCCCTGATAGCAGATGAGATCTGAGATAGTTGATAACTGCCGCTTACAGCAGCGAAGAAAGCGGTGGTAGTGGGCGAGTTGCTGCGCTGGTGACTCGCCGCGCCTAAATTGATATCGATAGAGCGCCCCCCACTCATCAAGGATCAGCAGATGTTGACCATATGGGGGGGGGTGGCTCGATAGCAGCAACCAACCGGGGCGATGCTGCCGAGCGAGTAGCGCTAACCACGGCTCATCAAATGCGAACGGATCGATCTGGAGCGGTCGATGGTGGGGTAGTGGCCGCGCCAACTGCGCAAATAGCGCGCTCTCATCATCGAAGTGCTGCGCATGTACCGGCATATGGAGCTGCTCGCGCTGTAGCAGATAGAGGGTGCGTCCGACCCGCAACAGATAGCGTAGTGCTGCGTTCTCATATTGACTAAAAACGGCCGCAACCTCACCAAATAGCTGCTCTAAACGCTGACTAAGGGTTAAACCGCGATCGATACCAATATTCAGTAGGGTCGGGGGCGGCAGCGGTGTGTCGGCGAGCGCGCCGCCCGGTCGTTCGGTATGGGCCGGTAGCCAGCGCAGATAGTTACAGAGTGCCGCAACTAGACCCTCATTCCCATCATAGTGGCGACTATAGACCTCTCCCCAGCTACTTAACTGGAGATCATCGAGCCGCAGCAGAAGATTCTCCCGCTCCAGCCCATAGCTAAGGGGATCGCGTCGTCCTCCTCCCCCGCTAGCACTGAGCAGCGCATCGCGCTGTCGATCATTGATACCGACATTGATCAGTAGCGCACTGCGTACGAGCTGTGCTGGCTGCTGAAACGGCTCTAAGTCATGGATCCGGAGATCGGTCAATGGCAACAGGTTACGGATCAGCAGCAGTAGTCGCTGGATCTCGCGCAGCTTGAGATCACTTGCACTCGCCTGTAGCAGTAGATTACTACTGTTACCGGCTAGCATCGCATTGCACCACCCCCAAGCGATCAGTGACACCACACTATGGCTACTACGCACAGCTACAGCACTGGAGAGCGGTTGGTTCGCATCAAATACACCCGGAAAGAGTCGCCAACCGCTCCCCCCCTGCCGTACCGGAAACTCACGCAGGGTGAACACCTGCCGCTCATCGAGCGGTACCACCGACTGCAGTAGATCGAGTTTCCCCTCACGCTGCTCATAGACGGCATAAAGACGCCGCCCCAAGATGGTTAGGTGGTGCTCACTGATATTCATATCGCCCGGATGGGCGCGTGCAAAATCGGAGAGAAAGCGGTAGCTCTCCAGTAGCATCTGAAATAGCTGCTGCTGCTCAGCTATCCGCTGCGGAATCGATAACGTGTGCCGCTCATCAAACCAGCGCCACTCCGACTGCTGCCAGCGCCAGCCGGCAACGATCTGCTGTAGTAGCCGCTCGCGGGTAGCATCGTCACTGCGCCGCTGCACCTTTAGATAGAAGCAGCGACGCGCTAACAGTAGCCGCTGCTGCTCATTACGGTGGCGCAGATAGTGCTCCACTTTCTGCAGTAGTAAAAGATAGGGATCGAGACGCTCCGGTGCCACCTCACCACGATGGATCCGCTCTTTTCGAATCACACTCAGCAGCCGACAATCGGGATGCTCACTCGCGTAGGATTCGACTAACAGCAGCTTCAACGCCGACTTATAGGGCGCATCGATCCCCTTTGTTAATTGCCACAACGCCGCACCAAAAAACTCCGCCGCCGGGATCCTATCGAGCGCACCAAAGTCGATACAGCGCCCCACCTGTGGCATCCGCCGCTGCAGCAGATCGGCAGTCCAAACGGTGTAGTTCTGCTCCTCCTCAGCCGGCAGCAACCACCAAAGCGGGGGCTGCCCAGCGACCAGCACCGCGGTACGATAGAACTCCTCACGCAGCAGATAGTGCTGCGCGCTGCCGCTACTCTCAATCGACAGCTCACTGCTACTACAGTTATCCCGAAACTGCTGCGGATTGACTAGAAAGAAGTGCGCCTCGACGCCCATACTCGCCGCCCACTTCTCAATCAACTGCCCCTTCTCGACCAACTGCGACTGCTCCCAAACATCGAGATCAGGGTGGTGACAGAGCCAGATATCAAAATCACTACTTGCCGTATGCGCAATACTACCGGGGCTACCGATAAAGTAGATCCCAAGCAGCGCGGGACGGCGGTGATCGCGACGATAGCTGAAGGTACGACTGAGACGTCGTACTTGCGCTAAGGTCTCCTGATCGGGCGTGTAGTCAGCCACCCCAACCGGCGTCTCACGACTCACAAAACCGGGGAGTAGCGGATGGTTCGCAGCAAACAGGATCGGTAGCAGGGAGAGGAAAGGGCGCTGGCGGGGTCGCATCAGCGCGGCGATCCGACGCAGCGTCGTCCGATTGTTATTGAGGCAGTACTCTAACCGCTGATAGGGCTCAATAGCCGGCGGCAGCGTACGCTCAGCGGTTGACGGCGGGGGGGCCGGCATAACAGCAGCGACTATTGGTAGTCAGCTGCACGACCGGCGATCCCTCGCACCCGCTCGACCGGATAGCGCTGCTCATTGAGCGTACACTTCTGATGCGCGGCAGCAATAAGATCAACCCCGAGTTGATCGGCACAGCGGATCAGATAGATAAAGATATCGGCCAACTCCATCGCCACCGCCTGCTGCTTCTCAGACGACAACTCACGGCTCTGCTGCTCACTTAACCACTGAAAATGTTCAACCAGCTCCGCCGCCTCAGCAATCAGCGCCATCGACAGATTTTTCGGCGAGTGAAAGGGTTGCCACTCGCGCACCTCAGCGAAGTGGCGTAAGCGTAGCTGTAGCTCAGTAATCGAGTCACTCATCGACGGTTAGATCCTCTCATCACGCTGTGAACTGAAGGCATCGCGGTACGACACCACAAGGGAGTCTACCAGATGTTGCCCTACAGACTCTGTTGATTTCATCACCCTCAACCCCATTTTGTCCATGACAACTACAACCAACTGGAGTGCAACCGATGTCTCGAACCTTTGCCCAGATGGCCTTTATGCTGCAGTGGCGTAGCGGCCTAGTGACCCACCGCGACGGACTATTTGCCGGCAAGGTGAACTTCTGGCGCGACTACCTGCCACCTGAATTGGCAGCACTTGAACAGCAGCCAATCGGTAGCAGCGCCACCACTACCCTACCGGTCGGCGAACCGGTACCGGCGAGCGATAAGAGCCGTCTACTGCGAGTGAAACCGCGGCAGTTTGATCGCAACGCCGTGCGTGGTATGACCATCGAACCCGTGGCGGGACGCTACTTTCCGATCGGCTTTCTTGATGGCGTACCGGGCTACTTTCGCGGTGATCGGACCCCTGCGCTCTGTCGCGAGGTGAGCGACGATCAACTTCTATTTGATGTCAATCACCCCCTTGCTGGCCGCGAACTTCAGCTCACCGCAACCCTCCTCCACCTACAGCAGCTCCCCGGATTAGAGACTGGCGGTGCCTGCTTCGATTGGCCCGATGCCTGTACCAGCGGTGGTCCTGGGATGCAGGCGCGCGACGCGGCCGCGGCGTTACCGAGTGGGGCAGCGATGCAGCGGCTCGATAGTCGTGATGATGGTGAGTTCTATCAGGTGACCCGCATGGTGCCACATATCGATAGCCAAGCGAGCGCCCATATCGCCCAAGTGAGTAGTGAGCTACTCCAGCCCGGTATGAGGGTGCTCGACCTGATGAGTAGTTGGCAGTCACACCTACCCGAAGGGTTGGCGTTAGCAGAGCTAGTTGGCGTCGGTATGAATCAAGAGGAGCTCGCCGCCAACCCACATCTGACGGAGCGTCTCTGTCACGATCTCAACGCCAACCCCCAACTCCCATTCGCAGATCAGCGCTTCGATGCGATCCTCTGTCACCTCTCGATCGAATATCTCACCGATCCACAAGCGGTACTCACCGAGGTGGCACGCCTACTACGCCCCGGTGGCACCCTGCTGATCACCTTCTCCAACCGCTGGTTCCCAACCAAGGCGATCGCCCGCTGGAGTGAGTTGCATGAGTTTGAGCGGGTTGGGCTGGTACTCGACCAACTGATCCACAACGGGCGCTTCGATCAGCTCAATAGCTGGTCGATGCGCGGCTGGCCACGCCCGACCGATGATCGCTACGCCGATCAGGTGGCCGACTCCGATCCCATCTATGCGGTATGGGGAAGCCGCCGCGCAGACCACTAAGGCGCGTTACTCAAGGGTGATCGCCTCCCCCGCCTGCTCGCTGATGAGTTCAGCGAGCAGCGGGAGTAGCGGCTGCTGATCACGATCGAGACGCCACCCGCCGCTCGCGGCATCCCAATCGAAGTGCAGTCCATTGCGACGGGTCGCCACCCAGAGCTGACGGGTCGCGATCTGGCCATTGAGAATAATATGCGAGCCATCGCTAAAACTGAGCGTTAAGATCCCCCCCTGATTCTCATAATCGATATCGGCACCACTCGCCTCAACCGCCTCCTCAATCTGAAGCAGGGTGGCGTCGATCTGCGCCCGAAACTCACTCTCTTGCATCATACCGCTCTCCTCAAGGGTCACTAGTGGCCGTCGGGCCACGCTTTACCGTAGAATGGCGCCTCCACTTAGCGCGGAAGCGAACCTCAATGAATGTTGCCAACCTCTGTCGTTTCATCCTGCTGCTGACGCTCACCGCCCCGCCGCTCCTCTCCGGCTGCGGTGCGAAAGGGCCGCTAGAGCCACCCGCTGCACGGGCAGCGACTGGGGGGGTGCGCTGATGGATAGCTTTCACTACCAAACCGATGAGCTCTACGCCGAAGCCGTACCGCTAAGTGCTATCGCCGCACGCTACGGCACACCCTGCTACGTCTACTCACGCGCCACTATCGAGCGCCACTGGCACGCGTTCGATCGCGCCTTAGGCGATAGCGATCACCTCATCTGCTACGCCGTCAAAGCCAACAGCAACCTGGCTATTCTTAACCTCCTCGCCCGTCTCGGCTCCGGCTTCGATATCGTCTCTGGTGGCGAATTGGCGCGGGTACTCGCCGCCGGCGGTGATCCGAACAGGGTGGTCTTCTCCGGTGTCGGCAAGCGGCCAGATGAGATCCGCGCCGCGCTGCAGGCGGGGATCCGCTGTTTCAATGTCGAATCGGAACCAGAACTCCACCGCATCAACGCAATAGCGGGCGATCTGGAGGTACGGGCACCGGTCTCACTACGGGTCAATCCCGATGTCGATGCCGATACCCACCCCTACATTGCCACCGGATTGAAAGAAAACAAGTTTGGTATCGCCACCGACGCGGCGGCGGCCGTCTATCGACTCGCGACCCAGCTACCCCACATTGATGTAGTCGGGATCGACTGCCATATCGGCTCCCAGATCACCCGCGTTGAGCCCTTTATTGATGCCCTCGATCGGGTGTTGGCACTGGTCGATCAGCTACAGAGCGGCGGCATCACGCTGCGCCACCTCGATATGGGGGGTGGGCTCGGGATCCGCTATCGTGATGAGACACCACCGCTACCCGAGGCCTATGCCGCGCCACTGCGCCAGCGGCTCGGCAGTCGTGACCTAACGCTTCTGCTAGAACCGGGACGGGCCATTGTCGGCAATGCGGGCATACTACTCACCCAAGTGGAGTATCTGAAACCGACCAGCAGTCACCACTTTGCGATTGTCGACGCAGCGATGAATGATCTACTACGCCCAGCACTCTACCAAGCGTGGCAGGAGATTATCCCCGTGCGGCCACGCCATGATGGTATTGCCCGCCACTACGATGTGGTGGGACCGGTGTGTGAGACGGGCGATTCGATCGGCCACAACCGCGAGCTGATCCTCGCCGCCGGCGATCTACTTGCGGTACGCGGTGCCGGAGCCTACGGTTTTAGCATGGCGAGCAACTACAACAGCCGTCCCCGAGTAGCTGAAGTGCTGGTCGATAACGATCAGATCCACCTGATCCGTGAGCGGGAGCGACTTGAGCAGCTCTGGGCCGGTGAACACCTGCTCCCGATTGAGTAGCGGCAGCATGGCACGCATCCGTTTTAGCAAAATGCAGGGATTGGGTAACGACTTTGTGGTGATCGACGCGGTTCGCCAATCGATCAAACTCACCGCCGAACAGGTGCGGCAGATCGCTGATCGCCGCTTCGGTATCGGCTGCGATCAACTGCTCCTTGTCGAGCCCCCACGCACGGCCGGCGTCCACTTCCGCTACCGCATCTTCAACGCCGACGGCAGCGAGGTGCAGCAGTGTGGCAACGGCGCCCGCTGCTTCGCCCGCTTTGTGCGCGAGCAGGGGCTATCAACGGTCGATGAACTGGTAGTCGAAACCGCCAGCGGTGTGATTCGACTCTGGCTCACTGACGATCAGCAGGTGCGGGTCAATATGGGAATCCCCCAATTTGATCCCGCTACCCTCCCGTTTCTCGCTACGCTACAGACGCGCTATCAACTCACCCTTGCGGCAACCCATAACCACCCGACTCCCCTGCCGATTGAGGGGGGGGCGGTCTCCATGGGCAATCCCCACTTCGTGATTCCGGTTGCGGCGATCGACCGCGCGCCGGTCACCACCCTCGGCCCGAGGGTAGAGCGCCACCCCGCCTTCCCGGAACGGGTCAATGTCGGCTTTATGCAGCATCTAGCCGCCGATCATATCGCCCTGCGCGTGTGGGAGCGTGGCAGTGGCGAGACCCTCGCCTGTGGTACCGGTGCCTGCGCGGCGGTCGCGGTGGGTCGCCACTGGGCACAACTTGCCCCCTCTGTTCGGGTCGATCTACCGGGCGGTACGCTCCAGATCGACTGGTCGGGTCACCACGACCCCCTCTGGATGACCGGACCGGCGGTCACCGTTTTTGAAGGCACCATCACCCTATGACTGCACCACGCAAAGCGAACGACACACTCAGCGCCGAGGCGGTAGCGCACTATTTGAGCGCCCACCCCGACTACTTTCAGCACCACCCTAACCTACTAGAGGCGCTGGTGATTCCGCACCCCGATACCGGCGGTACCGCCTCACTGATGCAGCGACAGGTGATGGTGCTCCGTGAACAGCAGCGACAACTACAGCGCAAACTCAACCTGATCACCGACGCAGCCGATGCGAACGAACGGCTGCTAGAGAAGGTGCAGCAGCTACTACTTCAGCTCTTCCGCTGCCGTTCGCGGCGTGAACTGCTACCGCGAATCCCCCGCGCCGTCGGCGAGGTATTCGAGGTCAAAGCGGTGGCGCTGCGACTATTAACCGACACCCCCCAATCGCCCCATGAGATAGCCCCCAACACCGCCGGTATCGAAGCGGTGCTGCCGCTACTAGAGCAGCAGCAGCCGCACTGCGGCTATCTGAGTCGTGAGCAGCGAGCGCTCCTGTTTCCGAACGACATTGAGACGCTGCGTTGGGGAGTTATTATCCCGCTCTGCGGTGATGATCAGGATCAACCCTGCCTCGGTCTGCTCGCCGTCGGTAGTGATGATCCAGAGCGCTTCCACCCCGAGATGGGCACCCACTACATGCGCTATCTCGGCACCCTGCTTGCCGGTCTGCTACAGCGCTTCCGCCGTTAAGTGTGATGCGCGAACAGAGTCCCGATCACCTCACCGAATGGTGCGATCGCTTCTATCACCATCTGAGCAGCGAGCGGCGCCTCTCGCCCCACACGCTGAGCAGCTATCGGCGCGATCTCAACAACTTGGTGCGCTACTGTCGGCAGCACCACATCACCACTTGGCCGCAGCTCGATAATCGCCTACTACGCGGCTATGTCGCGTGGCGGCACCGTAGCGGTGTCGGTGGTCGAACCATTGGACGTGAACTCTCGGCGATGCGCAGCCTCTTTAACTATCTCCTGCGCGAGCAGCAGCTCGATCACAATCCAGCGGTCGGTATTCGCCCACCAAAATCGGCCCATCGACTCCCCAATGTACTCGATGTTGAACGTCTCGATCAGCTGCTCAGCGGCCGCGATGAGACGCCGCAAACCTGCTGTGATCGGGCGCTACTAGAGCTCATCTACTCCTGCGGTCTGCGGGTTTCCGAAGCGGCAGCGCTCGACTGCGCTGATCTCGATCTCGCCGCCGGCTTAGTAGCGGTGACCGGTAAAGGTAATAAGCGGCGACTCCTGCCGGTCGGTAGTGTAGCGCGGCAGGCGATCCAGCAGTGGCTCCAACTGCGCCCGCAACTTGCCCACCCGGAACAGCCCGCCCTCTTTCTCTCCACCCGTGGCCGCCGCCTCTCCTCGCGTACCATTCAGAAACGGCTGCAGCAGCGGGCGTTAGCACAGGGAGTCGATACCCATGTCCACCCACACATGCTACGCCACTCGTTTGCCAGCCACCTACTCGAATCGAGTGGCGATCTACGCGCTGTCCAAGAGCTACTCGGCCATGCTGATATCGCCACCACTCAGATCTACACCCATGTCGATTTTCAACAGTTAGCTAAAGTGTATGAGGCGGCCCATCCGCGGGCGCGCCGAGCGACCACCCCACCCGATCATGACTAACCGCCCCACGCCGTATCTGAACGGGCGACGCGCGTGCCCAGCTATGGCATCATAGCGGCTCGACCTTTTCGACCACTGAACCTGATAGTGACTATCACCATGCCTCATCTATCGCAACGCCATCGGATCCACACGCTGCTGTTAATCACCCTTATCGCGCTACTCCCGTTTGCACCCGCCAGTGCTGCTGACGAAGAGGAGGGTGCCACCAGCGGTAAACCGATCTACCTAGAGATTAAGCCCCCCTTCGTTGTCAACATCAACGATAAGTTAAGTACCCGCGTCCGCTTTATGCAGCTGAAGGTGCAGGCGATGAGTCGCAACCAAGATGTGATTGACGCAATGGAACTCAATCGCGCACCGCTACGCCACGCCATCATCCTGCTATTAGCCGAGCAGGAGATGAACGATATGCGCACCATTCAGGGGCGCAATCGGGTGCGTGACGAGATGTTAGGTGTAGCGCGGCAGGTGGTGATGGATCAGGCTGGGCTACTCGGCCCTGACGCCCTCTACTTTACCGACTTTGTGGTGCAGTAGTGAACCGCCCACGCGGGGGAAACCGCCACTTCGACGTTTTTAACGGTGATGCCGACGGCATCTGCGCTCTCCAGCAACTACGATTAGTCGAACCGCGTCCGGAAGCGATATTGGTTACCGGTGTTAAACGCGACATTCAGCTACTAGAGCGCATCGAGGCGGTAGCGGGCGATAGCGCCACCGTACTCGATATCTCCCTCGATACCAATCGCGTGCCGCTACAGCGACTCCTCGATGCGGGGGTGTCGATCACCTATTTTGATCACCACTTCGCCGGTGAGATCCCCGAGCATCCAGCGCTACAAGCGCACATCGATCCAGCACCGCTACGCTGCACCAGCCTACTGGTCGATCAGCAGCTTAGCGGCGCTAGCGGCCGCTGGGCGGTGGTCGGGGCATTTGGTGATAATCTGCACGACAGCGCGCATGAACGGGCAGCCGATTTGGGTTTAGATGCGACCGCACTCACCGCGCTAGAGCAGCTAGGCACGCTACTAAACTACAACGGCTATGGTGAGCAGGTGGCGGATCTGCACTTCCCGCCCGATCAACTCTACCGTGAGCTACACCCCTATGCCGATCCGCTCCAGTTCATTGCGGAGTCACCCACATTTACGACCCTAGCAGCCGGTTATGCGGCAGATATGGCGCATGCGGCCGCGCTCGAACCGACCGAGGTGACGCCGCGGTGGGCGCTCTACCATCTCCCCGACGCGGCGTGGGCGCGCCGGATCAGCGGCGTGCTGGGGAATCAGTTAGCACGTGACTTCCCGCAGCGCGCGCACGCGCTGGTGAGTCAACGCCCTGATGGCGATCTGCGGATCAGTCTCCGTGCACCACTAGTGAGTCGGCGCGGTGCCGATGCGCTCTGTCGGCAGTTTCCAACGGGCGGCGGCCGTGAAGCGGCGGCTGGTATCAATACGCTACCGGCTACCGAGTTACCACGGTTTATCGCAGCACTAGCCCAAGCGTTTGGTTAAAGCAGCGCCCCGAGTGATGACGATGAGAGGTGGTGCGCTTGCGCGGTGAGTGCCTGCATACCATTACCCCGCATCAGCGCGGCTAATGAAGCGGTAAAATCGCCCGCTTCAGTCGGTTCGAGTGGCGCATGAGTGGCCGCCGCGCCGCGGTGACCGCTGAGCGTGACGGTGTCATCGCTTGCTGTTCTAAGGCGGTCGGGACGCGATGGAATCTGTCGCACCGCAGATGTAGTAGAATCGCTCGCTTCGTTACCCCGTGACTGCTGATTTAACAGAGCAGCGGCAGCGGGTTGACCGGTGACTGGGTTAACCATGGTGGAACTCCTCAATAGCGCGCTGAGTAGTGAGTGGGTGGTGACCCATGCTACCGCGCCGTTTGCGTTGACTCAAGCGGTTGGAGGGACTCCACCACAACAATATAATATGATGGTAGCGATATGGAGTGGTTAGCACGATTCGTGTTACTGCTCGCAGCGTTTATCGGTAGTGCCATACTCACTTGGCAGTTGCGCCGCTATGCTCTGCGACAGGGGATGCTTGATGTGCCTAATGCACGGAGCTCGCATCAGCAGCCGATACCCCGCGGCGGCGGGCTGGCCCTAGTGGTCGTGGTAGAGGTTGGTATTACCCTGCTGCACCTACAGCAGCAGCTACCCCTGAACCACTGGTTAGCAGTGAGTGGTGGTGTTGCCGTCGCGCTCATCGGCTGGATCGATGATCGCTCACATGTTGCCGCAAGATGGCGGTTACTGGTACAGTTTCTGGCAACCGGCTGGCTACTCTGGTGGCTGATCGAGACGCTCCCTATGGGTGGTATCGGGGGGCTACTGCTACTTGCGATCGGCGTGATGTGGTGTAGCAACCTCTACAACTTCATGGATGGTATCGATGGCATTGCGGCGGTGCAGCTGATGAGCGTCTGCGTTGGTAGTGCGCTCTTGCCGCTACTGGCGACGGCAGTCAGTGCCGATGGGCTAGATGTCGATGCCATGGTTAATGCAACCTTCAGTAGCTATCAGATTGTCGCGCTACTGTTAGCAGCAGCTAGTGGTGGGTTTCTACTCTTTAATTGGCCCCCGGCGCGCATCTTTATGGGAGATGTCGGGAGTAGCTATAGTGGTTTTATCGTTGCGGCACTGCCCCTGCTCGCAGCTGGCGCGCTACCGCTGCCGGCGTGGTTGATTCTCAACAGCCTCTTTTTTGTTGATGCGACCGTGACGCTGCTGGTACGGATCGGGCGCGGTGAGCGCTGGTATGAAGCGCACCGTAGCCATGCATATCAGCGGGCAGCAGAGCGGTTAGGGGCGCATCGGCCGGTCACCGTGGCGGTACTGTTGATTAACCTCTTTTGGTGCTGGCCGTTGGCTTGGGCGACTCTCTATTGGCCAGAGATGGCGCTGTTGTTGATGGGCGTGACGGGGGTGCCGTTGGTGGGGGCGATGCTTATAGTCTCTCTGCCGTTGTCTGATACGGCAACACGATAACAATAGAAACTATAAACAGCAGCACAGGTATTAATGCAACACTATCCTATACATATCAGCGAGATGATACGCACCCTGTGGCGCAATCGCAGCCTAGTATCGGCACTCACCAAGCGTGAGATCATCGGGCGCTATAAGGGGTCGATGCTGGGTATACTCTGGTCATTCTTTAATCCAGTGTTCATGCTCACCGTCTACACCTTCGTCTTCAGCGTCGTCTTCAAGGCGCGCTGGAGCGGCGGCAGCGAATCAAAAACCGAATTTGCGCTGATCCTGTTTGCCGGCATGATCGTGTTTGGGCTCTTCTCTGAATGTATCAATCGCGCCCCTAGCCTCATCATTGCTAATACTAACTATGTTAAAAAGGTTGTCTTTCCCCTCGACATCCTCACCTATGTCACCATGGGCGCCGCCATCTTTCACCTCATTATCAGTCTGATGGTGTGGCTGATCTTCTACATCATCTTCTTTGGCGTGCCACACCTTACATCACTGCTGCTGCCCATCGTGCTACTCCCGCTGGTACTCTTCACGCTCGGTCTGACTTGGATCTTAGCCTCACTGGGTGTCTACCTGCGCGATATTGGCCAGATCGTCGGCGTCATCACCACCGCCCTGCTCTTCCTCTCGCCGATCTTCTATCCGGTTACCGCGCTACCGCCGGAATACCAAACATTGCTGCACTTGAATCCACTCACGCCGGTCATCGAGCAGACCCGCCAGATCCTCGTCTGGGGTATACTGCCCGATGTGACATTCTGGGTTGGCTCGATGATCTTCGGACTGCTAGCCGCTTGGCTCGGCTTCGCATGGTTTCAAAAGACGCGCAAGGGATTTGCTGATGTACTTTAGCGTCAGTACGACACCGAACAGTGAACAAGGCGCCGCTCGGCATAGCCGATGGCATACGGCAAACCGGGCTGGACTATTGCTACAGCATCATCGATATGCACACGTCGATTGTCAGACCCTGCTCGATCAGGACTCCCCCGATGCGCTCGTGCTCGCCATTCTATGTGATTTCAAGGGCAGACCCGAGCGGGAGGTAGTACACTACATCCTGACACGATTGCACCAGCTAACCGCCGAAAATGAAAGCCGTTTTAGAGAATATATGCGCATGCTGGAGATCCTCTCCACTAATCGCGATCTTGAACTGCTCATTGAGGAAGAAGAGAAGATGCTCAGCCAAGTCGATCAAACCCGTCTACCCTTCTACCGTATCGGCATGCAACAAGGCATGCAGCAAGAAGCCGTCAATCTGCTGGAACGTCAAATCAAACGCCGCTTTGGTCACCTAAGTGACGCAAGAGAACAACAACTTAAGCGTGCCACTATAGAACAACTCGAGTGCTGGGCAGACAATATCCTTGATGCCGAATCACTGGATGATGTGTTTAAATATTAAAATACTCAGTTAATAAATAACAATCGATCGAAGCAATGTACCGTAATAGCTATCCATATATGATCGTGACGATAAAGAACGCCTCTAATGTCCTCTGATATCGCCATAAAGGTCGAAAACCTCAGCAAGTGCTATCACATTTACGATCGCCCCAAAGATCGTCTGCTGCAGATGCTGGCGCGTGGACGGAAGCAATACTATCGTGAGTTTTGGGCGGTTAATGATATATCGTTTGAAGTTAAAAAAGGTGAAACTGTTGGTATCATTGGAAGAAATGGAAGCGGGAAGTCCACACTGTTACAAATGATTTGTGGAACGCTTAACCCAACATCTGGCACAACTACCATACACGGCAGAATTGCAGCATTACTTGAATTAGGATCAGGGTTCAACCCAGAGTTCAGCGGACGAGAAAACGTCTATATGAACGGTGCAGTCCTTGGGCTTAGTAGGGAGGAGATCAACCAGCGTTTCGATGCTATTGCAGCGTTTGCCGATATAGGTGATTTCATCGATCAGTCAGTAAAAACATATTCCAGTGGCATGTCTGTTCGATTAGCCTTCGCGGTGATCGCCCATGTTGATGCTGATATTCTTGTGATTGATGAAGCCTTAGCAGTAGGTGATGCCGTTTTTACGCAGAAGTGCATGCGATTTTTACGGAAATTCAAGGAAAAAGGTACCCTGATTTTTGTCAGTCACGATATGGGATCAGTGCTCAATCTTTGCGAACGTGCTGCCTGGTTACACCACGGCAAACTTTCGCAGATAGGAGATACAAAAGAGATTGCTGAGGCTTATCTTCATTTCACCCTACAAGAAGTTTATGGTGATAAAGCAAGACTACAGGATATTGGTGCTTTCAGCGTTGACCAAGTTGTTCCAGATAATCCTCCAATGTCAGTATCTTTTATGGATGAAGATAAAACTTCGATGATCGACTACGGTGCACGTATGCGTGTCAATGAGAATCTAAGTGAGTCGAATGGCTGGAAAACCGGTGCAGGAGAGATCCTTTCGGTTCGACTTGAGCACTTGATAATGCAGCCGAATGATGTATTCCACGGGGGCGAAAAAGTTCGTATGGTCATCACCGCTAAGGCGTATCAGGATATGGATCGTCCAATTCTGGGTTTTCTGGTGAGAGACCGATTGGGACAGGATCTATTCGGCGAAAATACCTTACCGTTCACAGACATTAACCCTCTGCCAGTCAAAACTGGAGCTACTTTCGCTGGCGAATATGTTTTTCGTCTTCCAATGTTACCGAATGGGCAGTTTGTCGTAATGGCATCATTGGCCGATGGCGATTTGAATAACAATGTCCAGCATCACTGGTTGCACGATGCCTTAATCATCAATGTTTCTTCAAGCAAGGTTCGATGGGGGCTCGTGGGTGTACCATTTGAAATAGTCGAGTTAAAAACATTATCATGATATCATTAATTGATCTTTATCGCCAACATCAAGGAAAAGTGTCCGACAAATGGTCGGTCTATCTTGATGAATACGATCGGCTATTTTCTGGCATTAAAAAGAATCCTGTACGAATTCTTGAAATTGGGATTCAAAATGGTGGATCATTAGAATTATGGAGCAAGTATTTTCCGAATTCACAAGTTATTGTCGGCTGTGACATCAACTCAAATTGCTCCGAGCTGACTTTCGACGACCCAAGAATTCAGATTGTAATCGGTGATGCTAATACGGATACAGTAGAAAAAGATATCCTAAATCACTCAAAAAGTTTTGATATCATCATTGATGATGGATCACACAAATCTAGCGACATTACCAAATCATTCTCGCGTTATTTTCGACATCTAAATTATGGTGGTATTTTTTTCGTAGAAGACCTTCATTGCAGCTATTGGAATGAGTTTGAAGGTGGTTTGTACTTCCCATACTCATCGATGGCATTTTTTAAGCGATTGGCTGACATCGTAAACTACGAACACTGGGGCATTAAAAAGGATCGCAGGCAACTTCTTCAAGGATTTTCGGATAAATTATCCATCGTATTTGATGATAACGAACTTGCAAACATTCATTCAATAGAGTTCTTTAACTCCGCATGTGTTGTTCGAAAACTCAAAACAGGCTCAAATTCCCTCGGAAAGCGTGTCGTAGCAGGCCAACAAGAACTCGTTATGCCCGGAATCCTCTCTCTACCTGACAGGTCACTGACGCTATCACAGGAGGATAATATCTGGACAACAATGAACTCGGCCCCAGAGGAAGCTTGGCAGCAGCATATAGCGGAACTTTCAGAGCGCGACTGTAAGATCGCCAAACTTAACCAGGCCGTAGACGATCGTGAAAGTCAGATATCCGGCCTTAACCAGGCCGTAGACGATCGTGAAAGTCAGATAGCCAGCCTAAAAAACGAGATTAATGCTGTTCTAAACTCTACAAGTTGGAAGCTAACCAGACCACTTCGTTTTGTCGGTCATCAATTCGCTCGTGGTAAACACTTGTTTAAGATCGCACCGCTCGCCTTCCGGATCGGTGGTGGCCCAAGTGCGACGCTAAAAAAAGCGATCATTCGTTACCGCAAAGAAGGATTTTCAGGTATTAGGCGAGGAATTCGAATTGTTCAGGAATATAGTGCCAACAAACCAGCTGAGAGTATTGATTATCAGTCTTGGTGCCAAACACACGAGCCACGCCCTAACTCCTATCCTGACATCAGACACACGACAGAGAACTGGAAATTTCAACCTGAAATATCAGTTGTCGTTCCTACATACAATACTCCAAAAGATTTTTTAGTCGACGCGATAGATAGCGTACTTGACCAAGCTTACCCTCATTGGCAGCTATGCATATGTGACGACGCATCAACTAAGCCTCATGTGCGTGAAGTTCTCAAACACTATGCTGACCGAGATTCTCGTATTTGCTTTGTCGCACTTGAAGAAAACGGTAATATCTCACTTGCAACCAACAAAGCTATCTCGGAAGTGACTTCTGACTACATGACATTCCTAGACCATGATGACAAGTTACATCCCCTTGCTCTCTATTACTTAGCTGAGGCAATTGTGACGAACGAAAATGCTGATATGTGGTACAGCGATGAGGACAAGCTTGATTATGATGGTAAGCGTAGTCAGCCGTTTTTCAAACCTGATTGGTCTCCGCATCTTGCTCTGTCACAAGCCTATCTTGGCCATCTTGTCTGCTATCGAAGCACTCTTGTTCGTGAGATTGGCGGCTGCCGAACTGGGTACGATGGCGCACAAGACTATGACTTGTGGCTGCGAGCATCGCTAAAAGCTCGCAGCATCGTTCACATACCAAAGATTCTTTATCACTGGCGAATGCACGCCGAGAGCACTTCAACCATGCCTAGCGCAAAGCCGTATGCCCATGAGGCAGGACTGAGGGCGCTTCAGGATTATGTTTCACTTCGCTACCCGAAAACACCTGTAAAAGTAGTTGACGGATATTACACATTCACCTATGGACAACGGTTCAGGCTACCGACAGATACAAAGGTTTCGATCATTATACCGACGCGTGATCGCGTAGATCTGTTACGATCTTGTATAGACAGTATCATTGAAAAGTCAAGTTGGCAAAACATTGAGATTCTCGTGCTCGATAATCGAAGTAGTGACCCTGATACGCTTGTTTGGTTGAACCAAATAACCATGAAAGATCCGCGTGTGCGTGTGATTTCCGCCGATATCCCATTTAATTGGTCGCGTTTAAATAATATCGGCGCGTCTAAAGCTGCAGGAAAAGTTCTTATCTTCTTGAATAACGATACAATGGTTATCTCTCCTGATTGGATTGAAAAACTTGCTGGATTCGCTTTACTTCCTGATGTTGGCATTGCCGGAGCACTGTTACTATTCGAAGACGGTACCATACAGCACAGTGGCGTAGTTGTCGGAATGGGCGGCTGGGCCGATCACATATATCGCACGCACTCTGCAACGCACCACTCTGGCCCCTTCATATCACCGGTGATGACCCGCAACTCGCTCGCTGTGACTGGTGCGTGTGCTGCAATCACTGCGGAGCGTTTTAACGAAATCGGTGGGTTTGACGAAGAATTCATGATTTGCGGCAGTGATGTAGAACTTTGCCTGCGTTCACATGCGCACGGTTGGTACAATGTTATGGTGGGCGACGCACGGCTTTTTCATTTTGAATCGAAGAGCCGCGATCCGGCCAAAATTCCCCAGCGTGACTTCGAACAGTCTGCTTGCAAGTATGAACCATTCCGCACGCAGGATATTGACCCCTACTTTAATCCGAATTTGTCACTAGCTACGACCACGCCTATGCTCGAAAATAGAAGTATACATCATGCGTAGCATTGCCCGTGCCTTGCTGAAGTCGCCGCAATTACGTAAATATCTCAAAAATTTATACATGGATGCAATTAGGGAATTGCCGGCACAACAATGTCAACCAGAGGAATCGATTCCAGAATTGATGCCACTGAATTGTCGTGTATCAAATTTTGATGGTCAGCGTTTGAACCTGCTCCTGCCAGCGCTCGCTCTGCGTCATGTATTTGGTGGGATTGCGACAGCATTGGAATTGTTCCGAGAACTCACAGGCTGTGAGTCAAACATAAGAATCGTGCTAACCGATAGCTTGACATTTGATGCACTTGACAATCCCGATTTTGTGGATTGGCGCATTGCAAGTTTAGATGAGGCCGATTGTGCCGGTAGGCAAATTATCGCTGCCGGGGATCGTTATGGACATACTCTAGCGGTTGGACAAGGTGATCGCTTTATTGCAACAGCGTGGTGGACGGCAGTAATTGCACGCGAGATTCAAAAATGGCAGATGTGTGAGTTCGCGCTCGAAGCAACACCTCGTTTTCTTTATCTAATCCAAGACTATGAGCCTGGCTTCTACCCGTGGTCGGCTCGCTATGCGCTTGCGGATGCGACTTATCGTGATGGCGATAGCATAATTGCTTTGTTTAATACTGCAATTCTGCGGAGATATTTCGAACATGAGGGTTATAGATTCGACAAGGCTTACCAGTTCGAGCCGCGGTTATCGGTGCGATTGCGACAATTGCGCGATAAAGCAATGACGAAAACGCGCGAACATCGTGTGCTTGTCTACGGACGACCAAGCGTGGCCCGCAACGCGTTTCAGATAATTGTTGAGGGTGTGCGACGTTTCATCTCTGAGCACCCTGAAAACGATTGGACATTTGTGTCGGCAGGTGAGGCGCATCCGCCGATAGAACTGGGCAATGGTCGGATGCTGAACTCGGTTGGAAAATTGACAATTGACGAATATGCACAGGAGCTTGGTCGTTGCTGCATCGGAATTTCGTTAATGATTTCGCCGCACCCAAGCTACCCACCGCTAGAAATGGCTGCTTTTGGTATGAAAGTTATTACTAATCGATATAAGACGAAAAACCTGTCGGCGTTCTCGCCAAACATACATAGTCTTGATGAGGTTTCACCGTCTGCACTGGCGATACGTCTTGACGAATTAATTACTTCATCTACTTCAACAGAAAGTGATGACATAAGTAGTTTATCGTCGCCGTTATTCAAAGAATACATACAAGGTAAACCAGTGTTTTCACAATTAGCAGACACTCTTCGAACGCATCTACTCAAGGGAACTTCGAATAATCAATCTTAATAAGATTAAACATATCAGTTTTCAATAACAAAATCTTGATGACAGATTTCTACAGGATTAGAGTATTTTTATATAGACACGAAAGCAATATATTGGGCCTGAATCAGTGACTTGATCTTCCGACAGCAGCGCCGCTGCGCAAAATTCGGAAGCGCTCATTAAAAATAGGGATTCATCCAGATTTTGTGCGAGTTGCACGCCTCTGTCGAGGCATTTTATCGGGCTCAACCCGCTTATCACGGGCGTTTTTTACGTCAACGCAAGCGAGACATA
>JGI11705J14877_10000044_pt1 | contig 73706 bp, 62 predicted proteins | sample Etolaghawater15m_FD_14877 | JGI IMG/M metagenome (IMG submission 14877) | reverse complement strand
TGTGCTCAGTAACTTTTTCATCAGGGAAGCGACGGTAAAACGGAAAATATTTCCGGAAGAGCAGAAAGAAAATTATACCCCATCGTACCAGAAGGGGTATCTTTTTGATAATGAAGTACTGAGGGGACTCAAACAGGTCTCTCGAAAGGAGTTGCAGGAACTCAAACCATCACAGCAAATGGTGGCAAAGCTATATAGCAACGCTCACAGTGAGAAGGTCATGTCACTCTATGATCCTTCCGCCAATATGGTTATTACCACTATTCCTGTTTTAAATCCGGTAAGCAGAGAAATGGTTGCCTTTTTGACTGTCAGGAGTCGATCTGATTTTTTTATGCATGAAGTGAAACATTTCTGGTCTATCTTTTGCGTGAGTCTGCTGCTGCTCGCCATGACATTAGGAGCATTTTACCAGCAGTACAGTAAAAGAAGTCTCCTTGAGGAAAGTGCGCAGCAACTGCAGGACCAACAGCAACGACTTATAGGTGCTCAGAGAATCGCCAATCTGGGACACTGGGAATTCGATCATCTCACCAATCGTTTGCAGTGGTCCCGGCAGGTCTACACCATTTTTGAGCTTGATCCCGAAGAGTTTTTCCCCAGCATCGAATCTTTTTTTTCAAGAGTTCATCCGGATGACCGTGATTCTGTTTCTGCTTCCTATGCAGCTCACCTCAACAGGCAGCAACCCTATGACATTCAGCATCGTATTCTGATCGAGGGGGATGAGGAAAAATGGGTTAGAGAGATATGCAGCACTGAATATGATTCGAGCGGGAATCCCTTGCGGTCACTGGGTGTTATCCACGATATCACTGTGCAGCATACGATCTTATCGCTTCTTCAGCGCGAGCGCGACATGTTTATGCAGGGGCCAGTAATGACCTTTACCTGGCAGAATAGTGAAAACTGGCCGGTGGAACAGGTCTCACCCAATGTCTCTGCACTTCTTGGCTACACGGGTAAGGAATTTCTCGATGGTTCGATACTTTTTGCCTCTCTTATATATCCCGATGACCTGGAAAGAGTACTTGACGAAGTGAGTCGTGCCTCAATGTTGAAGTCATTCACCCATGATCCTTACCGACTCGTGGCAAGAGACGGGAGGGTGGTCTGGGTGCAGGATCACACAACAATTGTGCGCAACAGCAGTGGAGACATTAGTCATTATCAGGGCTACCTCGTCGATATTACGGATACTATGAATCTTTCAGAGGAATTGCGCACCAACAAAGAGCGTCTTGAGATGGTTATCCAGGGAGCCAATCTTGGAACCTGGGACTGGAATGTGAAGAGTGGCACTGTAATCTTTAATGAGCGCTGGGCGGAAATTATCGGCTACACTCTAGATGAGATTGAATCAGATACTTCTGCCTGGGAGAAGATCATCCACCCCGATGAAACAGAAGCATTAACCCGTGTTTTGATGGATCATTTGAAGGCAGAACATCAGTGTACATAGCTGAGCATAGGTTGAAACACAAATCCGGTAAATGGATATGGGTGCTTGATGCGGGGAAGGTGTTCGAAAGGGACAGAGAGGGAAATCCCTCTCGTGCCGTGGGCATACATATGGACATAAGTAAGCAGAAGGATGTGGAGCAGGTACTGTTGGCAGCAAGGAAGAGTGCCGAGACAGCTAATCGCGCAAAGTCCGTGTTTCTCTCAAATATGAGTCATGAACTGCGCACTCCACTCAATGCAATCCTTGGCTATGCCCAAATTTTCAGTGGTGATAAGACCCTAACAGCAAAACAGCAGAGTGGTGTTCGTACCATACAGCAGTCTGGTGAGCATCTGCTGATGCTTATCAACGACATCCTCGATCTTTCAAAAATTGAGGCCGACAAAATGGAACTGGTGGAGAATGAGTTCCAACTTCCAGAGTTTCTTCAGGGGATTGTCAATATTATCGAGGTGAGAAGTCGTGCCAAAGGAATAGGCTTTCGCTATGAGGCCGTCGGAACGCTTCCCGGAACTGTCAGGGGCGATGAACTCCGGTTGCGGCAGGTGCTTCTCAATCTGCTCTCCAATGCGGTCAAATTCACCTTCAAGGGGCAGTGTACTCTCCGTGTTCACTCTCAGGTAAGCTCCGAGGGCAGAGTGCTGTTGACCTTCACAGTAGAGGACAGTGGTGTCGGTGTTCAGCCAGAGATGCAGGAGAAAATTTTTGAGCCCTTCCAGCAAAGCGGTGAGCGACTGCAATATTCCGAAGGTTCCGGACTGGGGCTTGCCATCAGTCGCAGGCTGGTTCGTCTTATGGGTGGTAAGCTGCAGATGGTCAGTCCCATCAATGAGGTGCAGCAACCTGGTGAAACACCGGGAAGCCGGTTCTTTTTTACCATTGAAACAGCAGTGTCAGGTAATGCTGTTCCCGCTCTTGCGAAGAGACAGAGGATAACCGGTTACACTACACAGGACGGTGCGGAAGTCTCCAAAAGGGTCCTGATTGTCGATGACGATACAATTAATCGAATGGTCCTTCGTGAAATTCTTACTCCACTTGGTTTTATGATCGATGAGGCAGTAAGCGGTGGTGATGTTCTTAGCGCCTGTGAGCGGTTCCGACCGGATGTAATCCTGATGGATCTTCTGATGCCTGAGATGGATGGATATATGGCAACAGAACAGCTTAAGCATCATCGGGATTTTTCTGGTACTCCGGTAATTGCCGTAACTGCATTGGCATCTGAGGAAAGAGATCTGCGACGCGAGTGTCTGGCAAAGGGATTTAGTGGTTTTATTGCCAAACCCTACGTCGTTACAGATTTGTTGCGGATTCTTGCCGATCTCCTCCCCATTACATTGAAGCTTGCCAGCGATGATTCCCTGGGGTCTCCTGGAAAGGCAGAAAGGAGTGTCCCTCCCCCCCGAGAGCACCTTGCTGATTTGATACATCTTGTTGAGTCAGGTGATATAAACGGTGTCATGGAGAAGGCTGTGGAAATCGAAACTATAGAGTCGGGAAAATACCGCAGCTTTGCGCGTGAAATTCAAGATCTGGCTGATGAGTACAAGCTTGCTGAAATTGAAAAAGTTATTCACTCCTACAGGAAGGGTTAACGGATGGAAGATAAAAAGGCTGCAATTTTAGTTGTTGACGATCAACCTGCTAACCTGAAAGTACTGCTCTCCTCGCTGGAGGGATGTGATTTTCAGATTCGCATTGCAGGGAGTGGGGAGATGGCCTTGAGGACGCTTGGTAAATTTAAACCGGATCTTGTTTTGCTTGATGTGATGATGCCAGGAATGGATGGCTTTGAGACTTGCTTCCGGATTAAAAAGAATCCGGCCACTGCAGACCTCCCGGTTATTTTTATGACAGCTCTTGACAGTGTTGAAGATAAGATGGCGGGCTTTGCTGCGGGTGGCGTGGATTATATTACCAAGCCATTTCAGCAGGTCGAAGTGCTGGCCAGAGTGAACACTCATATTACTTTAAGGCGGCAGTATGTTGAACTGCAGCGGGCTCTTGAAGAGGTAAAAAAACTTTCAGGAATTCTCCCAATCTGTTCCTTCTGCAAGAAAATCCGCAATGATAAGGGGTACTGGGAACAGGTGGAACAGTATATTGCCGAGCACTCCGAGGCCCTGTTCAGCCACGGCGTCTGCGAAAGTTGTGCTGAGATACATTACGGTGATATCCTGCGTGATATGAATAAAAGCAAAACACAGGACAGTTAAGCAGTTTACTGGTTCTGAAGAAACGCATTGGACAAGAAAAGTTCCGTGAAAAAAAAGAGCCGGTGAGCTACACTGTTTCTAATAGCTTTTGCGGTATTTTTTTTCAGGAGTAGTCAGGTTTTTTTAGAATAGAGGTGACTTGCTAATGAATGATTTTTTTACAAATATTTGGGCCTGGATCGAATCAACTCAGATTCGGGCGCAGGTTGCGGATGTTGATGTTATCGGTCTCTTCAGTAACCCGTGGTTCATGGTTCCCTTTGTTTCAATGGTGTTGTATCTTCTGTATAAACAGTCCTTCAAAGATCTTATTGTTATTGCGGCGTTTGTTGCTGTCTGGTGGGTGAGTGGGACGGAATATATGGCCACTCTGGTTGTCGGGGATGAGTTGCAGATAAGTAAAATTCTTCCGGTTCTGTTTGGCGGGGCAGGGCTCCTCGGTTTCCTTATTTATCTGTTTTTTGGACGTTCCGATTAGTCCGATGGGCGGTTGCTTTTCTCAGGTTGCCGGGTACAGAGGGTAGGCTATGCAATTTCGAAATGGTGTCTTTGTCATCACTGAGGAGAGACATTGCCCTCTGTATAACGTCGGTGAAGAGTTGCAGGTTGATGGAGGCGTGTTGACACTCCCTGCGGCCAAGGCGACCTGTCTCACCCTGACGAGGGACCTTATCGCACTAGCCTCTGAAGATATTGTCTTTGAGCTGTACCTCCAGGGAAGCAGGCAGAAAACAAAGTTCGAGTGCGGCGGCTGCACCGGTATTATTCGTTTTGAATTTAAAAAAGAAAAGGATTATTCTACCATTCAGATGAGACTGCTGGCTGCAGCGGAACGTCGTGAAAAGTTAAAGTCAGTTTCCCGTTTTGCAGGTCTTCTGCGAACCATTGATATTTTTCAGCCGTTGTCCGATGACGATCTCCTCGATCTTGCCACTCTCCTGAAACTTGACGATTACAATTGGGGATTTCCAATTCTCCAGAAGGGTGACCCGGCCTCCAATCTGTTTATCATCATAGATGGCAGGGTGGAGGTTATGGATGATGATGGGGTGACCCTTGCCGAGATGGCGCGCGGGGATGTTTTTGGTGAAATGAGTCTTTTGTCGGGAGATCGGGTCACCACCACTATAATGGCCATGGAACCTTGTCAGATTGCAAGTCTCAGCCAGAAAAACTTTCGTCATGTCCTGAATCGTTTCCCTGCACTTCAGGTGTTCTTTTATAAACTGCTGGTGAGTCGCATTACGACTATCAATTTCCAACGAGCCGAGGAGCTTGCTTCGGGCATGGTTGGTCAGCTTGCCGATATCCCACCTCTTGAACTGTGTCAGATGATTAATTCAAATCAGAAAACAGGACGGTTAAAGCTGGAAGTGGGGCAGGAAAAGGCCATCCTTCTCTTTAACGAGGGAGAGCTTGTCTCTGCGACCTATAACTCCAAGGAAGGGCAGGAGGCTTTTTATGACTGTCTGGCTATTAACGAGGGACGGTTTAAGTTCGTTCATGGATTGAGTCAGCGGGAAATGGAGCTGGATATTCTGGGTGGTTTTATGGGAATGTTGATGGAAGGAATGAAGCGTATTGATGACAAAGGCTAGGAAGCTCTCCGAGAATGTACTTTTGCCTGGGTTCTTCGTTGTTTGGAAATGCTTTTTTTGTAAACAAAATGTCTATTTATAGAGAAGCTTCTGTATACTGTTTCGTCCTCTTGTCCGGGGTTGTCCTGTCTTTTTTCGTTCCGGGATGGTTGATGGCTGCCCCCACGGAGGAGAGCGCACAGTGGCTTGCTGCGCATAATCAATATCGAAAGCTGCACGGTGTACCCTCGGTGGTCTGGTCGGAGAAGGTGGCGGCCAGTGCTCTTGTCCATGCGAAAACCTGTCCCTCCGGGCATTCTGGTTCCAGGTATGGCGAAAATCTGGCCTGGGCCTCCTACGATATGGGAATTGGGCCTGCTGTGAAAATGTGGTACGATGAAGAAGCGTTGTATGACTATGAAGATCCGGGGTATATTCCGGGAGTAGGTCACTTTACCCAGGTTGTATGGAAAGCAACGCAGGAAATCGGATGTGCCCATATTTCGGGCTGCCGCTCAGGAAAATCACTGAGAGCTAATATCTGGGTTTGTCACTATTTCCCGCCAGGGAATTTCCAGCACCGTTTTCAGAAAAACGTGTTGTCCCCCCTCGTTGAACGATAGGATGTGCTGCTTTTTGCCGTTCTGTATGGTTTGTTGGCCTCCGAGGGCAGAATCAAGGGCCTGATGGTTAAATTGTCTATGGGTTCTTTTCTTGCTTTCATATCAATCCTTCTCCCTGTAATATGAGTTTCAATTTTACAATTCATTACTAATCAGTAACCAATGACCAAGGAGTATAAAAATGAAGAAAAAGATGGAAAAAGCCTTGAATAAACAGGTGAACGCGGAGATGTATTCCAGCTATTTGTACCTGGCGATGGAGTCCTATTTTCAATCTATCAGCCTCAGCGGTTTTGCCAAATGGATGCGTGGTCAGGTTCAGGAAGAGATGTTTCATGGCATGAAGATTTATGATTATGTTCACGAACGTGGCGGTAGGATGGAGTTCGAGGCGATAGCCAAGCCTGAAACCGATTGGAAGTCACCACTGGCCGCCTTTGAGCACATCCTGGCACATGAGCAGGGGGTGACTGCCCTTATCAACAATCTGATCGACGTTGCTCTTGATGTTCGCGATCATGCAGCGAAGGCTTTTCTTGACTGGTTTATTACCGAACAGGTTGAAGAGGAGTCAACCGTGGGTGAGATTGTTGCCCGTCTTCGTCTGATCGGTGATGATTCCAGTGGACTGTTTCTGCTTGATTCGGAACTTTCCAAGCGGGTATTCACCATGCCGGCAAAATAGTCACGGCCTGGCCCGCATTTCTCATGAGAAGTGCGGGCTAACCTTGTTTTCCACTGGTGAGTGTTTATTTTACTTTTGATAGTAATTCTCACCTATGGAGACTTGTAAATGAACAGAAAAATTAAAAAAGAAGTTCTGGCCCTTTTGGCAGATAAAAATTTGGAGCATGCTCGTGAAGAGCTTGCCAGGTTTGACGAACAGGGACTGGTGAATCCCCTTTTCTCGGCCCTGTATCGTCCTGAAGAGATGTTGCGGTGGCACACCGTGACCATCTTCGGTGAAGTCTTAAACCGCCTTGCTAATAAGAACATGGAGGCGGCACGAATTGTCATGCGTCGTTATCTCTGGAGCCTTAATGATGAGTCTGGCGGTATCGGCTGGGGGGCTCCTGAGGCCATGGCGGAAGCGATGTATCATCATGACGGTTTGTGTGATGAGTATCTTCATATGCTGATTTCATACATGCGTCCGGACGGACCTCTTGAACACCAGGATGGAAATTATCTCGAACTTCCCGAATTGCAGCGCGGTCTACTGTGGGGTGTTAGCAGGCTGGCGGAAAAACGAGCGGAGTTGCTGTTAGAGAAGGATGTCGTTCCTGATCTGCTCCCCTACCTAAACTCGCAGGATGCTACAGTGCGGGGCTTGGCGGCAAAGGGGCTGGGTCTGCTTGGAGGCAGTAATTTTGAGAAGGAGTTGGAGCCGCTGCTGCGGGACGAGCGGTCGGTCCGCCTCTATCACGACGGAGAAATTTCTGTTGTGACCGTTTCGAAAATTGCCGTAGATGCCCTGAGACAGTGTCGTGTTCTGCAACCCGCATAATCGATAATCTTTACAAAAAAGAGTGTAGTCGTGTCAGAAACAGTACTTTCCCAACTCGGTTTTCTCCAGTTTGAGATTGTTGCAGGTGACATTCAAAAAAATCTTGAACAGGTACGATCTGGACTGGCTGAATTAGCGCCGGCTCCGGGAAGCCTGATTGTTCTTCCAGAGATGTGGGCCACCGGCTTTGTCTACGAGCAGTTGGGTACACTTGCCGATGAGATCCCTGAACTCCTTGTCGAATTGGAGGAACTCGCCTCTTCTTTCGCAATTATCCTCGCCGGATCCCTTCCCCAAAAACTGACAGAGGGCAAAGGCAAAGAACATTCTCTGTACAACACTCTGTTTTTTTCAGGTATCGGAAAACCAGGTGCTTGTGGAATTGCCAAACAGAACCTTTTTTCTTTCTGGAAGGAGGATCTCTGGTTTCAGGCCGGGAAGAGTCCATCGCCCATAGTGCTTCCTGGAGGTGATCTGTTGGGAGGGCTGGTCTGTTATGATCTTCGTTTCCCCGAAGCGGCAAGGCTTCAATGCCGTCAGGGCGCAGGGATTCTGGTGATGTCTGCAGAATGGCCTCGGGCGAGAATCGCTCAATGGCGGGTGTTGCTTCAGGCTCGTGCCATTGAAAATCAGGCCTTCGTGGTTGCGGCGAATTGCTGCGGTGACTGGGAAGGGATGCGCATGGGAGGGCATTCCATGATTGTGGCACCCGACGGTGAGATTATTACTGAGGCGGGTGACACTGAGGGCTCGTGTTCGATTCCCTTTAATCGGGAAGTACAGAAGGAACTGCGGGAGCGTTTTAACAGCGTTGCACCGTCTCCCTGGGCATTTGAAGACAGTGAAAAAATCCTTACCCTGGAGACAATTACCGAAAATGTAACCAGACGCCGCAAAGCAGGGCAGAAAATCGTTTTTACCAATGGCTGCTTTGATATCATTCATGCGGGGCATGTGGAATATCTGCAGAAGGCCAGGTGTCAGGGAGACTTTCTCATAGTTGGTTTGAATAATGATGCGTCCATACGTTCTATTAAGGGGCCTGCCCGGCCAATCAACAATGAGCAGAATCGGGCGAGAGTTCTTGCCGCACTTGGTTGTGTGGATGGCGTTGTCCTTTTTGGAGAAGACACTCCTCTCCATCTGATAACTACAATCCGCCCAGATGTTCTGGTAAAGGGGGCAGACTGGGAGGAGGATGATATTGTCGGGGGGGCTGAGGTGAAGGCAGGAGGTGGCAGAGTGGAGCGGATCAGCTTTACCAGTCAGACATCAACAACGGCGGTAATTGATCAAATCAGGGCAAGCTGACGGATTGCTGTGGTAACAAAGTGGGCGTTCTTTCCGTCCTTGAGTATTACTCCCGCTGGTCTGCGGGAGTAATATATATGTTTTTCTATTCAGTTTCGTCCGTTGCTTTCTTTGCATCTGCTCCAGTGGGGGTAAGCAGCCCGAATCCCATTCGGACTTTCTGGTCGATGTCGGTGAACATTTCCGGATGATCCTGAAGGAATCGCTTGGCGTTTTCCCTTCCCTGGCCAATGCGTTCGTCCTGATACGAATACCAGGAGCCACTCTTGTCTATGATCTCCTGCTCTACGGCAAGATCAAGCAGGTCACCTTCCTTGGAGATACCTTCTCCGTAGATAATGTCAAATTCTGCTACCTGAAACGGGGGCGCAACTTTGTTTTTTACCACCTTCACTTTGGTGCGGTTTCCAATGATTTCCTGACCATCTTTCAGGGAGCCGATTCTTCGTATATCGAGGCGCAGAGAAGAGTAGAATTTAAGGGCGTTACCACCCGTGGTGGTCTCCGGGTTCCCGAACATCACTCCGATTTTCATCCTGATCTGGTTGATAAAGATAAGGGTGGTGTTGCTCCGACTCAGGACACCGGTGAATTTACGCATGGCCTGTGACATCAGGCGCGCCTGCAGGCCCATGTGGGAATCACCGACATTCCCATCAATCTCCGCCTTAGGGACCAGGGCCGCCACGGAGTCGATAACAATAATATCCACGCCGCCTGATCGAATGAGAATCTCGGCAATGTCAAGAGCCTGTTCACCAAAGTCCGGTTGTGAGACGAGAAGATTGTCAACATCAACGCCAAGGCGCTGGGCATATGCCGTGTCAAGTGCATGCTCTGCATCTATAAAAGCAGCTGTTCCGCCATTTTTCTGAGCCTCTGCAACAGCATGAAGTGCAAGGGTGGTCTTGCCGGAAGATTCCGGGCCATAGATTTCGGCGATTCTCCCCTTGGGGAAACCACCTACTCCGAGTGCAATATCAAGGCTCAGGGAACCAGTTGAGACCACAGGGATCTTTTCAACTGTTGCCCCGCCAAGGCGCATGATGGAGCCCTTGCCGAATTGGCGTTGAATCTGGCTGATTGCGTTGTCTACGCTACCCTCTTTATCTTTTGCTGTTGCCATATTGAACCTCTTGTGAATTATATTCTGTTGATTGATTACTCTGTTTCTAACAGAGAACGTCTGACAATATCAAGTGCTGTCTGTGCTGTTAATTGTTGGATCTCGTATCTGTTCCCGGTGAAAAGAAAACGCTGTACACGGGTGTTTTCCTGGTCGGCTATTCCTATGAAAACGGTGCCAACGGGTTTTTCTTCACTGCCTCCATCCGGTCCTGCAATTCCGGTTACGGAAAGGGAGATATCTGCACTGCTTTGTTTTCGCATTCCCTCAGCCATCGCCGTTGCAACTTCTTTGCTCACCGCTCCATAGGTTTTCAGTGTGCTCTCCTTCACGCCCAGATAGGTCGTTTTCATCGAGTCTGCATAGGAGGTTACCCCACCAAGATAATAGGCAGAGCTTCCTGCGATTGAGGTCACAAGATAGCTGATAAGTCCCCCCGTGCATGATTCTGCAACGGAGAGTTTTTTGTTCCGCTTCTGTAACAATTCTCCAACCACAGATTGCAGGGTGTCCTGATCCCGGCCATAGAGAGCCGATCCCAGTGTCTGTTCAAGGAGGCGGGATGTCTCTTTGGCAAGTTGCTCCGTCTTTGTTTTGCTGTTACCGCGAATGGTCATACTGAGATGAACCTCTGGGAACACAGGGTAGTAACCGATCTCCACATCCCTATCCAGAGGAAGTGCTTCCACCGCGCTGTTAACGTCACTTTCCTGGATGCCGAAGATTTTAAAGACCTGCTGTACGCTGTTGAGGCGGCCTCCCTTATACCATGTGGCAAGCCTGGGCAGTACCTGTTCTACTAGAAGGGTGCGCATTTGATGGGGGATGCCGGGAAGGAAGAAAATTGGCTTACCGTCATGAATGAGCTGGAACCCTGACATTTTCGACTGTGCATTTAAGGCTTCAGCTCCCTCGGGGAGCCAGGCAAGTTTTTCAAGAGAACTCACCGGCTGACCAGTGTTTGCATCCAGATGTTTTCTGATGAGAGAGAGGATCTCAAGATTTGGCATGGTTGGCCGGTTCAGCGCTTCAGAGACAGCAACCGTGGTGAGGTCGTCATCCGTGGTGCCAAGGCCACCGGTCACGAGTACAAAATCTACCCGTCCCAAGGCTCGTTTCAAGGCCTCACCAATGAGCTTAGGAGTATCACCGATGGTGTGCATGGCATAGATGTCAAATCCTGCCTTGAAAAGATGGTGAGCGGCAAAACCACTGGTGGTGTTGGGGATCCTTCCCGAGGTGAGCTCGTTGCCGATGGCGATGATTTCTCCAAGCATTTTCTATTTTCCTGCCTGTTTCCCGACAACAGCGCCATTGTCGCCAATTTTTTCAAGGTGAACAGAAATGACACTCCCCATCAAAATATCATCCCCTGAAAAAACCACAGGAATGTAATTGTCGGTAAATCCTGTGAGCAGGTTGTCTCTCGTGCGCTTATGCTCTACCAGTACGGGCCGTTCTGTTCCAAGAAAACGGGTGTAAAATGCCTCCTTTTTAGCATCGGCAAGTTTGCGCAGTTGCGCAACCCGTTGTTGACTTACTTCTTTTGGTACCTGGTTTTTAAAAGTTGCCGCAGGGGTGCCAGGGCGTTTTGAGTAGGGGAAAACGTGGAAATAGGTACCGTCAATTTCTTCAAGGAGTTTTCTGCTGTTGTCAAACTCCTGTTCTCCTTCTCCGGGGAATCCAGTCAGGATATCGATACCAATAGCGGCATCGGGAAAAGTAGCCTTGCATTTGTGGATGATTTTTCGGAATGTTTCCCTATCATAACCCCGGTGCATACGGTGGAGAATGGTGTCGTCACCACTCTGCAGAGGGATGTGGAAATGGGGCATGAAGTTGCTACAGGAGTGCATGGCATCGAGGAGTTCATCGGTGATTTCCTGTGGCTCAATGGAGCTGAGTCTGAAACGAATATCAGGATGTGCGTCACAGACGGTTCGCATCAGATCTGTGATGTCAGACTGTTCTTCAAGATCTTTTCCATACATGCCCACATGGATTCCGGTGACAACGATTTCTCTGTGGCCAGCAACTTCAAAACGGGCCGTCTGTTCAAGAACTTCGGCCAGGGGCAGGCTGCGGCTTGGGCCACGGGTATAGGGGACAATGCAGTAGGTGCAGAAATTTGTGCATCCATCCTGAACACGGAGATAGGCACGGGTTCGGTCACCGAAACGTTTCATGGGAAGGCTGCAGATCTCTTTTTTGCTCAGAATCCTTCCCATAAGCATGGTGAGATCGCAGGGTGTTTCCTTCAGGGCCACTTCAACGAGGAGATGTTTGTTACCATTGCCAACAATACAGACCGGTGTTTCTACTATTTCAGCAAGTTCATTGGCAGCCATCTGGGCATAACACCCTGTTATGACAACCTTTGCCTTGGGGTGGCGGCGCATAAGTCTGCGCACGGTCTGGCGGGATTGGGCACCGGCTTTTGCGGTGACCGCACAGGTGTTGATGACCACGATATCGGCATCCTCACCGGCCAGGGCTTTCCTGCATCCAGATTCCTCAAAACCACAGAGGAAGGATGCGGATTCGAACTGGTTGACCTTGCAGCCCAGTGTATTGATAATAATTTTTTTCTTCATTGGATTTCACCACTTCCAATAAGCCGATCACCCTCGTAGATAACTGCGAATTGACCGGGTGTAACAGCCCGTTGCCGCTCTGTAAAGCTAATGTGGTAATGATCATCCGTTATTTGTTTTATTCTTGCTGGCTGGCCTCCGTGGCCATAACGGATACGGACCAGGTAGTCGTGATCCGATTGCGGGGGCTTACCGCAGTTCCATGAAACATCCTGTATCTCGATAGAGCTTTGAAAGAGGTCGTCATTTTCACCCACAATAACACGGTTGGCAGAGGCATCAATTTTCAGGACATAGAGGGGAGATGCTGCGGCAATGCCTAAACCACGACGTTGTCCAACTGTGTAGTTGATGATGCCATTATGTCGTCCCAGGACACGACCATCAATATGTACGATATCGCCATCCCTTGCAGATTCCGGCTTTCGGGTTGTGAGAAAGTGACCAACGGATTCATTTTTCAGAAAACAGACATCCTGGCTTTCCCGACCTCTGAAATCGGTGAATCCATGTTCTTCGACAAGGTCATAAACAGCCGATTTTGTCATAGCTCCCAGTGGGAATTTCACCCGTGCGAGCTGCTTTTGGCCTAATCTGGCAAGAAAATAGGTCTGGTCCTTGATTTTATCCTCGCCCTGTTGCAGAAAAAAACAGCCGTCTTCTTCCACAATACTTGCGTAATGGCCGGTGGCAATCTCATCCATTCCATGTTCCAGCATGGCATCCATAAACAGGCCAAATTTTATTTTTGGGTTACAGACCATACAGGGGTTTGGGGTACGCCCGTCAAGATAGGTATTTGTAAAATAGTTGAGAACTTTCTCCTCAAAACGAGCGCTCAAGTCTATCACTGTAAGAGGGATTTTGCATCGTGCAGCAATATCTTTAACCCGCACCAACTGCTGGTTGATATCTGGTTGGGCAAGCTGCATGAAAAACCCGTGAACGTCATATTGTTTTCGCAAAAGCAATGCGCATGCAGTGGAGTCTACTCCTCCGCTCATGGCCATACCAACTTTTGTTTTTCTCACTTGATCTCTTGATTTCACATGCGGTGTACAGTATGGAATGTTTATCCTGGATAAGAAATTATAACTTTTAATAGTAGCGTACAATGGATAAAAAAGAAAGCAACAAAGCTGGTATTCCAGTCATCCCCGAACTCCTTGCTCCGGCAGGAAACTTTGAGAAGATGGTTACTGCAATTCACTATGGTGCCGATGCCGTGTATATGGGTGGAAAGCAGTTCAGTCTCCGGGCAAAGGCTGGCAATTTCAGTGATGAAAAAATGGCAGAGGCTGTGCAGTACGCTCATGCTCACGACGTGAAGATATATGTGACCATCAATATTCTGGCTCATAACCGTGATTTTGCAGAACTGGATAATTACCTGTCTGGGCTGAGAAAAGCCGGAGTGGACGGTTTGATTATTGCCGATCCCGGTATCCTGCGACGAGCCCGAGAATGCGTGCCGGAAATTCCTGTACACCTGTCCACCCAGGCCAATGTGACCAATGCCGAGGCTGCTGAATTCTGGTTTGAACAGGGAGTCAGCCGCCTCAATCTTGCGCGTGAGTTGTCTCTGGAGGAAATCCGTGAGGTTCGGCAGCAGACACAGGGAGAACTGGAAATTTTTGTCCATGGAGCCCTCTGTATTTCCTATTCGGGACGCTGTATGCTCTCCAACTACATGACGGGAAGAGATGCTAATCAAGGAGCCTGTGCCCATCCCTGTCGCTATAGTTACAAGTTGATTGAAGAGAAGCGGCCTGGTGAATATTTTCCTGTGGAAGAGGATGAGCGGGGAACATATATCTTTAATTCGAAAGATCTCTGTCTCCTGGAAGGCCTGCCGGAACTGGTGGCCAGCGGTGCCAATTCATTAAAAATTGAAGGACGGATGAAGTCAATTTTTTATGTGGGTGGAGTGACCCGCATTTATCGGGCAGCACTCGATTATCTGCGGGATTTACCACCCGAGGCCTGGGATAATCCGTCGGAGATCAGGTTGCCATCGATTGTGTTCGAAGAGATTGCCAAAACCGGAACCCGTGGTACCAGTGAGAATTTTTTCAGACAGGCGCCAGGGAGTTCTGAGATGCTCTATACCAGTCCCCGGGTTCAGATGGAAGTTGAGCCAGTGGCCGTGATCAGAGGAGAAGGGGAGGCACCACTGGTTGAAGCGAGGAATGTCCTGGAAACGGGGGATCGGGTGGAATATATGCTTCCCGGGATTAGCTGTATTCCCTTAACCGTTGTCCGTATGGAGACCGAAAAGGGGGAGGTGATAAGTCGTGCTAACCCCGGTAACCGCTTGTTTCTTCATACAGAACCGCCTCTGACTCAGGGGCGGCTGAACGGGATTATACGTCGGAGTAAAAAAGACTCATTTATTACGTAAAATATCAATGGTTTCACGCTCAAATTTTGCAATAAGTGGATTGTACTGGGTGAGATGATCCAGAGTTTCATGGAAGGTCGTGCCAAGAAAACCGTCCCGTCCGGAAACCAGAAATCCGTTTTCTGCATGATTGATGGCGGTGAGGGCAGTACTTACAGCAACATTGCCCCGCATGGAGCAGCTTCCCTTGGCACCGTCGCAGAATCCTCCGCCAATGGCTGAGATAAAGTTGTTGTAGGCGCCGTCAAAGAGCTCCAGTTTGTTTTTTAAATACAGGATGCCCCCGATAACACCGGCACCTGCCGCATACTGGGCTCCACAGACCGAAGAAACCTCACCAAAACGTGAGGTGATGAGGCTGGTCAGTAATACTGCAACGAGTACACCCTTAATTTCCAGCTCTTCTCCAAGGTCAAGATCCCTGCTGTAACACACCACGGGGACCATACAGGTCAGTCCCTTATTACCGGACCCTGCACAGCTCATAATGGGAATAGGGTCGCCGTTCATTCTTGAGTAGATGGCGCCCATTACGAGGGAATCTGCACCATGGCCACTTTTAACATATTTCTGGCCGTGTAGGGCTGCTGCCATATTATAGGCAATTCCCTGGCGAACCGTTGTTTGCAGGGTCTGGTCTTTGTAGCACTCTTCAATGAGTTCCGGCCAGTTCAGAGCTTCATATATCGCATCCTCATAGGGAAGAGAAGCTACTGCTGCCTCTTTTTCCTTTTCCTCTGCTATATCAATAGTTCTGTCGTTTAAAGTGACAGCCGTCACCTTGGTGTGCCCGCCTTCTATACGTGCTTCGGCGTGGTTTGTGGCTCCCCGTGCCGTGACAGCGATCAGCAGAGTTTCCGTTTCAACCAGTTCAACTTTGAGAATACCGCGGTCATGCAGAGCTTGTGCCCGGGCGATGGCATCTTTCTCCAATCCAGAAAAGATCGAAAGCCGTTTTTCCGGGCAGGCCATGACAAAGCCAAAGAGCAGGGCCCACTCACTGCCACGTTTGTCACCTGCTCGTGGAATTCCGGCTCCGAAGGCATTTTTATAGGTACGCTGATCAATACGTAAGAGTATCTCTTGAGGGATGTCGTCCAGGTATTTTCCTACAAAACTGGCACAGAAGGCGATAGCTGCCGGTTCTGTGCATCCTGCGGTGATTTCAAGGGCGTTGTTTAATTTTCGGGAAAGCTTTGTCATAGTATTAGGGCCACTGGGTGGAAGAAGTGAAGAGTGTTAACGGGTCTCTGTCAGGGACAACGAGAACCTATTTGTGACTCCGATAATCGCGGATCTTCTGGCTCCAGAGAGCAGGGCCCGTCTTGTGGACTGACTCGCCCCGGCTGTCGACGGCTACCGTTACAGGCATATCTTCAACCTCAAATTCATAGATTGCCTCCATGCCGAGATCTTCGAAGGCCACCACTCGTGCTTTCTTGATTGCCTTTGATACAAGATAGGCAGCTCCTCCAACAGCCATAAGGTATACAGCGCCGTGTTGGCGAATGGATTCGATGGTTGCATCACCTCGTTCCGATTTTCCTATCATGCCGATAAGACCGGTTTCTTTCAGCATCATGTCGCTGTATTTGTCCATGCGGGTGGAGGTTGTAGGGCCGGCGGGGCCAACGGCTTCGTCTCTTACGGGATCAACGGGTCCCACGTAATAGATGAATTTTCCCCTGAAGTCAACTCCATTAGGGAATGGTTTTCCTTCCTTGAGGAACGTCTGGATTCTGCGATGAGCGGCATCGCGTCCTGTGAGAATGGTACCGTTCAAAAGCAGTGTTTCTCCAGTATTCCAGGTTGCAATTTCTTCCCGGGTGATTCCGTCAAGCTGTACCCGTTTGACACTTTCACCAACTTCCCATTTGATTTCCGGCCAGTCTTCCAGGCGTGGTGGAGTGAAATGGGCAGGGCCACTGCCATCGAGCGTGAAGTGAATATGCCGGGTTGCAGCACAGTTCGGAATCATGGCGACGGGAAGGGATGCTGCGTGGGTCGGACAGTCCAGTATTTTGACATCGAGAGCGGTGGTGAGCCCCCCCAGACCCTGGGCTCCTATTCCAAGTTCATTTACCTTTGTATATATTTCAAGCCGCAGTTCTTCCAAGGCGTTGTCGGCACCTTTTGCTATCAGTTCCTGAATGTCGATGGGCTGCATCAGCGATTCTTTTGCAAGTACCATGGCCTTATCAACGGTGCCACCGATGCCGATGCCAAGGATTCCAGGAGGGCACCAGCCGGCCCCCATTGTGGGTACGGTACGTACCACCCAGTCGACGATGGAATCATTGGGATTGAGGGTGGCAAATTTGCTTTTGTTTTCGGATCCACCACCCTTGGCAGCAATACGGATATCAACACAGGAGCCTTCAACCAGCTCGGTGTAGATAACCGCCGGGGTGTTGTCTCTGGTGTTCGTTCGTTTGCCGGCCGGATCGGCAACCACAGACGCACGAAGTGGATTGTCCGGATTGGTATAGGCCGTTCGAACCCCCTCATCCACCAGTTCCTGAATGGCTGTAGTGGTGTCGAAGCGGCATTCCATGCCAATTCGTAGAAAGACGGTAACGATACCCGTGTCCTGGCAGATTGGACGCTGGCCCATGGCTGCCATCCTGGAGTTGATCAGGATTTGAGCCATGGCATCCTTTGCCGCCTGGCTTTTTTCACGCTCGTATGCACGGGCCATGGCCTGAACGAAATCACGAGGGTGGGTGTAGGAAATGTACTGGAGGCTCTCTGCGATGGAGGCAATAAAATCCTGGCTACTGATTATGGTGGTCATATATGGCTCTCAAAAAAGGAGTTAAAAAGGCAGACTATTTTTTAGAGTATATACCACCAGAAGGAAAAAACTGAAGAAAAAGCTCTTCTATAGGTGTTCCTTTAGTTTTTTCCATATCGCCTTTATTGAGTACCCGGCCAGGCTGGTATCGTCAGCTGTCACCGGCACCCCCTGAATCTGGCAGGTAATAACCTGGCGATCAAATGGGATTTTTCCAAGAACGTTAGCTCCGCGATCGTTGCAGGATTTCTCTATGCTATCGCTCATCTCGGAGTGAAGATCCCACTTGTTTATGCAAACCAGTGCAGGGATTTTGAAGTGTTCGGTGAGGTCAAGGATGCGATCCAGGTCGTGTTTTCCGGATAGGGTAGGTTCGGTTATTACGACGGCAAGATCCACATTGGAGAGTGATGCGATGACCGGACATCCCACCCCAGGAGCGCCATCGATCAGGATCAGACCGGTATTTGTTGTTTCAGCGAGCTGTCTTGCCTGGTTTTTGATGTGGGATACCAACTTGCCCGAGTTTTCCTCCCCTGCGAAAAGCTGGGCGTGAACAAGAGGCCCGTAGGCGGTATCTGCAATGTACCAGGAACCGCAATGATTCTCTTCGAGTACAATGGCTTCTTCCGGACAGAAGTGGGCGCAGACACCGCATCCTTCACAGTTGAGTGGTGAAATGACCGCGGTTTCCCCCATGGTAATTGATTCAAATTGACAGAGCTCAGCACACATGCCACAACCGCTGCACTTATCCACCTCTACCCGGGCCTTGACTCCGGACTTGAAGTCATGGGTCTCAGTTGGCTTTGGGGCGAGAAGGAGGTGGAGGTCGGACGCGTCAACGTCACAGTCCACGAGAATTTTATTTTCTGCCAGATGAGCAAAGGATCCAACGATACTGGTCTTCCCGGTACCGCCTTTGCCGCTGAGGATCAATACTTCTTTGATTGTCTGTTCCATTATTGGGCTACCTCAAAGGCAATCCGGGTTAGGAGGTCACTGAAAACAGTGCGTAGCTCAGGTACGGTGTCCACAAGATTTATACCACGTGCATAGCCTTCTGCAATAGCACGCTGAAATGGAATCTCAAGGAGAACAGGAATGTTCTCAGAATCACAATAGCGCTGTACCCTGTCGTCACCGAGATCGGATCGATTAATAATTACACCACTGGGAATCTTGAAGTTCTTGAGAACCGTGGCGGCCAGTTTCAGGTCATGGAGACCAAAGGGTGTGGGCTCGGTTACCAAGATCACATAGTCGGCATCGTTGACACTTTCCACAAAAGGGCATGATGTCCCCGGGGGAGCATCGATGATGGTCAGCCTGTCTTGTTCGGCCTTGTGTTTGACGGCTTTTAAGAGCGGGACGCCCATCGCCTCACCGATCCGGACTCGGCCATGAACGAAATGAATATCACCAGCCATTCCAGATTCGAGAATACCAATTTCCCGTGTGTCTTCGATGAGCGCATCCTCCTCACATACCCTGAAACAGCCAAGGCAGGAATGGCACATCTCTGGAAATATCATTACTGTCTTGCCAAACTGAGCAATTGCATTGAATGCACAAATGTCCCGGCATTTTCCACAGGCTGTGCATCGTGATTCGTCCAGCCGGGGAACAGTGACGACAACAGTTTCTCTGTGAGTGAGTTTCGGTTTGAGAAAGATATGTCCGTTTGGCTCTTCCACATCACAGTCTAGGTACTGAACATCTGTGCCTGCACTGAGAGCCAGGCTGGTTGAGATAGTGGTCTTTCCGGTTCCACCTTTCCCGCTGCCGACTGCTATTTGCATACTGCTACTCTCCTTGTTGTCTGCTTAGGAGCCGTTACGAAATAACCTGGCCATTTATATTGATTTCGTTACGGCTCCTTATGCCGATTCGGTTAATTTATTGGCTATGTTATTTTTTTACAGCGGCTTATCGACGACACTGTCCGCGTCCCTGACCTTTACCTTGTCCCATCCCCCTGCCTTGCCCCTGTCCTCTGCCACAGCCACAGCCCTCTCCTCTTCTCTGGCCTTGGCCCTGCCCCTGGGTAGGAGATGGAGATGGCTGTGATGGCACTTCAGTTTTAGGGGTTGATCCCGTCGTTCCGGAATATTTTGCCATGGCATCGCGTACGCTACCGCTGACATCATTTACTGCTTTAACACCTGCTTTTTCAAGAACGGGCAGGGCTTTGGGACCAACTCTTCCGGTGAGCAGGGCTTCCACTCCGATGTCTGCAACCTGTGCTGCTGCGCTGATTCCAGCGCCATGGGCAGCTTCTGTTCCTGTTGTATTATTGATTGCCTGAAGCAGCTCTTTTGTTTCAGTATCTATAATAAGGAACCATGCAGCTCTGCCAAAGCGAGGGTCGACCATGGAATCTAAGGTGTTTCCTGTTGCGGTGATTGCAATTTTCATTGATGCCTCCTGAGATTTTAAAATCCGAAAAACAGATCCGTTGCGTGCCTATGCACAAAAAAACTATAATGGTAATATGCACAAAATCAAGGGAAAAACAGTGAAGTGAATAAAAATAAATTTTTTCCTGGTGGCCTCAAGGATCAGCGAATAATAGTTCGGGGGGAATGGTATCCGGAAGGGGCTGTGGTGTTGGGCATAAGGATTCCTCCCTTTCCAATTATGGTGCCTGGATTGGTGACCGAGTTACAGCCAGTTTGGGCCTCATCGCCCAAGATGGCACCAAATTTACGTCGCCCGGTGTCCACTAATCCATTTTCCGTACGGATAGAGACATTGCCACCCAGAAATTTGAGGTTGGCAAATTTTGTTCCAGCACCAAGATTAGCGTTCCGGCCGAGAATAGAGTCTCCAAGGTAGGCAAAATGACCGGCTTTGGCATCATTGAGGAAAATCGTATGTTTTACTTCAGTGGTATGACCCACAACAGATCTTTTCCCGGTAAGGCAGTAGCCGCGAAGATATGCTCCCTGGCGTACTTCTGTGCAGTCACCTATGATGGCCGGTGATTTGATCAGGGCACCTCCTTCAATAAGAACCCCCTTGGCAATATCAATTTTACCGCCAATAAGAATAGCACCTGCCATAATTAGTGCTGCACCTGTCAGTTCTTCATCACCTTTGGTAACCCTGAGCTTGCCCCTGGTGGTGTCCCCGTACTCGACTGTAAACCCGTCAGTAGGGAAGCAGTGTCCCTCGTGACAAATAACGGGAAAGGGAAGAGGGATTCCATCCGGAATGAGTTTGGCATCGAGTTCGGGGTACTGATGTTCATCCATATATTTTTTTAAGTTGTTCAGTGCCTCCCATGCTGGTTTGTCATTATCAAAAAGAGCAGTATGGGGGAATTCGCAAAGGTCAAAAAAGGATTTTGTCGATAACATTCTTTTCTCTCGGTGAAAAATGCTCTGGCATATATAATTGGATGTAGATGGGAGTGGCAGTATGGAGGAAAAGAGTAAAATATACAAGAAAAAATGAAGGAAGAAGATATGGGAGTGATTGCTGGCTTGACTTCAATATCGACCGTGTTTACGTTTCTGTGACAAATTACGATTGCTGCAGGTTTTTTTCTGTTTTTGAATAGAGGAGGTTTTTGTGGATTTTAACGATTCTTTATCCATAGGTATGGATGATTTTACTGACCATGAGGATATGGTTATTCCTGACGAATTGCCGATGATGGCTGTTCGGGATGTTGTTGTTTTTAATTATATGATCATCCCCCTCTTTGTAGGGCGTCCAAGTTCCGTTGAGGCTGTCAACGCAGCTCTTGCTGGTGATAAGCTGCTTATGCTGCTCACTCAGAAAGATGCGACTCGTGACAACCCCGAACCAGAGGATCTCTACACCGTAGGAATGGTCTGCATGGTCATGCGCACCCTGAAGCTTCCGGATGGCAGATTAAAAGTTCTTGTTCAGGCTGTTTCCAAGGCAAAAGTTAAAAAATATGTAAAGACCGAGCCCTACTGTCTAGTGAAGATCAAACCAATCGTCGAAGCTGAGATTGGAGAGACGGATGTGGCCACTGAAGCGCTGATGCGTACCGTACGTGAGCAGACGGAAAAGATCATGTCACTCCGTGGGATTCTTTCCGCCGACCTGATGATGATCATTAATAACATCGAGGAGCCGGGACGTCTGGCTGACCTTGTCGGTTCAAATCTGCGTCTGAAAATAACTGAATCTCAAGCCATCCTTGAAGAAGCTGACCCTATTAAACGTTTAAAGCTTGTGAATGATCTGCTTGCCAAGGAACTTGAGGTTTCGACGGTACAGGCAAAGATCCAGTCCGATGCCAAGGAGGAAATGAGTAAATCCCAACGCGAGTATTACCTGCGAGAGCAACTTCACGCTCTGCAGAAAGAACTTGGTGATGGGGATGAACGTGGCCAGGAGATTGATGATCTGTTGCGTAAGATCAAAAAAACCAAAATGCCGAAACCTGTGCGTAAAGAGGCCAAAAAACAGGTCAGCCGCATGGAGATGATGCATCCCGATTCTTCTGAAGCAACTATTATTCGCACCTATATTGACTGGATTCTTGATGTTCCCTGGGAAAAAGGGACGAAAGACAGGCTTGATCTCAAAGCTGCCAGAGAGGTACTCGACGATGATCATTTCGGTCTCGAGAAAATTAAAGAGCGGATTCTCGAATATCTGGCGGTGCGAAAACTCAATACTGAAACCAAGGGACCAATTCTCTGTTTTGTCGGCCCACCAGGCGTAGGGAAAACATCGCTCGGAAAATCTGTTGCCAGAGCCATGGGACGCAAGTTTTATCGTCTCTCTTTGGGAGGCATGCGTGATGAAGCTGAGATTCGCGGTCATCGCCGTACCTATATTGGTGCTATGCCCGGTCGGATTTTACAGGGATTAAAAACAGTAAACTCCAATAATCCTGTTTTCATGATGGATGAGATTGACAAGATCGGATCTGATTATCGGGGGGATCCTTCCTCTGCTCTTCTGGAAGTGCTCGATCCGGAACAGAATTTTGAGTTTTCAGATCACTATATGAATATGCCCTTCGATCTCTCCAAGGTTATGTTTATTACCACGGCAAACAGATCTGATACCATCCCCGGGCCACTGCTCGACAGGATGGAAATTATTCGGCTCTCTGGCTATACGCTTGAAGAAAAGGCGGTTATTGCAAGAAAGTATCTGCTGCCTCGTCAGATTACCGAGAATGGTATTCAGCCCCGGCATCTGCGTTTTGCTGATACGGCTATTGAGTATATCATCAGTCACTACACCCATGAAGCGGGGCTACGAAATCTTGAACGGGAAATCGGTAAAATCTGCCGGAAGGTGGCCCGAAAGATTGCTGAGGGTGGCAAGGGACCGTACAGCATCAGTCGTAATACTCTGGATCGGTATCTCGGGCCTCCAAAAATTATTCCAGAGTCTGAGCTTGAAGCTTTGCGTCAGCCGGGGCTTGTTACCGGTCTTGCCTGGACAGAAGTAGGTGGTGAGATCCTGACGATCGAAGTCAATCTCATGCCAGGGAAGGGCAAGATGATTCTCACTGGGCAGCTTGGAGATGTGATGAAGGAGTCGGTACAGGCTGCCTTGACCTATTGCAGAAGCCGTTGTGATGATCTTGGAATCGAAGAAGATTATTTTGAAAAGCACGATATTCACGTGCATGTTCCGGCTGGTGCTATTCCCAAGGACGGGCCTTCTGCGGGCATTACCATGGCCACAGCCATATATTCTGCTGTTACCGGAAAGAAGGTACTCAGGAAGCTCGCTATGACAGGAGAGGTTACTCTTCGTGGACGTGTCTTGCCTATTGGCGGGTTAAAGGAAAAAGCTCTGGCTGCCGTTAGGGCAGGTCTCAACAAGGTTATAATACCTGCACAGAACGAGAAGGACCTGGCTGAGATTCCCGCTGAGATTCGTAAAAACATGACATTCTATCCGGTCAAGAATATGGACGAGGTTGTGGAAATCGCTTTTAACAGGACCGTAAAGAAGAAGGAAATAAAAAAACCGTAGTAGGACGATGGAAAGCAATGACCAGAGGTCCTGTGGCCGTTTTGCAGGAAAAAGGATCGCCCCTGTGGCGATCCTTTTTCTTTTTGCTGTACTGGGGGGGATTGGAGGCTGGTTTCTCTCTTTTGCAAATCAGGCTGCGCCAGGAGACCGAAGTGAAACGGAGGTTGTTGTTATCCCTCCCGGATCCTCCGTAGTGGAGATAAATCGGATTCTGGCACAGGCAGGTCTGGTCCAGAATGATGTCCGTTTTCCTGTTCTTGCCCGTTATCTCGGGATTGCAGCGAGACTCCAGGCGGGTGAGTTTGCACTGCACCGGGGCCAGACTCCTTCGGAGTTACTCAGGGAGCTCGCTTCAGCCAAACCCATTCAGCATCTTGTTACGATTCCGGAAGGCCTGACCGTTACCGAGACTGCAGCTGTCTTTGCAGGTGGAGGCTGGTGTGACGCGGATGAATTTATTCGCCTGGCAAATGACTCCGGTTTTATCAAGAGTTTGGGACTTGAGCCGCACAAGAGTCTGGAAGGATATCTTTTCCCGGATACCTACTACCTCACCAGAAAAGAGCAGACAGCAGAAGACCTTCTCCGCATGCAGGTTCGTCATTTCTTTACCGTCTGGAATGATATCAAGACAACTGCTCCCCTGGAACTTTCTCCCTATGAAGTTCTTATTCTGGCTTCCATGGTGGAAAAAGAGGCCGCCAAGGCCTCGGAACGTCCTCTTATTGCCGGTGTTTTCTTTAATCGGCTAAAAAAAGGCATGCGTATGCAGTCGGATCCTACCGTTATATACGGGATTAAAGATTTTTCAGGAACACTTAGTCGCAAAGATCTGCAGACCCCTTCTCCATACAACACCTATACTCTGAAACGCTTGCCGATTGGCCCCATCTGTAATCCGGGTAAAGAGGCCCTGAATGCTGTTTTGCATCCCACCGAGAGTAATTTCTTCTATTTCGTTTCAAACAATGCAGGCAGTCATGTCTTTTCAAAAAACCTTCGAGAACATAACCGGGCAGTTAAGGAGTATCAGCGGGCGAAAAAAGAAACAAAATAAACACAATTTCTGTTTGGTAAGTGTAATCTTCGGTGAATAGAAAGCGAAAGCATTTGCAGGCGAGATTTTATTAACAAACCATTTCGTAACTCATTTTTGAACGATCTGATTCTTTGAAAGAATGGAGATGAAATTATCAACAAGAAAAGGATGGAAGCTTAATCCTTTTTCTTTCAGCAGAAGGTTACGGATGAGTTTTTCTGAGCTTGCTTTACGGTAGGGTCTGCTGCATCGCATGGCATCATAGGTATCAGCAATTGCGATCATTTGGCTTACAATATTCGGGGTCCAGGTTTTGCCGAGAGCAGGGTAGCCGCCACCATCAAAACGGATATGGTGCTCAAGGGCAGCCAGTACAGCCAGTTTAGGGGCATCATTAAGGTTGAGTAAATATCCTGCACCTTTTGCCGCATGTGCTTTAACAAGCTTCTGCTCCTCAATATCCAATTTTCCCGGTTTATTGAGAATTTCTTCAGCGACAAAGGTCTTTCCAATATCGTAGAGGGTGGCGGTGATTCCTATGTCATACAGATGCTGATCGGTAAATCCCAGCGATTCTGCCTGGGCCAAAGTAAGAATACAAACATTGATTACATGGGTGAACGTATATTCATCGCTTGTTTTCAGAGTGGTGAGCAAAGAAAGCGGATTGAGATTTCTTGAAAAAAGCTTCACAAAGTTAGATATGCTGTCCTGTACTCCGCGTAGGTCGCAATCCTGTCTTTTTCGGATGGAGAAGTAGAGTTCCTGGGCCAGAACTAACTGTTCGCTTGAGAGGGATTTTAATTTTGCGATGAGATTCAGGGTTTCATCCCCTGGCTTGGCCAGGTTGTTTGTTGCTAAGAGCGGGGCATCTGCTGATACGCTCTTTCTGTGATCTTCAACCAGTCCCAGTTTACCCGAGCTGATAGTGGCGCTGCTGTATACGGTTTTCCCTGCAGAGGATGCAAGATCGAAGAGAAAGCGGCTCAGTTCCTTGAGGGTAATTCCTTTTCTGAAAACAATGTGGCTGATCTCTTTCTGCTTGAGAACTGTGATAAAAAGAGCAAAATAATCAGCTTCTTCAGGACGAATGGCTTTGTCGTTAATAATAATATCATTGTCAATAATCAGGAGAGTGAGTTCTCTGGTGGTCTGCAGGGTCTTGTTGAGGCTTCTGTATGCCTCGGTAATCATTTCGATGGTTTTTGGATGATCGGGGGAATAGAGGCGGGTGTTGCTGATGACTATCCTCAGCAGATACAGTGTGTTGAAAATCTGCTGCTGGGATTTTTTTTGCTTCTTGATTCCAAGAGGTATCATGGCTCTTCCTGAAGACTCTATTGGACAGGGAGAAGTGCCGCACATATTTTATGGATCTCTGCATCGTCTATTTGCATTCCCTTCTTCACCAGTTCCATTCTATCCTTATTCTTATAGCCTTTCAAAGAATAAAAAAGGATTCGTTTCATGTTTGCTATCTGTTCTCTATGGAAGAGCCATTTGGTGAAAGCAATTTTTTCCAGGCATGGCAATGCCCTGACATCACCGATGTGACTGAGTATCATGAAGAGTTTTCGGTTTCTTTCAATACTTGCCTGTTTGACAAACTGGTATTCAAGGAGATTCAGAAGACTCGGGACACAGGCGGGTGGATTGTGGGTAGTGCAAAGCTCTATTGCCGTATTTATCGTGTGTTCGTTTTCCGATTTCAGCATGGCAATAAGGGTGGCGATTGCTTCATTATCATTGATGGGGAGGAGGAGGTTGAGAACCTGCATACGGATATCTGGATCTTCATTATCCAGAAATGGGTGGAGGAGGCGGACTGTTCCCTGAAGACCGAGATAGCCGACAAGGGTCAGGAGTTTACGCATGTTGCTGGCGGTTGTTTTGGGGAGCAGGGTGAAAATTTGTTTAAGTGCATCCAGTCTGAAGGTCCTGAATATGGGGACCAGCGGATCTTCCTCGGATATCATTGGTTTCATACAGAATATTTTGAGGAGTTTGTCAATGATACCGGGGCAGAAGAGTTTGAACAACTCTATTGCATTTTCTCTTTCCTGCTCAGTTGCCTCGGGCAGAATTGAATAAATATAGTCAAGAAAGTCGAGTGCTGTGAGTTGCTCAAGGCATTTTCCGGCAGTCTTTCTGATGAGAGGCTCTCCTTTTGCCGTTGCCTGCTGCTGTAGCGTTTTGGCCGTTGTCACTAGAAGCTCATAGGTTCCTGTGTCGGGAAGCACCAAACATGTTTCCATCAGTCTTGCGGCGAGTTCCTCATATTCTTTTTCATTTACAGTCTGTTCCATCAGGAGAAGTGTCACACGGACAATTTGTCTGTTTAAGTGATCTTCGCTCAGGCTTTCCAGGTGTTGATCCAGGGGGAAAGCTTCCGGAAGAATATCCGGTGATGGTGAAGACTTTGCCAGATGCTGCAGTGTATCGTGGTAGTCTGAACCGACATGTTTATTGTAGCTTTCCGGGTTCAGGAGATTGCTGACGTTTTTTTGCCGGGCAGTTGCTGCAGATGTGGTAGATCCAGGAGTGGATCGGATAGTGGAAATTTTCCTGACAAGGTTAATTAACGCGGGAGAGACGCGGACATTCTTCTTGTTTATTTGTTGAACCATTTCCAGTACAACGGAGTTAGAAAATGATTCCAGTATCTTTTCGGGAGTGCCGCTCCGTATGTTCTGATCACAGCGTTCAAGAGTTGTGTTGATGAATTGTTCGCGAATCTTCGGGTTGAGTGATACCAGGATCTGATCGAGTTCCCGGCCACCAAAGGATGCTGGAGAAGATTGCTCCTGTGGGAGGTCCTTCAACGTTTGGTCGAGAAGGGTGGCAAACTGCATTATAATTTCCGGTTGTCTTGCAGCATGTCTGTTTATGGCCGCAGCCAGAGCTTCCGGGGATGGACTCCTGTTGCCAGAATCGGTTTCTTCATCGTTTTCAGAATAGCCAAGGACTCCACTTGTTAATTTCCGGGTGAAAGAAAGCCAGGTTAGCGGCTCGCCTGTATCTGTGCCGGAATCTTTTTTGCTGCTGCGATCCAGGTAATTGTAATTGATGAACTCCACATTGATATGGGAAAGGTTGAGCGTGGAGAGTTCCTGCCCCAGAGTTTTTCCCGACTGATTCTGTTCCGGTAGTACTCCCACGGTTTTAAGAAACTGCAAGAGAGAATGCTTGCTGATGCCGTGGGAGAAACTGAACGAGGCGACTTCATGGCTGCTCAGAATTTTAGCCAGTGCAGAGCATGCCTGCGAGTCCTCTCCAATGGGGCGTTCATTAAAGGTGATGACATTTCTCGCAACACCAAAGAGTATTGTGTTTCTGGTGCTAAGGAGCCTGCTGAGATGCTGGTGGGCAATTATAAGCCTGTTTTTGACAAGTGAATGTCCAGCCGGATAGATCTGGATGTTCTTGAGAGCGAGATAAATGAATGCAAGAAGTTCGGTCAGTTGTTTTACTTCTTTTTTCTGTGCCTGGCTGAGTTCTTGAGTATTCACAGTAGCCTTTTCGGTTAAGGTGACAGTAGTGGTTACTGCGCAAGTTGTTGTATGATATGGTCAGCAATAGCCTTGGTGGTATCACTGTTGGAATCATGTTGGAGGAAGCTGAGTCCTATGTCAAAGAGCTCGGTGTCGAACTGTTCCACCCGTACCACAGAACCAGTTATTGTCAGAATTGAATTTTTCTGTATGGGGATTGTTAATTCCAGCAGTGTTCCGATGTGATAGCTACTGCTGCTGGAAATAAGAATGCCGCATTCGCTGAGATTTTTTGATTTGCTGGTTGCGTCCTCTTTACTGTTTCCCAATGGTCGTATGGTGATATCCTGTTCAAAATGAATTCTTGTGAAGACTCTTTTTTCTTCTGCAAAGAGGTTGAGTTCATGTTTGCCGCGACTTTTAGCCTGATAGAGGGCACGATCTGCACAGAAAAGCAGCTCTTTCCCGTTGCGACTGTCCAGAGGGAAAGAGGCCAGGCCACCACTACAGGTAACGGAAATGTCCTCTTCCTCATGGTGAACAACCAGAGTATTAATCTGATCCAGAAGCTTTTTTCCCACCAGCAATCCCATGAATTTATTTGTTTCCGGAAGCAGGATTATAAATTCGTCCCCGCCAAAGCGGCAAGCGAGATCCTCTTTACGCTTTGAATTGATGATTATTTCCCCAACTTGCCTGAGGACACTGTCTCCTGCAAGATGACCATGGAGGTCATTTGTCTCTTTGAATTTGTCCAGATCGAGAAAAATAAGGGTCGTGTTGTGGTTATGTCGTGTGGCTCTCGACATTTCCTGATCAAATAAATCTTGAAATGCCCCTCGACTCAGTAATCCTGTAAGGAAGTCATGGTGGGCTGACTTGAGAGTTTCTTCGTAGCGCTTGAATTCTATGAGTTTGGGGTTGTTGAGGTATGGCTCCACGGTACTGAAATAGTCACAGGCGGCAGTGGCCAGGCCTACCTTACGGTTTAGACTGTTTTGCATTGTTTCGGCATGTTTGACAATGGCATCCCAATGTTTACAGGCATCATCCCGGGTAAAGTTCAGTTGCACAAGATTGTAAAGTATGAGTTCGCAGGCTTCTTTTTTCATACTTTCAAGAAGGGGTTGCAGGCAACGGCACTGCACCGTGGAGTCACCGGGGTTACTGCTGAGTGAGAGGAGAATCTTTTGTTGCAGAAGCTCTTTATCTAAGGGGAAATCAGCCTTGTCATGATGATTCATTGGCACAGATACCTGCATTGTGGGAAGAGCTGTCATGTTTGGTTTATGAAGAAAACCCCTGAAAATAGAATGTTAGCAAATTCCCATGGAAAATGAAATGAAAATCAGCTTTAACTTGTTGATATGATAAATGTAACTCGAATAATAGTCTTGTGATTGTTCAGTTATTTCGGGTGATTCAAGGAACTTCATGTTTTTTGCTGTTCCCATCTGAGGAAAATATATACTAGTATGCCGTAGCTGAATTGGAAGTGTCAGTGCTTGGCCATAAATGATGAATGTGGTAAGAGAGCGTATAGTTTGTGAGTTTTCCGTAACTTTTTGTTTTGAATAAAATATGAAAATAGCCCTGGTACAAATAAATCCGGTGATTGGTGATTTTTCCCGGAACAGCCGGAAAATTCTTGATGCCTGTCATGAGGCACAGGAGAGTGGATGCGAGCTTATCATCTTTCCGGAATTATCTCTGTCGGGCTATCCGCCTTANGATTTACTGGAACGGCCGGCCTATCTTGCNGCTCATGATCAGGCTCTTGAGCACCTGTGCTCTGCCCTTCCGGAGGAGATCGATGTCCTTCTTGGCTGTATAGAAAAACGGGCCGAAAAAGGATATGGAAAGAAACTGTATAATAGCGGTTTTCTTATCCGTAAATCTTCCGTGGTGCAGCGGATACAGAAGCAGCTTTTGCCCACCTATGATGTTTTTGATGAAAAACGCTGGTTTGAGGCAGGGAATGTTCCCGGCGTTATCGAGTGTGGCGGTCTGCGTTTTGGCGTTACCATCTGTGAAGATATCTGGCACTCTGAAATTGACGAATACAATACTGATCCCGTGGAAACGTTCTTCAATAGTGGTAATAGAGTGGATTGTCTTATTAATATGTCAGCATCCCCTTTTCAGCGGGGCAAGGAGTCCGTTCGCCATCGCCTTTTCAGGACGGTCTGTACCCGTCATAAGGTTCCTCTGCTCTATGTAAATCAGGTGGGGGGGCAGGATTCGCTGCTTTTCGACGGACGCAGCATGCTCATGGACGGGGACGGAATTATCAAGGCAAAGGCCCGTGGTTTTGCGGAGGACATGCTTGTTATTGAGAGTAGCAGCTGGAGCGGAGGGTTGCATGAAAAGGCGGAAGAAAACAGTCTGGCAGCAGTACATGACGCGCTGGTTATGGGGGTTCGTGATTATGTCAGAAAGTGTGGCTTTCGTTCCGTGGTTCTTGGACTCTCAGGAGGGATTGATTCTGCGTTAACAGCAGCTATTGCCGTCAGGGCACTTGGGCCCGAGAATGTCCTGGGTGTGGCTCTGCCGTCACCATACAGTTCCGATGATTCCATGGAGGATGCGAAGGAGTTAGCAGAAAATCTGGGCTGCAGATTTGAAGTGATTCCTATCAGCAATCTCTTTAATTCCTTTAAGGAAAGTCTGTGCCCTCTGTTTGGTGACACCCCTGTGGCTCCTTCTGATCTTACCGAGCAGAACCTGCAGGCTCGTATTCGCGGGAACCTGCTCATGGCGTTGTCCAATAAATTTGGCTACCTGCTTCTGTCCACCGGGAATAAAAGTGAGATGGCCGTTGGCTACTGCACATTATATGGTGACATGAACGGCGGGCTGGCTGTCATTTCAGATGTTCCCAAGCTGCTGGTGTACGAGTTGTCCCGGTACATCAACAGAGATAAAGAGGTTATTCCCCTTCGTACCATGACCAAGGCCCCCACGGCAGAGTTGAAGCCCGACCAGTGTGATCAGGATGATCTCCCCGATTATGCAATCCTTGACCGGATTCTGGAGTTGCACCTCGAAGAGCATCTTGGAGTGGAAGAGATAGTTGCTCATGGCTTTGAAAAGGATATGGTTGTCGATGTGCTGCGTCGGGTACGGTTGAATGAGTATAAGCGTAAACAGGCTCCCATGGGTCTGAAGGTTACCAGTAAGGCTTTTGGCTATGGACGCAGGTTTCCAAATGTGCAGAATTTCCAAGGCTAACGAATGAGTGAAAAAAATACGGTAGACACAAGCTGGTCGTTTAGGAAACAGCTGTTTTGGCTTCTTCTCCTTATTGTTGTGGGGGTGCTTGTCGTTCGTGAAGTATTGACAGAGAGACCGGATCAGGTACATATTACCACCAGCGGTCGCGTCGATATGTGTCTCTCCTGCCATAGGGAAGAAAAGCTTGATCCTGCGCATGATCCACGGGTGATTGGCTGTGCCTCTTGCCATCTTGGCGACGCTCTGGCTATTGATAAGGAGCAGGCTCATAAGGGCATGGTCATGAATCCTGGTGATCTGAGAGTTGTGGAGAAAACATGCGGGGTTGAGGGCTGTCATCCAACGGATGTCAAAAAGGTGATGAATTCACTTATGGCCACCAATCGCGGCATTATCGGAACCCTCCTCTTCTACTGGGGGGAAAGCGATTCCCAGGATACTGATCTTACCGTGGAACAATTGATAAACAGTGGCGAAACTTCTCTGGCACTCGATTATTTCAGGAAGCTTTGTGCCACCTGTCACCTTTGGAAACAGAAAAATGACCTGCCAGGAGCGCCTGATTTCTTCAATGAAAAGGGCGGCGGCTGTTCTGCCTGTCATTATCTGCTGCCCGAAGGAGAGGAACTGAAGGGAGTAGCTGGTTTTGGTGATGCAACAAAGACTGAAAAAAAGAAAGCACATCCACTTATCATAAAAAAAGTGGCTGAAGAAAATTGTATTCGCTGCCACAACCGATCAGGACGCATTGGAATTTCCTACACAGGGATCTTTGAATCCGAGGGCTATGGAACCCCCTATGAACATGGTGGAATGAGTTCGAAGCAACTTCCAGGGCAGCGCTTTTATCTGGAAATTGCAGAAGATATTCACCACCAGAAGGAGATGGCCTGCATAGATTGTCATACCCGTAATGAGATCATGGGGGATGGTACCAGTTACGCACATTACGAAGACCAGCTCGAAATTTCCTGTGAAATGTGCCATTCTGACAAGCCCGGAATCACCAGAAAAGGTGATCCTGTGGGAAATATTTTCAAAAAAGAAGAAAAATATCAGATGACCGGCCGGGTCAACGACAAGGTCTATCCTCTGGTTGGGCCCAAAAAAGGGGTCTGTGATTTCAGCGGTCACAAGCGGATAACCTGTGAGGCCTGTCATTCAACCTGGGTGCCGCAGTGTTATGGCTGCCATGCCAAGCGAGATGAAACAGAAAAACATCTGGATAAACTGACTCTTGAAGAGACACCGGGAATGTGGGAAGAGGGGCGATCCTATATTCGTTATGAAAAACCAATGCTTGCAGTCTGGAATGATGAGGTGGTTATCGTGACGCCCGGCTGCCAGGATGTTGTGACTCTTATTGATAAGGATGGCAATGTTGAGGGCGGTTTTAATCGCTTTACCATGGCAGCCATCAATCCTCATACCACACAGGCCAAAGGAAGAAGCTGTGCCGACTGCCACCAGTCAACGAAGACCGTGGGCCTTGGTGAAGGGACTGTCTCCATCGATAATAACGGTGTCTGGTCATTTACACCACTCGATCAGGGCGTGGACACTCTTGAAGGACAGACTGTTCCCTTCGACGCCTTTGTGAATATCGAAGGAAAAGCCCTGCAGCATGGTTCGAGACCTGAATTACGCCCCTTTAATAAAGAAGAATTGCGGAGTATTCTTCTGGTTGGACAATGCGTAAGCTGTCATGATCGCTACGAAGATCCCATGTGGCGGGTGTATACAAAAGACACAAAGTGTTCCCGATTGGAGAAGAAGCAATAATCTTTTAAATAGCCAGGAGGCACCGTGCAGCAAAAAAAATTCCGTGATGCCATTTTCGTTGTTTCTGAAGAACGAGCCTGTCCGCATTATAATGTTGGTGAAGAATTGAAGGTGGAGGAGCTCTGTGCTGTCCTGCCGGAAGCAAAGCCGGTCTGTATGGTTCTTGTCGAAAAACTCATTGAGATAACTGCCAAGAAGGAAAGTTTTCAGCAATTTTCCCAGCTCGGGGCCAAACGGGCCAAATTTTCCTGTGGCGGCTGCCAGGGGATACTCCAATTTGAATATAAAAAGGAAAAAGGGTTTTCCACCCTGCAGATGAAGCTTCTTTCCGAGGCAGAGGAGTTGAGACGAAAGAAACATCTCGACAGATTCTACAGTAAGCTGCGTGACTTCCAGCTCTTTGAATCTCTGGACGATGGTGCCCTCTACGATCTTGCTGAACTTCTGGAACTAAAGGCCTACCCTAAAGATAAAATCGTATTGAAGAAAGGAGAACCCGGTGCTCATCTTTTTATCTTACTTTCCGGAAAGGTTGGTGTTATTGGAGATGACGGTTTGCGACTGGCAGAAATGGGAAGGGGAGAAATATTTGGTGAAATGAGTCTCTTGTCCGGTGAGCCGGTTTCCTGCTCTATCCATTCCCTCCATGAAACGGAGGCAGCACTTTTAAGTATTAAAAATTTCAAACATGTGTTGAAAAAATATCCGGTATTGCAGTTGTTTCTCCTGAAAATGCTCGTGGATCGTGCCCAGGCCATGGCTCTGCGTTCCGGTAATATCGCTTCAGGGATGTCTGGAGAACTTGATGAGATAAGTATCGTGGAACTCCTGCAGCTGATGAATACCAGTCAGAAGACGGGGCGCATAGAATTACTTTTTGATGATGCCAAGGCCACAGTCCTTTTTAACGAAGGTGAACTGATCCAGATCCGATACCGTGGCCTCAAGGATAAGGAAGCTCTTTTCTCACTTCTGGCAAAGAAAGATGGTCACTTTTCCTACACTAAGGGGCTTCCCATTGAATTGGAAAACCAACCACCATTCGGCGGTTTCATGGGTCTTATTATGGAAGGTGTGCAGTACATTGATGAGCAGGAGTATGGCGAGTCCTAAAGAAATCCTGTTTTATGATCACAGGACTCGCATAACCAGGCTGCCCACGCCCTGTTCCACAAGCGAGAGTTTCTTGGCAAGACCGTAGGAAAGATCCACATCTCTGCCATCAATGTATGGGCCACGGTCTGTAACTACCGCCCGAACTTTTTCGCCGGTTGCAGTGTTTTTTAACTCCACCCGGGTTCCAAGGGGCATTTCCTTGTGGGCGATTGTGGCAGCGTGCATATCGTAGATATCCCCGTTGGCCATTGGCTTACCGTGGAAATCCTGGCCGTACCAGCTGGCAACAACCGGTTCTTCGCCACTGCTTTCAGGGAGGCGAATTTTGATAGTCTGGCCTATTTGCAATGTTGTCGGGTCACTTATGCCATTGTCTGCCATGATATCCTTGACGTGGACATGGTATTTTTTCACTGCAAGTCCCCAGAGAGTTTCGCCTGCCTGAATGGTATGTTCAACTATCTGCCCCTGTTTTTCCACCTCTTGGAGAGGGGTGCTGGGTGGAGGTTGTGGAATCGGAAATACAATTTTACTGTTGGCTCTGGGAATGGAAATCGGAGCAGCTGCAGCGATTTCCTGCCTTTGTTGCTGCTCGGCATGTTCTAATGATTTTGCAAAGGAGTTTTCCGACCCTATGATGGAGCCCTCTTTTAAAAACCAGTTTCCGTTTTTTGTCGAACGACCGATTGCATCTGGATTGTTTTTGCGCAGTGTTTCCCAGTTTGTGTTCAGTCGCCGGGTAACTTCTGTTATGGTGTCGCCTTTTTGTACCTGGTATTCAAGCATGATAATCCTCCTGATTCTCGCTGTAGCAATATTTGAGCCAGGTGTTTAATTTGCCGGAAGCACGTGTTTTATTGGGACCAATGAACACCCTTGCGGTCTCTCTATCTATTCTTCGTCATATTCTTGACTTTTGTTGAGTTTTATTTTCGCTTTCAGGAAATACATTTGCGGCAGGTATTTAAACGATGGGCAATAATGCATGTATCTTTTGCAGCATCTGTTGTATGGCGTCGTATTCCTCCCTGCCTTCCCTGAAAATTGGGAGTGGCAGGGAGGAATGCGGCGCTTCTGGCTTTTATAACTTGAATCCACCCACCATATCTTTGAGTTTCTCGGCCGTCTCAGAGAGCTCTGCGGCACTCTTCTGTACCTCGGAACTCGAGGTGGACATCTCGGTGGAAGCCTGACTGACCATGCTGATATCCTGGGCAATCTGAGCCGAAACAGCGGAACTCTGGGCCACGTTCTCGTTCACCTCGGCGAGACCCTGGGCGGCCTGAGCCACATTGGAGGCAATCTCATCGGTGGCTGATGCCTGTTCCCGAACCGCACCGGTGATGGTTGCCACCGTATCGTTGACGTTGTTGATAACTGCAGTGATCCGTTCAATCTGGGTCACGGTGTCTGCTGTTGAGTTCTGAATATCTTCTATCTGGGACTTGATCTGACCGGTTGCATCCGCGGTCTGTTTGGCCAGTTCCTTGATCTCGTTAGCAACGACGGCAAAACCTTTTCCTGCTTCACCGGCTCGTGCCGCTTCGATGGTGGCATTCAGGGCCAGCAGATTTGTCTGGCCGGAGATTTCGGTAATAACCTCGGTTACCTTGCTGATTTCACTCGCTGCAAGACCAAGCTGCTGCACCTTGGTGGTGGCACTCTTCGCCTCTTCCACTGCTTCGGCAGTAACCTTACTTGCCTGTTCCGTATTATTGTTTACGTCATTAATGGTTGCGGTCATCTCTTCAGCAGCAGAGGCCACAATGTTCATATTGGTGGTGGTCTGTTCGGTGGCTGCGGCAACGGAATCCATGTTGACGCTCATCTCCTCTGCAGCCGTGGCTACGGAATTGGACTGATCGGAAACATTGTCTGCACCATTGGACATCTGTTCCGCAATTGCCGAGAGTTCGGTGGTGGCAGAGGATATGGTTACCACACCCTGGACAACTTCCTTGAACATGTGCTGCAGTTTAAGGATGAAATTGTTAAAATTGGAGGAGAGTTCTTGCAGCTCATCGTAGTTTGCCTGTTTATAGACTTTACAGTCCCTACAGTCCTTTATCTTGCCACTGCTTACCTCAAGACAGTCCGGATTGTCGGACATGGTGCCGCTGACTTCCCAGCACATTCCTTTTTTTCCAAAACTCCTGCAATCTGGCTTATTGCAGGACATAACATTGGAACAGTCTGGACAGTCCATTTTCAGTCGCTGGGTCAGGTCGCCTTCACCCTGGGCCAGTTCTCTCAGGTTGGCGACCACCACTTTGATTGGGGCCATAACCACACGGAGCATTAAGATTGCGACGATAACAATAACGACGCCACTGATCAGGACAATAAGTGCAGCCATGCGCTGCATGTTTTTTACAGGGGCAAGGGCTTCGGTTTCATCGATTTTAGCTATCAGGACCCAGGTAATATCACCGACTTTGACAGGGGCATGGGAAACAAGAACAAAATCGTTGTTGTAATCATAGCCAAGTTCGGTGCCACTTTCACCTTCCAGTGACTCTTTGACCTGTTCAGTGGTATCCCTGCCTTTTTCCGGGTTCGCGAAGGAACCTTGTACGGTATGGTTTGCATCCTCCATGGAGTCTGAACGCATCAGGTAATCCGGTCCCACCAGGTAAGATTCTCCTGTTTCTCCCATGCCTTCACGCTGCTGCATGATTTTGTTGATGGCTTTAAGGGAAAGCTGCAGGGCTACCACCAGCTCTACTTCACCCTCATGGATAATGGGCTGGGCAATAAAGGCAGCGGGTTCATTGTTGCTCGGGGCATAGGGCGCAAAATCTGCAATGCCGTAGGATTTACTGGCAGAGACCCTGCGAAAGAGCTGGCCCAGGTTGGAATCGGCAAATTTGCCATCTTTGAAATTAGTCTGGTAGTCGGCTTCCCGGGCTGCGGTATAGAAACAATAGCCATCCGGATTGATAAGAAAGAGGTCGTAGTAGCCATAGGCCTCGATATATTTTTTGAAGTACTCATTTCCCTTGTCATCAATGGGAACAAAGGCTTCGGCCACATCGATTTCGGTAAGCATGACCCATTGCAGCCCCATGATGTTAAGAGGTGATGCCGCGGAAAGAACCGGGTTGCCATTGTAATCAATAATGACATCGGCTTTTTCCTCCCCGGCCAGGGCCCAGCGTACAGCGTCTGTATCCACTTTTCCCTTTTCAGGGTCGGCAAAGGAACTTTTGAGGGAATGATGTTCCGGGTCAAGAAAGGAGTCGGAGCGCATCAGCTTGTCGGAGCCAACCATATAAGTCTCACCGGTCTTGCCCAATCCTTCACGTTCATCCATGATAGCCTGCAGGTTCTTTAAGGAAATCTGCAGAGCCACTACTCCTGTCTGCTGGCTGCCTGAAAGAATCGGAGCTGCAAGAAACATGGCCGGCTCGTTGTTGCTTGGAGCGTAGGGAGCAAAATCGACAAGAACTGTTTCCCCCTGTTTCGCTTTGTGAAATGCCCTTGCCAGTCCTGAATCCTTGTATGGCCCGTTCTCGAGGTCAGTCTTATAATCGGCCTCCTGGCCCTGGCTGTGGACCACAATGCCGTCCATATCAATCACAAAAAAGTCATAATAGCCGGTTTCCTTGACAAAACCGTCGATGATGGAGGCAAAACGGCTGAATTCAGGTGATTTAATGCCGGTATTGAGAAAGTCTTTATAGTGACTCATGGCCTTGGTACAGATGGAACGGCTCTGCTGTGCGGCAATATCGGTCTGCCACTGTTTGGCCAGCGCCAGCACAGCCTGTTTTTTATTATGCTGGATGGCCATAAGTTTATGAAAAGCCTCATCCTGCAGGGTGTTGACCGTTTCCATCATGACGTGCATATCACTTTCACTTTTATGAAAAAAACCTTCAATCTGGGCCTTCTTGATTTCACGAATACCGGACAGCTGATTGAAGCTCGCTCCGGTCAGGGCATCACTGGCATTTCTGGAGGAGATAAAGCTGCTTATAAGTAACGGCAGGATACCAATCAGCAGGAATGCAGTAATCAGTTTGACCCCGATGCGTTTGAAAAAGTGAAAGAATTTCATTCTTTGCCCTCCTTGGACAGGATTGTACGGTTGTATCTTCTTTGTCTCACAGTAAGCTTATTGGCATTGTTCAGCGGCTTGGGCTAACGGGGGTTTTCCTTTTGTTATTTTGTTGATGACAGCTTCCAGGGTGACGGTTTTTTCCTCTGTAAAAGTGATATAACTGGGCCGCAGTAAGTGGGCCTTGCGGATGGTCTCACTGTCACTTTCCGCCAGGATGAGGATGATACGGAAATGTATAAAGTCATTTCGCAGGGTGACTAATTCATTTGAATCTTCTTTGTTTGCCACAAAAAGGATAATTAAGTCTCCACTGCGTAACGTGAGGGATAACGGGGAAAGAAAAAGTGATTTTCCCGAAAGTACGGTCATGTCTTTGAGTTCAGGAAGTCGTTGCAGCCTTTTCAGGCAATCTTTGCCAATACGCGAGATGCTGGCCGCATAAAAAAATGTATTCATGCTTCCTCCTGTATATTCATTTGATCAACAGACCATCCATTCCATTTTTACTTGAAGCATGAACCGTGCCAGTAAGAAAAAGAAGGGGGAAGGATCAGCAAGGGGGCTGTGGTATGAAGTGTTTCGGGGGATTCCTGGAGAGCTGCAGGCGGAGTGAAGGTATCCGTAAAAAAGGTCATTGGTTACTTTAGTGGACACATTGCTGTTCACTTTTGTGAACACCCGCGGGGGGGACTGTTGTACAGGATACCAGTGAAGGCTTACGGGGAATTACTCAAACCATATTTTTCACGCAGTTGATAAAGGCGGGTCCGGGAGAGTTGCGAGAGCTGGCAGGCAAGCGTCACGTTTTCTTTGGTACGGGCCATAAGATCGACAATATACTGTCGCTCGCAGGCATGTTTGTATTCCTGCCATGAAAGCTGGGTGGAAGGCTCTATGACCGGCACCGGGGGAGAGGGTATGCCGGCAGGGGACTGGATGGCGGCCCGGGCATGACGTATACGGAAATGTTCCGGTAAATGTCTGGCAAATAAGGTTGGTACATTCACGGCACAGGCAACAACCTGTTCCATCGTCTGTTGTAATTCCCGCACGTTTCCGGGCCAGTCATAGACGAGCAGATGCTCCATGAAATCAGGTGCTGTTCCTTTGGATTGCATGTGTGAGCGGTCGCACACCTGGGCTATAAAATGCCTGGTCAGGACCCTGATGTCCTCTTTTCTTTTTCTCAGGGGGGGAGGGGAAAAGGAAAATGCCTTCAGACGATAGAGTAAATCATTCCGGAATGTTCCAAGCTTTACACTGTGGTCGATGTCAATATTTGTCGCGGCAATAACCCGGAAATCACTCTGCTCCTCAAGGGAAGATCCCACAGGGCGATAGCTGTGTTCCTGCAGGACACGTAAAAACGTTTTCTGGATAGTCAAAGGAAGTTCTCCAATCTCATCAAGAAAGAGTGTTCCTCCATCTGCGAGTCGAATAAGACCTTCCCGGTTTCTCTCTGCCCCGGTGAAAGCCCCTTTGACGTGGCCGAACAGTACGCTTGCAATAAGATTCTCGGGCAGTGCGGCACAGTCCACAGTTATGAAATTGTTTCCGGCGCGCGGGCTGTTTTCATGAATGGCCCTGGCGAAAAGCTCTTTCCCGGTTCCTGTCTCACCGGTAATCAGGACACTGGCATCGGAAACCGCTCCCCGGGCGACCTGCTCAAGGCATTTATCGAGCAGTGGACTGTTTCCCAGAATGGCGTCTCTTTTCAAAACAACAGGAATTCGCTCCCCCCTGTTTTTTTCTTTCTGATACTGCAGTACCCGGGTCAGGTGGAGAAGGAGTTCTTTGATAACATCGGGTTTTTCGATATAGCTCCAGGCACCGCTGATGATGGCCTTTTCGGCACCGTTTTTATCACCCCTGCCAGTGATTATGATGACTTCAGGAGATGATGCCGCTCCCTTGAATTGTGGTATGTATTCGAGCCCGTTCCCGTCGGGCAACTGGACATCGAGAAAAACAACATCGTACTCTCCTGCAAACACCCGGCTGATACCTGCAGAGAGTGTGGCGGCGCAGTCTGCCTGATGTCCGGAGCGCTTCAGGTGCGTGACAAGCATCTCCTGCAGCATTTCATCATCGTCAACAACAAGAATATTAGCCATGATCGAGGACCTTTCTGACAGTGGCTGCCAGTTGAGTTTTTAAAACGGGCTTGAGGATATACTCCCGAATGCCCATTGCCGCAGCCTGCTCTTCATCGATGGATTCACTGAATCCGGTACAGAGAATAATCGGGAAGTCAGGACGTATTGTTAACATCTGCTGTGCCAGAACGGATCCCGTCATGTCCGGCATGGTCATGTCGGTGATGAGCAGGTCAAAGTTTTCAGGGCCTGCCATAAAGGAATCCAGGGCTGCAACGCTGCTGGTAAATGAAGTCACTGTATAGTCCAGGCTTTCCAGCATCCGCTGGAGTATTTTAATCACTACCGGCTCGTCATCGACAATCAGCAGCCGTTCATTTCCGTGAAGTAAGTGCATATCCGGTGCCGGGTCCGTCTGCACCACATCCCTGTCAATGACCGGCAGGTAAATATGAAAAACAGTCCCCTGATCCGGCACACTTTTAAGGCTTATTTCTCCATGGTGCTGCTTGATGATTCCATGAATGACAGCCAGCCCCAGTCCCGTTCCTTTTCCTATCTCCTTGGTGGTGAAAAACGGATCAAAAATTTTCGATTGGGTCAACTTGTCCATTCCGCACCCCGTATCACCTACCGAAAGGTCAAGATACACACCTTTCTCCAGTTGCGGGCAGGCAGCAATACTCCCGGGGGCGGTGACCTCCAGTTCGGACAGGGAAACCGTCAGTATCCCGCCCTGTTCTTCCATGGCGTGTTTCGCATTGGTACACAGGTTCATTATTATTTGATGGATTTGAGTGGGGGCAGCCAGAATTGACCGACAGTTTGAGTCAATGTTTTCCTGGATCTGAATAGTGGTTGGCAGGGAAGAGCGCAGCAACTTGAGGGCCTCTTTCACGACAATCTGGGCTTGTAGCGGAGAAAAATCCTCAGCTCCCTGACGGCTGAAGGTGAGAATTTGTTTTACCAGTTCTTTTGCCCTGGTACCGGCCCTGATGATCTGTTCGACATCTTCTCTTACCTGATCGCCGGCGGGCAGCTCCGCCCTTGCCATTTCGCCATATCCGAGAATGGCCGCAAGGATATTGTTGAAATCATGGGCAATCCCACCGGCGAGGGTGCCTATTGCCTCCATTTTCATGGCCTGCCGCAATTGTCCTTCGAGTGCGACCTCTCTTGTTACGTCACGCTTTAACGCTACAAAATTGCAAATCTCTCCATTGCTGTCCAGTATGGGAGAGATGGTGGCATCTTCTTCAAAGAGGGTACCATTTTTCCTCCTGTTGGTCAGGCGGCCTTTCCATACGTCACCCTGTAAAAGAGTTCCCCACATTTGTTCATAGAACTCTTTCTGGTGCCTATCGCTACGGAGGATACGCGGATTTTTCCCCAGGGCCTCCAGGCGGCTGTATCCGGTAAGATGTTCAAATGCAGCATTGACGTATTGAATATTCCCCTGCTGGTCAGTAATCAGCACTGTCTCCGATGCCTGTTCGATAGCTGCGGCGAGACGATCTCTTTCCTTTTCCAGTTTCTTTCGTTGAGTGATATCGATGATAATTGCGACGAAGGATTGTTTGTCCTGGGTTCTTGTTTTCTGGATATGGATTTCAACGGGATATTCTGTTCCATCCTTACGGTGGTACGTGGTTTCCTTGACAAGAATCGCAGTTTCATTGTCCCTGAGAGGCTGGAGTGCTTTGTTTAATCTCTCAAGAGTGAATTCGGGTACCAGGTCTGCCGGGGTTAATTGCTGTAATTCTTTTAGTGAATAGCCGGTATTTTCCCGAGCCCCCTTGTTTGCCTGGGTAAAGAGAAGGGTGTCGATTGCAAATATATAGATTTCATTTAATGAGTTCTCGATAATCTGGCCTAACATTGCCTGTTGCTGAATGGCCTCCTCTATCATTTCACGCTCACTTATGTCACGTGCCAGAGCAACAAAGCCGTGCTGGTTCTCTGTTTCCATCAAATCCACACGCACTTCCACCGGGAAAAAACTACCATCTTTCCGTTGGTGAGAGCCTGATACCGTTATTGGCCATTGGGTAGCCGAGGCTTCTTCTGTAAAGTTGAATACCTTGTCCTCTGCGAAGCCGGGGGCGATATCCCTAAGAGTCATCTCCAGGAGTTCAGATTCTGTATAGCCCAGACTTTTACAGGCCTGTCCGTTCACAAGTTTAAATTTCCCCTGTTTGTTAAATATAAAAATGGCATCGGCAGCATTTTCCACCAGGTGACGAAATTTTTTCTCGGTCTGCTGACGGTCATGGATACTTTCGACAAGATCTTTATTGAGGCTGACAAGTGAACGGTAACGCCAGGTTGCCATAACAGAAACAATAGCAAACAGGAGAATGCTACCAAGGATGGCTATTCTTCTTCCTGTCCAGTACGACTGTACTCCACCGAGCCACTGTCGGTGAAAATCGTACAAAAAGGAGGTATTGTCTGCCTTGAACTCCTTGACCCTGGCATCGATAATAGCCAGTTTCTTTACGTGACGCCCCGTTATCGGTGCGGCAAAATAGGCTGAAAATGGACTGAAGACGATGGGAGTCTGACAGATGTCACTCCGTTTTTGTTCCTCGAAAGCGTAGGAGTTGTTCACAGCCACAGCATCTATTTTTTTTTCATGAAGGGCCAGGAAGGCTGCGTCGTAATTGTCAAATTCAATATACTGTGTCGATATTCCGAAGCTTTCGAGGAGCTTTTGCAATTCGAGGGCGATTTTGCTCCTGCTGCGCACTCCGATCTTTTTGTCCCGCAAGTCAAGAATATTTGTGATCTTGAAGTTATGGGCATAAACAGTTCCCCAGAAGGTCCATATTGGTTCTTCTGAAAAAGTGTAGCTTTCGGACCGCATCGGGCTTTTTCCCAGTGAGGTCATCAGGTCCAGTTCGTTCGCCTCCAGGAGCTCAAGGCACTTGTTAAGCTCACAGAGCCTGTACTCTATCTTCCAGCCTTCTTTTTCTGCGATATGATCAAGAACCTCAACAAATATACCCTTCGGGCCATTTTCAAAATAGGTGACGGGTTTGTTCTGGAAAATACCGACTTTGATGGATTCAGTTGCCTGGAGACTGGTGTGTGTTCCTGTGATTACAATGATAAAAAAGGAGAACGTCCACAATATGGTTTTTGATAAAGAGAGGGGGGTTGTTTCTTTCTTCATGTTCTCCGGTTTTCATTGAGCGGAAAGAGTGACTTTTTTCGTTAAACATTAACGAACGTTGTTGATTATTGCAGCTGGGTTTTTCCGGGTCGGCAGGGGGGCTGAGCAGAGAGAGGTATGCCGCCAACTTCAAGGGAGATTGCGTTGAAGTTGCAGGCCTTGCTGCAGGCAAGACAGGAGATGCATTCCATATCGTCCGGTGACTCATTAAAGTGCACTCCCATGGGACATACCGTGTGGCAGGCCTCGCAGTTGGTGCATCGTTCTCGGTCAAGGCGCAGCTTGACCAGTTTTACGTTGCTGAAGAGGGCGTAAAAGGCGCCAAGGGGACAGGCCGTCCGGCAAAATGGCCGGCTGGCCACAACGGACCAGGAAATGAAAAAAATAAGGATAACAAGCTTGTTCAGGAAAAGCAGGCCCAGGCTTGCCCGAAGCTCCGGCTGGAGCAGAAGCATTGGCAGGCCTGCCTCCAGTGTACCCGCCGGACAGACATATTTGCAGAACCAGGTCTGGCCGAATCCAAAGGCATCGGTTGCAAAGAGAGGCAGGAGCACAACCATGAAAAGCAGCAGTGCGTATTTTATAAAGCGTAATGGGCGCCAGATGCCGAACTTTGGTGAGGGGATTTTATGGAGAAGTTCCTGGAAGAGACCAAATGGACAGGCCCAGCCACAGACCATCCGGCCGACAAAGCCACCGATTGCTCCCATGGCTCCGATAACATAGAAACCGACATAGATCTGGCCGTTTTCAAGGGCGAGACGGATTCCGCCCATGAGCTGCTGCAGGGCACCGAGAGGGCAGTAGCTTGTTGCGGCAGGACAGGAGTAACAGTTCAGTCCCGGCGAACAGATTACCTTGAGTGGTCCCTGGTATATTCCTCTGGTGACAGGGAAATTCCAGTAGCCGTTTGTGATCAGGAAAAAAAGGGCCTGGACCCATTTGCGAACGAATTCCATCAGCCTATTCCTATGCAGGAGAGACAGATTCGGGTAGCCTGCTCAAGGACTCGTGACGGTTCTCCCAAGCTGATCCCCACGGCCCCAAGGACTAGAAAAACAAAGATTGTTATAAATGGAGCTTTGCGGATTTTCACTGGTGGAGATTGGGTTTTCTTTTTCATTATTGATCCATAAATTGCTTCAGCATCTGAATGTATCTGGGAGAATTCCATTGGGCGGGACCGATGAATTTTCTTACAACGATGCCTTCTTTATTGATAATAAAGGTCTCGGGTACGCCGGTAAGGCCATATTTGACACCCACCGTATTCGCCTGGTCGTCGAGGATTGGCATGCTGAGCCCGAGCTTTGCCGCGAAGCTGTCAGCCAGGGCTGGTTCATCTTTATTCAGTATGGCCAGCATCTTAAATCTGTCTTTGGGCAGTTCTTCATGCAGTTCCTGCATTGCGGGCATCTCTTCGCGACAAGGAGCGCACCAGGTGGCCCAGAAATTGACAAATACCACCTGGCCCTTTAACTCGGAGAGGGTCCAGGTTTTCCCCTGTCTGTCGACAAGGCTGAAATCCGGAGCAGGTTTTCCAACCATCGCCACCTCGGGAGGGGCTCCACAGGCCACAAGGAGTACAAGAGAACAACAAAACAACAGTGGTAAGAATAGTGATTTCATCATGTTAGTTAAACCGTAAGTCTGCACTTCTATTTCTGGTAAGCTTCTCGGAGTTCAGAGTAAACCAGATCCTGGAGTTGCTGGTAACCAAATTCCTGTAGTGGTTTGCCGTTGACAAAGTACCCAGGTGTCTTTCGGACATTTAAGGTTTTGGCGTCGGCAACATCCTGCGCAATAAGTGCGGTAATTGCAGGATCCTTCATGTCCTGTTTAAGTCGTTCCATATCAAGTCCAACCTGGGGAAGGAATTCCCATACTCTCTGAGGCTGCGGGTTACTGTGGCTGGCCCAGTATGATTGCGATTGAAACATGGCGTCCAGTGTTTCCCAGTACTTCTCCTGTTTTTTGGCTGCCTCCAGGATAGTCACAAAATAATCGGCTCCATCGTGGAAGGGTGCATAGCGAAGGACAAGCTTGATTTTACCTGGATTGGCAGTCATCATTTGCTTTATAAAGGGAGCAAATGCTGCACAGGTTTCACACGCTGGATCCATAAACTCGACAATATACACCTTCGCATCATCACTGCCAAGTGTCTGGGAGTGCTTCCGTACAAAAGTTGTGGCGTTCTCTTTGGCCATAAAACTTGATTTTTCAGCCTGTCGGTCTTTATACCAGGAACTTACGAACATAAATCCAAAGATCAGGACAAGGCTTGCTATGGCCAATAGTGCATTTTTCATCTAGTGATTCTCCTGAGTAAAATATGTAATAATGCAATGATTGTCGAAAATGAAAGTAAAGAGAGCATTGGGATAGTGATAAAACCGAAGAGATCAATGTATTCCTCCGTGCAGGAGACACCCTGGCTGCAAGGTTGGATACTTTCAGGGATGATACCGGAGTAGAGCAGAGTGTGATAGAGGGCCGTCAGCCATCCTGCCACGGCAAGCGGCAGAGAGTATTTCACCACCTGGTTATCAAAGGATACAAGTCCTGCACCCAGTATCAGAACCAGAGGAAACAGACATATCCGCTGATACCAGCATAAAACACAGGGGGCAAACTCCATGACAGAACTGAAAAAGATACTTCCCGCTGTTGAAAGACTGACTAGAAGCCAGCAGAGAAAGAGAATTGTCCAGTTTGCATTGGACCTTTTGTCAGACTGGGCCATGGTAGAGGGACTCCAAGGGTGAGTGATTTGTTGTGAAAACTGTTCGGTTGTTGAGGGGTGAATCACTGCCAGGCTGGGTAAATGAATGGTATACCGTAGTTTTGCTCTGGCACATCTGCATCACTCCAAATCTTTTCTCTTTGAATAAAATATTCGATATCAATCTTACCGGTTCAATATATCATCCAATCATGTAAAGTGCCACAATGTGTTGTTTTTGTAAACATTGAAGAGCAGTTGAAGAGAGCTGAGTGTGCTTTAATTGATACAGCCCGAGGCTGATTGTCACTTACAGTAAAAGCAAAATGCTTTTAGCTGCAGGAATGAAATGATTAGAATGGAAGACTGGGGGGGGCGGGTTTCCACCACTGAAGACCGACGCTATTTTAAGTGCATACCGTTCAGGGGGGAAGGGTGGTCTGTCATGAGAACCTTATTGTGACAGTGGAGGAACAAGCCTCAAGCAGAGGCGATGTTGAAGTTGTGGAACAAAAAAACGGTCAGATGCTCTGTGACAAGGAGTTGTCACTACCATCTTCAGACGAAGATAGATCGTCTTTTTGCTCGGTCGTATCCTCCTGTTTCGCAATCTTGCGCTGCTTTTTTTCTTCTTTCTTTTTTTTCTTTGCTAATTCTTTCTGGCGTTTCTCGTATGAATAATTTGTTCTGGCCAAGGTGTTTTCCTGTTGGTTTCGTATATTCGGTGTGAAAATATTGTGAGAGCAAAAGGCCTTGCATTTAGCGAGGTCTTTTGCTCTCCTGTCAAAGAAATGTGTTACTGTTTGACAACATTCTCTGCAGCTGGTCCTTTAGGGCCATCGACAATGTCAAAGGTTACTCGTGCACCTTCGTCGAGAGACTTGAAACCGTCGCCCTGAATTGCTGAATGATGAACAAAAACATCCTTTCCACCATTTTCTTCTATAAAACCAAAACCTTTTGAATCATTAAACCATTTAACTGTTCCTTCGGCCATTGTGTACTACTCCTTTGTGCTGGTTCATTTAAGAACCTTTTTGTAATAGAACCGGATCGTCTAAATACGATCCGGTAACTGTTTTGTTGCTATTGCTATATTAATACTGCTGTTATGCTACGGTCTGGCTCCGGGGGAATTTTCTTGTTCCCGCGGTGAGTGACACTTTTTTACTGATCCCGGCGGATGGTTGTTGTTCTCTTCTATCTCCTGAAAACTGCACCTTTTCTTTAAGGCCCGATTCTTTTTTGTACACCAGCTTTTTCCCTAAAGAACGTTCAAGGGCTCTGGTCATTTTATTATCGTCCGGGGTTGCAAAGGTGTATGCCTCACCGCTACAACTTGCCCGTCCTGTTCGTCCGGTGCGGTGGGTGTACGTTTCGGCTGTTGAAGGCATGTCAAAGTTGATTACATGAGAAATTCCGGAAACATCGATGCCGCGAGCGGCAATATCGGTGGCTACGAGAACATTGTATGTTCCGCTTTTGAATCCTTCCAGGGCCAACTGTCGTTTCTGCTGCGAAAGGTTGCCTTGAAGAGAAGTTGCTCTGCAACCTGTTTTTTGCAGTTGGTAGGCAAGACTCTTGGCCTTGTGTTTCGTTTTGGTGAAAACAATGGCTGTTGTAATTTCTTTTTGTAGCAGAATCTTTTGAAGCAGGTTGGTCTTGTTTCTCTGTTCAACCTGGTAAAATGAGTGAGAGATCGATGCCGTCGGTTTGGTATGGTCGATCTGCACGGTGGCAGGATTGGTGAGAATGTCTTCTGCCAGGGAACGAATCTCTTTGGGCATGGTGGCGGAGAAGACAAGGGTCTGTCGCTGCCGTGGAACCTTACTCAAAATCCGTCGAATGTCTGGTAAAAAGCCATGGTCGAACATGTGGTCTGCTTCATCCAGGATCAGCATCTCGACGGTGGAGAGATTGATGATCTTTGTGTTTACCAGGTCAAGGAGACGACCCGGGCAGGCTACAATAATCTCTGCACCTTTCCGGATAGCATTGATTTGGGACTGCTTGCTGACTCCACCATAAACAACCATGCTGCGCAGGTGGGTATGTTCTGCCATCTTGATGATATAGCTATGGGTCTGTTCTGCAAGTTCCCGGGTAGGGGCAATAATCAGAGCTCTAACCTTTCCCTTTGGGCCAGTATGCAGGCGCTGCAGGAGGGGAAGAACAAAAGCTGCGGTTTTGCCTGTGCCGGTCTGGGCAAGGCCAAGAAGATCACGTCCGGCTAAGACCGGAGGGATAGATTGTGCCTGAATGGGGGTAGGTGATGCATAGCCACTATTATCAAGGGCTTTCTGGATCTGGGGGTGAAACTGGAATACTGTGAAACTCATTAAAACTCCTTCTGGGGGATAGATAAGTACTGGGGGGATGAAATCATTTTTCCTACCCGTACTCTATAATGCAGCTTGTTGCTGCTGGTATGTTGACAATCAGTGAGGATTGATTTCTGCTCTATCGGTAAATTTTTGAGAGAATACTGTGTTGAGGCATTTGCCAAAAGATTCCTGCTGGAAAAGAATTTCTTGATTCCAATTTAGTAATAATGCAGGAGCGGCTGTTGGTATGCAGTTTTATGCTGTTTCTCTCGGGTGATTAGCAAATAATTTCTACGATAGCGAATGATGTACGAAGAGAACAACTTAGGCGGGAATACGTGAAAGAACATGCTTCTACTTAAAGTAGAACTCGAACGTCTTTGGCTATAATGCTCTATAACGTATTTTTCTGCAAGGAAAAAATAACCAGAGGGAAGATTTTCCTGAAAAACTACTGTTTGGCAGGTTGCCAAGGGGGAGGGGCTTACTCATCTGGTTGGCGCAGTTTTTCTTCTCTCAAGTACAGCCACAGGTAATTCCTGGGAAAGAAAGCATCTTTTATGACCGGGTGGACAGCCTGGTTGAAAAGACCACCTCACCTTTCTCTAAATTCTTATATCTCAGAGTGTCAAGGCTTGGATTTTCGTTGATATAGCTTTGCAGGGCCTGGATGAACCGTACCGGCCATTTCTTTTGGATAATTGTCTTGACGAAATCCGGAATCCAGCCGCCCATATCACCGGAAAAGGTGAATTCTACCCGACTGTGTTGTGCGTCTAATGGAAAGATTGCAAATTCAAGAATCTCGACGTTAGCCAGAGTGTGATCATCAGCAGCCAGAGCCTTATTTGTAGAGTTCACTCCTGAAAAGAGGATCTGATCCTTTTCGTATGTCACTGTACCCATGAGCAGGAATTCCCGATCTTCAAAAGGCCAGGGCGTGGTGTAGTATTCGCTGTACTCGAAACGGTTTGCTGAAAATTGATTGTGAATGGTCGTTGATTTGAGTTTTGGTGCCCACTGCTGTTTTTTTTCGGTATCGACGAGGGTCATAACTATCTGTTGATAGGGGATGTCAAGCTCAGCCGTGGCTTTAAAGGGGAGAAGCCCTTCCTTGGTTTCCTGGGCACGATAGAGATCCACCCCTTCAAAGGTGTCGATGAAATGCCACCTGGCGCCAACCGCATAGGCGGATGGCAGGCAACTCATTACGGTGCAGCAAAGACTTACACAAAAGACAGACAATGATTTCATGGTTTCACTTCCAGGTGAGAAGGTTCTTTATTGTTGGAGTGTTCCAATGGTAGCATGAGAGAGGGAAAAAGCAATATTTCTCTGTAAGAGTCAGGGAGATGATGCTGCCTTTCTTGAATGTCGGAGGGATCCTGTGATAGACTTATAAGTGAGGATGCTTAAGAGTTGTACCTGAAAAGATGGACGCAATAACCGTGCTCCTCCATGTACCATAACGTATGAACTGGAAATGTTGTACCCCGAGCTTGATGGCTATATGGCAACTGATGAAATACGAAGGTTCGAAAAACAGAACGGAAGCTCTCGTACTCCTATAATAGCCCTGACAGCCCACGCGTTGAGTGGTGACCGTGAACGCTGTCTTGCAGCCGGAATGGATGACTATTTGAGCAAACCTCTATGTCAGAAGGACCTTCACTCTGTCCTCAGTAAATGGGCATCTGGATGGGAGCAGGAGACGAGTGGAACCGTCAGGGAGAATGATGAGGGGGATGATCTGCCATCTGAAAAAATGCGCTTTGATGTTCAAATGTTGCAGAGTTACCTCCAAATACAAAAACAGGGCGGACCTGACATTATCAGGGGTATTATTGAAAGCTATTTTGAGAGAGCTCCAATCTTAATGCAGTCCCTGGCTGATGCAATCAGCAATCAGGATGTCGAAGCCTTACACCAGGCGGCCCATACTATGAAATCAATGAACGGCGCAGTGGGGGCCGTCATGATGTCCGAAATTTGCAATACTCTGGAGACGCAAGGAAGAGAAGGAAACCTTGGTGGCTGTGAACAGCTGTTTAAGAATCTGAAAAAAGAAGCCTCCTATATCATGGATCAGCTGCAGAATATTTTGAAAAAAGGTTTGAATGGCACAAGCGGTTAAAATCCGAATATGAAATCAGCTCTCCCAAATAGACTGAAGTCAGTATGATTACGTGACCATTTGTGGATAGACATCAAACAGCAGTTTACTGATCCGTAAATTGATTTTTTTGTAGATTCTCTCCACGCCTTGCCCTCACTTTTGTGATTCTTTTCCGAAGAAAATTCCGCTGAACGACACGATTTGACTGGAAAGTTATGGGTAATAGCTTATGATTAGCTGTCTTTTTACATTGAGTTTTTTTTACACATGAGGATTGCCCATGCAAAAACATATGTATAACTGTCAACTGCAATGCTTCCTTGCCGGAGTGTTTTTACTGATCTTTTCTCTCCAGGTGGTGAGCGCCGCAGATTTTCCCGTCTTTGAACGAAAGGCGGCAACGGTGGAGACGATCAGGCAATTGCAGAAGGGAGGATATGTTCTGTATATGCGTCATGGTCCCACTGATACATCACGTCCGGACCTGGTGCCAGGAGTTGATCTGAATGACTGTGCAACCCAGCGACCGCTATCCGATGAGGGGCTGAAAATTTCTATGCAGGTGGGTGAGGCGATCCGTCGGGCTGGCATTCCGGTTGGCGAGATCCAGAGCAGTCCCATGTGCAGGACTAAGGAAACTGCCATGGCAGCTTTCGGGACAGAGTTTATTACAAATGAATATTTGATGTATACCTCCAATCTGACAAGCAGAGAAAAAGTACCCAGAATAGCCAATACGAAGCGCTTGCTCGCAACTCCGGTGCCTGAAGGGACAAATCTGGTTCTTGTTGCCCATGCACCGAATCTGATGGATGTAATGGGGTATTTCCCGACACCGGAAGGAATTGTTGTGGTTTTCAGGCCGCTTGGGGAGCAGGGTTTTGAATATGTCGCCAGCATAGAACCGCAACAGTGGCAGGAACTCCTGGAAAATTTATGATCTGTTCCTGATGAGTACTTCTTCTTCGCATTCCAGCAGCATTAGGGGCCAGAGACCAAATATGAGAAAACAGGGACGGACCTTTTTCTGGCTCTTTCTTGTGCCTGTGTTTCTGGTTGCCATATTTTCCGTATCTCTGGCTTTCTGGACACTNCAGACCCTCGACAAAGAGAACCGAGAGCGTTTTAAAGCAGCACAACAGGATCTTTTCTTTCTTTCGGATATTACCAGGTTGGANCAGCAGATGGTTGCAATCCATCAGATGGTTGCAGGAAGCCTGGCCAATGCAGCAAAGGGCGTCATGGATGAGGCTGATTTGTACCGTATCCACTCAGCCGTCGTTGATGATCTGGCGAATCTTGGTGAGGAATTGAAGGTTCTGGTCGAGGGACTGAGCACGGTGCTGCCAACTTCTGCGAATGTCCAGAGCATGGTTTCAAGCTACCAGAAGTATCAAGCCTTTATTATCATGGCTACAGATATTGTAGCCATTGATCCGCAACGGGCAGGGCAGCATATTAAAAATGCCCAGAATCTGTTTATGGAAATGCTCAGCCAGCGGCAANNTATTTCTGTGAGCCTGAGCAGCCATGCCACTNCTCAGAACAGGGNGAGCAGAGAGTCCTACCATGATGTTGTGAGTCGCTTGATGCTGTGGACANCTCTGTTTTTAATGGTGATGCTGCTGTTATCCATTCTCCTGGCAAAAACATTGACTCGTTGGCTGGGAAAAGTAGCCAGTTCCTTAAATATCCTGGCTCAAACAAGGGGGACACCCTTGCCATTGCCCGAGATGGTTCGAATGGAGGAGAAGGGAGTTGGCGAATTTAAAGATCTGGCAACGGCCACACTTGCTTTTCACCAAACAATTCAGAAACGTTATGAGGTGGAAAGGGAACTGAGGAATCATCAAAATGACCTTGAGGGGTTGATTTCCAGGCGGACCGTGGAGCTGCAAAGGTATATCACAGCCATTGATAATCTCGGTATTGGCCTGTGTGTGATCGATTCAGATCATCGTGTCCACAGTCGGAATAAAACGATGATTGAATGGTTTGGAAGTCGGCCCGGCCAGCCCTGCCATAGTGTCATTATGGAACAGGGGAGTCCCTGCTCCTTCTGCAAGCTGGAAGAGGTGATTGAACAGAAGAAAATGATGAACTATGAGGTTAAGCGGAGTGACGGAAGCATCTTTGAAGTTGTGGCAACACCGATAGATAATCATGACGGTACAATATCCTGTATGGAGATAATTCGTGATATCACGAAAGAAAAAGAACTTCAGGAACAACGAATAGAGACAAGCCGTCAGGTAGAGGAACTTAAAAAACTTGCCAGTCTGAAAACAATGGCAGGAGCTATTGCCCATCGCTTTAACAATACCATGACGGCAGTGCTCGGTAATCTGAATATGATGCTTTATACGCTGCCTGAGGGATCAGATCAGCAGGAAATGGCCTCGAGTGCAGTTCAGGCCGCAAAAGATGCTTCACAGATTGGCTCGATGATGCTGAACTATGTGGGACAGCATTCCTCCAGGCTTGAACAGCAATCACTTCCAGATATTGTGAAGGGCATTGTTTCGCTGCTGAAAGTTGACCTGCCCTCTTCAGTTACACTCAACTTTATTGCCGCGGATCAGCCACTTTCCTGTTTTCTGGATCCACAGCAGATGAAGGATGTCATTAAGAATATAGTTGATAATGCAGTCGAGTCTCTTGATGACAAAGCAGGAGAGATCGAGGTATCCTTTGGAAGCAAATTTTTTACAGCAAGTGCCTTTCCGGTGATCTTCCAGGGAGCAGGCATAAAAGACGGGCAGTACGTATTTTGCCAGATAAGGGATAGTGGCCATGGTATCAGTTCGGAGAATCTGTCTCGGATTTTTGAACCTTTTTATTCCACCAGATTTGTAGGAAGAGGACTTGGGCTTACCTTGATTGTAGGGATCATGCAGGCCCACCATGGTGCCATACTGGTCGAGAGTACTGTTGGCAGGGGAACAACCGTCCGAGTGCTGTTGCCCGTACTTTCCCAGGAACAGTAACGGGGGACTTCTTTACCGCTAGAACTGAGAAATTGGATGAGAGCGTCTATCTTTATGGCCGAAATCAAAAACAAATTTTTGTATCATGTGCTTCTCGTAACTATTTTTACGTCTCTAGTACTCAGTTTTCTCTATTTTCAAAAAAAAGAACGGGAAGCGAACTATCTGGAAAACGCGACCATCCAACAGCAGTATCAGCTGAAGGCTCTTATCTATTCTCTAAACAGCCTGGCAGACGCCCTCTTCAGCAATATTATCAATAAGGAGGACATACTTTCCACCATGGCAACAGCCAGCAAGGGGTCTGCCATGGAACAGCAACGCCAGCGGGAAGCCCTCTATTACAAGCTGCTGCCACTGTACCGAAATCTACAGGAACAGGGTGGTAGAAGTATCCTGCACTTCCATTTGCCTGGCAGCATCAGTTTTCTTCGCTTTCATAAACCAGCTCTCTTCGGCGATTCATTGGAAGGTGTACGGTACTCTATTGGCCTGGTGAATGAAACCGGCAAGGCCATAAACGGCTTTGAGGAAGGAATTGTTATTTATGGATTTCGCAATGTCTATCCCCTGTATTATGGCGGTGAATTTGTCGGAAGTGTGGAAATCTCTTTTCCGTTTCTGGCCATTAGAAACCTTGCCACCCACATATTTCCAGCCATCTATTCCTTTATGATACGGTCAGATATTATTGATAAAACGATTTTGGACAGTGCCCGCTCGTATTACGAACAGTGCAGGGTTTCTTCATATCATGTGAAGCTGAAAGAGGTGGTGAGTCGGACCAGGGAGACCCTGCCCACCCTGAATATTGTTTCCTTTGCCACCTTGAAAAAAATAAACAGCCAGCTTCGTGAGAAAATTGACTCAAGGCTTCTGGAGGGTGAGACCTTCTCCGTTGTCATTCCCGTCCCTGAGGAAAAGAAGACTCTAATAGCCACTTTTCTACCCGTGGAAAATATAAAAGGGGATACTGCTGCCTATTTTGTCAGTTACCGGGCCGACCAGACCTTAAGTGACTCCCAACAACGTCTTTCAAAGGTAATGTTTGGAGTCCTTGTAGTTGCGGCCTGTTTTATGGTTGGTGGGTATGTCTATTTTCGACAGGAGAAAACAAAGGCTCGTTATGAAGATATGGCCATGACCGACCGCCTGACCGGATTGGCGAATCGTCAGCACTTTGATCTTATTTTTAACCAGATCACCAGGGAGGCAAGAAGAAGAAAAGAGCCATTTTCCCTGGTATTGCTTGATGTCGACAATTTTAAAGAGATGAATGATACCCATGGCCATGATGCTGGCGACGAAGTTCTAAAGTCGCTTGCGGAACTCCTGCAGCGTAACACCCGAGAACAGGATTTTGTGGCCAGGTGGGGTGGAGAGGAGTTTACCATACTCCTGCCCGATACCTCCGTGGAACAGGCCCTCCACCTCTGTGAAAAAATACGCTGTGTCCTTCAGGATGCTGTGATTGTTACAGCGGCTGCAAGGCTGAAGGTAACAAGCAGTTTCGGGATCGCTCAGTTTGCCGGGGGGCTTGGGAAGAGCGAACTGCTAAAACGGGCCGACAGGGCACTCTATCAGGCAAAAAGATCGGGCAAAAACCGAGTTGTTGTAGGAAGTATATGAATTGGAATGGGAAAAATACTATGTCCAGTAAAGGGCTCGAAGCTTTTCATCTGTGTAAGTCCTACATTGTTGGCTCCAGGAAAATTCTTGTCCTTGATGATGTCAGCCTTACCGTTCAAATCGGCGGTTTTGTCGTTGTTGAAGGAAAAAGCGGCAGCGGGAAATCAACGCTGTTGAGTCTTCTTTCAGGACTGGACAGACCGGATTCGGGGACAATAGGTCTTTCGGGAACCGACATTACCAATTTAAGTGAGGATGCACTTGCTCCCTTTCGGAACCGGACAATCGGTTATGTCTTCCAGTCTTTCCACCTTGTTCCTTCCCTCACTGCCATAGAGAATATTGCCTTCCCCGCCGAATTAAACCGGGATCCGCAGGCTGTTCAGAAGGCAGAAGAGTTACTGCATAGGGTGGGACTGAGCCAGAGAAAGAATAATTTCCCCCACCAGCTTTCCGGAGGAGAAAAGCAGCGGATTGCTATCTGCCGGGCTTTGATCAACAAGCCGCAGATCGTCTTTGCCGACGAACCCACCGGGAATCTGGATTCGGCAAATGGCAAAAACATTATGGAACTCCTGCTCGAACTGCGCCGGGAGTTCAAAACGACACTGGTGCTGGCTACCCACAGTAGCGAGATAAGCCGCCAGGCGGATCATGTCTTTCGGCTGCTAGATGGCAGGATGATCCACTCTCAAGAGGATGAAGACTGAGCTGATGCTGCATCTTCGTTTCATTCTCAGGCAGATTAATAGTTCTCGCAAACAGTCCCTTATCTTTGTGGCCTGTGTTGCTCTGTCCCTGTTAATCCTGACTTCGCTGGGAGGATTCAGTGGCAGTGTCCGTCGCTCGATGCTCAACGATGCCCGGCAACTCCATGGGGCTGATATCAGGCTGGAGTCCCATTATCCCCTTTCCAAAGTACTGCTTGATGCTGTAGACGACTATGAGGAACAGGGAGTTCTGCAGGCTGCCCTGGTGAACACCTTTTACAGTATGGCCAGCAGTCAACGATCAGAAAAATCTGTTCTCAGTGGCCTGAAGGTGGTTGAAAAGGGATACCCCTTTTATGGCAGGGTGGAACTGCTCTCGGGGCGGGAGTTTTCAACGGTGCTCCGTGAAGGATTAATCATCGTCGAACAGCTGCTCCTGGATCGTCTCCAGGTGGAAATCGGAGAGAGTCTCCAGATAGGTTCCGCCACGCTCAAGATTGCTGATGTGATCACCCATGAGCCGGACCGACCGGTTTCTTTTTTTTCCTTTGGACCGCGGATCTTTATAGCCGCTGCCGACCTGGAAAAGCTTGATCTTATCAAAAAAGGCAGCAGAATACAGTTCAAGTATCTGCTGAAAGTGGCTGATGCTGCTCGGGTTGAGAAGCTTGTTGGGGAATTTACAGAAAAAGCGCTTGTTCCCCAGGAAAGCGTTACAACCTTCAAGACCGATAATTCACGAATTAAGCGTTTTTTCAGCAACCTCCTCTTCTTCCTCAACCTTGTCGGCCTCTTTACTTTGGTGTTGGCCGGTATAGGTATCCAGACATCACTGTATGCAGTGTTTCGTGACAGTGAGTATACCATTGCAATAATGAAGTCAGTTGGTGCAACAAACCGCTTTATTATCAGCCACTTTACGGCCATGGTTATGCTGCTCGGCACAGCGGGGACGCTTGTGGGCCTTACCCTGAGCTCTGCTGCAACTTTACTTCCCCATTCTCTTTGGAGGCGTACTTCCTGCCAGCGTCAGTCTGACGATTTCCTGGAGTGCTGTCCTTGAGGGCCTTGCCCTCGGGATGGTTGTTGTGACTCTGTTTTCCCTTCTTCCCCTGCTGCGTCTCAGAAATTTAAAACCTGCATATATCTTTCGCAGGGAGATTGACAGGGGAGGGCGTGGAATCCTTCACTACAGCATAATCGCATTGATTGTTGTCTTCTTTGCAGGGCTGGTTGTCTGGCAGCTTGAGGAGGTGAAGATCGGTTTGTATTTCATCATGGGGATCTGTATCCTTATTGGCCTGGCATCTCTCTTTACACAGGGTCTGCTCTTGTGTATGAAAAAGAGCAGACCGCGATCGCTGTCACTCCGCCAGGCCCTGCGCGGTTTGTTCAGACCAAACAACGCAACCCGGGCCCTTGTTGTTACCCTCAGTACTTCGCTTGCCGTTATCTTTTCCATATACCTGATCGATCAGAATCTCAGGGCCACATTTATAGATTCTTATCCTGCTGATCTGCCCAATGCTTATTTTCTGGATATCCAGTCAGAACAGAAACAAGAGTTTGCTGAAATCCTTGGAAGAGAGGCAGAGTATTTTCCGATCATCAGGGCCAGGCTCGCTGCCATCAATGATAAGGCCATCAATAGAGAGAAGGACAGGGAACGAAAACGGGGGGACAGCATGAGTCGTGAATTTAATCTCACCTATCGTAACGTACTCCTTCAGGACGAGCAGCTGTCGGAGGGTAAAAGCCTTTTTGGTACGGCAGTGAATGAACTGTCGGTACGTGGTGAGTTACCCGTTTCTGTGCTGGATACCGTTGCCAGGAATGGAAATATCCAGCTTGGTGACCTGTTGCATTTCAGGGTGCAGGGCATTCCGTTGAAAGCACGGGTTACAAGTATGCGAACTCGAACCGAATCAAGGGTGCGCCCTTTCTTCTACTTTGTCTTTCCGGAGGACTCCCTGGAAGATGCCCCCCAGACCATCTTCTCTGCTGTCAGGATAGAGCAGGATGCACTGAGCACATTACAGAACACCCTTGCTGACAGATTGCCCAATGTCAGTGTTATTGATATTGGTTCCACGGTGAAGCTTCTTGGTGGAATAATGCATAAAATGTCATCTATTATTCAGTTTTTTACTTCATTTTCAATTGTTGCCGGAGTACTGATCCTTATAAGCTCCATTTTCGCAACCCGTCTCACCAGGATCCGTGAAGCTGTTTATTTTAAGATTCTTGGTGCTAAAGGATCCTTTGTCCTCAGGGTGTTCAGCTATGAAAATCTGATTATTGCACTGCTAAGTGCCCTGCTTGCAGCTCTGATTTCTCATGTCGGTAGCTGGTTTATCTGTCGCCGGGTTCTTGACATTAGCTACCAGTTCTTACCAGGCAGCACCCTGTTTATGATTACAGCGACCCTTGTGCTGGTTATTGCGGTGGGTCTTGGAGCCTCTGTTTCAATTATACAGCAGAAACCGATTGCCTATCTTCGAGACGAGAAGGAAGAGTAAGCGATGAAGAAAATAAGATTAAAGTACAAAGCCGGGAATATTTTCGGAATGATTTTCTGCCTGTTTTGTGTTTTTCTCCTTCCTGGTTGCGATCAGCAGGAAAATCCAACGGACACCGGGAAGCCAGCTGTTGTTGTCCGCTATAAGGGCACTATCATTGCTGTTGGTGACAGTCTTACAGCAGGACTGGGGGTGATGGAAGAGGATGCATGGCCTGCTATCATGGAGAAAAAACTCCACAGGGATGGACATCACTGGCAGGTGATCAATGCAGGGATCAGTGGTGAGACAAGCAGCGGTGCCCTCTCGCGGATGCAATGGATCGTCGCTCAGAAACCTGAAATTGTTATTCTGGAAACGGGGGCCAATGACGGCTTTCGAGGTATTCCTCCCGTTGTGGTGCGGCAGAATATCAGTAAGGCCGTGCAGATCCTCCAGGAAGCTGATATTACCGTACTGCTTGCCGGCATGCAGATCGTTCAGAACCTTGGTGCGGACTATACCAGAGAGTTTGCTGAGATCTATCCATCCGTTGCTCATGAACAGGGGTGTCTCCTGATACCCTTTTTCCTGGAGCAGGTGGCCGGTGACGCTGCTCTCAATCAGGCTGACACCATTCATCCCAATGAGAACGGACATGCAATAATTGCAGAAACAGTATATCCTTTTGTGAAACAGGCCATCGGGGAACTGTCACAGCAGGCGACGGAGTAAGGGAAGGAGCTGAAATGGAATTGTTTCTCCTTAATAATGGCCTTCCGGCCCTTTTTGTCCTGAGTTTTCTCGCCGCCACGGTTCTGCCCCTGGGTTCCGAGTGGCTGCTGGTCGCTCTGATCCTTAAGTTTTTTGATCCTGGGAGCGCGGTGACGGTTGCTACGGTAGGAAATTTTCTCGGCGCCTGTACTACCTACGGGATCGGTATCTGGGGTTCGGCTTTTTTACTGCAGAAGGTTCTACGGGTGGATATGGAGCAGACTGAAAGGGCTGCTGCGTTCTTTCGCAGGTATGGTTCCTGGGCACTCCTGCTTTCCTGGGTTCCGGTAATTGGAGATCCGCTCTGTCTGGTCGCCGGTTCCCTGCGATGTAACTTCTTTCTCTTTGCAGTACTCGTCTTTATTGGAAAGTTTGCCCGTTATGCCTTTATTGCTGCCGTTACGGTCGGGAGTCTGAGTTGAAATTTTTTGCCCATTGGCTTATGAGAAATGCGAGTTGCAATATATGAATCTGGCTGAGATTGTTTTTATTGCAGCAGGACTTGCTGCTGATTCCTTTGCAGTGTCGGTCAGCAGTGGCGCGATAATTGACAAGATGCGATTTCACCACGCCATGCGTATCGCACTCTTTTTCAGCTTTTTTCAGGCGCTTATGCCACTGGTTGGTTGGAGCATTGGCAGTATTGCCAATGATAGCTTCCGCGCCGTGGATCACTGGATTGCCTTCGTTCTTCTGTGCTTCATTGGAGGAAAGATGATTTATGAGTCCCGCATCCTGAAGGAAGGGGAGAGTACGGCCAATCCTCTTAAGCTCTATATCCTTGTTTCACTGTCAATCGCTACAAGTATTGATGCACTGGTGGTCGGCTTCACATTTTCCTTTCTTGATATCGCCATCATTGAACCAATACTTATTATCGGATGTGTTACCTTTCTTTTTTCCCTGGCAGGAGCCCACATTGGAGCATCTCTGGGACATATCTTTGAAGATAAGGTTGAGCTGGCAGGCGGTCTTATCCTGATTACTATTGGGTGTAAAATACTGCTGGAGCATACGCTACTGGTATAGAGTGCCAGGTTTTATACAGTATCTTTTTTCAGGTAATTGTATATGAAGCAACATTAAAAAAACTGATTACCCTCGAAACTCAGCTTTGCAACCCGCAGATGCCCATATAATCAACACGAAACAACTCCTCCTCAGGCGGGTAGGCTGAGAATTAGTTGTAATCAGGAGAAAAAAACTGAGGAGGGTGGTCAGGCCCTCCTTTTTTTTTAGTCCGATAAAAACAGGTGACTCAACCACAGCCGGTACCGGTGCCAAGACAAGCACCGCTGCCACAACTTTTCCTGGCTCTTCTTTTCAAGGGAGCTAAATTTTTCCCCGTATAAACAGCCTCCAGTCCCGCTTCAATAAAACCGGACATGGTAACAGGATCGATCCCGGCCCTCTTAAAGACTTCCCTGGGGGAATCTCCCATGTCACTGACAATAACGGCCCGACAATCGTAGAGCAGTCTTGTCAGTGCCTCCCAGCGCCCAATCCCCCCTCCAACGGGTGGCGCCTTGCGTTCCTCGACGACGGTATAGCCGTTATCTTCTTTCCCATAGATAAGAAATTTGGTTGTTTCACCCAGGTGCTGATTGACAAGCATTCCTTCCATGCTGGCCACTGCGACGTAAGGTCGTACCTTTGGAGGAGTGGCGGGAATGGTGGCACAGGCATTGAGGCAGCCAGCCATTTCACCTGATCTGTCATTCCCAAGTAAACCAACAGCATCAGCGCGGCACCGCTTACAGTGGCGCATCTGAGGAAGATGTTTCTCACAGCCGTTCCTCAGTGCATTCATAGTGGCCTTGGTTGGTTCCACCACATCTGCAAAAGGTGTATCTGCATTGGGGAGCATGGCCATGCAGTTAAAAAGATCTACCCCCATTTTTGCCATGGTTTCTGCTGTAGCTTCAGCGTGATGATCATTGATTCCGGGAATGGTGATAAAATTAATCTTTACGGTCACACCGCGGGATTTTAACTTTTCAATAGCTGCCATCTGCCTGGCCAGGAGAAGTTCAGCAGCTTGCAAGCCGCGATAGATGATTTTCCCATCGCGCACAAAGCTGTATATGTTCTTTGTCACTTCCGGATCGATGCCATTCACTGTCACGGTGACATGGGAAACGCCGATATCGGCAACTTCATCCACGTGGGGAGTCAACCCCAAACCATTGCTGGAGAGGCAGAGGATAAGATCCGGATAGTGTCTACGCAAAAGCTGCATGGTGCCAAGGGTCTCATTGGCATTGGCAAATGGATCGCCGGGACCTGCAATGCCTGCAACACTGATAAGGGGTTCTGCGATCAGAACCTTATCCATGTAAACAAGAGCCTGTTCCGGTGACAGAATTGTGGAAGTGACACCTGGCCGCGATTCGTTTACACAGTCATACTTGCGGTTACAATAATTGCACTGAATATTGCACTTTGGCGCCACGGGGAGATGAACTCGGCCAAATTTTCCTTTGACCTCAGCATTAAAGCATGGATGGCGGGAAAAATCAGGGGTGGAAGCGGTTGTTTTCATTTGAATCTCCTTTTTTATAACTACTAATCGCTCTATGACCGCAGGGCTCAGGCCTCCAGTCATTAAAGTCACATGTACGAATAACCGATCGGTGAATCGCTCTGCTTTTTAGCAATGCAGGCGTTTACTATCAGATCGAATAGTTGTTGTGCACCCCGGTAACCGAGGTGAAGGATACGTTGCCCGCCCATGCGATCGTGGATTGGAAAACCCACCCTTATAAGTGGTATGGAAAGTTTCTGAGCCAGTGGATATCCCTTGGAATGTCCCACCAGAAGATCAGGCTCTAAGCTTTCGGCAAGTTCACTGATATCATAGAAGTCCATGCCTTCATGGACCTGGGGCTGCTCGGGCAGCAGATCCCCGGTGGCTTCAGCGATTTTTTCGGCAAATTTCCTGCTCTTTCCACCAGAGGCACAAAGTATCGGGATCACGCCTATCTCGGCCAGAAAGGCTGTAAGCCCGACAACCATGTCTTCTTCTCCGTAAACGATGGCTTTTTTGCCGTAGATATATTTGTGCCCATCCACATAGGAGTCCACCAGACGACCCCGCTCTGCCCGATGTTTCTCAGGAATTGGCAAACCGGAGAGTTGTGCCAGGTGATCAAAAAAACGATCCGAAGCACGAATCCCCACGGGCTGCGGGATTCTGATGTTTTCCACACCAAATTTTTCAGCAAGAATGGCACCACCGCTCTTCTCGCTCATGGTGTGACCAAATTCCATGCTTGCCAGGGCATTGCCCATGGCAGCTATGGCTGAAATCGGTGTTCCACCCGGTTGAATCTTTTCGTAGGTCTTGGCGGCCTGGCCATCCATGGTGTCAGAGATGTCCGGCAAAATCGTAGGGGTAAGAGAAAAATCTTTTGTAATTTCCTTCAGGTAACGGATATCGGCCGGAGAAACAAATCCAGGTAGAATATTCACAGGACTACCTTCGTCTCTGGTGTCTTTTTTTCCAGCAAGCGTATCGACCACAGAAGCCACAGCATTATGAAAGCCTTCCATATGGGTGCCGTTGTAACTCGGAGTTCCCACCTCAACCATGGTCGGTTTTTCACCTTTCACTTCCTGCTCGTACTGGTTGAGAAACATTTTCACATCATCGCCTATGGTCTCGGTGAGACAGGTGGTGGCAATTCCGATAAGCTGGGGATGATATTTTTTAGTGACATTTATCAAACCAAGCTTGAGGTTAGCGCCTCCGCCATAGACCGCGTGCTTTTCCGAAAGTGAAGACGAAGCAATATCGATGGGCTCGTTAAAATGGCTGATGATATAGCGCCGCATGTAGGTGGCGCAGCCCTGGGAGCCATGGAGGTAGGGAACCGCACCTTCAATCCCTTTAAAAGCAATTGCTGCGCCTAAGGGAGTGCAGAGTTTACAGGCATTGGTGGTTGAAATATAATTGGGAGGATTTTTAGACATAATGTCCCTCATTTATTAAGCTGTTTAATAACACTGTGCCTTCATGCTCAGTGTTATTTTTTCTCTGCTTTCTGGTAGGTGAAGCGCCAGACCGGACTCATCACAGAGGAGTACACTTCCTTGGCAAAATTGAGCATTCCGACAAATCCTGCCAGTGCCTCTTTACGTTCATGGTTATGGTCACAAAAACCAACGCCGAGTTTGTAGGCAATGGGCCGTTCTTTGACTCCGCCGACAAAAATATCCACATTTTTTTCTTCCAGAAAACTGGTAAGTTCAAGGGGGTTGGTGTCGTCGACGATGATAGTGCCAGGGTCAGTAATTTCGGCGAGCTCACGATACTCCTGTTCGGTACCTGTCTGGCTGCCCACCATGACCACATCCATACCCAACAAACGAAAAGCCTTGACCAGAGAAAAAGCCTTGAAAGAGCCACCCACATAGATAGCCGCTTTTTTGCCGTTCAATGCTTTTTTGTAAAACTCAAGTTTTGGCAGCAGTTCCTGCAATTCTTCTTTTACAAGCGCCTGTGTTTTCGCCATGATTTCAGGGTTGTTGAAATGTCCGGCCACGTCATAGAGGGCCTGGGCCATATCCTCGACACCGAAATAGGATACCCGCATGGAAGGAACCCCATATTCATCTTCCATCATTTTGGCCAGATCCATGGTTGATCCGGAACATTGAACAACATTCAGGGCAGCGCCATGAGCACGTTGAATATCTGCTATTCGTCCATCTCCGGTGATATTAGCCACCACTTCAACCCCTATACGTTCGAAGTACTCACGGATCATCCAGATCTCACCTGCCAGATTAAAATCACCCAGAATATTAATCGAATAGGGAGATATTCCCGTGGTATCGCCGGTGCCGATAAGACGAGCCATGGCATTACAGGCAGCGGTATAGCCGGCACGTTTGTTTCCCTTGAATCCCTCTGATTTCACGGGGATTACGGGAATGTTCACCTCTTTTTCCACATTTCTGCACACAGCTTCGAGATCATCTCCAATGATCCCAACAATACAGGTGGAATAGACAAAAGCGGCCTTGGGACTATGGCGTTCGATGAGTTCAAAGAGGGCGTTTGTCAGTTTCTTTTCGCCTCCGAAGATTACATCTATTTCCTGAAGATCCGTTGAAAATGAAAGACGATGGAGCTCGGGACCAGAAGAGAGCGCCCCCCGGATGTCCCAGGTATAAACGGCACAACCGATCGGACCGTGAACCAGATGCAGGGCGTCGGCAATGGGATAAAGCACCACCCGTGAGCCACAGAATACACAGGCCCGCTGACTCACTGCCCCGGCCAGAGAGTCTTTATTACATGTCAGAGTGAAAGGCTGCTCACCTGTTCGATGAATCTGTTCTTCTCGTTCTTTTAAGAGTTCCATGCTTTTCCCTTCAATAGTTGATGGTTTCTTTCATTCAGGAAAAGCAACGATTGTGCCAGAAGATCAAAAGCGAACTATACTCTTTTATTCAGGGGAGATAGCGGATAGTATGCTTGACAGGAAACACTATGCCGAACTACACAGAATGTAGGAAAGTTGACAAAAAAGAAGAGTGACTTCTTTTTTGTCACAGAAACATGAATAAAGGCTTTAGTGAATTATTTGATAAAGACAGAAGGCACAAATCGTAGCCATGGAGACATTTTACAGATAATTGCGAGAAGAAAAAAAGAATTAACTTCGAAATTTTCAGAAGAAAAATGTGCTTTTGTATCTCCAGTTGACCTTACATACGGCATGAGAACAGTCATCTGCACACTACTACCATCTCAGGTGGAGAATCTTCATGCTCATCTGGGCATGATTACTGATTTTGAAAATCTCTTTCTCACTCAATGTTCTGAGCATCATTTTTCATGGGTTATGGCACACCTCTGAAGTGGTTGAAGTAAGATGCCGGATATTGCGAGTCTGAAGTTCCTGCTCTTCCATTGTTTGTGACAATGTGTCGGTTACCTCATGCAGTGCGTTGACCTGTCCTTCAATATTGCGCACCGCCTGAATCATCCCCCTTCCTGCCCCATCGATGGTTCTTATCCTGCTCATTATCTCCTCCGTGGCCTGTTCGGTTTTCTGAGATAGAACCTTGACCTCGGCTGCCACCACCGCAAAACCGTTCCCTACATCACCAGCCCTGGCTGCTTCTATGGTCGCATTCAGGGCCAACAGCTTGATCTGATCACTCAAACCCCGGACAATTTCAATAATGGAATTGGCATCGAGGGTGGCCCGGGTCAACTGTTCGATGGTCTGGTGTGATTCCTTGGTCGCGACCGTGATTTCCTGCACCATGTTTCTCTGTTCTACGATGCGACGGGTAATGTCAGATACCGACTGCTGCATACTCGAGGTGGAAAAAGATACCTCTTTTGTGTTTTCAGCCGTCTGTCCGGCCGTATACGCCACCCTGGCTGACTGCTCCTTCGTTGTTCCGGCAAGCTCCTCCATTCGCTCCGCGAGGTTAACCAAATTCTGGGCCTTGGCTTCCAACTCTTCAATCACCTGGGAGATGACTTGAGACAAATCATGGAGCAAAGTCTTCTCGACCAGCTTTCGTTCATCTTCCTGACTCAATTCCATCAGGACCTCTTTGAAATTCTTCACAGCACCTGACAAAATCCCAATCTGGTCCCCTCGATGCTGACACGGGATATCTGGACTTTTGCCCTCACGAATTTCATCGATAATCCGTGTCAAACGATAGAGAGGACGTCCGACAATGATCCGAGTCAGAATAAAAAGGACGATAAGATTGACAGCCAGGGTACCGATTCCGATGCTGGCCACAAATCGCTGCATCGCCATCCGCTTCTCATGCAATCCCTTCTCTTTTGCTGTTATCTGTTCAGTAATATTCAAAATCTCTGTCCGCACCATTTCCGCCGCCAAGGCCTCATCGACAATATGGGCCTTGAGTTCATGCACCCTCTGTTGCAGAGCTTCTCCCGTTCCAGATTCTTTTTCAACTGCTGAAATCATAGAAATGATTTCCTGATAATCAGGCGACGTCGGAGTAGCCACGAAAGTGAGTTGTTGCACTCCGTTTGCAAATTTACCCTCTTCGTCAAAAAGCCCCCAACTGGCAATGATTTTCCCTTCGCGCCGTTGAATGACTCCGGTTTTCTGCTGCAGGTTGCGTCTCTCAGTACGGGAATACTGCCCTGCATATTGTTCACGACCACGAAGGCTTTCTTCCTTCTCCAGGTGCAAGACCTTGACCAGGTAACGGTGAACCGCCTCTCGAGGATCAACCTGGAAAAAATCGCCCAGTGACAGCAGTTTTTTCTGTAAATCGACAACGGTCTGCCTCAAATTGCTGCTGTCGTGCTCCCGAATTATCAATAGTTCATCCATTGTCTGCGATAATCCCTGATTGGCATTCCAGTTGATGTAGAGCAGGCTGCCGATACAGATATTCGACGTTACCCCTACCCCAACCAGAAGTTTCGTTCCTACTGTAAATCATTTCATATTCGGTAACATCCTCATAAAGGTATCCTTATGGATCGAAGATCAACAACAGAAGAACTGTGCCTGATATCGGGGAAGAGTGGTTCCTTTTTACTTCGTGACACGATTTTCTAGAACAGGTTCACTGCACTGCTCACCGGGATGGTAAATATAGAGAAAACTGCCGGAATGACATTTTGCATGATGCTTGGCAATGGCCGCATCCTGAGACAGATCTTGGAGGTTGGTCTCAGCAGGCCTGTTAATGACCACCGCCCCCACGGAAAGTCCCATCCGATTGTGTACCGTCTGCTTTCCCTGGCGGTCGGTAACCAGAAGTGTCCCATTTGCCTTTTCTGCTCCATACAACTCGGGTATTTGCAAATCGAACTGTGTAAAGATCTGTTGCACCTGTTGTTCCCACTCTTTCTCGGTGAAGATAACGACAAAATCATCACCGCCGATATGCCCGATAAAACTTTTCCGTTTATTAACAAAGGTCTTCAACAGTTCAGCGACTAGAAGAATGGCCTCGTCCCCTTTTCTAAAGCCAAACAGGTCGTTAAAAGGTTTGAAGTTGTCCAGATCAAAATAGCAGATAACAAAAAACTGATTTCTGCGAAAACATTTCTGCAACTGTTCTTGAATTGGGACATTTCCAGGCAGCAAGGTCAGGGGATTGGCATAGCGGGCCCGGGTCACCTGCAGCTTTGTTATTTCATGGAGCAGGTCGATCAGTCTGGCCTTACCGGCAAGAATGCAGTTATCCAGCAAAATGAACTCTTCTGTGTAGAGATCAAGGGAGGTTGTCAACCGATAGCTCACCTCCTCAAGAGAAAGTCTTTTCTCAGCCATGAGGACATTTCTGTTCATAAATTTGAGGATGGGTTCCTTCCCATACAGTTCTTTGCCATAGAGGCTTGCATAAATATTCAGGAAATCTTTTTTTAGGACCATGCCCAGGACTTCGTTGTCATGCACCACAACCAGGGATTCCAGTTCCGGCATCTCAGTAAACAATTTTCCTACTTTTGCGACCTTGGTGGTGTTCTGGACAGAAACTGCGGGACGGAGAAGGATTTCAACTGTCAAGGCTTCATTCTCTTCCTGTCTACGATCCTCCCTTCTGAACAGTGCGGCAGGAATTTCCCGGAGAGGAACGGCCTTCGGCCTGCTGAAATAGTACCCTTGAACCATTTCCACTCCAAGCTTGCGCAGTAGTGCATACTCGGACTCTGTTTCCACACCTTCGGTAATGACTCGACATCCCATGGACTGCGCGGTGCTTATAATGGTACTGACAAACTGCTGCTTGGTTCTGTCCTCGTTGACACCCTGGATAAAATGACGGTCTACCTTGACGATATCCGGTTTTATTTCGGACCAGAGCTTGAGACCGGAGTATCCTGCCCCCAAGTCGTCCAGGGCCACCCGAAACCCCAGATTCCTGTAATGCACCATGGCCTTTTTCAAAAGACCGATGTCATCAATGGGATGGGTTTCAGTCAGTTCAATGATAATCCGGCTACTGTCAATACCCGCTTTTCGCACAAGCTCCAGGGTCTTTCCTTCCTGGAAATTCTCATGAAGGATACTGATAGGATCGACATTGATAAAAAGACGCCCCGGGAGACTCAACCTGGCAAACTGCCTGATCACGCTCTTACGGCAGAGAAAATCAAGCTGCGCCCGGCAGCCACACTTTGTTGCCGCATCAAAAAGCATGATTGGCGGTTGGAGCATGGTATCCACAGGCCCCCGAATGAGTCCTTCATACCCGTAAATCATTTGATTCTTCAAACAGACAATGGGTTGGAAGTGGACAGTCAGATTCTGTTTTTCAAGAATGGATACAACCATCCGGCATATTGCAGTCTCAGAAGAATTCATACACTTTCCTTTTGTAAAACAAGTGACAAGCTTCTCTTTGACATTTTTCACGCAAAAAACAGGAAGGGTACTGTTACAAAAATCTCAGGTACACAGCCAAGGAGAACAACATCGGTTTTCAACCAAAGAATATCTATCAGGCATTTATTGCAATCCGGTTATCATTGTATCAGAACATTGTTCAGCTCTGTTTTTTTTCTGAATACAGGGAAAACCGAACTGTTTATGAATCCGAGAAGAGAGGACTAAACTGCGATGGGCTGACTTCAGTCTCAACCTGTTGAGGCAGGTAAAAGGCGCTCGTGACACCGTGTGAATTTGAAAGTTGTAAAAGCAGTAAAAGAGCATAAAAGGCCGCACCCATTAAAAGGCTCCTTGTTTCTTGTTAGCATTTAGTTAGTGATCTGTAAAAAAAGGATATGGCAGAAACAGGGGGGGAAGAGATGCTAAGGGAAAAATAGTCGAGCGTGGAGGGGGAGGAGTGCTGTTATCCCTGCTGATCAGTTACCGTTAGTACTCCTCTTCGGAGTTGTGATCGTTCTGGTCTTTCTCTTCAGGAGTAGGCGCAGCTAGTCCTTTTTTCAACGGTTTCTTTTTAAAACCACCACTCTTTGTCTTTTTTTTGAGATCCAGCTCTTCTATCAGGGATCGATAATCTATCTGCTCCTGATGGAGCCTGACAAAGCAGGCAGCTAGAGCAGCAATAGCATTGGGGACGTGTCCCTTTTTTTTGTACGACTGGATGTTTTTGTCACTCACCTTGATGAGTTTGCAGAACTTGGGCAGGGTGATTTCCGCATCCAGTAACAGCTTTTTGAATTCTATAAAGGTCATAGTGGAGTACTCGTTAACGCAGTTAAGGTGCCACATTGTCTCTTTTCGAGAAGCCTGTAAGAAAAAATACCATAAAAAATGGCAATTGCACATGAAATATTCTTGACAGGACGAGTCTGTCATTATAGCTTATGGTAATAATATATGACTTTAGGTCATATAGAAGTTTGTGTGGGCATTATGCCTTAAAAACTACTCGTGGAGGATAGCATGGCTAAGAAAAAGAAAGGAAAGAAGAAAGAGGCAGCAAAGAAAGCCAAAAAGAAAGATCTGAAAAAAGCTAAGAAAGGAAAGAAGGACAAAAAGGCAAAGAAAGGTAAGAAGAAGTGAGGCACTCTCTGTTCATATATGACAAAGAGAAGATTTCTTCAGCTGGCAGGCTGTTGCTGCCAGCTGTGTTGTTCCGTAGACTGGTTGCCGGGGGTGGGTTTTTTTGAAGCCCCCGGTTTCAGGCCTTCTTTTATTCTGGAGTAAGTGCTCCCTGGTGGATGCCTGCTGTTTCAGGCTAGCCTACTTTGCCGTTTGCGCAAAAGCACTGATAGTGCTCTTTTTTGGCAGACCACCTGTAGTAGTGAATGCGTCCCAGTTCAGCCTTTTCGATCAGCGATAATACCTCCAGGATCTTTTTCTTTTTGGCAAAGTTAGCCTTTGGAATTTTATTATAGAAAAGGGCCCAAGCGACCACAGCATCATCCCAATACACATCTTTGCCTGCGGTGACAAACAGGTGCTTGATTGGCTGAACGCCTTTATTTAACTGAAGTTTCTTCTGAATGTTTTTGGTCAGTTTCTGTTTTTTTGCCTCACAGGCGGATATGATCAGGATCTTCTCTCCCCGGTAGGTGCTTTTTTTGGTGCAGATCGGTTCAAGTACTTCTTCCAGCTCATTCCAGCTCAGCAAATCCTTTCCGAAAAAGAGTCCATCTTCTTCTCCGTGGCTTGAGATGTGGATGCAGATTGGCAGGTCCGGATTATCCGTGTCGTCATGCTCCCGATCAATGCTTGATATGTATTTGCATACCGTCTCCAAATCAATTTTTGAGCGCGGATGAAAGGAAGTGGCTTCGTGGCCTATAAGCTTGCAGATCTGTTCAAGGCTTTTGCCTTCATTACGTCCCTGGAGTAAATCGAGGGGATTGGGGCACTCGATGATAAAAACACGCATATTGGTCGCTGATTTGTTGTTTCCCATAATCAAGAAGGTGCTTGTGAATATATGGCAGGAGTTGTGAAAAGCTAGCGTAGTACTTTACCATATTTTTTGATCTGATGGTGCATCCTTTTCAGTTCAATGTCACCGGCTACCACAACCTTCGGGTCCGGTTCATAGTTGAGATTGCGTCTACGTCTTTTGTATCGGACGGAATTCAAAATAGGTTTCATGTCTTCACGACGGGCCACATGTTTATCATCGGATTTTATAATCCACCAGGGGCTTGCCTTGGTGTGGCAGTAAAAAGAGATACAAGTACAGTATGGTGTCCTCCCGTATGATTCTATTTCATTACTGTTCTGTATCACTGTAGACATTACGGGTTAGGATTTCGTTTAGAAGCTGTTAAAAAGTGGTCAACGGTTTGGTGCGCTCTACCTGTTCAGGTGTTGGATCATTTATCCAGGCTTGGGGATGTTGTCCAGGTTGAGTGGCGCGAGTTTATGGCTGATAAGCTCTTCACGATAGATTCGGTACATATCTTATTTGTCTGTTAGCGTTGCAGATAAAGAATCCTTGATGCATCGCCGTACTTCCCCAGTTCTCCCAGGGCCATCAGACAATGCGCCCGTTTGTGAATGAGTCTGGCGGAAAGGCCGTATTGCTCTTCGATGTGTTGCAGGCCAGCCAGCATTTTGCAGTACGCCTCAGTCTCTTTCAGAGCTATCAGTTTGGTGATTTCACTGTTGATGATTGCAGCCGTGTTATCCTCCCTGCCTCCTAGCCCATACAGGCTGTTGCCGATACTGTTTCCGAGTTTTGACATAGGTTTTTTTCTCCGGAGTAGACAGTCTGCAGATTTTTCTTCGTACAGCAATTGTCCTGAAAGATGGTATCGTCGGGGCGGTATTGACCATACATACCTTCGGCGATTATGCGAATTTTCTGGATTTTAATGTTAACCCTGATTTTAAGAACTGTATTGACGGCTTAGCTATTCTTGACCTGCATAAACTCAAAGAGAAAAAAGAAAGCGATATATAGAAAGTTCCATCTTTCAGGATCCAGCATAGCCCCATACAGATTTAAAGCTTTTTTTAACTTCAATGTTTTTCACATGCGACTCCACTTGTGGGCTTAAAAAATTAATACTTTTCTAAACATATCATTACAGAGTTTGAATATCAGGCATCTATCTTTTGCTCTTATCATTTTATGACAAAGGAAGGCATCCCGCATCCTTTCAAACACTTCCCTTAAATATAGGACATACAAATGTTCAACGCTTCAACTGCTTATATCCATTGGGATAATCAATGGCAAAATCCTCAAAGCAGAGAGGACTGGACAACACCTGAAGCAGCTGTCACCCAATTTCTTCCTGTTTTGAAAGAAAAAAAAGTTAAACAAATTCTCGATCTTGGTGGTGGCGTTGGGAGACACGCACTTTTTTTTGCAGCACATGGATTTAAAGTCAGCATGACTGATCTCAGTCCACATGGTCTTCATTTTGCTAAGAATAAGGCTCAGGAGGAAAATATTGAGCTATCCACCCATTTGGCAGATATGGCCACACTTCCCTTTGGAGAAAGTTTTTTCGACTATATCCTTGCCTGGAATGTCATTTATCATGGAACGAAAGGAAATCTCATTCACTCTCTGATAGAAATTAACCGGGTTTTGCGAATTGGTGGCTTTTTCCAAGCAACACTTCTCTCTAAGAATAATCATAACTTTCAAGTTGGTCAGGAGGTATCAAAAGATACCTGGATAAATAGTGAGAAGGGTGACAAGGCACATCCCCACTACTATTGCGACAAAGTTAAGTTAAAAAAAATACTTAAAGATGCAGGATTCTATGTCACAGACTTGGAAGAGGTTGAACAATCCTTAAAAGGATCATATCACTGGAACATTGTGGCTATTAAAAAGTCACACATTGAATAAGTTATTTAACGCATAAACTCTTTTATGACTGTTGGGTATTGCCTTAAACAAGGCCGTTGAAGTTCTTCTGGGTAAAGTCTTCGCTCAGTCTTTGCTGTGGCGGGTGGTAGTGCACTAGTACTACCTGGGTCGATCCTTTCTACAGAGTTTTCCATGCTCAATCCTCAGCAACTCCTTATATAAATAGGTGTATATCAGATGAAATATAATTTTTTAGGAAATACCGGGCTTCAAGTCTCATCTCTTTGTCTGGGGACAATGACCTTTGGTACTGAAGCAGATGTCAAAGAATCAAAACGGATGTTTTCACTGTGCCGGGAGGTGGGCATTAATATTTTTGACTGTGCCAACAAATATTCGGATGGCAGGGCTGAAAAGATTTTAGGTGATTGTGCCAAACCATGCAGAGATGAGCTTATCTTAACATCAAAAGGAACCAGTAGAATCGATACTGGCGTCAATGACATTGGCTCATCGCGTAAACATTTAATGCTTGAGTTAGAAAAGAGTCTCAAGCGCCTTAAAACTGACTATATAGATATATACTTTCTCCATTATTTTGATCAGGCAACTTCCATGGAAAGCAGCTTTAGATTTCTTGAGGATGCTATACGCCAAGGAAAAATCTTGTATACAGGGGTAAGTAATTGGGCAGCTTGGCAGATAATGAAAAGTATTCATATCACAAAAACAAATCTTTTCAGTAGCATTGATTGCATCCAACCTATGTATAGTCTTATAAAACGGCAAGCGGAAGTAGAAATTTTTCCATTGGCCGAGGACCAACAGTTGGGTGTGATTCCGTACAGTCCAATTGGTGCCGGCGTGTTAACCGGAAAGTATACACAACTGAATTCTTTATCTCCTGCTCGGTTACGAGACAAGGATTATTACAGCAAACGATACAATAATCAGAATTATTTTAAGACTGCAGAGCAATTTCAAAAACTCGCAACCGAACTGGGATACGAACCTGCGGCACTTGCAATTTCCTGGGTAATGAATCACCCAACTGTAACATCTCCTATCATAGGGGCTAGAAACAGTGAACAACTCGAAGCCTGTTTAAAATGTGTGGATATTGA
>JGI11705J14877_10000043_pt1 | contig 74538 bp, 75 predicted proteins | sample Etolaghawater15m_FD_14877 | JGI IMG/M metagenome (IMG submission 14877) | reverse complement strand
CACGACAGCTTGTTCAGGCCAAGGCCGTTATCTGCCACGTGGCGACACGACTCTACCGGATACCGGGAACTGAGGTCGGAAAAGTCATGAACTACACCCCTTCTGCAACAAGCAGAGCAGCAGAACGGGGGAGGGGGGGTATGGTAAAAAATGAGGAATTGCGAAAGTTATTGCAATAATATCTAAATATCAACAACGTTCCCTTAGGGTTCTATCTTGAACAGTTTAGCGTCCAGATCCACCACTTGATCCACCATTGCCACCGCTACCACCATTACCACCGTCTGAGTTGCCTCCGCTACTGTCTCCACCTGAACCAGAGTCGCCAGCGGAGCCATTATTGCCGCCTCCATCTGACCCTCCACTATCAGCGTTTCCGGCGTCGGTATTGCCGCCGAATGAGTTTCCTCTATTGTCCAGGGAGCCATTTCCATTCTGGATGGCGTCTGAATAGTTCTTTGCCAGCGATTCCCCAGATCCCAGCGCGCTTTGGGACATAAATGAACTGCGCAGGGATTTCATTTCCTGTACGTTGAAATCTTTATCCAAAGCCTGGTTTACAACATCTGTTGCAGTCTCTGACAATACACCTTGTCGCACCATATCTCGGGCAGTTAACATACATTCGGTTGCCAGATCTTCCAGTTGGCTCTGTTCCATTTCACGTGCCCTCACCTGGAGGCGACTGACAATCTGTTCAGCATCCTCCCTGGAAAGACCAGCAGCACTGCCTGATGCAAACGCATTACCAAGCTGATCTACTACCTCTTTTTTCTTGGATAATTGATCGGCAAGACCATATGCATGTTCGTAACGGGATCTAACCCTTTCCATTGCCTGGACAACCGATTCCGCAGGAATTCCTTTTGCTATGCCTTCGTATGCCTTGTTCATAACCGGCTCAACCGGCAGGTCATTTTTCAGGGTTTTCGCTACAATGTGCTGAGCCTTTACAATAGTACGTTCTTCAAATTGAGCCCTGATCATTGCCCGGGTCATGAGTACGCCATCTTCTTGCTCAAGGCCGGCTTGAATGACGCTTTGTGTTGAAGCCTGAAGCTCATTTGACCAGGCAGTGGGGATATCTGTAACCTCTTCTGCAGCAGAAGCTGAAACAGCCATTAAAAGCAGACTCGACCAAACTAAAATAGAATAAATATTTCTTTTCATACTTTCCTCCAAAACTCATATTGACTTTCCATGGCAGCCCGTTGCAACAAGCCTCATATCTTTACAACGTCTGACAAACGAAAAGGTTACCAGCCTAAGGCTGATAAAGGCAATTTTCAAAACCGAAATCATCGGTTTCCCTAAAGCGACAGTCTGGAATAAAAACAGACCCATCGATAATGTAAAAATAGCTGCTCCCAGGGGTAAGTGGCTTGCTGATTTCCCATAATCCCAACAGATTCCTATGGGTGTCATGAAGCGTGTATCTGTCGATAGAAGATGCAAACTGGACATGGGAGGAGTTAGGATGGTGCAAGTACAAAGATACCGACTCCCGGCCCTCAGTAGTGAAATGATGTCCGGCACAGCCAGTACTGAAAAACAGCAGACAGCTCAAAACCATCACTTGTTTGTTCATTATTTATACCTTGATTGTTATAAGGGAGTTTTCCCCGCCAAAATCATCCTGTACCCGTTCAGAAACGGTTGGGTCTGTAATCTGTTTTCCCTCTTCAACAAGATAACTGTACTGATATTCCCCTTCGGGAAGGGTAAGAGTCAGAGTCCAGTAGCCACTATTTCCGATTGGCTTCATAGCTACCGTTTGCCAGCGAGTAAAGCTCCCGATAATAGCAGCCTGTTTTGCCTCCGGTCTATAGATCACAAATCGATACGGAATCTCTGTGCTTGCCACAGTTATGGGTGTCGGTGAAGGAGTGGATCTCAGCTGTATAAACAGAAGGGCTATCCCAAGAGCGATTCCGGCTGAAAACAGTACAGCCGGTCGGAGCCACGGGAGAAAAATACGTTTTGTCGGCTCCGGTTCCACAGGGATACTGGTCAGTGGAATCGTATGGACTATTTCAGTGTGCAGCAGTTTTTCCTGTTCAAGAAGATCAATAGCTTCATTTTTAAATGCTTGTTCATCATGCACTGTCTGCACAAAATCTATTTTTTCGTCAAGATCCAGTTCATTGTCAATGAACATACTGATCAGATAATCTTTCATGTCTCACCTGTATGAAGAATTTTTTTTAACTTTTGCCGGCAGCGATGAATTCTAACTTTTATATTGCCCTCACTGGTACCCGTCAATTCGGCGATTTGGTGATAGGACAAACCACTACTTACAACGAGTGAAAGGAGATCAGCCTCGTCTGGGGCAAGCTGCTGTATGGCACTCATCACTCGGCGTGACTCCTCGCGTTCCACGTAAGCAGACTCTTCATCAGATGTTCCTTTATGCTCATTTTCATCATACGGGATAACAATTCGCTGTTGGCGGCTGTTGTCATTGAGCAGATTACGCCCAATGGTAAAAAGCAGCGATACGCTGAGTTCTCGCTGCGCATATCGTTCCAGATACCTGGCAAAGCTCTCCTGCATGGTATCTGCTGCCAGGTTGTAATCACCACTTCGGCACAGAAGATACCAAAAAAAACGACCTTTATTGTCGTTATAAAACTCTCTAAAACTATTCACATTGCTTGTATAACGTCCTCCAATGTCAAAGGTTACAAAATTTTGAACCAAAAATTGAATGTACAATAAGCTCTGGTCTTTTTTGTTTGACTTTCATGGTAATGATTATTAAAACTAAAAAACAGCAACATGAAATTTATTTAAACTGAACGTGTCGGTTCAGTATACCATTTATCTTACTCTAAAAGGTGAAATCATGAGTGAACGTATTGGAGAAGCTACATTTTTAGGAAACCCGCTAACTTTAATTGGCAAGGAGGTTAAAGTGGGAGATAAAGCTCCTGATTTTACTCTCCTCAAGAACGATCTGTCACCCGCGTCTCTGGCTGATTTTGCTGGCAAGGTATTGATTCTCACTCTGGTGCCTTCTCTGGATACCCCGGTTTGTGACACCGAGACCCGGCGTTTCAACAGTGAGGCAGCCGCTCTGGGAACAGATGTTGCTATCCTTGCCGTCAGTATGGATCTTCCCTTTGCACAGGGGCGCTGGTGTGGGGCTGCAGGTGTGGAGGCGGTTCAGACCCTGTCCGATCACCGGGATGCATCCATGGGTGAGTCCTATGGCGCTTTGATTAAAGAGTTGCGTCTCCTCAGTCGTGTTGTTCTTGTGGTTGACCGGGAAGGGACGGTCACCTACGTCCAGTATGTGAAAGAGATCAGTGAAGAGCCTGATTATGATGCTGCGCTTGTTGCAGCAAAGGCTGCTGTTGGTTGATTCCTCTGTCTTGGAAGAAGACCTGTGGAGACACTTAAAGTGCCTTTGGGAGTTACGGGGCACTTTAAGTACAGTTTACTGCTTGAGTTACTATAAGTCACCATAAGTTACCATATTTTCAAGGTATTAGGCGTGGCATACGTCCTGTTTTCTTCTGCTGCACTGTCTGGCGAAAAGGATCTTATGCAAGAGTCCTCCCCCCTCTCTTTATTTTGTTTTTGCATTTGTCGGAATGAATTCATACAATGAATAAGTTGTGAAGGTTTTAGAATATTTTCTTAATATCTAGTATCCAGGCAGAATAAACAGGAGGTAGCGCCAATGGATGTAGCCCAGTTAATCCCAACGCCCGATGTGCTCCAGGTTCCATGGGGCTGGTTTCAGGTTCTTCTCACCGTTACCTTTTTTCTTCATCTGGTGGTGATGAATATCCTTCTTGGTTGTTCAGTTATTGTGTTTTTCAGACATGCCACAGGGAAGTCGACGGATATCAATAAGCGTATTTCCGGAAAACTTCCCCTCACTGTCGCCTTTGCCGTGAACTTTGGTGTTGCACCGCTTCTCTTTGTTCAGGTCCTCTACGGCCATTTTATTTATGCAAGCTCAGTTCTTATGGCCATCTACTGGTTGTCCATTTTCGTATTGTTGATATTGGCCTATTATGGCACATATATCTATAGCCTGAACTTTGATCGCCTGACTGGTTTCCGCACCGTTCTCACCGGATTTATAGCAGGAATTCTTTTGGTAGTATCCTTTATCTTTACTTCCAATATGTCCCTCATGACAAATGTTGAGGCATGGCCTGCCTACTTCAGTAATGCCCAGGGAACTCTCTTGATATTTTCTGACCCAAGTCTGGTGCCTCGTTTCCTCCACTCTGTGTTGGGCGCAGTCGCTGTTGGTGGTTTGGCTATTGGACTCTATTATGATTTTAAAAAACGTAAAGGAGAAGCTGGTGCAGAGGAAGGGATAGCCGTCGGGATGAACTGGTTTGCGGGAGCAACGATGCTTAATGTCGGTATAGGCACCTGGTATTGGGGGACTCTTCCGGCATCTGTCCGATCACTGGGGGGAGATGGTGGTGCTTTTTTTCTTATTTTTATTATTCTGGGGATCGTTGCTGCAATATTCTCATTGATATATGGGATGAGACATGAGGTGCGTCCGGCAGTGTATTATCTTATGGGGTCACTCTTCTGTATGACACTGGTACGTGAATTTGCTCGACGACTTACCCTGGCACCCTGGTTCAAGACATCAGACCTCGAAGTTGTGCCACAGTATTCGCCGCTTATTGTTTTCCTGCTTGTCTTTGCTGGAGGGTTGGCCTGTGTCTGGTACATGATTCGACTGGTTCTTACCGATAAGGAGGCACGCTCATGAATTATCCGGTATGGCTACTCGATTTCTTTGGTGGTGGTACTCTTATCGCCCTTATAGCTATTGTTCACGTTTATGTGGCCCACTTTGCAGTGGGTGGCGGGCTCTTCCTCGTTCTCACTGAGTTGAAGGGTCTGCGCGAGAATTCTCCAGCAATTCTTGAATATACCAAGAAACATTCAAAAATCTTTCTATTGGTTTCCATGGTATTCGGAGGAATGACAGGGGTTGCGATCTGGTTTACCATTGCACTGCTCAGTCCCGCTGCAACCTCTTCGCTTATTCATATTTTTGTCTTTGGCTGGGCCATCGAATGGGTGTTTTTTCTCGGTGAAATTGTTGCCTTGCTGCTCTATTACTACTATTTTAATAAAATCAGTTCCAGAAGCCATCTGATTCTTGGGTGGATTTACTTCGGTTGTGCCTGGTTGTCTCTTTTTATCATCAACGGTGTGATTGACTTTATGCTCACTCCCGGTGAGTGGCTGAATAATGGAAATTTCTGGTCGGGATTTTTCAACCCAACCTTCTGGCCGGCACTCTTTTTCAGAACCTTTCTGGCACTGATGATTGCCGGACTCTTTGGTTTTATCACCAGTGTGAATCTGAAAGATCCGGAAATGCGGCATAAAATGGTGCGCTACTGCGGTCTCTGGCTGATGGCTCCCCTTGTCCTGCTCCTGGCGTCTGCCATGTGGTATAAGGCGGCCCTGCCACCTGCTCAGCAGGAGATGATTTTCGTCAAGTCACCAGAGATGAAACCATTTCTCTCCGGGTTTGTCTTTCTTTCACCAATACTCTTTGCGGGCGGCCTGATTCTTGCCGCTTTTCGTCCTCAGGCGGTGCGTCGTCCAGTAGCCTGGGTTCTGCTCCTTCTGGGATTTCTCTATATGGGAAGCTTTGAATTTATTCGTGAAGGTGGCCGCAGGCCCTTTATCATTCACGACTATATGTACTCGACCTCTATTTTGAAGGCTGATATGCCTGAAGTTCAGAAGAAGGGTGTTTTGCAAAGTGCTCGTTGGGTAGAAAACAAAACAATAACTCCCGAAAACAGGATGGCTGCTGGTGCGGAACTGAACAAGATTCTTTGTCTCCCCTGCCATTCAACAGGCGGGCCTCTGAATGATATTCTTCCCCTTGCCAGACGGTTTACGCCCCAGGGTATGGAGGCTTTTATTCTAAGTATGGGAACTGCAAATCCTTACATGCCCCCCTTTGCGGGCAACAATGAGGAAGCTGCAGTTCTTGCCGAATATCTTACCGTTGGGTTGATCCCCGGCTTTCTTCCCACGGCTCCGGAAATTACTCCAGTGGCTGTGACTCCGTCACCGTTTGATCCTGAAACCTCAGAATATGTATTGCTTGGTGGTGCCACACTGGGCAATATTCTCTTTTCTGAACCTGAAGAATCCGGAATTGATCTCTCCTATGGTGCTCCTGTCCTTCGCGCGCAACTGTTTTTCCGTGATGCAAGTCCAAGTCTGATTATGGAAAACACCACCGTTCGCTATATGATAGAGACCGGAAAAGGTGTGCTTGAAGGAGTAATGGAGGCCCAGGATGGATATTTTGAAACAGCACTTGCTGAAATCCCAACTCCTATGAAACCCTACCAGCCATTTTTTATTGCTAAGCTTGAGGCAACGGTGGACGGAAAGGTTGTTGCGACGACTCAGGCTAAAATTGGTGTTGCAACGGAGTTTGGCTGTCGAAATTGTCACGGTGGAAAGTGGCGTCAGGACGGGCGAAGCGGTATGTCCAGAGAGACTGCTTCCGGTATTCTTGCATCCCATGACAGAAAGAGTAATACCAATTTGAGTGCAGATTTCGCCGACGGGAAAACGGTGGTCTGTTCTTCATGTCATGGTGACTTGAGTCGTGGAACAGAAAGCAAACCCGGGCTGTTAAGCCTCTCCGCATCCATACATGGCTATCATGCTGGATTTCTGGCTGAGGAGGAGGGGAATAGTTGTGTGCTCTGTCACTCATCAAGTGATACCGGTGCCAGTCATTCCTATGATGGTATTCACAAACAGCTGGACCTTTCCTGCAGCAATTGTCATGGTATTCTGGCTGATCATGCCGCAAGTCTCCTTAAGCAGGAGGGGGATACCGGTCAGGCCAGGGACCTTCTCTCGTATCTTGAAAGCAAAGGAGAGATATCGATTGCCGAGGTGAATCCTCGCAGTCCATGGATAATGGAACCGGATTGTCTCACCTGTCATGTTGATTTTCAACCTCCTGAAACTGATACTGCTTTTAATACCTGGACTGAAGATGGAACAGGTTTGTTTCACAACCGTATGGGCGAGGCTGCTGTAGTTCTATGCAGTTCCTGCCACGGTCAGCCGCATTCTCTTTATCCGTCTGTAAATGCCTATGGGAAGGTGATTGGTACACTGCAGCCGATGCAGTACCAGAACAGCCCCTATCCCATTGCGGCAGATAAGGGATGTGCCGTATGCCATACAATGGAGATGGAAGATGAGATGCACCACCCCGGCTCAAATGCAATGTTTAGAAATCGGGAATAGCCCAAAATTTTTCATCTGAGCTAATAGGCTCCCGGAGAGTGTTCTCCTGGAGCCTATTGGTATTTTGGGGTGGCAAAAAGGCACGTACAGGGGGACCATGGCAGGATGGATAACAGTGATGATAAAGAAATTCTGCAGGCTTTTGTCGATCAGCTGGAAGCCTGGGGCTGTCAGGTATTACGAGCTATAAATCGCAGCAATCCATATCGTGGCGGCTTTTCAATTCTCTTCCGGTGTGATGCCGCCACAGCCCGGGCAATTGCAGATCTTGGGATTGCTCAAATTCTCCTTGATGTCAGAGCTGACACCTATCTGCTGCGCCTTCCTGAAGTTAATATCGATGCCACCCCGGAACCCCACCCCGCAATTCTCTCCTGGAATGAGGTCACAAAACAGAAAAAACTCATGGAATTGCTGGCTCTTTGGAAGAATAGTGGAGATATTCTGGAGAAGCGCAGGCGCAAGTTAGGGATGTTTTACAAAGAATAATTGCTGGGATCCTCTGCGGATGTGGTAGCCGGCAGTAGTAGAGACCAAAAATTATTTACCTATGGCTTGTTCAAATTTTCAGGGCCTCTTCTCCTTTTTTTACCCAAACAGCAGTTTTCTTTTTTTGCATCTGGTTAGTATTCCAAATCTTTTTCTCATTTCTTTCTAATCAAATTGAAATTCCCAATTAATCCTATCCTAACAATCTCCCTGTAAGTTCCATTTCTGATTCATGGTTCGATTATTTCGAATCAGTTTTCTCCTTCTTACCGGCCGGGCGGAAATCCTGATTTTACCGTCTGGCCGGTTACTCTTTATATAAAGGAAAAATACCAATGATATCTCTTCAGTCAGTGAACCTGGGTTACTCGAATATTCCTATTCTCCAAGATCTCACTCTCCATGTGGGGAAAGGGGAATTTTTGGGGGTGATAGGACTATCTGGTGCCGGTAAATCCACACTCCTTATGTCAATTATCGGAAATATTCGGGTTCTTCAGGGTAGCTATCAGGTCTTTGGCTATGACCTTTCTTCAATAAGCAAACGGGAACTACGACTGTTGCGTTCTCAGATAGGCTTTATCTTCCAGGGGTATAANCTTGTTAATCGACTTTCAGTTCTCCATAATGTGATGTGCGGTATGNTGAAGGATCTCCCCATGGGGCGTTCGCTGATCAAGCTTTATAGTGGTGAAGAGTTGGAAAAGGCCCATGAATATATGCAGATCGTCGGCATTGAACAGTTGGCTATGAAACGCTGTGATGAGCTCTCAGGCGGACAACGGCAGCGGGTAGCTATTGCCAGAGCACTTGCACAGGAGCCGAAAGTCATACTGGCCGATGAGCCTGTTGCTGCTCTTGATCCCAAAAGTGCGATCCAGGTGATGGATGTTCTACGCAAGGTCAATGAAACTTATGGGGTAACGATCATCNGTAATCTCCATCATCTGGATTTCGCTCGTGAGTATTGTGACCGCATTGTTGGGGTGGCTTCGGGGTCTATCTCCTATGATGGTTCAACCCATGCACTGCAAGGAAGTACCCTGGAAGCAATCTATGACAACAACAGACCAGTGGGGAGCGATTTCGACATAGCTTCAATTGTGGACAAAACGCATGGTGGAGCGCAAAGCCGCCCATGGGAAGAAGAGCGTTTCGCTAAAGTACCAGTAGCCGCATAACGCGGAAAGAATAACAATACAAAGAGGAAACAGGAAAATGAAAAGATTAATAATGACTGTGATGGTGCTCTTTACCCTTGCAACGCTGACGACTGCATCTGCCGCGGTAAAAGAGGGATGGCCGGAAACCCTTACCTATGGGGTCATACCGGTTGCCTCGTCCCGTAATATGTCAGACAGCTTCGGGGGCCTGGTTCAGCATCTGGAAAAAGAGCTGGGTATTAAAGTCAAACTGCAGGTGGCAGGAGACTATGCCGGAGTTATAACCGGAATGCAGCATGGTCATATAGACCTTGCCTACCTTGGTCCCAAGTCCTACTGCGAAGCCGCCACACGTGCGGGTGCCGAAGCCCTGGTGGTTGAAGTGGGGCAGAGCGGTGTGGCCGGTTATCACGGGTATATTATTACCAAGGCAGGTTCCGGACTGAACAGCCTTGATGACCTGAAAGGAAAAAAGTGGGCCTTCACCGATCCTCACTCGACCTCCGGCACCCTGGTGCCCACTGTTTACTTCAACAATATTAACATCAGTCCAGAGAAGTATTTTGGCAAAGTCATTTACTCAGGAAGTCACGAGGCTTCCATCCTGTCTGTTAAAGCCGGCAAGGTTGATGGTGCCTCGACCAATGACCTCGATTTTGATCGTGGTATGGGGAGCCACTGGAACAAGGATGACTTTAATATTATCTGGACATCCGACCTTATCCCCGGTTCCCCCATGGCGGCACGCGCTGACCTGCCTGCTTCTTTGAAACAGGCCATTCAGGAGGCCTTTCTCTCCTACCAGGATAAAGACGGCCTGGAGAAATTGAAGATCTCAGGTTTCCAGAAAGCTGATGACAAGCTCTACGATGGAATCAGGGAACTGATTGCTCTGAAAAAGGCATTGAAGGAACGGGTTGCAAATAAGTAACAGACCTCCTCCTCTACCATGCTCTGGATTTACCCTCCAGAGCATGGCAAAGTTACTATCCTCTGACACCTGAGCATTATGACATCACTACAAATCACACCGGAGTATTTACAGAAAAAATCATCTCCGTTCCAGTGGCAGAATCTTCTCATCCTGATGCTGATAAGCGCTGTATATTCAACAAGCTGGTTCAACACCGAGATGAGTTTCGGTTCACTGATTGACGGTTGGAGTCACATGCAGTCCTATATTGTCGGCAATCCCGATATAGAGGGATCCAGTTTCTTTCCACCCTCCTTTATCGTTTATGATATCAGGCTCTACCTCAAGGCCATGCTTGAGACCATAGAGATGGCAGTGGTAGCGCTCTTTATTTCCATTGCCGTCGGCTTTCCTCTGTCGCTTCTGGCCTCACGAAATATTTTGAAAATTCTTATTCCGGGAAGGGGGATCCTGGCCAGGGGGTTGCGGCGGATTCTTTACACCATCGCCATGTTGGTGGCCAATGTCTTCCGTTCTATTAATGAAATCGTCTGGGCCCTGCTCTTTGTGTCGGCCGTGGGACTGGGACCGATGGCTGGTATTCTGGCCCTTGGTGTCCATACCGCAGGCGTACTCTGTAAACTCCTTGCCGAGGGAAATGAGGCCATTGATCCCGGGCCGGTTGAGGCCCTGACTGCTACGGGAGCCAGTTTTCCGAAAATTATTGTCTATGCCGTACTGCCGCAGACCATGCCTCATTTTATTTCCATGGTCCTCTATCGTTTTGAGTCGGATGTGCGCAGTGCTTCCATTCTCGGGTTTGTTGGAGCAGGGGGCATAGGATTCTATCTCTTTGATAAAGTACGTGCCTTTGAGAATGCGGATGTGACAACCATTATTATCATTATTGTGCTCACAGTGTGGTTGATCGATAAGCTCAGTGCCGGAATCAGGGCAAAATTTATTTGAGGAGTCTGAAAGATGGAGCGAGAGTCACTTCCCTTTTTGCTGCAGCAGGTTGGTTGCGATGAACTTTTTTCCCTGGTTCGGCTAATTGAAACCTGCAGCGATGTACAGGTCATTCAGCAGCCAAGCGCACAGACCATGATGCTGCCCATTGAGGATCCTGTCAGCCAGGGGTTGTTCTATGGCGGAGAACTTCTTGTCAGCAGTGCCATTGTCCGCGTCAACGGGGCTGAGGGTTGGGGCATGGTTCTGGATGAACAGCTGGAGCTCGCACTCCAGATTGCCATCCTGGACGGGGCCTGGACGGCTGGTGTTGAAATCAAGGCTATCAATGGTCTGGCAGAAAAAGGAAAAAAAATACATGAGCAGGCTATTGAACGGCAGGGCAGACAGGTCGCCGCATCCCGGGTTTCTTTTGATTTGATGTGAATGGAGTAATTCAAGAATGATTACAGAACAAAATGTTGAGCTGCTCAACCGGATCAATTTTCGTAGCTGCCTGAATGCCATGGCCAGGCCAGGTACCGTCTTCCCGATAGAACCTTTTTTCCATTCCGCCATGATGGCTCTTGCCTCCGTATTTCTCTATCCGGAAGTACGGTTTTTTCAGCAGGCGGATGGCGACTGGACGATGATCAAAGCAATGACCGGAACCACGGAAGTGAAAGAAAGCGAGGCGGATTATCTCTTCCTCGATCAACCGGATCCAGACATTTTGACTGCATCTCAACACGGTGACCAGCAGAACCCCGAGCGCAGTGCCACCCTTGTCTGCAGCTGCGACAGCTTTGCAAACGGTAATCCGGTACTTCTTAAAGGACCTGGCATTCAGGGAAGCAAGAGAACGACCCTGCCGGTGCCTCCTGTTTTTTTTCAGCGGCTGGCAGAAAAGAACAAAGACTTTCCCCTGGGGATTGATCTGTTTTTTCTTTCCCTGGACAACACTGTCTGCGCTCTTCCCCGCACGACTTCCGTGGAGCTGTTATGAGCTATGTAGCTATTAAAGGCGGCAGTGAAGCGATTCGTTCTTCCAAAACTTTTTTCCGTGACATGATTCACCATGCAGAGGGAATTGGCGATAAAGAACTGCAGAAAGGGCTTATCTTTTCCTGTGACCGGATAATGGGTGAAGGTGGTTTGTACAGCGAAAAACTTGCCGCAGAGGCTATCCGGCGAACAGGTGGCGATCTGCTTGAGGCAGCCTTTTACATGCGGGCTCACCGATCCACCTGCAGACGGGTCGGAGACGCCGAAACACTGAACTGTGCGAGTATGCGGCTCCTTCGCCGTATCTCTTCCGCGTTTAAAGATATTGAGGGTGGTCAGATTCTGGGCCCCTCCTGTGATTATGTTATTCGCCTTTTTCACGGCAATCTCCAGGAAGAGGGGGATAATTCCCTCAAGGTTGACAGCATGACGGGGCCGCTCCCCAGTGCGGTTGACAGCATGCGTCTCCGCGACCAGGTGATTGTGCTGCCCAACCATGAAGATTCACCCCATGACGTCTCCCGCTCATTCCCTTTACCGCCTTACACCCGCAGCAGTCTGATGCAGGTCATGTCCAGGGGGGAGACCGGAGCCATGCTTGCCTTCGCCTATACCTCAATGCGCGGCTACGGTGATGTACACCCCACCATCGGGGATTTACGTATCGGCTACCTTGAGGTGAAATTCCCCCACCCCTTCACCGGAAAAAAAGTGAAGGTCGGAGAGATCCGGGTGACGGCCTGTGAATCCATCGGCTCCTTCAACCGGGATCCCGGTGACGGCAAGCTTCGTCTGAGCACAGGGTTTGGATTTTGCCTCGGTTTTAACGAAACAAAGGCAATCGCCATGTCAATCCTTGATATGGCCATGCATCACAGGGGATATTCGGTGGGAGGGGTGGACATTGCCTCCAATCCGGAAATCATTATTCACCATGTGGACGGCATCGAGTCCATGGGCTTTACCAATCACTTTAAACTCCCGCACTACGTGACTTTTCAGGCCGATCTCCATGTACTGGAGAGGGCAAAGGAGATGACGGATGAATAAGCAGACCTTTGCCTTTATGGATGAGGACGCAAAAAAAGAAATCAGGCGATCACTGCTCAAGGCCGTGGCCCTGCCTGGGTATACCGTTCCTTTTGCGTCCCGTGAAATGCCGGTGGCCAGGGGATGGGGGACAGGGGGGCTCCAGATAACCCTCTCCATAATTCTCGAAGAGGATGTCCTCAAGGTGATTGATCAGGGCTGTGACGGTTCTGTAAATGCGGTGAACATGAGGGGTTTTATCACTTCGGTGACCGGAGTGGAGTCCGTAACCGAGACTTCGCGGTCTACAATCATCCAGACCAGGCACCGGATACCGGAACAGGAACTGACAGAGAATCATACCCTTGTGTTCCAGGTTCCGTATCCCGAGGTACTTACCACCGTGGAGCCGGATACCGCGCAACAGAAGAGGATGCATGGAGATGGAGATTATTCAAAACTGTGGGTTCTTCTCTACGAGGACACTTCACAGTTTGGCGACAGCCGGATCAGCAACCGTTATCCTGTACAGGTGGACGGTCACTATGTCATGGATCCCTCGCCCATTCCCAAATATGATATTCCACGAATGGATAACAGTCCGGCACTGCAACTGTTCGGGGCAGGCCGGGAAAAGAGAATCTATGCCATTCCGCCCTATACTGAGGTTAAGCCACTGAAGTTTGATGATCGAGAGTTCAGGGTTGAAAGCTTCGGTAATATCTGCTGTGAGCGCTGTGGGGCATCTGGAGTCTTTTTTGATGAAGTCCGGATTGGGAGTGACAAGCACTTCTTCTGTAGCGACACGGAATTCTGTGACGGGAACAGGGGAGGGGAACATGTTTCTTGATGTCCGTTCCTTAAGTAAAATTTACGGCATCTCCTGTGGACGCTGCCTTGAACTTACCGGTGCAAAACATAACAGGGCCATCTGTCCTGTCTGCAAGTCAGTTGTGGCCATCAATGGCATTGACCTCACGGTCGAAAAGAACGAAATCCTTGGTATAGTCGGTGAGTCTGGAAGTGGAAAATCCACTCTCCTGCAACTCATTTACCAGGATCTCGCTGCCACCGGCGGGGCAGTCTATTTTAACGGTCTGATGGATGACAAAGGTGCCCACTGTAACATCCTCAAGGCTCCTCCTTCGATGGTGTCCCGCCTGAGAAACAAAGAGATGTCCATGATTTACCAGAATCCGCGACTCGGTCTCAATTTTCTTTTTTCAGCAGGCGGCAATATTGCGGAAAGAATTATCGGCGGAGGCGAGCGGCGCTATGAAAAGATTCGCAGTGCTGCCCTTGGCTACATTGATCGTATTGAAATGGAAAGAAGTCGTATAGATGATTACCCGGAACAATTCTCAGGCGGTCAGCAGCAGAGGATTCAGATCGCCAAGGCTCTTTCTTCCTCCCCAAGTCTGCTTCTCCTCGACGAACCGACCACCGGGCTTGATGTTTCGGTACAGGCCAGAATTCTTGATTTGATCAAAGATTTGCAGCAGGAAATGGGGTTTTCCATGATCATCGTTTCTCATGATCTTGGGGTTATCAACCACCTTACAGATATCACCATAGTCATGAAGCATGGAAGCCTGGTTGAATATGGACTCACCGACCAGGTTCTCGAAGACCCCCAGCATCCATATACCCAGTTGCTGGTTTCCAGCATCTTATAACTTTCACCCAGGAAAAATAACGATGTACTCCACAGCACAATTTGAACGGAGACAGGAAAAAGACATGACAAAACTTGAACTCCGGAACATCAGTAAGGAATTTACTCTCCATAACCGTGACTCCATCAAGGTTTCAGGGTTTTCCGAAGTCTCTTTTTCGGTAAAGAGAGGTGAGTTGCTGGCTTTGATCGGCCCCAGCGGCGTTGGGAAATCCTCCATCCTCAAGGCCATATACCGTACGTACCTGACTGACTCAGGTTCCATTTCCTTCCATCGGCGGGATGGCTCAGTGGTGGATCTGGCAAGCTGTTCTGAAAGCAGGATACTGGATCTTCGTAAACGGGAAATCGGCTTTGTTACCCAGTTTCTGAAAGTTCTGCCACGTGTTACCGCCATACAGGCGGTGGCCGCCCCCCTTATCGAACTGGGTGAAATGGAGAAGACGTCGCTGTTTCAGGCTGCACGCCTCCTTGAATTGCTCGGCATCCGTGAAGAACTGTTCCACATTTCGCCACTTACCTTTTCAGGTGGTGAGCAGCAGCGGGTCAACATTGCCCGGGGAGTCATTGCACCCAAGGAACTCCTCCTTCTTGACGAACCGACAGCATCGCTTGATGAGCAGAGTTCCAGTCGGGTTCTTGACCTCCTGCAGGACCTCAAAAGAAACGGTATTGCAATGATCGGAATCTTTCACGATAAGGCTAAGATCGAAAAAGTTGCGGACAGTACGTATGAGGTTGTCAGGGCAGCAATTTCCATGCCTGCTGCAGTGCAGCAGGAGGCGGCCTGATGAACTCAGTTCTCCGTTCAAGTCGGGTTCTCACCGATGGGCACATTCAACCGGCTGACATCGTCATCAGACATGGTTGCATTGAGAAGGTTGCTCCCTTCAAATCACAGAAAAACGCCTATGATCTGGGACGACGGCTTATTGCCCCAGGGTTTGTGGATCTCCACTCAGATGCCGTTGAGAAAGAGATTGAACCACGGCCAGGTGCCCATTTCCCCATCGCTTCTGCCCTTGTGGAGCTTGATAAAAAACTGACAATGGCCGGAATCACCACCATGTTTCATGCTGTTGGCTTTAATGATGCGGCCATTACTGGATATAGGGCCACAAAGATAGCCGCCCATGTGATAGAGCAGATTAATTCAGCCAATCGTCATCTGCTCGGAGTTGATAATCTTGTTCATGCCCGCTTTGAGGTGACTTCTTTTGAATCGGTAGGGGTGATCAAAGAACTGATACACAACGATTCTGTTCACCTCCTTTCTGTTATGGATCATACACCTGGACAGGGTCAGTTCAAATCCATTGAAAACTGGAAGAAATTTCACCTCCCGGTCTACAAGCTGAGCGACAGCGATGCCGATGAGATTATCCGCCACAAGATACGGGGCCGCTCCAGGGCTTTTGCCGTGGTTGAAGAGCTGCTGCGCTACGGGGCGGAGCATGACCTGGTGCTTCTCTCCCACGACGATGACAGTCGCCACAAGATTGATCTGCTCAAGGAATTTGGGGTCAGCATTTCCGAGTTTCCACTTGATGTTGATATTGCTGTTTATGCGAAGAAAAAAGGGATTGCGACGGGGATGGGGGCACCTAATGTGGTACGCGGACAGAGCCAGAGCGGCAATGTTTCAGCGAGAAAACTGATCGCGGAAAATGCCTGTGATTTTCTCTGCTCCGATTATCATCCAAGCTCCATGCTCCAGGCCCCCTACACAGCTCACAGGGAGATTGGCCTTTCCCTCGAACGTTGTTTTGCCATGGTTACCAGTACACCTGCCCGCCTTGCCGGATTGAACGACCGGGGAGAGATTCGGGCCGGAAAGATTGCCGACCTGGTCGTCATAGAAGATGCCAATATCCCTAAAGTCATTCTAACCCTGAAAGAGGGCAGTCCCGTCTACAACGGGACTGCCTGTCTCTGCGGAGAGTAACCATGGTTTATATCAAGTCTCATAACCCCGATCCGGAAATCACCCTTGGCTCTTTCCCGCTTATTTCAGAGAAGGCAAGGGTACGGTCTGCGGAACTGGGGCGTTATACTGAACTGCGTGATTATGTCGAATTTGTTGAATCCAGCCTGGGAGACTACTCCTACGTTATGGAGCGAAGCTCCATTGTCTACAGCACGATTGGTAAGTTCGTCAATATTGCTTCGGACGTGCGCATTAACCCCGGCAATCACCCGATGCACTGGGTGAGTCAGCACCACATCATGTACAGAAGGAAACAGTATGGAGTTGCCGGCAGTGACGACGAATCTTTTTTTGCTGAACGGAGACTGCGAAAGGTGGTCATCGGCCATGATGTGTGGATTGGCCACGGCGCAACCATCATGCCCGGAGTGGTCATCGGTAATGGGGCTATTATCGGCGCGGGCTCCGTGGTGACCCACGATGTCGCTCCTTACACGATTGTCGCCGGTGTCCCTGAAAAAGAGATACGGAGCCGTTTTCGCAGCAGCACCAGGGATGCCATTGAAAAAACCTGCTGGTGGGATTGGGACCATGAGACCATCAGAGAGCGGATTGATGATTTTCGTGATGTGGACCGCTTTCTTGCTCTGTATGGCTCCAGGTAGCATACAGGACGCCCTTCACAATGAAGATTCTTCTTATTACCGGACCGAGTGGAGCAGGCAAGGACAGTCTGCTCCGTCTGGCTGGCCAGCATTTCAGGAAAGACAGTCGCCTCTGTCTGGTAAAGCGCTACATAACCAGGCAGCCTGACAGCAATGAACAGAATTATTTTGTGGACCATGCGGCATTTACCCTTCTCTGCAAGAACAATTTCTTTATCTCCCATTGGAATGCCCATGGAAACCTCTACGGTATACCACGAACGGGACTTCCAGATAAAAAAGAGAATACGCTCGCCATTATTTCCATTTCCAGGCAGAATGTAGGTGATTTCGAACGCTGCTTTGAGCGGGTAACCACCCTAGGGATAAAAGTAGACCCCGATATTCTCCGCAACCGTTTACGGGCCAGAGGGCGTGAAGATGACAAAAGCATTGAAAAACGGCTGCAAAGAACGGCACCTCCGATAAAGGCCAGAAGGATGCTCCATTTTGACAACTCTGAGGAACTGGCATGTAGTGGAAAACAGTTCCTTGATCTGCTTGATTCTCTTGCTGAGGAGTAACGGACAGTATGCGATTTGCAATCTACTATGCTCCTTCCGCTCAATCCCGGCTGTTTAAAATCGGACATCGCTGGCTGAGTCAAAATGGTCTGGCGGGAAAAGGGATCGGGCACAATTCACTTACCGGTATTTCTGCAGCCAGGCTTGCGGAAATCATTGACTCTCCAAGGCACTATGGGCTGCATGGAACATTAAAGGCTCCCTTCAGGCTTGCAAAGCATCGTGATGAGGAAGAGCTGCACTCCTGTTTGAACAGCTTTGTCCGTCAGCACAAGCCCTTTGTAACACCTCCCCTTCGCCTCCGCCTGCTCAATGACTTTTTCTGCCTTTGTCCGGAAAGGAAGTCGCCGGAGATAGATACTCTGGCAGCCGAGTGTGTTGAGGTTTTCGATGAATTCAGGGCCCCCCTCAACCAGATTGAACTGGATCGGCGCAGGAAAAATACGCTTACTGAGGATGAAAAACACAATCTCTCCACCTGGGGATACCCCTATGTGATGGAGCGGTTCCGGTTTCATATCACTCTCACAGGCAGGGTAGAGGATGAACACGAAAGGGAGCTGCTCCAGGCCTGTCTTGGAGAATTTTTTGCACCGGTCCTTGGTAAACCTCTGACAGTGGACGGGATAAGCCTCTTTGTCGAGCCATCATCCGGTGAACCTTTTTTCTGTCGCAGGCACTACCCGTTCAGTCTTTAATTAAAAAATAATCCTATCCAAACAGAATTTTAACATGACGGGTCTATATTACAGACAGGCTGAATATGAATTTAGAAAAGGAGAGTCGTCATGTTATATATTTATATTTATCTTATTCTTCCCATCCTGCTGCTTATTGTTGTTACGATTCTATTCCTGCGTTCACTGAAGTCGTCGGGTATTCCTGCCAATGCGCAGCTTCTTGTTGATGCCTGGAGCTCTGTTGCAGACAATGGCAGGGCTGCTGACCTTTCCCCTGACCAGGCAGATGATCATGATCTTAATCGATCCCGTAAAGCTGCTACAGACGGTCTCGGGCAAAAGGAACACACAGTATTTCCATCTGATATATCAAAATTTTCATATCAGGACAGATGTTGTCCATGAGTTACCGGCAAACATCTGCTAATACCAAGGCTTCTCTATAGGGGAATACCTGTCTTTTTCGAGTTTTCCCCTTCGGAAACCGTTGCTTTTTCGGCATCTCCTGGGCAACGCAGCTGAACAGTCTGATCATTCTGTCTTGATATCAGGTGATGGCCGCCACCTCCCGAAGATATGCAACCCAGCACCGCCAGGGGCGAGTCTGCTCAGTGCAGATGTCTGGACATCCAGAGAAGTTTTCTTCCCGTAGAGGACAGAGACCACATTTCATTGTGCAAATTATTTTTGCAGCTTTTTCCAATGCCAGTTCCAGAATATTGTCACAGCTCCCGGTTTCCATATATTCCTCCTTTTTTTTGAATACTTCTTCTTTTGATCCCCTTAATGTCGTGAAATTTAACAGGCAGCTATTTGTTTTCCATGAGTTGCAGGTTAAAAAATGATAAGGAAACCTCTTTCATCCACGGACTCCGGCAAAACGTATAGTCCTCACAATTTATTGAAAGGTTCCAGTGGAACTATATTGACTTTGGTACCAGGAATTGGAGGTGCATCCGGGGAGCATTTTGGCCTACAACGGTTGCCAGTGCAGCACCGGAAGAAAGACCAAAAATCATAACAGCAGTTGCGATAGCAACCTCAAAGTGGTTTGAAGCACTTATCATAGCTGCTGGTGCAGCATCCTGATAGCTCAGCTTGAATATTTTCGCTGCACCCATATCCAAGAGCAAAAATAAGAATCGTCTGAATAAAAAGAGGAATGGCAATTCAGACAATAGTCAACGGATTGGCAGTGATATTCTAAACTTCAGTGTATCAGGAAACAGTGCTATAAATACACTGATGTGTAAATTGAAATAATCCATGAAACTATCGTGGTGAATGATTAGTTGAAGCACTTGCACTGAATTATGCGGTTCCTTCCGCCACCATATGTGGATTCCTTTCCAGATTCCTGATGTTCTGACTTTGATATAAATTCTTCCCAAATCAACTTGACTTTACATGCTCTCAGCATATAAAAGATACTGTTTTAAGGAAACTTGCAATAATGCACAATGTGATGGCTTTTATAAATACTGTACCAGCACTCGCGACTTTCTCCCTGCCTGAATATAACAAGAAAGGATTGCCAATCGATTCTGCGGTTATCGGGGTGGAATATAAGAACAAGCTGGCCAGCTTTGAGTCGATAGACGTAATATCTCCTGAGCTCCATACTACAGGTAAGGGGAAAATTGATTTTTCCAAAAACCAGATAGATATGGATATTCAGCTCAAAACCCAGGCCAGTAAAAACATAGGTAAAATTCCTGTTGTAGGTTACATGCTCACGGGAAAAGACGAAGATGAATCATTGGCCGTAAAACTTGAAGGAAGACTTGATGATCCAGAAGTGAATTACTCTCTAATCAAAGAGATCGTCACCTATCCGGTTGATATTCTCCGCCGCACTCTTAAGTTGCCGTTTAATCTTGTGGAAAAAATGGGCCCACAATCTAAGGAAACAGATGTGCCAGCACCAACACAGTGATGCTCTTAACAGAGAGTAAATTTAAAAAATATAAGGGTAGTGTATGGCGCTTAAGTTTAAAGGTCTGAGATTACTTACTAAAGTTACGGCTATCCTGATATTGATTTTGGCTTGGTTATGGGGTGCTACAGCCCTTTGGCTTGCAGGTCCCGGACCTCATTTGGTACAGATTCTGATTGCACTGGCGTTTGGATCTTTTTTACCTGCAGCCTTTTTATTTACCGATTCCTTCGCTAAGGGATGCACTCTAAGTCTTTTCCTTTTTGCACTTCTGCTGCTGTGGTGGCAGACGCTGACACCAACAAATGAAAAAGATTGGGCGCTTGATGTGGCAAGAATTTCCCATGGAGAAATTCAAGGAAACACCCTCACTATGTATAACGTGAGAAATTTTGATTACAAAAGTGAAACACTCTTTTACCAACATTGGGAAACAAGAAATTATAATCTTAAAAATCTTCAAGGAATGGACATTTTCCTCTCGTATTGGGCGTCAGATCATATCGCACACACAATTCTCAGTTGGGATTTTGGTGAAGACGGTCATCTACCAATATCGATTGAAACCAGGAAAGATCTCACTCAGGAATATTCCTCAATTAAAGGATTTTTTAAGCAGTTTGAAATTTGTTATATAGCTGCAGATGAAAAAGATATTATCAGGCTGAGAACTAATTTCAGAAAAGAGCGGGTGTATCTCTATCGACTTCAGGTGTCACAACAGGCTGCACGGGCACTTTTGGAAGACTATCTTGTTAAGATGAATAGTCTGGTCGACGAACCAGATTTTTATAATGCTCTTTCACACAATTGTACAACTACAATTCAGATCCATGCCAATGCCATCCGGGCTGATAGACCTCCACCACTGGATTGGCGCCTTATTGCCAGTGGACATGTTGATGAACTTCTCTATGACCGAGGAGTAATCTCATCGAAATTACCCATTGCTCAACTGCGAAAAATGAGTCGAATTGACCTGATAATGCAAAAAGAGGGCAAGGAGGACTTTTCCAACATAATGCGGCAACATATAGAGAAAGCGCAGGATCATAATTGAGTCAAATAAACATCTTTGGATATGGTTATAAGTAAAGGAGAGAAAATGAAAAATTTACTTTATGCAATCCCCCTGCTTGTGCTGTTATTAAATGGCTGTGCAACCCCGCCTCCGCAGACACCAGCCTACAGCTTTGAGCCGCCGACAAAGCAGATGGATTATCTCACTGATGTAGAACCGGTACTGGTGAAGAGGTGTGTTGTTTGTCACTCCTGTTACAACTCTCCTTGTCAGCTTAAACTCAGTTCCTGGGATGGGCTAGAGAGAGGGGCAAGTAAAGAAAAAATATATAACGGCGGGCGTTTGAAGACTATGGATCCAAGCCGCCTTTTGATTGATGCACATTCTGTTGACGAGTGGCGGAAGAAGGATTTTTTCAGCGTTACAAAAGCGAGTAGCGACAGGCTTGACGATTCGATTATGTACATGTTGCTTGATCACAAACGAACCTCACCGGCGGTAAAGGGAGATTATTTTTCAGAGGCAAGTGATCTTACCTGCAGTGAAAACAGTGTTGAAGTTAAACAATATCTGACAAAACACCCCAACAATGGAATGCCGTTTGGTTTTCCAGCTCTCTTACAAGATGAATTCAATACAATCGTTGGATGGCTGAGCCAGGGGGCACCTGGACCAACCAAAGAACAACAGGAAGCGTTGGTTGCCATCCCACCTGCTGGTCAAGAGATGATAAAGAAATGGGAAATGTTTCTCAACAATGACGATCCAAAGCACAGGATGACAGCGCGTTACCTGTACGAGCATCTCTTTCTTGCCCATATCACCTTTAAAACAGGGAGCAATGAGTTTTATGAATTGGTGAGATCAAGAACTGCGGGTGATAAGGAAATCGACATTATCCCCACGGTTCGACCCTACGATGATCCTGATACAGAGAAATTCTTTTATCGGTTTCGAAAAATTTATTCCACCATAGTTCATAAAACCCATATGGTTTTTCCGATGGACCAAAAACAGCTCACTCGGGTGGGTGAGCTGTTTATTGAAACAGAATGGTCAGAAAAGCCTCACCTCATGGGCTATGGTAAGATAGTAAGTGCAAACCCATTCATAACATTTGCGCAGATACCGGCTAAAACTCGCTATCAATGGCTATTAGACAATAATCACTATATCATCATGACCTTTATACGTGGACCTGTCTGCAAAGGTCAGGTCGCTCTCAATGTTATAAATGATCATTTCTGGCTGATGTTTGTCGATCCTGACTACGATCTCACAGTAAAATATCCTGGTTTTTTAAAGCTTCATCAGGATAATCTGAGAATGCCGGGAGAAATGGGCAGCGACTATAAACTTTATAAGTCACTTTTCAAAAATGAACATTATGCCCTGGCAAACAATTATTATAAAGCACGTCAGGAATTTTACAGTGCCCACTATCCTGCAGGCATGGAGACAAAATATATTTGGGCTGGAAATAAAGCTGACGACAGCCCACTTTTGACGGTGTTTCGACATTTTGACAGCGCCACAGTGCTCCGTGGAGTTCAAGGAGAATTGCCCAAAACCGCCTGGGTTGTAGATTATCCTCTATTAGAACGTATTTATTACTCTCTGGTAGCCGGGTTTGATATTTACGGAACAGCTGGTCACCAGCTCGCAACACGGCTCTATATGGATGCGCTTCGAATTGAGGGTGAGAGTTACTTTCTCGATTTGATGCCTGCTGAAAAGAGAAAACCAATGATGGCGGAATGGAATATAGGTTCCGAGAGCAAAGATCTTAAATATTATCCTGTCACCACCCCTGAAATATGCAGTTTAGAACATCCGAACCAAAAAGAGAATTGTTCGAAGAACTGGTACAAAATCGTCTCAAGGTAGAAGGGATTGCTTTTGATCAAAATTACTTGCCAGATGGTAACAAATACCCAGATCTGCCGGATTCATACAATAACATTGATGATATAATTAAAGGGTTTATTGCGGTGTCTGCTCCCGGAGTTTCGTTTTTCAGGCACGTTGCTGATCACAATGCAAACGTTGCCTGGGTCAGAATCACCAATATTCCCAAGATGGAAGATATGGTCGTTTCAATAGTTATAAACAGATGGCATGATAATGTCAGGTTCTTGTTCAGGGAATCATCTACCCTTGATCCAAGTAAAGATAATGCCGATTTTATAAAAGGTTTTGTCAGCTCTTATCCAAACTATTTCTTTGTTGTTGATTATACAGACCTGCCAGATTTCTTAAATATTCTTAACGATTATAACGGCAGTGAGGATTATGTTCTACGACTTGAAAAATACGGTATAAACAGAGCGGAAAAGGGCTTTTGGGAACACTACGACTGGTTTCAGGCAGCCTTTGACAGGGAGCAGAAACAGAATAGTGGAATAGTAGATTTAAACAGGTATTTTTATCGCGCAATTGAGCAATGAGCAACAGCTTGACTCATCGGCCAGGAATTTTACCCACTTGTTAATAGGTAAAGCAATCAGCTCGGCGATGCCCTCGTTTTGAGGGCGTATGCCAGTGATTCTGAAACGTTTATCATCACTACAAGTTCCGTTGGATTATTCATCACCTTGTTTTTGATTTCTATGCGTTTTATTTGGGGCAGATCTATACTACAGTATGCCAATATTCTTTGGGTCACCGACGCCTTGTATCTCTTTTTTATTGGCATATACTGGTCAAAGCTAAAAAGCATGGCAGAGCAAATATGAATTAAGAAGGAACAATCCATGAAATTTTCAACAAGTTGGGTCAAGTCCTCAGTCACGGTATTTCTTTTGGCTCTTAGTGGCTGTGGTGGGAATGGACCATATTCTGTCAATATGATGCCTTCACCCGAAGTTTATTCCACAGGCGTGATTAACCCCTTTTCTGACGATAATCCTGTTACGTCGGCCCCCTGGAATGGACTGCTATATGTTACCAACAGGTTGCCGAGTGGGGAAGGAGACAAGAATCAATTTTATTCTGAGATTCCTTCATCGCTACTCAGGCTTGGAATCAGCCATATTAAAATTTCAGGGAAAAAGGATATCCGTTGGGAAGAATTGCGTCAATTATCGCTCTTAAAGAACCGAAAAAAAGAATATCCCCTGGTAGTTGACTCAATAGAAGAGTATGGGGTACTCGATCGGAGTTATTACCGCTTTATGGACCCAGATATGGTTGCTGGCGAACCGGAGAAAGTGGGCAGAAAATTCGCCGGGAATATCAATGATAAACTCGCCATCTCAAAACAAAAAGATATTTACATTTATGTCCATGGTTACAACACTAACTTTGAAGATCCGATCCTCGTATCTGCTGAACTCTGGCACTATCTGAATTATGACGGAGTCTTTATTGCCTATTCCTGGCCCGCAACAAGTAAAGGCACCGCTTATTTCGGTGACACTGAAAAAGCAAATTGGAGTGGCAGGCACTTACGAATGCTGCTCCAATATCTTTCAGATACTACAGATGCCGAAAATATTCATATTATAGGGTATAGTATGGGCACCAGGGTCGCGACCCAGGCCCTCCACGACCTGAACATGATGTATTTCGGTCAGAGTAATGATGTAGTCCGACAGCGCCTTCGTCTTGGCAATGTCATTTTGATCAGTGGTGATTTATCTACTCAACTGATTGGTAATTACTATCTTGATGGAATACTCGATATTGTAAAGAGCCTGTCGATTTATTCATCGGAGAAGGATTCTGTTCTTGGAGCTTCGGACTGGATATTTGACCATAAACGGTTAGGCCAGATGACAATAGAATTCATGAAACAATCACCGGTCATTGGTGAAGCTTTGGTTAACGAGGATCGACTGAGACTTATTGACGCCAGCAGGGCTGTTGGCGTGGATGCAGGAAAAGGACACCAGTATTTTAGGAGTAGTCCCTGGGTTTCAAGCGATGTTCTGATGACTTTGATGTACGACCTGCCACCGGGGACGCGGGGGCTCGTCAGAAATGATGGACCGGTCTGGGGGGTTCCTGAGGATTACATAGCCCGTCTTCAGCTCTCATTTCAACAGGTTGAACAGGATATAACAATCGAAACCTCGCAACCGTAACGTGCAGAGCGGATCCAATTTCTGCTCATTGTGCTGGTCTGCCCGCACTGCCAGGCTGAGATGAAGATTCTCAGCTTTGTTGTTGAACGGAAAGTGATTCCTAACTTGACTTTCAATACTCTCGCCATACTTTGTTTTCTGTAAAAGAAGTAGTCCGTAATCCTGTAACGAAATGCTGATAATAAAAACAGTGGAGGTAATAAATATGCGACGATCTATTTGTGAGTATTTTTCCAGTCAATATATAGCAGCACTCACTTTAATATTCGTTTTTTTGTTTGCAGGAGTGGCTCAAGCCGTCAACGATGAAGATGTTGCTTTTGTGGACCGTTTCGGAAAGGCCTTTGCCACGGTGGCGCGGGAAGTTGCCCCTGCTGTGGTTCATGTCCGAGTGGAAAAGGAGATCGAGAACAGGAATGGGGTCCATGGGCAAGACCCATTTGGTTTGTTCAATGATCCTTTTTTTGAGCATTTCTTTGGGCCGGGATTTCGTCAGCCACAACCCAATGGACAGGGGCAGACTCCTTATAAGCAGAGAGGGGCTGGTTCCGGATTTATTATATCTGATGACGGATATATCCTGACAAATAATCACGTGGTTGGTGATGCAGACACCATCACTGTAAGCCTTGATGACAAGAGAGAGTTTAAGGCAAAAGTGATTGGATCTGATGCTCAATCTGATGTGGCGCTCATTAAGATTGAGGGCAAAAATCTTCCAACAGTACCGCTGGGTGACTCTGACCAGATTGAAGTTGGGGAATGGGTTATTGCCATTGGCAGCCCTTTTGAATTAAACCAGTCTGTTACAGTGGGCGTGGTCAGTGCCAAGGGGCGAAACCGTATAGGCATCAACGATTATGAGAATTTTATCCAGACCGATGCGGCCATTAATCCTGGAAATTCAGGCGGACCACTCCTGGATATACATGGTAGGGTAATCGGAATCAATACAGCCATTTTTTCAAGATCAGGCGGCTATATGGGGATTGGGTTTGCCATTCCTATCAATATGGTTAAGTCGATTCAGCAACAGTTGATGAGTGCTGGTAAGGTCACCCGCGGCTGGCTCGGGGTAGCTATTCAGGATGTTGACAGGGATCTGGCTACTTCTTTTCAACTCGATAATGCAAAAGGTGTGCTCCTGACTGACGTTTCAGAAGGAACTCCGGCTGATAAAGCAGGGCTGAAGCAAGGTGATGTTCTGCTGTCCATGGATGGCGTGGAATTAGGTGGAGCTGCAGATTTGCGTAACAGAGTGGCCATGATCGAACCCGGCAGGAAAGTGGATTTTATCCTTAGTCGTGACGGCAAAAGAAAAAATATTGTGGTAACCATTGGTGAACAACCTGCCGATTTTGGACGTATTGCCAAGCAACGCACTATGGACGATGATTCAAGTCTGAATTCTATGGGACTATCACTGCAAAACCTTAACAGAGAGCTGGCAGATAAGTTTGGCTATAAAACAGACCAAGGTGTTTTGGTGGCAGGTGTTACCCCCGGAAGCGTGGCGGACGAAGCTGGTATTAAACCTGGGCATTTGATCGAAGAGTTGAATCGACAGCGGGTCCATAATTTGAAGGACCTCCAGAGTGTGCTTAAAAACTCTGGAAATAGTCAGCAGGTTCTCTTGAGGGTTCGAGCCGGTGAATATAGTCGATACCTGGTACTTCGACTGAAATAAGTTCGAATGTGCAGAACACTGTCCAGAGGTGTCCTGTAGGGGAGGGGGTGTTATTGTTATCAAAACGAGCACAGTAAGAGAACTAAAATGAAACATCCCTGCACAGTGATTGATGTGCAGGGATGTTTTATTCCTCAAATCATGGAAGGTTGACTGATTGTGCCCTTGTATTTCGAGTCTTGATTCTATTTCGACGAAGCGTTTAGCCAGGCTTCATCCAGACGAGTCTCGATATATTTGACCAGTGCATCATCCTGTTCTTCGAGATCGAAACAGACCGCATCCTCCCCCAGCAGGCCTCCAGGGACAAAATCACCTCTTTCTTCAGGATCTGTTATCATGCTGCCGTAAAAACAGATTGAAAGCCATCGAGTGGCATCTTCGATAACATCAACCATCACAAAAAGGTCTTTGTCCTTCTGAGCTTTGTGAACGCCTCTAAGAGAATATGTTAGTCCCGGGCGTGCTATGAAATCAAGGAGAACTCCTTCCTTGTGGTTCAGAAAGTCTTTGAAGTGGACAAAAGTTTTCTTGTTTGTTGCAGATGTGTCCTGCCATTCTTCAATAAAGGAGTTCAAGGCCTGCTCTGTTTCACTTTTCATGTTCGACTCTTTTTTGTTTTCCGTAATTGTCTGGTGCAGAATATATCTGTTGACCTTAACTCGAATGGAATAGAAGGGCAAAAAAAACTTTACGGCATCTTTTATTGTAAGAATTGATTTTTGGGCTAATATAGATACATTGTGGTTGTCAGGTGATTTTTTCAGAATCTTTTTAGTGGATAATGCATGGGCTTTTACCGTCGAATACTGTTATTTCCTCTTGCCTGCCTGGTTTTTTCCCTCACAGGGTGCGCGTCGGATTGCGTTAAGGGGAATTGTTCCAATGGTGAAGGGACGCTTGTGTTCGATACAGGAGAACACCTCTCAGGGGCGTGGAAAAAAGGAAAGTTGCATGGCTACGGATCATTCACAAAGGCAAATGGTGATATGTATGCCGGAGACTGGGTTAATGGAGAAAGGCATGGCCAGGGTACTGCCACAAATGCCAGTGGTGATCGGTATGAAGGCCAATGGAAGAATGACAAGAAACATGGCAAGGGAACTCTAACCCTTGCTCATGGTGATCGTTTTGAAGGGAATTGGGTGGCCGGGAAAAAACAGGGGCCTGGGCGGTTCCTCTATATCAACGGTGATGTCTACGAAAGCGAGTGGCGTGCAGATATTGATGTAGGTAAGGGCTGTTTTACCACAGCAAAGGGAGAGTGTTACATTACCACCTGTATAAGCGGTGACTGCCAAAATGGTCATGGTGTCTTTACCTGGACCAATGGCGAACGCTATACCGGTGAATGGAAGAACGGCCGTAAGAATGGCAATGGAACCCTGGTCTATGCTAATGGTGATCAATATATCGGTGAGTGGAAAAACGACAAGAAGGATGGTTACGGCAGCTTTCGTCAGCGAAATGGTACCAGCTATATAGGCACGTGGAAGAACGATAACTGGCATGGTCATGGGACCTACCAGAGTGTTGATGGTGGTCGATTTGTCGGGGAGTGGAAAGGCGGAAAAATGAGTGGCCATGGAACCTATATGATGGCGAATGGAAACCAATATGTTGGAAGTTGGAAGAATGGAGCTAAGCATGGACGTGGAACATTTATATATCCCAGTGGCTTCAAATATGTTGGTGAGTGGAAAAATAATAAAATGATCAGGGTGTACCCACAATAAGAGATGATTGGTCTTGAATTTCTCACCCAGTAAATGTAAATAGATCTGTTCCGAGTATAGTACGTTTTCTAAGCGTCTCTGTCCCAAGTGTATGGGAAGGGACGTTTCTAGTTTGTGGGGATTGCATTCCGCAATTCCTTCCGATGAGCACACGATTTTTTTCAATAAGAGCTTTGCAGCTAAGGGGTAAATATGATTACTGCAACCGATATCTCCCTTTCCTATGGGAAGAGGGTAATTTTTCAGGATGTGAATATTAAGTTCAGACCTGGTAACTGCTATGGCCTTATTGGCGCAAATGGCGCCGGAAAAACAACTTTTCTGAAGATTCTGGCTGGTGATTTTGATCCAGATCATGGCACCGTTTCTGTTGGCAGCCGGGAACGAATTGCAGTGCTGCGGCAGGACCAGTTTGCCTTCGACGAAGTGACGGTGATTGATACTGTAATTATGGGTCATAAACGGCTCTTTGATCTGCTTGCTGAGCGTGAAGTATTGTACGCCAAAGCTGATTTTACAGAGGAAGATGGGATTCGCAGCGGTGAGCTTGAATCAGAGGTTGAAGAGTTGAACGGTTATGAGGCAGAGTCTGAAGCAGCTGTTCTGCTGAGTGGTTTGGGTATTACAGAAGATCTTCTTCATAAAAAAATGAAGGAACTTGAGGGCGGTGAAAAGGTTCGGGTTTTACTTGCCCAGGCTCTTTTCGGTACACCGGATATTCTTCTGCTCGATGAGCCGACAAATAATCTTGATATTGATTCCATTGTCTGGCTTGAGAATTTCCTCGATAGATTCCAAAATACTGTCATCATTGTCTCTCATGACAGGCATTTCCTCAATCAGGTATGTACCCATGTGGCTGATATCGATTTCGGAAAAATATCCGTTTATGTCGGCAATTATGATTTCTGGTATCAGGCGAGTCAGCTAGTATTGCAGCAGAAACAGAATGAGAATAAGAAGGCAGCAACTAAGGCTCAAGAATTACAGGAATTTATTCGCCGTTTCTCGTCCAATGCTTCCAAGGCAAAACAGGCAACATCCAGGAAAAAACTGCTGGATAAGTTGACTCTTGAAGAGATGCCCACATCTTCAAGAAAATATCCCTTTATCTCTTTTAAGGCAGGAAGGCCCTGTGGTGATATTATCCTGGAGATAGAGGGCTTAACCAAGGCAGTGGACGGGGTGACTCTTTTTGAGGATTTTAATCTTGTCGTGAATAAGGGAGAAAAAATTGGTTTTGTCGGCAGTAACAGTCTTGCAAAGACCACACTCTTTCAGATTCTTACGGGAGAACTCGAGCCGGATAGCGGTAGCTTTCGCTGGGGGGTCACCATGAGTCACTCCTATTTTGCCAAAGAAAACAGCTCCTATTTTAACAAAGATGTCACTCTCGTTGAGTGGCTTGGTGAGTACACTCCTGTTACAGAGGGGGAAACATTTGCCAGAGGATTTCTGGGGAAGATGCTTTTTTCCGGTGAAGAAGCTTTAAAGAAGACCAGTGTTCTTTCCGGAGGTGAAAAGGTACGCTGTCTGCTGGCAAAGATGATGCTTTCAGATGCAAATTGTCTTATTCTGGATGAACCTACCAATCATCTTGATCTGGAATCAATAACTGCACTCAATAATGGACTCATTGCCTTTCCGGAAGTGATATTGTTTTCATCTCACGATCATCAATTTGTTGATACCATATCCAACAGGATAATTGAACTGTTACCAGGTGGTGTAATTGATAGAATGATGCCTTTTCAGGATTATCTGGAGGATAAAGGTGTCGCCCAATTACGGGAACAATGGTCCAGATAGCGACTTGCCGGCCGCATACCATGTCAGGGCCGCAGTTTGTAACATCTTGATTCCTTATTGACAAAGGTAAGAGTGTCGCGCTATTGTTTTTTTGAGTAGCTTCTCGATTTTTCAGAGAAACACTGCCGCTTTCTACTTTTCTCCAGGTACTTTTATCCCCACGGGGGGAATTGTACAGAGTATCGACTTATTTTCCGTAAGGGAGTACCTCTATATTCTATTCGATATTATGGATACTCCTCAGAGTGAAAAAAATAAAAAAAACACGAGTGGATCAACCTGTAAGATCTGGCTCAGTCTGTTTCTGAGTCTATTTGTACTGTTCGCAAGTGTTTTTCTGGCACTTAAGGGGCAGAGTTTTTATTTTAACACCATCCAGAAGCAACAGACAGAGCAGCTTGCAAATGCGATAGAACGGTTGCTCAGTACGCAATACACTCTTCCTTGCCGGCAACTGAGCAAGCAGCCGACGGTTATCGAAAACGCATCCCACCAGAGTCTTCCCGATAATCGCCAGATCCTGGAACTTCTCCAGACAACGAAAGATATTCTCTCAGTATCGATTGTCTACGTTATGGATAGTGACGGTACCGTTACGGCTTCCAGTAAAACCTCCTCCGGAAAAGGTCTTACCGGAGAAAACTATAAATTTCGTCCCTATTTCTCCGATGCCATTAAGGGACGTGAATCCCGTTATGCCGCCGTCGGTGTTACGACCAACGAGAGAGGGCTCTATTTTAGTGCTCCCATTTTTGATACTGATGGTGCACCCGTTGGCGTGGTTGTAATTAAGTCTGGAATTCAACAGATTCAGGTTGAACTGAGTGAATCCTCTTTCCAACATGCTGCACTTATTTCTGATAGTGGTATTGTTTTTGTGGTTTCTGAAACAGATAAAGACTGGCTTTATCACGCAAGCTTGCCGCTTTCTCCTGCGCAGAAAGCCACATTGGTTAAAAGCAGGCAGTTTGCAGATAATCCGCTGACAGACCTCTCCATTTCCTTTGATGAAAACAGCACCAGCATAGACGATGTTCCATACACTATTCATACAACTCCTGTAGCACTGAACGGCTGGAAGCTTGTCAGCCTTGAAAAACAGCAAGGAAAATACCCGGTTGTTCTGCTTATTCTCTTGCCTGGTTCTTTACTCAGTTACCTGTTTATCAGTAAGATACGAGCAAATAACAATGAGAAATTGCTTAAGGAGGAAATGGAAGAAGAAATCCTCCAGCGAAGATCTGTGCAGGAGCAATTACAGATTGCCAAGGAAGCTGCGGAGGCTGCAAACATTGCCAAGAGTGACTTCCTGGCAAACATAAGTCATGAAATTCGTACTCCTATGAATGCTATTATGGGGATGACCACTCAGGTGCTCAACAGTATTCTGACGGAGGAACAGCGCAAACAACTTGAAATAGTAGATTCCTCTGCTCAGCGTCTGCTCGGCCTCATTAATAGCATTCTCGATTTCTCAAAGATTGAAGCAGGGAAGATGGAGATTGAAGAAGTCCCTTTTGTGCTAGATGAAAAGCTTGATGAAGTATTTTCCATGATGGCGGTGAAGGCGGAAAAACAGAAAGTTATCCTTTCACTGGAGTCCAGAGATAGTATACCGCCAGTTCTTATAGGTGATCCGGATCGGTTACTTCAGATTTTCATTAATCTGGTGAACAATGCTTTGAAATTTACAGAGCAGGGTTCTGTGAAAATCCTTGTTCAATGCAATGAGTCTGATTCTGCCAGCGTTCTTTTACAGTTTGGTGTTCAGGATACGGGAATTGGTATCCCACTTGAAAAACAAGGAGTCATTTTTGATTCCTTTGCCCAGGCTGATAGCTCCACTACCAGAAAATATGGTGGGACAGGGTTGGGGCTAAGTATTTCTTCTCAGCTGGTAAAGTTGCTGGGAGGGGAAATCTGGTTGGAAAGTGAAGAGGGTAAAGGGGCTACATTCTGGTTTACTGCTCGTTTTAAAGTACCAAAGATTGAATCGGAAACGCTATTCTCTGATCGGGATATTGTGGAAGAAAATAGTGTCAGGCGGCGGGGTTCCCTCTCCAATTGTGAAATCCTTCTTGTTGAAGATGAGCCTATCAATATGATCCTGGCTAAAGCCGTTCTTGAAAAGGAACATATTCATATAACGACCGCTCAAAATGGTTTGGAAGCCGTTGCTCAATATATGAGCAGGACTTTTGATTGTATTTTAATGGATATCCAGATGCCGGAGATGGATGGGTATCAAACTACTGCGGTAATACGCAGTCATGAGCAAGAGCACGGTGGTCACATTCCGATTATTGCCATGACCGCTCATGCCATGAAGGGAGATCGGCGCAAGTGTCTTGCCGCTGGTATGGATGATTATGTCACAAAACCGCTTAATACTGAAGATATCTACAACGCTATAGAGAAGCAATTGTAGGACAGTCTCGCTATTCTATAATGAGTAATTTCTGGTGGTGAATGTTGCACCTAATGTCCCGTAATGAAAAGATATCTTCACGGTAGTGTCTGGACTCATGTCCTTAGGCTGGTTTGACCCCAATTTGACAACTGGAATAGTATTGATATTTGACTTCGCTGCTGCTATTCGATACACTGATTCAATATCGCAGTTTGTTTTTGCTTTCCTTACTTCTTCTTTGATGAGGATGCTATTTTCCGATGAAAATCTACTCAAAAACAATTACAGGCATTGTGGGTGTCATACTCCTCTTGTTGACATTCTCACCAGGAATGGCGCAACCCCCTCTGAAATTCTGCGTTTATCCCAGCAAGTCCCCTAAAGCGATTATTACCACCTTCGAACCATTGGCAAAATTTCTCAGTGAAGTGACCGGACATCCTGTCAAGCTTGTTACTGCCCCAGATAAGGCAATCTTTCAAAAAAGGGCTCTGGAAGGTGAGTATGACCTGCTCCTTCCCTGCGTTTCCTGCTACTTTGAACTCCGTGAAAAGAAAGGCTATTATGCCATCGCCAGAGGAGAACCTTCCTTTACCGGAGGGATGTTCGTGAGGGAAGACAGCCCCATAACCAGGGTAGAAGATCTTCTGCACGGAAAACGGATAGGCGCTGTTAAACAACACTCCTACGCAGGGTTTCTTTTCTGGCAGGAATATCTTGTGGAAAACAACCTCCAGACCAATCCAGCCGATCCATACGTTTTTCTTGATACCCAGGATTCTATTGCCTATGGCATACTCAACCATAAAATCGATGCCGGACTGTTCAGAACTAACTTTCTAGAAAGTCCCAAAATGAAATCCTTAAAAAACAAATTCCGCCTTATTCTCAGATCACCTGATATTCCCCATTTTCCTTTTGTTGTCTCTCCCAATCTTTCCGAGGAGCTCGTCAAGCAGATAACAGAGAGCCTCACTTCCATTACTGCTAATACTTCTCTGGGAAAAGCACTCTTTAAATCCATGGAAATTCAAGCCATAGAGGCCATTTCCGACAGCGATTATGACACCTTTAAAGCCTCCTATAACAAGGCTCTGCAGGCCTGGAAGAACACTAACGAGTAGCCGATGCCCTCATTTCGCCTGCACACCATTCTTTTTGTAACCTTTTCTTCAATCACCGTTCTCCTGACAGCTACGATCATCTTTTTCCATACCATGTCGATTAAAGAGCAGACAGCGAATGGGATTACCGAGTGGGGAAAATCAATCTCTCTGAGCGCTGCTCCCATTATTGTTGACTATATTATTGAGGAAGATTACGCAGGGCTTGAGGAAGTTGTTCTTGGATACAGCACGACTTCATTGGTTCTCCATGCCCTTATAACAGATCCTGACGCCCTCATCCTTGCCGACTCTCAATTTTCAGAAATTGGAAACCACCTCCCCCAGCTTACCAGTGAGGCCTTTTTACGACAGGATGCCAAGGCAGATTCCTATGTTGAGCAGCAGGAAAACGCTTTTGCAGTCACAACCCCTATCCTCTTCGAGGAGAAACTTTTCGGCTATGTTCATGTGACCATATCCAAGAAGTTTTTTCTGGAACGCTCGCAGCTTCTCAAGAAAAAATCCATGCAGGCCGGAGCTTTCTGGGCTCTCCTCAGCCTCTTCTTTAGCTGGTTTCTGGCCAGGAGGCTGACCCGCTCACTGGAAACGATTGCAGGTTCCGCTACGCAGATAGCGGACGGTTCTTACCGTCTGGGACCGAGGCAAAAGGGTATAGTGGAAATTGAAAATCTTTGTGACAGTCTGCAAAACATGTCTCTTACCCTGGAAGAAAGAGAGAATCGCCTCCTGACCGAACGGGAAAGATTGAGCGTCACCTTGAGAAGTATCGGAGATGCCGTCATCACTACGGATACCTCTGGGAAAATAACCCTGATGAACCGTGTGGCTGAATCCCTCACTGGCTGGTCACAGGAGGAAGTGCTTGGAACTTCTCTGGAGCAGGTTTTGCGAATTACCGATAAGACAAGCGGGGAAGTTTGCGAGAGTCCGGTAAAAAAGGTGCTGAGCAGTGGTCTTGTTGAATACATTGACAACAAGACTCTCCTTACCGACAGGCGAAACAGGGAAAGAACCATCGCCGACAGTGCAGCCCCCATACGGGACAAGGATAGTAGAATCATCGGCGTCGTTATCGTGTTTCGTGACGTCACCGAAGAACATATGATGGAGCAGGAAATCCTGAAGATGAAAAAGCTCGAATCCGTTGGTGTTCTGGCAGGTGGGATAGCTCATGATTTCAACAATATTCTTGCTGCCATTCTTGGGAACATCAATCTTGTCGCTCAGGATAAAGAGCTGGGAGAAAAGAGCAGAAAACTCCTGGATAGTGCGGAAAAGGCCTCCCTCAGGGCAAAAAATCTCACCCAGCAGCTCCTTACCTTTTCAAAGGGTGGAGAACCTGTCAAAGAAACCTCATCTATTGCTGATATCATTCACGCCTCCGCCGAATTCGTCCTGCACGGATCCAATGTCATCTGCAACTATACGATCCCCGAGGATCTTTGGCTGGTTGATGTGGATAAGGGGCAGATAGGCCAGGTTATTCAGAACATCATCCTCAATGGACGCCATGCGATGCCGGAAGGGGGAACCATTGATGTGCGTTGCGAAAATATTTCCTCAGAGCAGATTCAGGGGGCTCTCTATGCACCTGCGGCAGACTGCATTAGAATAAGGATCAAAGATACCGGAACGGGTATTCCCAGCGACATTATTGATCATATTTTTGATCCATTTTTCTCCACTAAACAAAAAGGGAGTGGACTGGGCCTGTCTATCTGCAGCTCAATCATCAAAAAACATAGTGGTATGATTTCGGTACAGTCAGTTCCTGGTAAGGGGACAGAGTTTATTGTTACCCTGCCAGCCTCCGGTAACGTTCAAAAGATTGCCAAGGAACCGGTAGCATCTATTAAATCGTTCCCTGGCGCACGAGTCATGGTGATGGATGATGAAGAGTTGGTGTTGAATGTGGCTGAGGCGATGCTTACCATGCTCGGTCAGGATGTTATTCTGGTTCAAAATGGTTCTGAAGCATTAAAAGTGTACCAGAATCAGATGAAAAATGGAGCACCTGTGGATGTTGTTATCATGGACCTGACCATTCCAGGTGGCGTGGGGGGGAAAGAAGCAGTGCAGGACATCCTTGCTATAGATCCGGAGGCTCGTGTCATTGTCTCAAGCGGCTACTCCAACGATCCAATTATGGCCAACTGGAGCCAGTACGGCTTTATCGCAGCACTGACCAAACCCTTTCAATTGGCTGACCTGGATAAAGTGCTGGGCATGGCCCTGCAAGGAAGAGAAAAAAGGAGTTGACCCCTGTGTTACCATATGTGCTGAAGCTGACAGGTCGGATGTGGACAACAACAAAAACATGTCCTTCCCCATGGACTCTTTTAAATTGTTGCCATAAAGGCCACACTTTTTTTCCGCTGGAGTCATTATGTTAATTCTTTTACGGATACTCAAGAAAAGCAGGAGTGCAATGCGTTACGGCCTTTTTCTCATGCTTTTTGTTTCCTCACAGATCTGTGTAGCCACGAGCCTTTATGCGGAGGGGATTGCCATTACCAATCTACGAATGGTGTTTGATAATGGCAAGTCTGTTTTAAGCGTTGAGCCTGGTGGGATGGTACAGGCCTATGCCATCATTAAATATCGTGGAACAGGGGTGCTTGAGGGGCAATGGAGAGTGAATGATCGCCTGCTCTCTCGTGTGCAGAAGCAATTGAACGGTTCACGTTCTTATACTGTGTCTACACCACGGGTGCCTCCACTGCCTACAGAGCAGATGGGATCCTATCGACTTGAATTTATTGTCACCGTACCTGCTGGCTCCCATAGGCAACAGCTGCTGATCTATCATGTCATGGGGAAGCCCTGAAAGATTTCTAAACTTTTCCATAGGTACATTAACAGTGAGTGGAGGGAGAATGCTGTGTGGGAATTGGCAAAACTCTCAGCTGCTGAGTTCTCCACAAATTATTTTTTTTAAATAATCCCTTTTTTTCTAGCCTTTGAGAGGGCGTCTTTTCTGTTTTTGGCGTGGAGTTTTTCGTAAATTTTTTTGATATGAGAGTGGATGGTATGGGGACTGATGAACAGTATTTTTCCTAGTTCTTTATAGGTGTACCCCTGTTCCATTCCTTTCAGTATCTCTTTTTCCCTGGAGGTGAGAAGGAATGGTTCATCAACTGTATTGTCCTGGAATTCATTGATCACAGCCCTTGCAATCTTCGGGCTCATCGGTGCGCCACCGGCTGCCAGTCCCCGTATAGCCTCCACCAGTTCTCGCGGCGTTGCCCCTTTCAGGATATAGCCGGAAGCACCTGCTTTTAGGGCTGAGAAAACAGTGTCACGGTTATCAAAAACTGTATGCACCAGGATATCCAGATCAGGACGTTCTGTTTTGATCTGTGAAATGAGGTCTATTCCTGACATTCCGGGTAGACCAATGTCAGCCAGGAGGAGATCGTAAGGAATAGAGTCAAGTCCTTCCAGAGTCTCTTCACCGGTGGCAAAACTTGCCGTCACTGTAAAGCCAGGTTCTCCCCCCAGCATCAGTTCCAGGTTTTCCCGCAGCATGGGATTATCTTCAACGATCACTATTTTTATACCCATCGTGATTTCCCTGTCTTTTTTTAGAGTAGGCTTTGTTAATCATCCTGTTCCTCGGACAATAGTGGTGGTGAAGCTGTGTATAGTGGGATCACCAGACTGATACTTGTCCCGTTTGTTCCATTGATAGCCAGCTTGCCGCCCAGTTGTACAACTCTATTCTTAATGTTGAGCAGTCCCCGACCCTGTCGTTTTGTTTGCAATAAGCCGCTGCCGTTATCTTTTAGACTGCAATAAAGATTATCTTGCCCTACTTGCAGGGAGAGCTGAATTTCTTTTGCATTGGCGTGACGAATGATATTGGTCATTCCTTCTTTTACTATTTTAAAGAGATTGAGTGCTAGAAGGACTGAGGGACCAGGCACATCCTCCTGAATATCAGATTTCTTGATGAATTGTAATTGATGGGACTCTGCAGCCTTGGCACAGTACTGATGCAGGTCGGCAAAAAGACTTTTCCAGGTGACTTCCTTGGCGTCCAGGATATCCATAAAACTGCGGATCTCAAGTATCGAATCGTCACATATGTCACTGATGTTTTTGAGAATGATTTCTGTAGGTTGGGCAATGTTTCCATCAACCATCATCTGAGAGAGGAGTTTGATGTTTACCAGACTACCGCCGACTCCATCGTGGAGATCTTGAACCAGTTGTTTTTTGAGTTCGATACTTCGGTTTCGTTCACTGGTATCACGGAGAATGGCAACGGTATGGACTTTTTTGTTAATAGTTACCGGTGACAGGGTTACTTCCACCGTGCAATGTTTTCCCTGTTTATCGATAATCTCGAGTTCGACAGGATCTTTTCTGTTTTGCAGGGGGCGGGCAGAAAATTTCACCAGATCCTTTTGATCCCATGAAATTCCGGTCAGGTCATGGACATTTTTCCCCATTGCCTCCTCACTGGCAAGGGCGAAAAAATCTTCGGCTGCAGGATTGAGATAGGAAATCTCTCTTTTTTCGTTGATGAGGATAATAGCATCACTGGCCGCATTCGTGATGATACGGTACATTTTTTCCTGGGCACGGAGTTTTTCACTATAGTTGGCAATGGACTGTTTCATTCGTTTGAAACCATCTGCTGTTTCCTGCAGTTCGGTAAAAACTGAGTTGAGAGTACAGTCAACCTGCAGATCCTGGTCTTCAATGGCCCGGGCCTCTTGCTGCAGACATTTGATTGGAGCAATAATAGCCCTGGCAAAACGAAAAGCAAGGATGGATGCGATGAGTGAGAGCAATACCGTGGCGATAAGATTAGTACGCCTGTTTGACCGTATCTTTCCAAGATAATCTTCTTCCGGAAGATACATGGCAACGATCCAGTCCAGTTCTGTTCCTGGAAAGGGAGTAAACATGGCCACAAAATCTTGCTTTTGAGCAGTGAAAGAAGTGAAGACTGGTTTTTTGAGATCGAAGAGAGATTCTGGCGCGATCTGGTTGTTTACAGCTGCCATGGCCTTGCCAATGATAGGTTGTTCAAGTTCTTCTATCTTCGGCAAACGCATACCGTTGCCGTTGTCTTCCTGCACGATATGTTGAGAAAGGTCTCTGGATGCAAGGACATCCCGATTACGGGAGAAAATAAAGGCCTTACCGGTTTTTCCTACGCGGAGTTTGCCTACAAAGGACGATAGCTCCTTGAGGTCTATGTCAACACCAATAACACCTTTGAGGCTGTTGTCCTCCCAGTAGGAAGGTCCGGCAATAGTGACTCCTGGTTGTTTGGAGGTATAGAAGATGTAGGGATCGGTCCAGCCTATTGCACGACTCTGCACTGCCTGTTTATACCAGGGGCGCTTGCGAGGGTCATAGGGGTCGGCCGGTGTTTGCTCGCGTTGTAATTCGTGGAAATTTTCATCTCGCCAGATCAGCATGACGCTTCTTTCTCTTTCATTGTGTCTGATTATCTTTGTCCTGAATCCATTTGCTTTTTTGGCCTCGTTGCGACTCACGTAATAAAAAGAACCGTCAGGAGTCCCAAGATATATCCCGGCCAGGTGGGGGTGGATCTTTAGCTGATCAAAAAAATAACGTTCAAGAGAGCTTATGGTAAGCGTTCCAGTATTGAAAACGTTTGCACCGAGCAACTGTTTGGTGAGAGTGACGGCACTCTTTGCCTTTTCCAGATGATTGTAGGACTGCTCCAAGGTGAAATCGGAGATATTGTCCATGATATCATGGGCATGGCTGTAAAATGTCTTCTCTGACAGAAGGTAAAAGGATGGGGTAAGAAGGAGGTGGGTCCCCCAGATCAGCACGATGACTGACAGGATGAGACTGGTGCGCATAGAAAGATTGAATTTCATTGGCACTTACCGGCAGAAAGGAAAGGCCAGGCATGAAGAGGCATGCCCGGCCTTTTGAAAATAATGCGATGCCATTTGTCCATGTAGGGGTTATTAATTCACATTTTTCTCAACTATTGTCTCCGAAGATACCCCTCCGGCAACATTTATGGGCGAGGGGGACGAACGTTTATAATTCCTGTGATTCCTTTAAAAGCTCATTGTTTTAGCAAGTCATGGCAGGTTCCTGATCTGCTATTAGAACACAAATAAAGTAAGATGTATATGGCTGATTCAGGGTATTTTCCGGGTATTGTGCCAAAACGTACTGGTATAAAAAAAACTGCTTTTCCTCAGATATACGCTTGCTGCAAAAGCAAGAGTCGAACCGTAATTTTTATGAAGAGAACATATTACTTCCGTTTGCAGTCACATTGCAATCAGGCTGTCTCGGAAATATGGTTTCAACGTCACGACTGGGTGTTCTCAGTAAGACGGGCCCACGCCATACCATTACAGCAATCTTTAGCTTTTTGCTGAGAATTGGCCAAAACGATAAATATTACGGTTCCCGATGCCTGGATCGGTTGGTATTGGTATTTCCTATTTGCTCTATAGTCTCCATGCGTGATATTGTTTCTTTTTGTTTTTATCATATTATTTCTATCTGGAGAACTCAAATGAGGAAAACCATCTATTCTGTATCACTATCTATTCTTGTGGCAGCGCTGCTGTTATTTTCTGCGTCATGGTCGCTTGCATCTGACGATCTTTCTTCCTTCGCAGGGCAGAAAGGAACCCTCCGAATAGCCGGTGGGACAGCGCATATCCCGGTGATGAAGGAGGCTGCTAAACAGATCATCAATTTTAACCCCCAAATTCAAATCTCCATTGCCGGAGGTGGTTCCGGTCTTGGCATCAAACAGGCAGGAGAGGGGCTGGTTGACATCGGCAATGCAGGACGCAAACCAAGTGATGACGAGATTGGTAACTTTAATTTAAACCTGGTGAAGTGGGCTGTTGACGGTGTTGGTGTAGTAGTCCATCCGAAGAATAACGTGCAGTCCCTCACCAGCACCCAATTGCAGGATATCTATTCCGGTAAGATCAGCAATTGGAGTGAGGTCAGTGGGGTTGATCGAGAGATAAACCTGTATACCCGTGATGAAGCCAGTGGTACTCGGGAAGTTTTCTGGAAAAAAGCACTGGCAAAGGGTGACATTTCAGCCAGGGCCAATGTGGTGGTTTCCAATGGTGCTATGAAAACAGCTGTTGCTGGTGATCCCTTTGCTATCGGCTTTGTTTCGGTGGGCAACATGGACAGCTCTGTTGCACCTGTAGCCCTTGATGGGGTAGTTCCCAGCCCGGAAAGTGTTCGCAGCGGTGAATATAAGGTGGCTCGCGGCCTGTATAGCCTCACTAAAGGAGAGCCGTCAGGATTGGCCAAACTCTTTTTGGAGTTTATTGTCAGCCCTACAGGTCAGCAGATTGTCGTTGACAAGGGATTTATCCCGGTTCAATGAGACTTCCGACCTACTCGGTCAGTGAATACGTGTTTCTGGCAGCGGCAGTCTTCGGCGGGCTGCTCGCTGTCGCGATCTTTTGTTTTCTCTTCTTCTTCGGATTACCGCTGTTGCAGTCTGGTCAGCTGGTAGACTTGCTGTTTTCTTCCTGGGCACCTGACAAAGGATTATACGGCATTTATCCCATGCTGATAACCAGCTTGACCCTGGCCACCGTCAGTATGCTGATCAGCTTTCCTGTAAGCCTTGGTTGTAGCTTTGTGATTACGTCTCTTGCTCCTGTACGATTGCGACGTGTTTTGCTGGCTGTCATCAGAGTGATGACCGGTATCCCCACCGTAGTATATAGTTTTGCTGCCCTGTTCCTGTTAGTGCCGCTTATGCGCAGCCTTGTCGGACATGGAACCGGAATGAGTATCCTTACTGCAGCTCCTGTTCTTGCTCTAGTCATAGCTCCAACCATGATCCTGTTTTTTGTGGATAGTTTTAACAAGGTTTCGTCCAGGTTTACTCTTGCCGTTGACGCTCTTGGTGGCAGTGAAATCCAAAAACTCCTGTATGTAATTTTGCCCCTGGCCTGGCCTGGTATTGTCAATGGTGTGCTTTTGGGCTTCGGTCGTGCCATGGGTGATACCATGGTCAGCCTGATGCTTGCTGGAAACAGTACTGCTGCTCCTGAATCCATGACCGAGTCAGCCAGAACGCTTACTGCTCATATCGCTCTGGTCATGGCCTTTGATTTTGATTCCATGGAATTTAAATCCATTTTTGTTTGCGGTCTTTTTCTCTACATTCTGACAGCAGCTCTCATGGTATTTTTTCGCATGTTCACTGTGTACTTTTCGGAAAGAACATGATGGGAATACTTCTTGAAAAGAGCATTGCTGTTCTCTCCTGGATTGCAGGATTTTTGCTTATAGCATCACTTCTCTTACTTCTTACTTACCTGGTAAACAAGGGGGGAAGTTCTTTACGGGTCAGCCTGATTTTTGGGGACACTGCACCTTTGGATGCCATATTGCTCAAACGGCAGGTATTTGACGGAATCTTACCTGCCATTGTCGGTACTCTTTTCCTTATTGTTGGCTCGATGTTCATTGCTATCCCAGTGGGCATTGCCGGAGGCATATACATGGCAGAGTATTGCAGAGGGAAAATGAAATCATTGCTCAATCTGGCCTTTGACATTCTTGCTGGAGTGCCTTCCATAATTGTCGGACTGGCTGGACTCTTACTGACCATCTTTCTCAACCGCACTTTTCATGGACAGATTAAAACCTGTCTCCTGATCTCCTGTGTCTCTCTAGCCTCACTGGTGCTCCCTTATATTATCCGGACAACGCAGACAGCACTTGAGACAGTCGATCCGGTTGTCCGTAAAACAGCACCCGCTCTTGGTGCTTCACGCTTGCAGAATATCACCATGGTACTGTTGCCCAATTCCATCTCCAACATTTTTTCCGGAGTTATTCTAGCCACTGGCCGCTGTGCAGAAGACACCGCTGTAATCATGTTGACCGGCGCTGTCGCAACAGCAGGTCTTCCACGGTCTCTCTTTGATCAGTATGAAGCCCTTCCGTTTCATATCTACTATATTTCATCGCAGTATACCGGCCCCGATGAGTTGGCCCAAGGGTTTGGAGCCGCAATCATACTTTTGCTTCTCTGCACCGGTCTCCTGGTTTCCACTCTATGGATACAGCGACGACTATCAATAGTACTGCTGTACAGGTGATCACTGTGGACGTTCCCGTAAAAATTTATACGCAATCCCTTTGTTTTTATTATCGTCGGCAGAAAGTTTTGCATGATATCAGTCTCCAGCTTCCGGCAAATCGAATAACGGCTATCACCGGGCCATCCGGATCTGGAAAGTCGACCTTCCTCATGGTCTTGAACAGATTGTGGGAAGAAGTTGAGGGGTGCGATATCTCGGGAAAGGTTACAATGGAACTGGGTGGTCATTTTAAAAATATTCACGATCCAGCACTTCCTGTCTGTGAACTGCGCCGAAAGGTGGCCATGGTTTTTCAGCAGCCTAACCCGCTGCCAATGTCGATTTATAAAAATATAGCCTTTCCCCTGCGCCTCGCACATGTAAATGATAAGAAGCGGATCAAAGAGAACGTGGAATCCGTGCTCAGAAAGGTATGCCTTTGGGACGAAGTCAAAGATCGCCTGGGAGATGACGGCCGTCTACTTTCAGGCGGGCAACAGCAGAGGCTATGTCTGGCACGAGCTCTTGTCCTGAACCCAGAAGTTTTACTGCTTGATGAACCTACGTCCTCCCTTGACCCGGAGGCGAGCAAAGCTATTGAGGAATTGCTGCTGACGCTTAAGTCACAATGTACGTTAATAATGGTCTCCCATTACCAGGATCAGATCCAACGCATTGCTGACCTCCATATTAAGGTTCTCAATGGACGATTCAGTACAGGTTTAGATTGGAGGGGCGATTGTAACTAGAATTCGTAGGTTTGTTTCGGCTCGTACTCCGTGTGGCTCGCGAATCTGTGACACAAGGATATCACCTTTCTTTGCCGGTAATTCCGTGTCTCCCTTACCAAGAAAAAAACCATTCCCTTCAATGATCTGAATAGATAAGTCACCATCCAGATCATGAGAATGAACTGGAAAGGTCACACCCGCCTCAAGGTTGAAATTAATAATTTTAAAATATGCGGAGTCTTGTACAAGAAAAAACCGCTTCATGGCACCTGGTGTATACTCGTTTGTCTCATCAAGTTGTATAACTTTCATATTTGTTCTCCTTATGGATGGTTGTGAGGTGTCTTAACCCACCTTCAGAGTTAGCAGGTAAAGTAAAAATAATCACTTGGAAACTTTTTAATCTGCATGCAATGGCAAGTGCTGAAGATCTCTGTTTGTGGTAAAGAATTATATGGCTGGCTTGATTGGGCCACAAGCAGATGGACTGTAATGGCACTTATATGATCCTTCTAACTAGCAAAAATGTATCTTACTGTTTTTGTTAGTTTTAAAATTTAACACGGCACACCGGGTAAGGCGCTGATTACCACTAATCCTCAGCCTACCCGCACAAGGATGAGTTGTTTCGGATATGGAATAACTCCGGGTTGCAAAGCTGAGTTTTGATGGTAACCGGGTATGTGATTGTACCCAAAAAACAATATACATATTGGTATGTCGCAATGTCAGAGATACAGGATCGGGTAAAGCTCAGATCTTCCTGGAAAGCCAAGATAGGCGGAGAGTTTGAGCAGGAGTATATGCAGAATCTCAGGCGGTTTCTGATTGAAGAAAAACAGGCTGGAAAAATTATCTACCCCGAGGGAGATAATATCTTCAGCAGTATGAATCTGGTTTCATTTGATGATGTGAAGGTTGTGATTATTGGGCAGGATCCCTATCATGGTGAAGGTCAGGCACATGGGCTCTGTTTTTCTGTAAAACCGGGAGTCAGGATACCACCATCACTCCAGAATATTTTCAAGGAAATCCATGAGGATCTTGGGATTCCTATCGGGAATCATGGATATCTGAAAAGCTGGGCCGAGCAGGGTGTGCTGCTTCTCAACAGTGTTCTCACCGTTGAAAAAAATAAAGCCGGATCCCATCAGGGAAAAGGCTGGGAACGGTTTACCGATGCTATTATAGAAAAACTCAATAAAGAACATACTGGACTGGTGTTTCTTCTTTGGGGGAGTTACGCTCAGAAAAAAGGGAGGATTATTGACCAGAAACGTCACCTTGTGTTGCAGTCTGTTCACCCTTCACCCCTCTCTGCACATCGAGGATTTTTTGGAAATCATCATTTTTCCAGGACAAATGCGTACCTGGAGCGTCAGGGGAAATCTGTGATTAATTGGGCAGTTCCGGCATTGCAGGTCTGATATCTGTAGCTACTCTGGCTGGATATAATCGGCCAGAGCGTTGATGGTGGTGACACGGCGGCGAAATTCCTTGCTATCCACAAGTCGTGTTCCAAACTGATTCTGCAGCCCCATGGAGATCTGCAGGGCGTCCAGTGAATCCAGGCCGAGTCCACTGGCGTCGGAAAAAATCATAACATCATCATTCAATTCATCCGGTGTTATGTCCTCAATATCACACTCTGTGAATATCATCGTTTTCAGGCGTAGTTTTAATGTATTGTCAACTGACCCTTTCATAATCCATTTTTAGTTCTGTGGCCAAATATCAGCCATGCAGTGAGAAGCAGGGTTATTCCGAAACCTGCAAGAGCCAGTGACTCAATGAGCACTGCACTTGTACCAGTATTACGCAGAAAGATATCGAGAAATCCTTCGAGCCCCCATGACATGGGCGAGATGTTGCTCAGGGTCTGCATGCCTTGTGGCATATAGAATTTAGGAACCATGACCCCACCGATGGCACCAAATAAGATGTTAATAAGTCCGCCGATGGTTGTTGCCTGCTCCACACTATTTACTGAGACTGCAATCAGGATTGATGTGCCTATGGCAGCTAGGCTGAGTCCAGTAGAAACCATGAACAACCCTGGCAGAGAGTTTCCAAGGGTGAGGGGCTCGGCACCAAGGAGCGGCACAATAAACATTCCTACTGCTATCATCAGCCACGCCTGAAGCTGATTAATAATCATATATGGTACAATTTTCCCGGTAAAAAGAAGTGGGATAGAGACGTTCATGGACTGCATCCGCATCAGGGTATTCTGTTTGCGTTCGTTGATAAAAATGGTGGACATGGGGATAATGATAAAAAACATCCCGAAGACTATCCATGACGGTACGCTCTGCTGGGTGGATGTGGGGCGCTGATCCGGGCGCAGGCCATTGAAGTGAACCTCCAGTTCGTTCTTGTGAAGCATGACTGTTTCTGACCTTGCTGTAAGCCCTGGTAGTAATGGCTCAAGTTCCTGCAGCATTTTCTGTACCTGCAATTGTATGATAACTGCCCTCAATTCTCCTTTAAAGAGTGCCAGCATATCCTGTTTGACGTCACTTGCAACGTCGAGTTGTAAGATTCTGTCACTCTTCTCTTGGGTAAACTGAGCAGAATAGCCTCTGGGGATAGTGAGAGCGAAATGGAGGCCGCTGTTTAATGCCTGCTCCAGTTGTTCCTGACTCGATATCTTTCCTTCGTATTCCTGAAGTACGGTGTTCTCCTTAAGGAAGGTCGCAATTTTCAGACTGATAGATGTCTGATCCTGATCGATCACGGTGTAACGTATAAAAGCCCTGTCACTATTGAAGGTGTCCTTCAGCGCCATGGACATGATCAGGATAAAAATAGAGGGCATGACAAAGAGTGCAGCAAGGGCGTGCTTGTCGCGCAGGATCAGAATAAATTCTTTTTTGAGCATTGCCCTAAGCATTCAATTTTTCCGGACTGGTCAGATGAATAAACAGAGATTCAAGATTCATTGCCGGATCATTATTTTCCTGAAGCAGAGCCTGCAACGATCCCTGGCGAATGATTTCTCCATGATTGATGATGGCGGCTTCGTCACAGATTTTTTCGATTTCATCCATATAATGGGAAGTGTAGATAACGGTTTTATCGTCTTCCTTGAAATTGCGGATGGTTTCGAGGATGTCGATTCGTGACTCAGGGTCAATCCCGATGGTAGGCTCATCGAAATAAAGAATCTCAGGGGCGTTCAACAGGCCGATGGCAATATTCAGACGTCTTTTTTGCCCACCGGAGAGGGTGCCTGCCTTTTGCTCAAGGAACGTATCGAGATGATTGACGGATATTGCATATTCGAGATTGTTCTGGAGAACTGCACCGACAATATTCTGGATACCTGCGAAAAAGTGGAGATTTTCAATAACGGTAAGATGATCATACAGGGCAAGGGATTGGGGAATAAGAGTACAGCGTTTACGGATCTGTTTGAGATTGTTGCCCAGGGGGAGACCAAATATTTTAATCTCACCTTCCTGGAAACTACTGAGCCCGTTCAGGATGGAAATCAATGTTGTTTTCCCGGCCCCGTTTGGCCCAAGTAGGCCGAAGATAACACCTTTGCCTATTTCCATGCTGAGCTGTTTTAAGGCTGGTTTATCATGATAGCATTTTGTGAGACTGTTGATGTGTATCATTCCTTCAAGCCAGTTTTCTATCCAGAAGTTCTTGGTATACTTCGGCTTCTGCATCAGCCAGCGAGTTTACTTTCTCCCCGATAGTAGCAAAGTCGACAGGTTTGTCTTTTTTCTTGCGTATGGCGGTAACTGCCAGCAGGGCAAACTCGCGCCACTGGTCGCCTACAGCGGTCATCATTTGTGATGCTTTCTGCAAATCCTTATTGTCGAGGAGAGTAGCTGCTTCCTGAAGAAATGACGCGTAGATAAAACGAAAACCGGCACCACCGGTTCCAATTTCTTCCTGCATTCGTACGATATGGCCGAGAAAGAGCCTGGCCCACCTGGGATCTTTTTGGTCGAGTCTTCCTATGCTTTTTGCAAGGGAACGAATACCGCGAATCCCGGCAATGGGAACGGGTGTTTTCAGCATGGCTTTGGCATTCTTATGGATCACCTTTGGAATAATAACAGGAAAATCAATATGCTTGGGAATATGGTGTGGATAGTAAAGTAATCCCTTTGGGGCCATCATTCCCTTTACAAAACGTGCTTTTTCAAGATCCTTTGCCTCACAACGTTGGCGTGTCTCAAATACAGGATCGCTGATCAGATATTGCCTGTCTTCCTTTCCGTAAATGATCAGATTATGGGCATTGAAGTGAAATCGCATTTCCGGGGGAAAGTAGGGAAGCCAGAAGACCGAGCTCTGGGCTCCGATTATTTTTCCCTGAGCAAGGAGTGTGTCGAGCATATCCATACCCTTTTGTGGACTCGAGAAGGTGTGCATTTGCATTTTGATACCAAGATTTTTCTGCAATCCTTTTATGATGCCTTTGGGCCGTGTCCGATAGGTAACAAGCGGCATGCCACCCAGTTTAAGAAAGGGGATATAGGCAAACAGTAGAGCACCTGAGAGGCCGAAGGCCATGGCTTCCGAGAGCGGCAGCCCATGATGTGACATCATGAGTGACATCACGCCACTTTCACAATGGGCAAAATGTTTGTGCTGAAAAGGCACTTGGTTAATCATTCTTTTACTTCTGCTCCGGCATTCTGCAGAGTTCCTCTGCGGTCATTCCGAGAGCGTTTCCGTATCGATTAAGCATTTTTTGGGAAAGTTTCCAGAAAACAGAGGGGTTGAAGTGGCGTTTGATGCGCCATTTATATATGCCGGTGGATTCGGACAATACCTGCAGATCCATACGTCTGTCGTACATATAAAAAAAAAGGGGGGATTTGCTGCCACTGCCCACCTTTGTGTAGGCATCTTTTGCGAGACGTTCAAGTTCCTGTACCGCCTGCATGGTAGCCTCTTCTTCGATCTTCCAGCCACTGGAAGCTATAACATCGTAGTTACCGGCGCTGTCTATTGCGTACATCGCTTTTTTGTTGTTTGCGTAGGTACGGATGTTGTCCTGTGGGACTTCGCTCTGTTCCATTGCCTATACCACGGTGAAATGCATAAATGCCGTTGAAAATCTGCCGCTTTCCGGGACGTAGCAGAGTATACGTTCCCCTTTTTCGAGACGTCCAGAGTTGAAGAGTTCTTCAAGAATAATGTATATGGATGCTGATCCGGTGTTTCCCTTTGTGCTCAGGTTGCTGAACCATTTTTCTTGTGGGATGTCACAATAAGCACGTTGCATTCCTTTATACACCTTGTCACGAAAATAAGCGGAGGAGTAGTGGGGGAGGAACCAGTCAATCTGTTCGGGATCCACCCTGTTTTCTTTCACAAGTTCGCGGAGAGGTCTTGTTACGGTGTACTCAATGATTTTATCATTAAGCAGTTTGACATCCTGTTTAATACTGAATGTTGAATGTTCCAGCCATTCCTGGGGGAGATATTCTCGCCATCCGCGCAGAGAACCATCCTGGAGCTTTTCGGCACCAGCATACATACAGGGCTCTAGTTCACCGGCATAGGATTTTTGGTCAATCCAGTCTATGCGTAAGGATATCCCGTCCCTGCCACTGTTTGGTTTGTTGCTCATCCAGACGGCTCCGGCTCCGTCACTCAACATCCAGCGAAGGAAGTCTTTTTCAAAGGTGAGCTCGGGGTTCTTTTCCAGATCTTTGCCGCGCAAGGCCATCTCGTCAGTGAAGAGGTGGCCGCGCAGGAGGGATGAGACATTCTCGGAGCCCGTTGCCACGGCATTGCTGTTGAGTCCGGAGAGGATCGCCATATATCCATATTTCAGTGACATGGTACCTGCTAGACATATCCCGGCAGTTGCAACAGCTTCACATGGTGGCAGACCAAGCTCCCCAAGTACCATGAGTGCGTGGTTAGGCATGATCTGATCGGGAAGGGTGGTGCCGCAGGCAAGGAGCTCTATACTATCCAGGTTGCAGCCCTGTGCGCCAAGCATGCGTACGGCTTCTGCGGTGAGTTGAGCATTGTTATGACTGGCAAGGCCGGTTTCGGGATCAATGGCATAGTAGCGGGAAATGATTTTGTTACTGCGGAGGATCAGTTTTCGTACTCGGGATGGTCGTGTCGCCACCGGCTGAAGTAACGACTCCATGCTATCATTTGAAACCGCTTCATTGGGTAAAAATGCACTGATGCAATTGATAAAAACGTTTTGTAACATGCGTTGTAAACTTAAAAGCCTTTATTTTCCTGAAGGTTGTTCATAGTATTTGACAGCCTTGGCGAGCGACTTTTTCCTGAATGGAGAAAGCAGCTTTCGGATCAGCATGTTCAAAGGTACAATGGTGAGTATCAGAGTCAATAGAAAGATTACATAGATCGTGATAACAACATTACGTCCACGTGAATATTGGGGCCCTGCCTTTTTGATCAGTTTGGACCAGATCAAAAAACTGCGGTGGGCTATATGTTCCGTGGCAATCAGCTTTCCGTTGACATTAACGGCTCCCATGTTACTCAGCAGTGGGAGACTACCCCGTTCTTCATCATGCTGCAATGCTTTGCAGAGACGATCCCCAAAACGGGAGGTGGAAGCAATTTCATTTTCGTGTACTCCTGCCCGGGGGAAGAACCAGAAGGCATCTTTCTTTCCGGTGAGCATCCAGCGTGGAGTGGTGACAAAGGTGTAGAGCGATTTACCCTGATCTGTGAGCACCACGTTGTCCAGGAGGTGTGCACCAAGGTCCTTGAGCATCGTTTTCATTTTTTCCTGGGCCATCAGCCACATATCACGGCAGGCAATCACAGTTACCACTGGCGTATTGTTAAATACTTTTTTGGCCTGATCACTTTGCAGAAAACCGGTGACAGGAATGGAAGGAGAGAGAAACCAGGAAGTGTAGCCGAGCACGATGAGATCGTATTGTTCTTCTATTTGCAAGGTCTTCACCGGACAACCATCGAGGTAGACAGCTTCCGGAAACACATTGAAAAACCTGTAAAATGGCCAGGGGTAAGGATAGGGAGTTAGCGGCTCAATTTTTTGATAATCACATTGGATACCGTCACACTGTTTAAGAGGTGCGACAATCTGATCCATAACGGACTGCAGTTGTCCGCTTTGGGAGTAATAGAGAACCAGTACTTTTTTCATTGGCTGATTTTTCCTGTTAGCGGGTATAGATAGATGTTTATCCAATCCAGAGGTTGCTTGCTCAAAGTGTTCAGTGGTCATTTTTTTCCTTCTGCAGCCTTTGGATTGTCATTCCTATAACTCGCCCAACTGATCAAAAAGATCACTGTCAGCTTCAATTTTTGCACGGTTTCCAATGATCATCCGGTTACTGTTTGCCTGCATGGTGGCAAATGCATCGGCATAGGAACGCATGTCCTCTACGGAGGTTGAAATGATCTCTTCAATTCGCTGCTGTTTGAACTCTGCGGTAATACCGTTCAGGTAGTCATTGCGGGCAGAGATACCTTTTGCAGCAGAAGCCCGATGGGGAGTAAAGTTGCCGTAGGTTCCTATAATTAACTGATGCAGGACTTCTTTGGGCAGTTCAAGATTTTTGACCACTTCAGCCATGGCTTGATAACAGGTATAGGTTTTTCGTACCTGCGGGTCACGGTAACTTATAACTGCAAAGTTACCACTGATAGGACTGAACTGGATAAAACAGCCATAGGCCCCACCCATCTGCCGTACTGTATTCCAGAGATAATCACGGGAGAGGTAGGTTTTCAGAACCTCAAAATACCCCTTGTACCCTTCGCCTTCGGGAAGGAGTTTACCACCCTGTACTGCGTAGACAACTTCTGCGGAGGTGATCAGCGCCTCATGTCTGGGAAGCTTTGGTATAATAAATTCCTGTCTGGGCGGTGTCATATCAGGGAGCGCTGATATCAGACCTCTGCAGTGCTTTTGAAAGCTGGTGACTTCGCTTTCATTGGCGGTAATAGAAATGGTCAGATTGTTTCGGTTGAAAAGCGTATCTGCCATCTCCCGAAGACCTGCCAGAAAGGCTTCTTCAAGTTTTGGGTAGTTATTGGCAAGTTCTTTGGTGCTGCGATAATTAGTGACCCCCGAGACCATTTCATTACAGGCTCCGGCTTTACTTAACTGGGCAAAGGCCAGCGATGCTGGGAGATTATACCCTTCGCTCTGGGCTTCGTGTTCTGTCCAGGCAAAATCACGAATAACAATTTCCTGAATATGAACGCGATCCTGCAGGGAGAGATCGGAGAAGACCTCACTCAGGAGTTGCAGGGCTCGTTCCTGGTACTCGGGCAGGCATTTCATCTGGAACCAGAGGATGGGACGAAAGTCACCATGGCCACCTTTTTTGACATGGCAGTGGAAGTTATGCGAGAATCCTCCGGTACAGATCCCGACTTCCCTGGCAAAATGCATATAATCCATTTTGGAGGTACCGATTTCGGTAACGATACTTCCGAAAAGATCCAGCCAAGGGAGATATTTTTGGGGGAGGCAGGAGACGTCAAAACCGATATCAATATAAGAAATATGATCGGTATTCAGTTCGCTGACCAGAAATTCGTGTCCGTCAATATCTGTGGCACGTACCTGATGAAAATCGGGGTTCCGGTCAAGGTCCTCCAGTCCCAGTTGAGGAAGTAGGGCAAGAGTCTCCACACTGTTTGCCCGTTGCTGATCCTCCATCAGCTCCAGAGTTCTGGCAATAAGTTTTTCCTGGCTATGGGAGTCAAGACTTTTACCGTATGCTTCAAGACGTGCCGCCTCACTTGCCTGATCCCTGGTCTGTTTTTCTGGATCCGGCTTGAGGGTGATGACAACTGTAGCCGGGTTGTCGAGAAGGTATTTCTTGATCAGTTCCTCGAAGTAGTTCTCGTTTAATGCCCTGTTGCGGATGGTTGCAAACAGCTCGTCAATCTGCAGGGAATCGTACGGGTCTGTGCCGTACTTGAATGCAGGCATTGCTTTGCCGATAAGATCCAGACCGCGTTGTGCCTTGCAGCCCTCTTCTCTCACCCCAAATTCATACTTGTTGAGTTCTGAAAGGATGAGGTCTGTAGCCAGTCCCTCCTCTGCCATCTGTGACAAGGTTTTTTTGTAAAGGTTGAGAAATTCATCTCGTTTTTTTGCATCACTTCCCACAAGATAGGTTACCATCATGGTTTTGAAACTTGAGGTGGAGATATAAAAACCTCCAAAGTCCTTACACAATCCACTGGTAATAATGGTATTCTTCAGAGGCGAGGCATCCGAGTTATAGAGGATGTTGGAGATGATCTGGAAGGCTGCATTCTCTTCACGATTCAGCACCGTTGAGACTCTGCTTGCCACAGCAAGAAAGGTTTTTTGATCTGTATTCTTTGAGTCTATACTGTAACGGTCTTCAATGTAGGTTATTTCTTGTATCTCCTCTCCAGAAATGACCTCAGCACGTTTCTCTTTCTCGGGGAATTCGGAGAGAAAATTTTCCTGAAGATATGCTAGCTCATCCCCAAGATCTGCATCGCCATAAACAAAAAATGTGGCGTTTGACGGATGGTAATGGGTTTTGTGAAAGGCACAAAATTCTTCATAGGAGAGTTCAGGAATGTTTTGCGGATCCCCACCCGATTCATGGGCGTAGGTGGAATTTGGCATCAGGCCGCCAAATATATGATGAAAGATCAACCGTATGGGGTCCGAAAAGGCTCCTTTCATCTCGTTGTAAACAACCCCCTGATACTGCAGAGGAGCATCTTTTCCCTCCTGGTGGTAATGCCATCCTTCCTGTTCAAATGTGGATCTGGCTAGCAGTGGATTTAGCACCACATCCATATACACATCCATAATGTTGAAATATTCCTTTAGATTTCTGGTGGCAAAGGGATAGTAAGTGATATCCGATCCGGTCATGGCATTTAAAAATGTCATGAGTCCGCCCTTGTTTATTTCGCCAAAGACATCTTTTACCGGGTATTTTTTTGATCCCATTAGTACCGAATGCTCGAGAATATGAGCAACGCCCTTGGAGTCAGTGGGAATGGTGTTGAATGAAACTGAGAAGGTTTTGTTACTGTCGCCATTCTTGATGGCCAGTAATGGACAGCCGAGAACATCGTGCTCAAAAAGATATACTTCTGCTTTTATTTCATCGAGCTGTTGCACTTGTTTCAGGGTGAATCCGGAATAGGTAGAGCCTGGAGAATAGGTCATTAGAGTCTCATATTAAAAAAGTTTGTTGGAATCAAGGAGAAGGGTTACCGGGCCGTCGTTAACAAGTTCTACAGCCATATGGGCCTGAAATTTACCACTTGCAGTGACTATGTTTTTTTGTCTTACTGTCTCTATAAACTGGAGGTATTGGGCCTTTGCTTTTTCGGGTGGGGCAGCACTGGAGTAGCCGGGGCGTCGTCCTTTACGGCAATCACCATAGAGGGTGAACTGGGAAACGACAAGCATGGCACCACCGCTATCAATAAGCGATCGGTTCATTTTACCATCGTTGTCTTCAAAGATGCGAAGGTTGATGATTTTGTCTACCATCCATGTGATCTGCGTTTCTCCATCATCTTTATGGATACCAAGGAGTACAAGAAGTCCCGCTTCAATCTCTCCTGTTTTTTCAGAATCAACAGTAACAGAGGCACTGCTGACTCGCTGAATAACTGCTCGCATACTATACGCTCAAAGGTGCTTAGGGTTCAGTTCCATCCCTTTAAAAAGGATGTCCAAACATAACCCAGCCGGTTGTGGACTCGTCGGAAAAACCAACATCAAGGCGGACAACTGCACCGGAGAACATTGAACGGATACCGACACCACCATCATATTTCCAGTCTTTGAATAGATCGGAACCATAATCATTTGCAACTCTGCCACCTTCGGCAAAGGCCACCAGTTGCAACCAGTCACTCTTCAGAAATCTGAGCCAGGAAATATTCCCGATTGGGTTCCAGTCAAGAGTATAACGGTATTCGGCTGTAGTGTAAATGACTGAACGGTCATTGAATCGGTCTATGGGATAGGCACGCATTCTGTAGAATCCGCCAAGGGTAGCACCTTCATAGAATGGCGGGCGCTCGGTTACAGAAACAGAACCGTCGGGATTATTTTGTTCGCTCCAGCTCGGGCTGTCTCCAGTCCATATATTGAGAGCAATTATACGCTGTCTTGCCCAGTCAGAGCTTCCAAGAGAAAAGTATTTGCTTGCCTCAAACTCAACAAATGTCCATTCGTGGGGGGACTCAAGCCAACCGAAATCATGGGTGATTCCAAGGTATTGCCTGCTTCCTCTGGATGGGTTGCCAGGGAAATCACTGTTGTCATAGGAGACGGCGAGTTCAACGGGATGGACTGTCGCGGCTTTTTCTCCATCCTCAAACTCAAAACTGCGAAAGCGATTGAACTGTCTTAGAAGAAGAGTTGTGACACCACTCTTCATTGGATTCCAGGTGTTGCCTCCTACGGGGGCAGATTTAAGTAAACCGTCTTTCAAGGTGTAGTGCTGCATGGCGTCACTTCGTGATGATCCCCAGGGCATGACAAACTCCATTTTGAAGTCTGTCCAGTTGTCATCTCCACTGTCTTCTACGTAGTCATCCATGTCAGAATCATTGCTACCCGCTCTGATAGTATCCTGCCTGAATCTGCCTGTGTAAGCCCGGTTTTTTGGATACTGTCCTACCATTCCCTGAGCACTGAAAAAGATACGATTAGCAAAGGATGGGCGATAGTCCCACATTCCGAGAAAAAGGGCAGCAGCTTCGTCGGAGCTACCAAATATGGTGGCCCCAAGGAGCAGTTGATCCTGTCCATAGCCCTTTGCACCGCCGCCGACACCCAGGGTAAATCCCATACTCTCTGATGAAAAGGCATAGGGCATAATAAGGCTGTTTTGTATTCCTCTCCTGGGGTCTTCTTGTCGGGTAAGGGTGTTTTTTACTGAGGTTCTGGGTTTGGCCTGAAGGGCTGGGACAAGAAAAGTGGTTGCCAGACCAAGGACGCATAATGCTTTTAAAATTGTTGGGTAACGCATTAAGAACCTCTCTAGGTTTTTAAGTGAAAATATAGGTTTTAAGACCACTGAACTTAACCGAAAAAAAGATTTTTTCCAAATGTTCTGGCTGGTTCTATGAGAGAAACTGAAAATAATTCTTAAGAAGAGAAGGTTGTAAAAAAAATGTCATTATCTAAAGGGGTTTCCCCAGTTTCATTATGGCCAGAGTTGGTTCAGGTTCTTTTGGAAATCGAGTTTACAGGCCTTAACCTGCGGGTCATGATAAAAGGTGAACCAGCTGTCAAGTTGCTGATAGTGTATGAAATATTCTTCCTTACGATCGATAACCTCCAGCGGAAAGTTATCATATGCCATAATCCAGAGGGGATTGGTGTGATAGTGGGTAGGAAAAAGGTCACCTAAATGAACCGCAGTCTCGCCTCTAGAGGTGATTTCGATCAACTGATGTCCGCGGGTGTGACCGCCAGTGTGCCGTAGCATTATGCCGGGGATGACTGCAACATCTCCTGAAACAATCTCAAGTTGACCTTCTCTTTTCAGGAGATTGAAGTTTTTAGGCCAATAGGTGGACTGAGCACGACGGCATGGTTGTTCCACATCCTCCCACTCCGTTTTCTGTATGTAATGGACGGCGTTTGGGAACGTGAGTTCTTCTCTGCCTTCGGGGGTATGCATGACTATGCCACCGGCATGATCAAAATCACAGTGGGTAAGAAGGACATAGTTAATGTCCTGTCGTGACAGGCCAAGCTCTGTAAGATCTTCCACAACAGACCAGGGAGCGGTCACCTGAAAGATGGAAAGCTGTTTTTCTGTCAGTTTATTTCCAAGGCCCGTATCGATTATAAGATTGTGTTCCGCTGTTTTGACCAGCAGAACATCATTGGTGAATGGTAGTGTGTTTGCTGTATCGGCCCTGCACTTTTTTTCCCAGAGAACCTTTGGCACAGCACCAAACATGGTGCCGCCATCGAGGCGAAAATTTCCGCCATTTAACCAGTAAATCTGAAAGTCACCGACAGCTAAATGTTCTGATACCATTAGAATGTCCCCAGGGCCGACCAGAGAACACCAGCTGCAATAGCCGATCCGATAACTCCAGCCACATTAGGTGCCATGGCATGCATAAGGAGAAAATTACTCGGATCTTCTTTGAGACCTACTGCATGAACCACCCGTGCAGAATCCGGAACTGCAGAAACACCTGCAGCGCCAAGGAGCGGGTTGATTTTCTCTTTCAGGAAAAGATTCATAAATTTGGCAAAGAGTATCCCACCCATGGTGGCAATAACGAAGGAGCCGGCACCAAGGACAAAGATCAGAATAGACTGGCTGGTAAGAAATGTCTGGGCCTGGGTAGAGGCACCCACTGAAAAGCCAAGGAGGATGGTTACGATATCGATTAAGGAATTTCTGGCCGTATTGGCCAGCCGTTCGGTAACCATGGATTCCTTGAGCAGGTTGCCGAAGAAAAGCATACCAAGAAGCGTCATAGAGCCGGGAGCGATAAGGGCGCAGATAAGAAAGGCGACAATGGGAAAGATGATCTTTTCTTTTTTGGACACCTGGCGTGGTGGTTTCATGTGAATGACACGCTCTTTCTTAGATGTAAGAAGGTACATGATCGGCGGCTGGATGACAGGAACGAGTGCCATGTATGAATAGGCGGCTATGGCAATGGGACCAAGGAGTTCCGGGGCAAGCATGGAGGAAAGAAATATGGCCGTAGGGCCGTCTGCCCCACCGATGATACCTATTGCTCCAGCCTGCTCCGGGGAAAACCCGAGGTAGAGAGAACCAATAAAGGTGAGAAATACACCAACCTGAGCAGCAGCCCCCAGGAGTATCAGTTTGGGATTTGAAAGCATGGTGGAAAAGTCGGTCATTGCTCCGATCCCGAGAAAGATGAGAGGTGGATATATCCCTTTCATTACTCCAAGGTAGAGGTAGTAAAATACTGAGCCCTCGGCATAGACGGAGAGTGGCATTCCCTGAATGGGTGGGATGTTTCCCACAATCACCCCAAATCCAATGGGAACCAGCAGGAGAGGTTCATAATCCTTGGTAACAGCGAGGTAGATAAAGACAATCCCCACGGCAATCATTATGAGATTGATCCATTCCAGATGGGCAATTCCGGAGTTGTTGTAGAAGCTTAAAAGATCCACTGTGTCCCCTATGTCAGGATGATCAGGGGCTGGCCCTGATTGACCACATCGCCTTCAGCAATGAGGATTTCACTTACTGTCCCATCCATGGTGGCCGTAATACTGTTTTCAAGTTTCATGGCTTCCAGGACCAGTAATTTCTGTCCGGTACGCACCTGCTCGCCAAGGCTTACAGTAATACTGATAATCTGCCCTGGAATAGGGGTGAGGATGGCTCCGCTACCTGCAGTCGCGGATGGAGGTGGTGAAACCATAGGAGCAGCTGGGGAGGCGGAGGGCATGGCAGAGATGGGAGCTCTCGCTTTGGAGTCAGCGACTGCAGTAAAATTTTCGATGGTATCAATATTAACAATATGCTGTTTGCCATTCACTTCAGCCAGCACGGCATCGTCAGTGACATCTTTAATAACAACATTATAGCTATTGTTGTTTATTTTTAGCTTGTATTCTTTCATTTGCGATTCCAGGTGGTTGTCAGTTTTCGGTTGTTCAGACTCTGCATGCGCCCTGAAACAAGCCAGGGTGATTCCATGTCACCATGGCTTTTCCAGGTGATACGTTCATCTCCATCGGGAAAGTTGTTGTGGAGATGGAGGGCAGTGGCAATGGCCAGAAGAATTTCCTCTTCCTCTCTGTTGTCAGCAGAAGTTGTTTTGGTAGAGAGCTGTGGTTTTGGGCTTCCGAGCCTGAGAAGCCTGGGAAGCAGGGTGATGTAGATGGCTATGATCACCAATCCAGCAAAAACCAGTGTCATTCCCATGAGTGAGAATTGCAGGGCGTCAAGTCCCGGCTGGTTGAGATTGTGAAGACCTATGTTTGCAAATGTCATGGCGCCTCAATTTAGAACAAAATGCCTCATTTCTGGACAGACACTAGTTAGGGGAAATTAGAGAACTGATCTCTGGCTTCTGGTCGTAGAATAAAGCCGAAAACCATTCCTTGTTTTATTAACCGGTTCTTTACAGAGGAATATTCCCGTGTTTTTTCATGGGATTACTGTCTCTTTTATTCTGCAGCATTCCAAGGGCTTTAATGATACGAAAGCGGGTTCGTGCAGGCTCAATGATGTCATCGACATAGCCGCGTCTTGCTGCTACGTATGGATTGGCGACAGCGTCCTGGTATTCTTCCTCTTTGGCTGCAAGATAAGCTGCGGGGTCATCTGTTTTCTGGGCTTCCCTTCCGTATAATACCCCAACGGCTCCCTTTGCTCCCATGACGGCAATCTCAGCACAGGGCCAGGCATAGTTGATGTCACCGCGGAGATGCTTGGATGACATGACGCAGTAAGCGCCACCATAGGCTTTACGGGTGATGACAGTGATCTTGGGAATAGTCGCTTCTGCATATGCGTAGAGGATTTTTGCACCGTTGCGGATGGCACCGCCATATTCCTGGGCGGTTCCGGGGAGAAATCCGGGGACATCAACAAAGGTGACCACTGGAATGTTGAAGCAGTCACAAAAACGGACAAAGCGGGCACCTTTAACAGAAGAGTCAATATCCAGAACTCCCGAGAGATGTAATGGTTGATTGGCTACAATTCCGACAACTTTACCACTATATCGGGCAAATCCGATGATAAGGTTGGGGGCGAAATTTTCTTTGATCTCAAAGAAGTCGCGGTTGTCGATACTTGCAAGAATCACTTCCTTCATATCATAGGGCGTGCTCGCACTTTCTGGAATGATAGAGTTGAGTTCTTCCGAACGACGTTCTGAGGGGTCCTGTGTGGGCAGTGTGGGTGGAGTTTCCACATTGTTTTGTGGCAAATAGCTGAGCAGTCTTTTGACATACCCAATACAGTCTGCACCAGACTGGGCAGCATAATCTGAAACCCCGGAACGCGTGGAATGCATGTCGGCACCCCCGAGTTCTTCAACGGTTACATCTTCGTGGGTGACGGACTTGACCACCTTGGGGCCGGTGAGAAACATGTAGGAGTTGTTTTTGACCATGGCTACAAAGTCGGTGAGTGCCGGTGAATAGACGGCGCCTCCGGCGCAGGGACCAAAAATTGCGGAGATCTGTGGCACAACACCGGAAGCCATAACATTCCGAAGAAAAATATCAGAATATCCGGCAAGGCTTTCAATGCCTTCCTGGATACGAGCCCCTCCTGAATCATTGAGGCCAATAACGGGGGCTCCATTTTTTATGGCAAGATCCATGATCTTACAAATTTTTTCTGCAAATGTCTCAGAGAGAGAGCCACCAAGAACCGTTGGGTCCTGGGCATAAACGTAGATCAGCCTGCCGTCTACCGTTCCATAGCCGGTGACCACACCGTCTCCAGGGAATATCTTTTTTTCCATGCCGAAATCATGGCAGCGATGGGTTTTGAACATGTCAAACTCTTCAAAAGAGCCGGGATCAAGAAGGAGATCGATTCGTTCTCTGGCCGTCATTCTGCCCTGGGCATGGAGCTTGTCAATTCGCTTCTGGCCGCCTCCGAGTCGTGCTTCGGCTCGGAGTTTCAGCAGGTTGTCGATATGGTCTGTCATTTTTGTGCTCCACTGCAGAATTCAGTGAGTAGTCCATGGCTGGACTTGGGATGAAGAAAGGCTACCTGCTTGTTACCGGCTCCAGTGAAAGGTGTCTCATGGATCAGTTTGCAACCCTTTTCTCTAGCCTGCTCCAATTGTTCCTCTACATTTGTACTGCGATAGGCCACATGGTGCAAGCCTTCCCCGCGACTGCTCAGGAATTTGGCTATGGGGCTATCGTCTGTTGTGGGTTCCAGCAACTCAATGTGGGTTTCACCGAGTACAAAAAAAGCTGTACGTACCTTTTGGGAGACAACTTCCTCTTCTTTTTCACAGGTGAGTCCGAGTATTTCTTCATAGAACTTTCGTGCTTCGGCGATGGAGTGAACGGCAATTCCTAAGTGATCTATTTTTTCTAGCATATTCGTATTTTTTTTATTTTTGTATTTCAATCAGTCCCGATATTCTCCGAAAATTCCCCGAAGGACAGAGCATATTTCACCGAGGCTTGCGTAAACCCGAACCGCATCAATTATCGGTTCCATAAGGTTACTTCCTGATTCAGCAGCAACTTGAAGAGCAGCCAATCTGCTCTGGACCTCTGCCTCATCCCGTTGCTGGCGAACATTTTTCAGCGAACCCACCTGTGCTTCTTCAACTGCAGGATTGACCCGGAGCAAATCCGGTTTTACTTCTTCTTCTATCTGGAAACCATTAACGCCGACTATAACCCGTTCACCGGATTCGATTTCTTTTTGATACTCATAGGCTGCCTGCTCGATCTGCCGCTTGATAAAACCATCTTCAATACAGGCCACCACACCTCCGGAATGTTCAATCTTTGCGATTAGTTCTTCTGCGGCAAGTTCGATGGAATCCGTAAGCTGCTCGATATAATACGATCCGGCAAAAGGATCAACAGTATCCGCAACTCCTGATTCGTGGGCAATGATTTGCTGAGTGCGAAGTGCGGTGCGAACCGAGTCTTCGGTGGGTAGAGAGAGTGCTTCATCACGTGAATTGGTGTGGAGGCTTTGAGTGCCGCCAAGAACTGCTGCAAGAGCCTGGATGGTGACACGCACTATATTGTTATCGATCTGTTTTGCGGCAAGGCTGCTGCCTGCTGTCTGGGCATGGAATCGCATCATCATGGAGGCCGGTTTTTTTGCTTCAAAGCGGTTCTTCATGATCCTGGCCCAGAGTCTGCGCGCAGCCCTGAATTTTGCAACCTCTTCCAGAAGATTTGAGGATGCATTGAAGAAGAAGGCCAGGCGTTTGGCAAAATGATCTATCTCAAGGCCTGCCTCGATAGCTGTCTGCACATAGGTGATACCGTTTGCAAGTGTAAAAGCGACCTCCTGGGCAGCTGTGGAACCAGCCTCCCGGATATGGTATCCGGAGATGGAAATGGTATTGAAAAGCGGCATATTTGCACTGCACCACTGGAAGATGTCGGTGATCAGGCCAAGGGATGGTTTTGGGGGGAAAATGTAGGTTCCGCGGGCCACATATTCCTTGAGAACATCATTTTGTATGGTGCCGCGAAGTTTGTCTGCAGAGATGCCCTGTTTTTCTGCTACCACAATATACATGGCCAGCAGGACAATGGCCGGAGAGTTTATGGTCATGGAAGTGGAGATTTTATCGAGCGGGATGTCGGCAAAGAGTGCCTCCATGTCGGCTAAAGTATCGATGGCCACACCAACCTTGCCCACTTCACCAAGAGACATGGCGTCATCGGAGTCGTAGCCGATCTGGGTGGGGAGATCAAAGGCCACCGAGAGGCCGGTGGTCCCCTGAGCGAGCAGATAGCGGTAACGTTTGTTGGATTCCGATGCCGTGGAGAACCCGGCATACTGCCGCATAGTCCAGAACCTGGCCCGGTACATGGTGGGCTGAACGCCTCTGGTGTAGGGGTACTGTCCTGGAAACCCAATATGTTCCAGATAGTCGTCGTCTATGTTTTCTGGCAGGGCGAGACGCGGAACTTCAGCGTCCCCATGTAGAGTAAACTCTTCCTTCCGTTCCGGAAAACGGTTCAGGCTTGTTGAGAGTTCGTTTTCCTGCCACTCATTGTACTTTGTATTTGTGCTCACGATGTTTTGGATTTTTAGAGGGTTAGTGTGTCGATCAATTCCTGTGCTCGGACACGGGGATCACTTCCTTCAGAACATTCTGATATGGCCTGTTTAAATCTTGGCCGGAGTATTTCAAATACCCAGTCAAGCGTTTCGGCTTCCAGTGCCCTGTTACGCCGTTTTTCTTTGATGCCATTTGTTGTTATGTAGCTGGAGAAGCTATTGACTGTATTGAGAAGTTCATCGATGCCTGCATTGTCTGTGGCTATAGTTTTAAGAACACGTTTGATTGCACTTACCTCCTCTTTAGCGGAGAAGATTTGTTCCATATCCATACATAGGGCTTCAGCACCTGCTATATCTGATTTGTTCACCACTAAAAAATCTGCTACTTCTAGCAATCCTGCTTTCATGGCCTGGATATCATCGCCAAAACCTGGGGCAAGTACCATAAGGGTGATGTCAGCAAGACGAACAATATCCATCTCAGACTGACCAACACCCACTGTCTCAATAAGAATCACCTCACAGCCGGAGGCCGCCATGATACGTACTGCTGCCCCGGCTGAGGCACACAATCCGCCAAGTCGCCCCCTGGTTGCCATGGAACGTACAACAACATCGGGGTCGAGGGCATGATCCATCATGCGAATGCGATCACCCAGAATGGCTCCCCCGCTGATGGGGGAGGAGGGATCCACCGCAATAATACCCACCCGTTTTCTCTGTTCACGCAGGGTGCGGATCAGACTGGAAGTGAGTGTGGATTTCCCGGCTCCGGGAGGGCCTGTAATCCCAAGTACCAGGACATTATCAATCAGGTCCTTGTCGAGCGCAGAAAGTATCTCAGCTGCTTCCATGCCGTTGTTTTCGACGGCAGAGATGGCCCTGCCAATGGCACGTGGGTCGTGATCCTTCAGTCCTGCAAGCAAGGCTTTACTTTTCGGTGTCATGGTCACGGTGCTGCTGACTGGCTGTTGTGAAGGACTGGATGATGGTGTCGGCCGGAGTCCCGGGGGTAAAGATTGCGTTGAGCCCCTTTTTCAGGAGGATTTCGATATCCTCGTCAGGAATAACACCACCTCCTAAAACTGGGATATCAGCTCCACCCCGGTCCTTCAATTCCTGGACAACCTGCGGAAAAAGTCGCAGGTGGGCGCCGGACAGTGAAGAGAGACCGACCACATCCACGTCTTCCTGGATGGCAGTGGCGGCAATTTCTGCTGCTGTTCTGCGGATGCCTGTGTAAATCACTTCGAAGCCTTCATCCCGCAGAGCCCTGGCAATAAATTTGGCGCCTCTGTCATGGCCGTCAAGGCCGGGTTTTCCGATAAGGACACGAAAGGGTGTTTGTTCAGTTGTCATGATATTTTTAAACCGTTTGCAATTGTTTTGTCCGGAACGGCCAGAACCACGGAACCATTTTCCTGAGAGAATCCGGTAACCAGACATTCTGACATAAAGGGGCCGATCTGTTTGGGAGGAAAGTTGAGAACAGCGATGATCTGTTTTCCGATGAGCTCCTCCCTGCTGTAGAGATCTGTGATCTGGGCACTTGATTTTCGAGTGCCAATTTCGCTGCCAAAATCAATAAGGAGTTTCCAGGCGGGCTGCCGGGCTTCGGGAAAGTCATTGACTTCAATAATGGTACCCGTGCGTAGCTCGATTCGCTCAAAATCCTGCCAGTTGATTGTTTCCAGGGTTCGTTTCATATATGCTCTGTAAAAACTTCCCGGCACAGCCTGCCAAGGTTCCCCAGACTTTCACAGACATGAATGTTGTTGTCGCGCATGGCGGTAAGTTTCGCCTCTGCTGTTCCTTTGCCTCCACTGACAATGGCTCCGGCATGGCCCATGCGTCTTCCTGGAGGGGCTGTCAGTCCCGCAATAAAGCCAACCACGGGTTTGTTCATATTGGCGGCTATCCAGGCGGCGGCGTCTTCTTCTGCGCTGCCGCCAATCTCACCAACCATAACCACTGCCAGTGTTTCAGGGTCATCCTGGAAGGCCGAGAGGCAGTCGATAAAGTTTGTGCCGTTGATGGGGTCACCGCCAATACCGAGACAGGTAGTCTGGCCAAGTCCCTGTTGTGTGAGCTGATGGACAACTTCATAGGTAAGAGTGCCCGACCGTGAAACCACCCCAACCGGCCCACCCGGGGTGTGGATGGGGCCTGGCATAATGCCGATCTTGCACTCTCCTGGGGTTATAATCCCGGGGCAGTTGGGGCCGATAAGACGGGTCTTTTTACCCGCCATGCCATTTTTGACCCGGAGCATGTCCATAACCGGAATTCCTTCAGTGATACACACCACCAACTCAAGTTCTGCATCCACTGCTTCAAGGATGGCTTCTGCAGCAAATGGGGGAGGGACTACGATCATGGAGGCATTGGCACCAGTGTCACGCCTCGCTGCGGCCACACTGTTAAAAACAGGAATTCCCTTCAAGTTCTGCCCACCCTTGCCGGGAGTTACTCCAGCAACGATATTTGTTCCATAGAGGCGGCACTGTTCGGTGTGGAACTGCCCCTCTTTTCCAGTGATTCCCTGGACCAGAACTCTGGTATTTTTATCTACAAATATAGCCATTGTTTATTCCTTGAATTGAGACTCTAACGGACTGGTGAGTTGCAGGGGATCTTCTGAGATGATTTCCACGGATGGGGGGACGACCTCTGCCTCGTCCAGTGGCAGGATGGTGGCAGGTTTTTCCTCTCTATTCTTCAGATATTCAAGACTATCTTTACAGAAGGCGGTAATGACTCCATCAACTCCCACTGTGAAATAGAAAAATTCCAGTTCTTCATTGAAATTCTGGACGAAGGGAACTCTTTTTGCAGTATCTTTTTCAATAGGAAAGGTGAGGATCATGGTTCCAAGCTGCTGGGCATTTTTTACAAAATCATCAAGTAACAGTTGCCCCTCAGAATCTGCCAGCATATATTTGGGCAGGCCTATGGCGGTCACGGAACTGGTGAGTGAACGGAGGCCGGATTTAGAAAACATCCAGTCGTAGTTATAACTGTTCCACTCTCCCCACTCCTCGGTCATGTTTTCCTGTCCTTCATTTGACTCAATGAGTTGCACCAGCTTGACATCCATTCCCATTCCAGGGAGAAGCTCTTTTTTTATGCGACTGAGCTCGGCGGCATCGTAGGACATTAGAAGAAGAGTGTCGTCAGGGCTACTGTAGCCATATTGCTGAAGGATACGAAGTACAGGGCTACTGAGATCCCTGCCTTCTTTGCGGTGCAGCCAGGCCTGCTTGAGTTCAATGGCAATGCGAGTATTTTTTTCCAGGCTTTTGTTCAGTGCCTCGACGAGGGACAACACCTCTTCAAGGGTTGGGATGGTGAGACGTGGCTGTAGGCCTTCGGGAAAACGTCTCGCAGGATCGCGCAGAGTCAGTTGACGAATTTCTTCAAGAGAAAAGTCGAGGGCGTAAAACTGTCCGTCGTCCCGCTTACGATCCGGAAAAATTTCTCCAACATTGGTATTATTTTGTATTTTGGGAGAGCCAGCAACAATAACTTCATTATCTGCGCTGAGGACTGTGTCAATCTTGATAATATCCGTGTCCATCACTACAGCCATAGCTATTGCCGGCAGGCTGTGTTCCATGAGGTAGCCGGAAGCTCCACCCTGTGCGATCACAAGCTTGGCTGTCGCGGGTGATGACGAAAAAACAAGGCCAATGAGGATAAGGAAAAATCCAGATCGTTTTAAGAGAAGTAATAGATATCGCATGGGTTATATGGCCGCCAATAATTCTGCGGCGTGATTAAGGTCTTTTGCGTTGCTCAGAGACAGGCCAGATTCAGCAAGGATTTTTCGCCCTGCTTCCACATTGGTTCCTTCCATACGAACCACAACGGGAAGGGAGAGGCCAATTTTCCTGGCCGCTGCCACCACACCTTCTGCGAGGATATCACAACGGAGAATACCGCCGAAGATGTTGATAAAAATGCCGCGAACCTTGGGGTCGCCCAGGATAATGCGAAAACCATTCTCTACCATTTCAGCGCTGGCGCCACCTCCGACATCCAGGAAGTTTGCCGGCTCAAGGCCAGCCTGCTTGATCAGGTCCATTGTGGCCATGGCAAGGCCAGCTCCATTAACCATGCTGCCGATGGTGCCATTCAGTCGGATATAGTTCAAACCGTGACTTGCTGCTGTTGCTTCGAACTCGTCCTCTTCGCTGCTGTCATGCATGGCAAGGATATCGGGATGGCGAAAAAGACTGTTGGAATCAATGTCCATTTTGGCGTCAAGTGCAATCACGGTATTTTCTCCGGTGATGACCAGTGGGTTGATCTCAACGAGAGAACAGTCGCTTTGCATAAACAGGGCAAAGAGTTTTCTGATGATACTGCTAAAGCCTTTAGTCACAGCAGGAGCTATTTCAAGACCGAAGATCAGTTCCCGTATCTGGTAGCCCTGCAGGCCGAGCAGAGGGTTTACGTGCACCGAAATAATGCGCTCCGGAGTTTCTGCTGCCACCGTTTCAATATCCATTCCCCCGTCACGACTCGCAATGATAACAATTCCAGAACGGTCACGATCAACGAGTATTGAGAGATAGAGTTCTTTGGCAATATCTACTCCCTGTTCAAAGAGGATGGTTTTGACTTCTGTTCCTTCTGCGCCGGTCTGTTTGGTAACAAGCTGCATACCAAGGATTCTTTCCGCAGCTTTTTGCGCTTCGGCAACTGTCCTGGCAAGAACAACACCCCCTCCCTTGCCACGGCCTCCTGCAAGAATTTGTGCCTTGACTGCGACGGGCATTGTTATTCCTTCCAGAAGAGAGGAGATGTCTTCTCTGGCAGTACAGATTTTTCCTTCAGGAACAGGAATGCCCGATGTGCGGAAGAGCTCTTTTGCTTGGTATTCGTGAATTTTCATTTAATTGTAAACTCTAAAATCCGATGGTATACGTCTGTTATTTCTTGGGATAACCCATAATTCCCAAGGCCCCGGTGATTTCCTCGAGGCTTGTCGGGTCATCTATGGTAGAGGGCATGTTGTATGGCTTGCCATTGGCAATGGAACGCATGGTGCCGCGAAGGATTTTACCTGAGCGTGTTTTTGGAAGTCTCTCCACCATAGTGGTTTCACGGAGGCAGGCGATGGGGCCAATCTCATTGCGAACCATTTTTACCAGATCGTTCTGGATTTCATCAACCTTACGTTCGACCCCGGCTTTCAGAACAAAAAGGCCCAGTGGAAGTTGTCCCTTGAGTTGGTCATCGGTCCCGATGACCGCACATTCTGCAACATCAGGGTGGGTGGCAATAACTTCTTCCATGGCCCCGGTGGATAGGCGATGCCCGGCAATATTAATGACATCATCCATACGGCCCATAACGAAAACATAGCCATCTTTGTCAATGTAGCCACCATCACTGGTCTCGTAGAATCCGGGGAAGGTTTTCATGTAGGAGGAAATAAAACGCTCTTCATTTCGCCACAGAGTGGCAAGGGTTCCGGGAGGAAGTGGCAGTTTGATAACAATGTTACCTTCCTCTCCTGCTGAAAGTTCCTTACCGTCGTCGTTAACGATCCGTACATCATAGCCGGGGACGGGTAGGGTGGGGGATCCTGCCTTAACCTCCATCTCTTCAATACCACGACAGTTGGCAACAATGGACCAGCCCGTTTCCGTTTGCCACCAGTGATCAATAACGGGTACCTTGAGGAGATCCGACGCCCAATGGTAGGTGTCTGGATCAAGACGTTCTCCAGCAAGGTAGAGGGCTTCGAAAGAACTCATGTCGTACTGATCAAGTAAGGAACCGGTGGGGTCCATCTTTTTAATGGCGCGGAATGCTGTGGGCGCAGTGAAAAGTACTTTCACCTTATGCTCTGAAATAACCCGCCAAAAGGCACCGGCATCGGGGGTTCCAATGGGCTTTCCTTCATAAATAATGGTGGTGGCACCCTTGAGCAGTGGTCCGTAAATAATGTAAGAATGGCCTACCACCCAGCCAACATCTGACGCTGACCAGAAGACATCGCCGGTTTCAATATTATAGATGTTTTTCATGGACCAGTGAATGGCGACGGCATGGCCCCCATTATCACGCATGACACCCTTTGGCATTCCAGTGGTGCCAGAGGTGTAGAGGATATAGAGTGGGTCTGTTGCGGCGACAGTGACACAGTCAGCGGGCTCACTTGCGGCTGTGAGTTCCTGCCAGTCCAGGTCTCTTCCTTCCTGCATCTCGGCAGTGATGATGTCGCGCTGAAAAATAATACATTTTTCCGGTTTATGGTCGGACTGTTCAATAGCTCTATCCACCAATGGTTTGTAAGCGATTATTTTTTTTCCTTCCACGGCTCCTGATGCTGTAACCAAAACCTTAGGCTGGGCATGATCGATACGTATGGCCAATTCACTTGCGGCAAAACCGCCAAAGACAACGGAATGGACGGCCCCAAGCCTGGCGCAAGCCAGCATGGCAACCGCGGCTTCTGGAATCATGGGCATGTAGATGATAACCGTATCACCTTTAGTTACCCCCTGGCTTTTTAAGGCCCCTGCAAATTTAGCAACCTCTGTCTGTAGTTCCCTGTAAGAGATTTTGCGGATGGTATCTGTTACAGGAGAATCGTAGATAATAGCGGTTTGTTCGCCGCGACCAGCTTCGACATGGCGATCAACGGCATTGTAACAGGTGTTGAGTTCTGCGCCCCGAAACCAGCGATACGATGGGGGGTTTGAAGCGTCGAGTACTTTGTCCCATTTTTTGATCCAGTCGATACCTTCTGCTGCGTTTGCCCAGAATTCTTCAGGTTGTTCAATGCTTTGTCGGAATAATGTGTTGAATTGTCCCATGGTTTTCCTCTGTTAGGTTTGCTGGTTTGAACTGTTCAAATAGTATTAATGTATTTTCTCAGGTGTTACAATTCCACGCCAGATCATTTTAAACATTACGTCTGTCTGGTCGGCTAAGCTTTCTTTTTGTCCCCGCTGTACCCACATAATGAAGCTTCGTTGTACAAAGCCGAGCATGAAATCAAGCAGGATTCTGGTGTCGATGTCGGGGTTCAGTAGCCCTTCTTCCTGGCCCTGTCTGAGGACATCCATAAGAAGGTTAAACATTCTGCGTTGTTCAAAACTTTCGTCGGCCATCCATGTTTTCATGGGAAGCGTCATAAAGATTATTTTCGCAAATTCATTATGTTTTTCATAGTAATCAAGCTGGAGCCAGAAAATTTTCCGGAGCTTTTCTTTCAGGTTAGCCATGCCCTGGAGGTGGTCAATAATCCTGTCGGTGAGCCTCCCCATCCAGATATCTACGAAGGCAAAAACAAGTCCCTCTTTATTGCCGTAATGCTTGTATATTGTAGCAAAACTGACCCCGGCTTTCCGGGCAATATCTCTGATGGCCACCGCATGGAAATCAGATTCGGAAAATACCTCTAATATAGTAGCGCCCAAACGGTCATGGAAGTCTGGATTGATTGTCACTTGTTATTGCTGTATGTTATTAAATATATGTTGTAAAAAAAATCGAGATCGCGAGTTTTCTGAAAGAGAGTAACATTATTACAGGCGATTTATAGTCTTCTGACAGCGAATGTCAAGAGAATTGGCAGGCAGGCGTTCTCTTTTGGGGAAGGCGTTTGTTCTGTTTCTCTTCGATAATTGTGTCGAGTGGGACGCTGGTTGTCGAAAAAAGGTGTGTCTGTAAGCGATAAAAACAGTGTTATCTTTCTGTTGTTAAGTGATATTTCGTGAACTGGCTGTTTTGGCACGCTTGTTGATAATGCCATTGCCAGGGGGCTGGTTGTGGATCAGCTCTGGAAATGAGTGATTGTGCTAAATCCCTGTGTGCGTGTCAGTAATATATGAGCATTTTAAAAATTGGGCCTTTTCTGCTATTATTCTTTTTTATCTTTGTGCTGAGCAGTGATGGCGCTGAGTTGAACTGTAGTGCAAGGGTGTTTTCCGGTCAGGATTTTATGACTCCGCGATCACGGTTTGTAATAGATGAAAAAGTGTATTTGCGGGCAGTTTGTCTGGATCTACCATCCGGAAAGTATGAAATGGCAGCAGTTTGGTATAATCCTTTGCAGCAGGTGCAACGACAGGATAAGCACTCCTTTTATCTGAAATCTGTTTCTGGGTACAGCACATTTTTCTGGATGAAGGTACTTAAGAAGGGGCCTTTGCGTGGTGCGGTATCCAATAGTTCATATTCCGCTAAATATTATGGGAGTTGGAGCGTCAAGCTCTATTTGAATCAGGATGTAATTGAGCCGGTACAATTTATTGTTCAGGAATAGAAAAAAATCCCCTCCAGAGCCTTTTGTGGAGTAGGATATTTCCCAAGAAGATACCATATATGAAACGTATGAAAAAAAAAACAGGAAACCCTAATGTGATTTTCAATTATGGTTCAAAAATAAGCAGTATTTTATTCCTTGTATTGCTACTACTGTCAGCAGGCTGTGACAATGGAAATGATGACGGCACAGCGGGTGGTAGTGGCGGAAGTACCATAGACAATGGGGCAACGGATCTGTCCTACTATCTTACTGCTGCAATTAATGATGAATATAGGGCACGAGATACCTATCTAGCCGTGATAGGAAAATTCGGTCGCGTTCGACCATTTACCAATATTGTTAATTCCGAGGAGCAGCATATCAGTTGGCTGGTGTCCCTGTTCAAAACCTATGGCCTTCCAGTACCCTCTGACACGGTTGGAGGTCTTGCTGCGCCCGATACTCTAGGCAGTTCCTGCAGTGTCGGTGTACAGGCGGAGATAGCCAATGGAGCGCTGTATGATGAGCTGTTAAGTGGAACCAGGAGTTACCCCGATGTTCAAGACGTCTTTAAAAGATTGCAGTCAGCATCACTTAATCAACATTTGCCTGCGTTTCAGCGGTGCGCAAATTAAACACAAGAGAGGTCTGGCTTGAACACTCTCCAAGAATATCTTTTTTCCTCGAAAGCAACAAAAGACACTGCCAGGAGTGTTGTTATGGGTAATGAGGCAGCCGATCTTGATTCAATGGTTTCGTCGATTGCTTATGGGTATCTGTTGAGTCTGCAGGATGCTGCCAGGGTGGTACTGCCCGTTATGCCAATTTGCCGCGCAGATTTTGTACTGCGCCCTGAAGCGGTGTATCTCTTCGGGGAGGCCGGTATTGAACTGGATGATATCGTTTTTTTTGATGAAGTCGATTTCGATACACTGATGGAAGAAGGGGCGGGGCTAGTTCTTGTTGACCATAACAAACTCGGGCCTCAGTTCGCACACTATAGTTCAAATGTGGTTGGAGTTGTGGATCATCACAAAGATGAAGGAATATATGGTGACGCAGAGCCTCGAGTTATACAAACCACAGGATCGACCACGTCTCTTGTGGCAATGGAATTTCAAAAGGAAGGAGTGGCCTTTTCAGAGGCTCTTGCCATTCTTCTTGGTGGCACAATTTTACTCGATACGGTGAACCTTTCCCGAAAGGCCGGGCGAGTAACCGACCTTGATGTAACAGTTGCAAACATTCTTCTTCCCCTTTGTCCTCTGTCAGGCGATGAGCTTTTCGCCAACATCCAGCAAGCAAAATTTGATATCAGAGGATTCTCAACCGTTGATCTGTTACGCAAAGATTATAAGGAATTCCATTTTACAATGGTGAGGTGCGGGATTGCCTCCGTTGTGTTGCCAGTGAGTCGGTGGAAACAAATGGATGGTGATCTCTTTTCCGGTTTTGTGAACTTTGCGGCGTCCCGTAAGCTTGACGTGCTCCTTTCCATGAACGCCTTCCGTGATCCCGGTTTCGGCAGAGACCTTGTGGTCTATTGCATAACAGAAAAGGTACATGATGCCCTGCTGTCATACTTACACAAGACATCACTGGAACTTAGCCCATGTGAGGATGGCGGCAAGCGATTGAATACAAAGGGTGTTATAAGCTGCTTTCATCAGGGAAATCTGGGTATATCTCGTAAGAAACTTCAACCACTCCTTGCTCAATTTTACAACACAAAATGTTTTTCCAGGTAGTTAGCTTTTTTTTTAGATCGGTTCCCATTTTTGTCAGAATAAGATGAACCAGTTCGACTCTTTGTTTTTTCCTCCTTCTGTTTTTGTTTTTGCTATAGTATGATCGTATGAAATCATATTCATGTTTGTTTTGTGCAATACTTGGTAGCGTCCTGTCTGTAATCTTTTGATGTTTCATCGGAATTATTGGTGTGTTCCTTTCGGCTGAAGTGAGATACGGTAAAAAGACGTATGAGCAGTGATAAAAAACAATCCATACTCTTTGTTGACAGTGATCCTGTCGCTCATAAGAGTGTTCAGGAAGTACTGAAGGACTTTGATTTGGATGTGGTGGTTGCCAGATCCACTGCCGAGGTCTCGGGACTGGTCCTCGTGTATGATTTTGCACTTATCCTTCTGAGTGTTACTCCCTCTGATACTACTCCTTTTGACACCGCCAGGGCCCTTGGTGAGAATGAAAAAACCTGGTATGTCCCGATAATTTTTCAGACAACAGCTGAGGATGCTGGTGAATTGCTTGAACAGGGCTATGCTGCTGGTGGTGTTGATTTCCTCCATAAACCGTTTCGACCTGCAGTTTTGCGGGCAAAGGTCAAAGTTTTCCTTGAGCTCGATGCCCGGCAGCGTCAACTTGCCTTTGCAACTGCGACAATCCAGCAACAAAACCTGAAACTTGAAGAACGGGCTATTCGTGATAGTCTGACCGGCCTCTATAATCATAATTACCTGCAGGAGCAGTTAGGAAGGGAGGTGTCAATTGCCAGGCGTTATAACACTCCCCTTTCTGTTTTCCTGCTTGATCTTGATTTTTTTAAAGATGTGAACGACAGTTGTGGCCATCCTTTTGGTGATTTTGTTCTTAAAGAGTTTTCACGGAGAGTTGAGGGGAGTCTCAGGGAATCTGATATCTTCGGTCGCTATGGAGGTGAGGAATTTCTGGTTATCCTTCCCAGTGTTGACAGGGAACAGGCGGCTGTTGTTGCAGAAAAAATCAGAAAAAAAACAGGTACCACTGTTTTCTCCAATGATAAATATGAGCGTTACGTAACCGTTTCCATCGGAGTCTATTCCGGATTTGGTGAAGAGACTGATGCGTCCAGGCTTATAATAGATTTTGTTGATAATGCTCTGTACCAGGCAAAGGCAGAAGGCCGGAACAGGGTCTGTCATTACCGGGGGCCTAGAGGCGGTACCGCTGGTATGGACGAACATATCAGTGATGTTATAGGATCTCATCAGCAGAATCATCTTAACGCCACTATCGAAAAGGCTCGTGCCATGACTCTTGCCTCTTTTGAGGCGATGGTGCATGCTCAGACCCGCGAGTATGATCTGCTTGCAGCTCGGAATTCATTTTTTATCAAAGTACTGGATAGACTTGCAGAAAGACTTAACCTTCCTGATCAGCTTATCCATTCATTTCGCCGCGCAATAAAGCTTCATGACCTTTTTCGCTGTTATATCCATGACTCCTCCCTGAAGACGGAGGGAGCATTAAGTGAGGAACAGGAAGAAATGTTGTTTGATCAGCCACTGATGTTGCGAGAGTTGACAAATATGTTTGATTTTTTTGCCTCCGAACGGGTTATTCTCTACTCTCACCACGAGCATTACGATGGCACGGGGTACCCTGATGGGCTGACAGGGGATGAAATTCCAATGGCCGCAAGGATTTTTGCCTTGGTGGATTCTTTTGTCGCCATGGTCACTCCGGCATCTGGAAGAGAAGGCATGACCAGGGAGCAGGCTGAGGCTGAAATGAAAAAGTATTCCGGGAGGCAGTTTGATCCATTTCTGGTGAGTATGTTGATTCAAAGTATTGATGATACAGGATTCTTTAAG
>JGI11705J14877_10000039_pt1 | contig 77158 bp, 74 predicted proteins | sample Etolaghawater15m_FD_14877 | JGI IMG/M metagenome (IMG submission 14877) | reverse complement strand
TGGAAAGCCTTTATGGTTTTATGTCAGAGAACAATTTAGCAGGAAATCATCCGCCTCCATCATGACGATGGATTATTATGTGAAACTCTAAACTTCAGAATAGTATTAAACAGTGTGATAATAGCTAATTGTGTTCTTGGGTCACTCCCATTGAGAGGGTAATGTTTTGCCAGACCTGTTCAGGAAAGTAGCCGTATGGTTAGTTTTGTAGCCATGAGACTACTTTTCTGGACAGAAACCCAATTGCGTTATCTGCTCAACATTCGTTTATTAGTGTATCACCAGTAAAATGCTAAATACCAATAAAATGTTCACTGAAACAGTTAGGTAAGGGAGAAGCTGAGTGGTATGGCCCTCTTGGGGGAAAAATTTTTTTTTGGAACAGGGAGTTTGGAAAGAGTGAAAAAACGCGGATATGGATAACAATTGTGTAAGTAATGTGGTACTCCACTTACGGGCTTGGTTCTGGGTGAAGTACCACGAGAGGATTATTCCATCCAGGTGTAAAAATCTTCTATATCTGCTCGCTCAGTACGGTAGGCGTTTACGGGTGAGTCCATGTCGGGATAGCCGACAGAAAGGCCAAGAATTAATCGTTTGGAGGCAGGAATACCCAGGCATTCTTTAACTTCCTTTGCGTAATCGGTGGCGAATGCCTGAGGGACGGTGGCGAGTCCTTTGGCATGAGCGGCTAGCATCAGGCTTTGAGCAAAAAGACCAATATCAAAGAGTGACCATTCGCTGAGTGATGCATCCTGATACAGATAGATGGCATGGGGTGCATAGTAAAAGTTGAAATTGGCCTTTTTGGCTTTGACGATCATTTCCGGAGCACCAAGATCAATGCCGGTGAGTTCCATGCGCTTCGCAAGAAGATGATTGATATTTTTCTGTTCCGTTTCGGGCCAGGAGGTAGGGGCCACGAGGTCTGGACTGTTGGCTTTTCGTTCTTCCAGCAGACCAATGAGCATTTTTGAGAGTTCCTGCTTTTTGTTGCCGGAGAGTATTATGGCCTGCCAGGGTTGAGAATTTTTATAGGAAGGACTCCACCTGGCCGTTTTAATCAGCTCTTCCAGGTCTTTTCTCGGAACAGGGTCTGTGGTGAACTTTCTGATGCTTCTACGCGTTTTGATGCATTCAAGAGTATCCATGGCTAGAGTAGGGTAGGTTGAAGGAATAGTAGGCTGAAGAGTAAAGGGAGTATATAATACCTGTCTCCTGAGCTCTTCGCAGAATGTACTGTTTACAACTGGAGCTATAATGGATAAAAGGTTTAGGTCGAAATGTCCAAATATTTTTCCTGTTTTCCCCCCTGGTACCTTTAAGAGATTTGCATGTTCAAACAGTGGCAGAAGTGGCGAAAAAAAAGCAGGTATCGTGCAGTGTCAGGGGTCTGTGTGCCTCTTGTCACGGGTATGGCTGCGACAACGGTCATGGAGTTCACTGACAGGATTTTTCTTTCTCATTACAGTGTTAATGCCCTGTCAGCTGTGGTCCCTGCCGGGGTGACTGCTTTTCTGATTCTCTGCTTTCTGGGTGGGGTTGCCGGCTATGTTTCAGTGTTTATTGCCCAGTATCACGGTGCAGGTATGCCGGAAAAAATAGGGATCACACTGTGGCAGGGAATTTTCTTTACCCTTCTCTCCGGGGTGATACTTCTGCTGATAGCCTGTTTTGTCTCCACTCCTCTTTTTATCCTCGTCGGTCACAATCCAGAAATCCGGGTGCTCGAAATTCAATATTTTACGATTCTTTGTCAGGGAGGCATGCTTCATGTGGCTATCCAGGCTCTGTCTGGTTTTTTCACTGGCAGAGGAATGACACGACCGGTGATGAGTGCAAACATTATCGGTATGGTGGTCAATATTCCGCTGAACTACGCGCTGATTAATGGCATCTGGGGCATGCCGGAACTTGGCATACGCGGGGCTGCCATCGCTACTGTTGTTTCCTGGGGAGTGGTGGTATTGTGTCTGGCACCTCCAATTTTTTCGAGGTATTTTATTCGAGAGTTCAAGTTGCTCGAGACCATAGCCCTGGATCGGGATATTATGGGGAAACTGCTGAGATACGGGGTTCCAGGTGCCCTACAGTTTAGTCTTGATATTTTCGCTTTCACTTTTTTTATTCTTATTGTTGGGCGTATGGGAATCGTACCCCTTGCTGCTTCAAATATAGTGATATCGATCAGTTCACTCGCCTTTATGCCCGCTCTCGGTTTTTCTTTTGGCATAAGCAGCATGACCGGTCAGGCTCTGGGAAAAGGCAGGCCGGAGGAGGCCAGGGCCGCTGCATGGAGTGGTATTCATCTGCTGATGCTCTATACCATGTCACTCGGCGTTCTCTTTCTATGTGCACCGGAAACTATAATTTCATTTTTTATGAAAAAAGGGACGATGGGAGGCAGTTATGAGGAAATATTGCGGGTGGGATCAATCATTTTACGGTTTGTTACAGTTTATATTCTGCTTGATGTCTTTTATATGATATTTGCCGCAGTTTTGAAAGGAGCAGGAGATACCCGTTTTCTTCTTTTGGCAATTTCCGCGGCCACACTCAGCTGTATGCTTATTCCTCTCTTTGTCGGCATTACCTATTGTGGGATGGGAATATATGCTGCCTGGGGCTGTGTCGTTTTTTTTATTGGAATCCTCTGTTTGCTGATTTCCTGGCGTTATCACAATGGTAAATGGGAACAGATGCTGGTAATTCGAAAGTAGTCTATCGTAGTGGCTGATGCCAGGGATCTTCCGGTGGCATGCGTATCTGTTGGCCGGAAAATCCCTGGAAAGGTTTACTGATTGAAGGTGAAACGGTACTGAAAATTTTCGGCATCAAGCCAGTCAAGGGTTCTGGTACCGATCTGGGCAAAGGGATACCCAAAAGTATTCAGTGGAGTACCATGTTGCGGCGGGTTCAGCTGCAGGTCACGTCCCATTGCAAGTTTTACTCTATACTGATCCCAGCCACCCCAGAAGTAGTCACGGTAGTATTTGGTTTTGCTGTCACCGGGCTCAAGTGTTTGTGTAAGCATCATTTTCCGGACGTCGGCGGGATCCACGGGGACCCAACCGTAACCGGGGAGATAAAATTCAGCCCAGCAGTGTTGCCAGCTACTTATATCCTGTTCCGCTTTTTTTCCCTGTCGAATACCAAAAACTTCCCGTGCGGGAACACCGGCGGCACGACTCAGTGAAACAAAGACAGAGTGAATGTCGGTGCATTTTCCTCCTGGCCGTTCAAGAAGGAGGCAGACATCTCCGGGGCCACATCCTTTGGTGGCGGGATCACGATACATGTTGTCACAGATCCAGTCATATATTGCTCTGGCTTTCTCTAGAACCGTTGTCTTTCCCTTGGTGATCTGGTCGGCCAGGATTTTAACCTCTCCATCAATCGGTCCAAGGCTTGTGGCAGCAAGGTAGGGGGCATAGTCAGCGGGATCCCAAAGCGTTTCTTTTTCTGGAAAATCACGGCGAATTACCTCCTGACGCACAACATGAAAGGATAAACTCAGTTTTCTACTCGTGGCCCCCTTGTTCCAGCGGGCATAAAGGATGGGGGTTGTATAGGTCTGGTCACTGTATACTGCCGATTCGGCATAATCTCCACTGATTTGTATTTGGGAGATGATCTGATCGCGATCGGAGAGTGGATAGGGAATCCACAGCTGAGCCTCTTCATTCACATCGTGTTTGGAAAGGTCAAAGTCCATGGTAATTGTGCCACTGCTTTCATTTGCAGCCAGACTCCATAGCGGTGAAATAAGCGTGGATATTACAGTTAGAACAAGAAATAATTTTTTCATCATTGTGCCTTTGGAGTATTATTTATTGTTGCTGACCAGCATTTCCCGGTATGGCCATTTGGCAACGCCACCTTTTAAAATGGTCAGTTTTTCCTCAGGAACTCCCTGGCTTTTCATGTAAGAGTAACAGCTTTTTGCACCACCACCACCTCTTGGGCAGATAACAACAACATCGTGTCCGGTCTTTTTATAGGCCTCTACTGCTGGAAGAATCAGATTTTTCTGTGCCTCTGTTTTTACAGGAAATGCATTCGTTTCTATTGATCCCGGGAAATGGTGGGATGCAAATTCATCTTTTACCTGGATATCTACGATGATCATTTCTTTGTCAGCCTCAAGCCATGCCTTGAACTCGTCAGCTGTCAGGAAATTATAGGAATCAAAAATGGCTGCCACATTGAGCAGAAAGATGAAAAGCATTGAGATGATACTGAATTTTTTCATGGGAATTCCTCGATTGTTAATAATGAACAGTTTGAAAAAAAGGATGAGGAAAAACTTATAAATTGTTTTATTGTATAACACAAATAGGAAATATCTATGACATTCTTCTTGTGCATAGGTATCGATGATATAGCGATTATAGATACAGGAGAGATCATGGAAATCAGAAAACTTGAGGCTTTTTGTAAAGTGGTGGAATTGAAAAGTTTTACCCGTGCTGCCGAGGCGATGTTGTTATCTCAGCCGACGATCAGCGAGCATATTCGTAGTCTTGAGGAGGAACTTGGTCAAAAACTGGTGGATAGACTCGGACGTGATATCGGTGTAAGTCCCGCTGGAAGTGTGTTGTACGGCTATGCCAGGAAAATTCTTGAAACCAGAAGTGAGGCTGTTCAGGCAATTGAGCAGTACAGCGGAAAGCTGGTTGGAAGGATCCGCCTTGGTTGTGGTACAATCCCGGGAACGTATATCCTGCCCCGGTTGATTGGGGATTTTTGTAATCAAAATTCTTTAATAAAGGCAACACTCACGATTAGCAGCTCACGCATTATCTCCAAAAAGGTACTGGATGGAGATATTGAATTTGGAGTCGTTGGTGCTAAATGGAATGAAAATGGCTTGACTTGGACTGAAATGTTTTCAGATGAATTGACACTTGTGGTTTATCCTTCACATCCATGGGCATTGAAGAAAAAAGTGTCCATTCAGAAGGTGCTTGAGGAGCCATTTATATTGCGAGAACCTGAGTCGGGAACGCGGAAGGTTTTTTCGAGAATTTTAGAGCAGAATGGATTTTCGGAGAGCAGTCTCAGGGAGGTTGCGGAAATAGGCTCTACTGCAGCAATTAAAGAAGCAGTGAAGGCTGGAATGGGAGTGTCCATACTTTCACGCCTGGCGGTGACAGATGAGGTTGAGTGCGGCCGACTGGTGAGCGTTGCCCTGTCCGGAAAAACTCTGTATCGCCCTTTTTATCTGATTCAGCGTAAAAACAGGGCCCTGTCTCCCGTTACTTCGGCTTTTCTTAATTATTTGGCAGGCTGTGACGGTTGTTGAGAGTAGCACAATGCAAAATGCAGAGAGTTTTGTGCAGCTAGTATACATTGTGCTTTAGGAGATCGAGTGAAACGGCATAATTGTCCCATGGTGGCTACCTGTAAACACCTATCCTAAATAACTGCAACACTAACGTCGGTTCAGAACCACACTTTTCTCTTCGCATACCACACAACTGCCTACTGTGGCACGGTGATGCATCACAAGTGTGCTCCGAGGGTGGTAGAGGATATCTCTCTATTATATGTAGTAATACTAGTCTGTTATGTTGTAGGTGTGTAATTATTTTCCGAACAGTCAAAACTGGCATTGTTGATGCATCGTAAAAGGTAAGAAAACAGAAAAGAGCACAAACTCAAACCTATACGGAGGACACCATGACTGCAAATACAATTACAACTACCAGAACTCAAGTAAATGCTGGATACGAAACTTCAAAATTTGCACTCGGTGTTGGTATGGCAACGGCTGCAATGATCGGACTCTGGGCCACAGCATGTATGGTAAGTGTATTAATGAATAACGGAGTGGTTGGAACAGCTAAGGCGTTGTTGACTGCAATTACTGGCTAGTAAAGAGAAAAAATCGAAGGGAAAGAATATATTCCAACAGATCAGGAGGACACCATGACTGCAAATACTCATTCAGTAGCTAGAACTCAGGCTGATGTTGGATGCGAAGCTTCTACGTTTGCACTTGGAACAGGAATGGTTGTGGCTGCACTCGTTGGAATCTGGGGCACGGCGTGTCTGGTAAGCGCTCTTATAAATATCGGTCCTCTCAATGTGGTTAAAGGCTATGTTGCTGCGCTTGTCGGCTGATAGATACTAATCATAAAAAGGTGCTAAAAGCCTTCTGCTCGAGAGGCAGAAGGCTTTTTTTGGTGCAGGTAACTCAGTGGCTTTCTTTTTTAATATCTCTGTGAAAGTGAGTGACGGCTTCAAAGTCTTCACGGAGCAGATTTGCCAGGGCTTCAGTTACCGCAACGGAGCGATGGTGCCCACCGGTACAGCCGATGCCTATCCGCAGCTCACCTTTACCGCTCTGCCGGAGTTGGGTTGCATGAAACTTTGTTATACGGTGGAGTTGCTGCAAACACTCTCTTCCAGAATCATTGTTCAGGACAAAATCAGCAATAGAGGCTTCCAGGCCTGTGAAGGAACGAAGTTCCTTTTCATGAAACGGGTTAGCGAGAAAGCGTACATCAAAAAGAAAGTTTACATCCTGCGGTGGGTCATATTTGTAACCAAAAGAAAACAGGGTGATGGGAAAATTGGACCTGCTGCTCATTGAGCGACTCCCAGAATCTCATCCCTTGTATAGAGGGCGACCACAGGGCAGTTATCCATCTGATTAAGTTGGGCAAATTTCAGTATGTTTTCAACCCCGTTGCCATTTCCACTGTCTATTATGATGATAATTTTCACGATATAGGCACCAAACTGTATCACTTCTTCAAGAGCCCGAATAAGCTGACTTCCCGTTGCAACCACATCTCCGAGTAATGCCACACGATCTCCAGCCTTGATTCGTGATTCGATCCATTTGGGTTCCATTAAGTTGCCTTCTTTACGCATGGAGTCACGGATATAGAACACTCCGATTTCTTTCAGAAAAGCAGCTCTGCACAGGACGGAGGCAATTGGATGGCCAGGCCCCCCCAGAGCACAGATATTGAGATCTTTGATTTCATTGTAGACAAGTTCTCCTGCCAGTTTTATTCCCTGATGTTTGAGGGAAATTTTAAAAAAATCGAAATGATCCGTTATGATACCCGATGGGGTGCGATAGTGTCCGTCCTCAATATGGGCGCGTTCTGCAATGAGTTTTTTGAGCTCTTCTCTGCTATCTGGCATGATTTCCTGTTTTGTCTCTTTTCTCAATGTGGTGTCGCGGTGTGTTTCTCACGATGTTTTTCTACTCAATTTTCAGATACTGAATACTATTTACTATTCATATAGAGAGTATATGGATTCTGCAAGCCCATTACTGATCTTTTTTGGCGTCGTAGACCACAATAAAAGGTTTTTTCAGTTTTTTTGCCAGGCTGTCAGCCAGTGAGCCAAAGAAAAATTTTCTGACACCCTGGGTGCGGATAGCTCCCATGACAACAATATCGTGTTTCTCTGCCTCCTGTTGGATACATTCCACCCGGGAATCAGTGGGAACTGCCTTTACTGAGAGATGTACCCGCTTGGGTTGTTCCTTCAGCCAGTGATAGACCTTTTCAGTATGTGCATTAATATCGTCCTGGTCTGTATCAGAGCTGATAAGATAGAGCAGTTGAATCTGATGTTCACCGACGGTATCGAGTGCAGCCACCACTGGATAGACTTCAGCAAGGTCGTCCATATCGGTTATAGGAACGAGGATTTTTTCTGTGTGCAGGATACCATAAAATTGTACCACAACCACAGGGCAGGACACATTTTCAGCGACTGTTTCCAATATTTTCGGGAAATCCGAGGTCTCATCGTGGAGGGGATAACTGAGGACGACAGCCTTGGCATTGTTGTATTCAACTGCTGCCACCAGGCCTGAGGCAATTTCACGGTCGGGAACGACTTCAGTCAATAGATTGTAGCCCATGGATTTGACTTCTTCACGTTCTGTCTGGAAGTAGTTCGCAGGAACCGGAGGCTTATCTGCGCCCCGGACGAGTACGGCCATGGGGAGAGCTTTATGATAATGGGCAAAAATTGTGGCAATTCTTGCGATGCCGTTAACGGTATGACGACGTGTTGCTCCAAAAACAACAACGCTTTCAGTTGTGGTTGCAGGCTGTAGCTTCTGCCAGGTCCAGGGGAGAATTTTTATTCCTGCCTCGGATCTCATAAATTGATCACATTCTTTTTCTGTGAAGCCATTACAGCGTGATTCTTCAGTTTCCTCATGATCGGCCAGAGTGGCCTCTTTGGCACCAATCACGGCAAATTTTGCGGAAAGAGGGCCAATCAGCTCGGAAAGAAACACTCCCGTGAGGACCACCGGTGTAATAACCGAGGAGTAAAATGTCAGGCTGGGATCTGCACTGATAAGAAAAATGAGACCAATGGCAACTCCTGCCTGGGGAACCAGGGTGAAACCAAGATGTTTTCTGACAACATCAGGGGTGTTGCCGAAACGGGACCCGAGCTGAACTCCGCTGATTTTACCTGTTATTCTGGCTAGAAAATAGACAATACCGAGGATTCCCACACTGCCCAGAGTTTTAATATCAAGATGGGTTCCCGCCAGTGTGAAAAAGAGGACATAAATGGGCGGTTCAAAACTGTTCAGGACTCGGAACACCCGGACATCCCGCTCTGCTTTATTCACCAGGGTGAATCCTGCGACCATACCGGCAAGCAGAGCTGAGAGGTTCATTAATACGGCCAATTCACTGCAAAGGAGCAGAATAGCAAGTCCGGCGGTGAGCATTTCGCCATCCTTTTTGAGTCTTCTCAGGACTGTTTCCAGACAAAAACCCGTAACCCAGCCAAGGAGCAGAGAGAGGAAAATTTCAAGGAAACCATTTCCTATCGCGAAGACCAGGGGAATTTCGCTTTGACCTATAATCTGGTGGGTGAGGGATACGGCAAAACCAAAAAGGATGATTGCCAGTCCATTATCAATGGCGACAATGGCCATTAATGTTGATGTGAGGGGGCCTTTGGCTTTGAGTTCCCGGATTACCAGCAGCGTGGCAGCAGGAGCAGTGGCCACACTTACGGCTCCAAGGAGAATGGAAAGTGCCAGATTTTCTTTGAGCTGCCAGCCATCAATGTGCAGGCCTGTCAGTGTGATCACTCCAAATATCGCGGATGTGACGACTACAAGGGTACAGCTTGTTTCAAAGAGGGCAATAAACAGAAGGCTTCTGGCATGTTTTTTGAGGTTTTTAATCTCAATATGCTCGCCAATCCCAAAGGCAATCAGCATAAGGGCAATATTGGTGAAGTGATCCAGATTGTGACCGATGGACTGTTCGGATATAAGATTGAATCCGGTGGGACCAAGAAGCAACCCGGCTATAATGTAACCGGTGACAGAAGGCAGGTGTATCCGTTGACATATTTTTGCCGCAATGAGGCCGGTGGCAAGAAGGATGGCAATACCAGTGGTTATCATAAATGTATGTTTGAGTTGGTGGAGGGGAATGTATCCCGAAAATCTGTTGCCCGTAAGTCTACATCTTCTCTGTTGCTTTCCATAGGAAAAAGAAATCTGTTTTTAATTTGTCGAGCGTGTAAATTTCCACATATAACTTATCTGGTGAGAAAGATCCGAAAGAACAGGGAGAGGAAATGGAGGGCGGTACAATGAAGATACGGGGAATTTTACTGATGCTCTGTGCTTCAATCTGTTTTGTGACCATGGCCACGCTGGTCAAGGCCCTCGATGATTCTCTGCCACTCACTGAACTCATGTTTCTTCGTTGTCTGCTGGCCATTCCTTTTCTCCTTGCGTCACTTATGAAACGGGGAAAACCACTGGTAGCTAGAGCATGGGAGACTTTACTGCTCCGTACCCTCTTTGGCGCTATTGCCATGTTCAGTTTTTATTACGCCCTCACGAATATGCCCCTTGCCGATTGTGTCTTTATTGGCCGTACTCAGCCTCTGCTCCTTGTTCTTGCAGCACCCTTTATTGTAGGGGAACGTGCTCCGAAAGAGGCATGGGTTGCGGTCCTCTGCGGTCTTGCCGGTTCGCTTATTATTATGCGGCCAGGACTTGAATGGAGTGTGGCATCCTGGGTGGCACTGCTTGCCGCCGCCACGTCGGCCATTGCTCATCTTCTGGTGAGGAGACTTGCCCGTACCGATGATGCTGGTGTGATAGTTTTTAATGTTACCGTCTTGCTGGCACTTGTCAGTGGAATACTCTGCTACCAAAGGTTCCAGATGCCCAGCTGGCAGCAATGGGGGGTGATTGCCGGAGTTTCACTTCTGGCAAGCTCTGGGCAATATCTGCTTACTTTGGCCTATCGCCACGATAAGGCGCCGGCAATTGCCGCATCAAGTTATGCCTCCGTTGTTCTTTCAGTGCTTTATGGCTATTTTTTCTGGGGTGAGGTGCCGGCCCCCACTACCTGGATTGGTGGAGTCTGTATTGTCTGTGGTGGCCTCTGGCTGGTGTATAATCGTTTGCAAACTAACAAGTAGTCTCTCTCCCTGTGCTACCACAGAGGCATTTTTTTTGATATTGCTGTTTTTGAGGGATTATTATAGGTTGACTGTTGTAATTATGGTTGAGAATGCAGGGTGTTGTCCAGATTACCAGATCATGTGACCTGCATTGAGACAAGAGATTCTTTTGTCACCCGTTCAGTCGATCCCTGTGTCGACAACCAGTAGGACCTGTATCGTACAATGATGCAAAAGCAGAAGAAAGTTATAATTGTTGACCGCTGTGGGCAACTGGCAAATCGATTGGTACTCTTCGCAAATTTTGCCGCCCTCGCTGAAGAATATAGCTGTTCAATCCTAAATTGCTCCTTTCATTCCTACGCGGAATCTTTCAAGACAACCAGAAAAGACATATACTGTCGTTATCCTGCATCTACAGAGAAAAGTTTATGGGATTCGATTCCAGGTGCCCCCAGAGCTATTCGAGGCACCCGGATTTTTTATCAGGCAATCCGTGCCGCCAGCAAACTGCAGGAACGATGGTCTCTTGCCGGAAAATCAATCGTGACCATACGGGCAAAGGCCTTGATCTATCCCGTTGTCTCTCTTGAAGGGCAGGATATTGCAGATGCAATCAATGGGGGGAATATAATTTTTGCCAATGGGTGGAAGTTTCGAGCTCCAAACTGGGTCAAGCGACATGCTGAACCCATCCGTAACTATTTTCAGCCAATTGATGAATTTGATAGGGCAGCCCGGTTTGCTGTTCAAAACCTGCGTCGTGTTGCAGATGTGGTAATAGCCATCCATCTCCGTCAGGGCGATTACCGCAGGTGGAATAAGGGGCAATATTTCTTCAGTGTCGAACGCTATACAAAGTGGATGCATGAACTGGCCGAACAGTTCGATGGGACGAAGGTAGCATTTTTAGTGTGCAGTGATGAGCGACGGTCCCGTGATGAATTCCCAGGGCTTACCGTCGGGTTCGGCCCCGGCAGTTCTGTCGGTGACCTGTATGCCATGGCTCTCTGTGACTGGATATTAGGACCCCTGAGCACATTTTCTCAGTGGGCTTCCTTCTATGGGGAAACCCCTCTGTTTCATCTGAGAAACGAGAGTGACCAGCCAGATCTTTCAAGCTTCATGGTATCATACTTAGGTGAGGTTCCCGGCCATCCGCCACTTGAAAGTGGATGAACTTGAGCGGTGTCAGAATTACAGTAAAAGGAAAAGAATGTATTCCATATTTGAGACAGATATTACCGTACGTCCCGATGACATCGATATGAACAATCATGTTCATTATTCCAGATATCTGGATTATATCCTCATGGCGCGCTATGACCAGATGAAAAAGGATTACAAGGTAGCAATGGAGGAGTTTGTGGCGCGCGGGTTTTCCTGGGTGGCTACAGAGGTGAATATTCAGTATAAGCGGCCAATATTGCTGCAGGACGGCGTCGTAAAAGTACGTACCCAGCTTGAAGAATTCCATGGTGCCAGGGTGATAATTAATTTCTGGATCGTAAAGGGAGAGCGCGAGAAGGTCGCTGCCAAGGGAAATGTCAGTTTCACCATGATCACGGTGAAGAGTGGGCGGCCCACCCGTGTTCCAGATGATATCGTGGCGCAGTATCAGGTATGATCTCTTCTCCTCTGCTCACGTTCCATGCTGATGAGGGTGTTCACCATAGGGGTGAATATGCTCATGGCTATGGATCTGTTTCTCTTCACAGCGGATGAGTTTGCCGTCGTGGAGAGTGTAGAGTCTGCTGCAGGTGGAGGCAAGAAAGTCCAGGTCATGGGAGATGATGATATGTGCCAGGTCCTGGTTCCGCAGGATCTCTATTAATCGTTCCCTGGTTGCCGGATCGAGATTGTTACTTGGTTCATCAAGGAGCAGCAGTTTTGGTTCCATGGAGAGGATGGTGGCGAGGGCCACAAGCTTCTTCTCGCCGCCCGATAGTTTATGGGTGATACGGTCTTCAAAACCGAACAGACCGAGGTGTTCCAGGGTTTTTATTGAGACCTCCCTGGCACTATCCGGTGTCATTCCAAGGTTGAGAGGGCCAAATGCCACATCCTCCAGCACCGTAGGTGAAAAGAGCTGATCATCCGAGTTTTGAAAGAGGAATCCTAGCTTTCTTCGCAGGGAACGAAAATCTTTTTCGTTCTCCATTACCGTACCATTCAGGAGAATTTCTCCCGTTTCAGCCTTTAGCAGTCCCATTATAATTTCGAAAAATGTTGTCTTGCCACACCCATTAGGACCAATCAGCCCAATGCGATCAGTATCGATATGGAAGCTGATACTGTCGAGCAGTGGTGCGCTGTGGCCCGGATGAGAGTAACTGATATTACGGAGTTCGAGGAGTGGTGCCTTGCTCATATGGGATCACAGTGGAAGAGGGACAAATGAAAAACCGTTAAGTATCAGGCTGACCAGAAGGGATATAAAGAGAAAAAAGTAATCGATCCGGGTGGGACTGGGCTGGTTCAGGGGAATAAGTCTGCCGCTGAAGCCACGGAGTACCATGGCCTGTTGTATCTGCTCTGCACGGTTCCAGCTCTTCACCAGGGTCATTCCAAAGAGATGACCATAGGTGCGGTAAGTGTGCAGTGAGTTGGCGGGGATAAATCCCCTGAGTTTTGCTGCCCGCTGGAGCCGTGTATATTCCTGGTGAATAACAAAGAGCTGACGATAGGAAAAGAGAAGGAGGAAGACGAGCTTACGCGGCATCCCAAGCTTTTCCAGGCCATGGCCAAGGCTCACAGTGGTGGAGGTGGCCAGGAGCGCAAGAAAGCAGAAGAGGATTCCGTTGCTCTTCAATGCAATAAGTCCAGCCATACACAGACCATCCAGGCTGAAATGGAAGAATCGCAGGTGCGCTGTCTCATCCCCACCGTAGGTAAAGGGAAGGGTGAGAAGAAGAAAAAGGGTGAAGATATTGACGACTGCGATCCGTTTGAGAACACGGGACGGATTCGGCCTGGAAAAGACGAGCAGAAGCGCTGTAATAAAACAGCCCGTTGTTGCTGTTATAAATGACGTTGTAAGGGCAAGTACCAGACTGAGGCATGCGGCAGCCATAAGTTTGACCCGGGGATCGCGTCTGTGGAAAAAACTTGTGCCGGTGGCAAAGGGTTCCTCCATCATTTCTTGGACAGATCCGTTGGACGACGATTTTTTAACCAGGCGACGAGTCCCGCAAGACCAAGAAGGTAGCCGATACCGCCTATGATGTCACGAAAACCGGGTTTTCTGTTCTCAGCGGCCGCAAGACTTCGTTTGATGGGAGCAAGCTCCTGGGAGAGTATTTGCCGGATCATCTCTTTGAGTTCGTCATTGTCGACCGTTGCAGGTGCCTGGGCAGGAACGTTAACGGGTGGTTTAGTAGAGAGATACTCGTCTGCCGGGATCAGCCACTGGCTCTGATGTCCTTCGCTTCCGCTGACCACGACCAGGAGATCCATTTTCTCTTTTCTGGCAAGGGCCGGGATAGCAAAGGTAAAAATTCCTTTTTTATCTCCTGTACCCTCCAGTAGAAGAGCTTTAGATTTACTATCCTGTATGGTTACAGTCCCGTTGATTAATGGCCTGTTTCCTGAAAAACTCGACTCCACGGTCACCGTATTTCCCGAGACCCAGGCGAAGACATGAATTTTATGGGCCTGTACCAGACAGGGCAGGAAGAGGAGACAGGAGAGAAGGAAAACTGTTCGTTTGAGCATAGTGTTCTAGATCAGTTAAGAGAGAAGATTTCCGGTTGAACCCTGAGAAGAAAGTTGACAACAAACATGGTGATCAGTCCCTCAATCAGCATAACAGGGAGGTGGCTGATCAGCACGAGACCTGCAACTTTCATAAATCCTTGATCGGAGAGGAAGAGGGCAGCCGCCATAAGGAGGGCTGAAAGAAACATGGCACAGAATCCAGCCAGAAACCCTGTAAGTAACTGCTGCTTTTTAGTGCCTGAAAGAAAGGGTTTGAGAAGGGTGCCACAGAGAACTGCAGGCCCGGCAATGATACATCCGTTGACACCCAGGACGATTATACCGCCATACTGGAAAAAAAGTGTCTGCAGGGCCAGTGCTACGACAATTGCCGGAAATGCTCCCCAGCCAAGGATGAGCCCAAGGAGACCGCCAAGGAGGAGGTGGACAGAGCCCGGTCCCAGCGGAACATGGATAAGAGAGGCCACAAAAAATGTGGCTGAGAGCAGCGATACGGTCATGATACGATCATAATCCAGCTTTTTCAGACCAATGGCCGTGCCCACCGCGGTGAGAACAGCACCACCTGCGAGAACCGGTGCACTCAGGACGCCTTCAGAAATATGCATAACTGATCAGTGGAGCTCGATGCCCGTGGAGCTCATGGACAAATTACTGTTTCGCACACCGCGCAGGGCCCTGAGGTTGTCGGCAAGCTCTCGGACAACACCCGCTTTACCCCGAACAATGATTACTTCGAGACAGTTGTTGTGGTCCATATGGACATGAGTAGTAGAGACGATCTGGTGATGAAAGCCATGCTGCAGCTCAGTTACTTTTTCCTGCAATTTATGCTGATGATGATCGTAGACCAGTGAAATTACACCCATCACATCCTTGTCCGCCTGCCACTCTTTTTCTATGATGCGGCCGCGGATAAGATCACGAAGGGCTTCTGAACGGTTCTGGTAATGATGATCCTGAATAAAACTGTCAAAATCATCGAGAAGGTTGTCTTCCATTGAAACAGTAAAACGTTTGAGCATTTGTAACACCTTTTTTGAATTTGTGTTAAAATAGCACTTGCAAGTAAAAAGGTCAACTGGTGTCCCGATTAAAGGAGGGGGCGGATTGGGTCGACTTTCATTCCGCTTTTTTTGTAGATCTTTTGGGCGATCTGTTGCAACCACCTTACTTTTTCACCGAAGGGAGAACTTCATGAAGCGCGAACGCATGCTTGTGAATATCAGGAAACAGGGGAGCAAACCCTGGGATGTTATTGTTATCGGCGGAGGTGCTACCGGTCTGGGAACGGCCCTTGATGCCGCATCACGTGGTTACCACACACTCCTTCTGGAACAGGATGACTTTAGCAAAGGGACTTCAAGCCGTTCCACCAAGCTGGTTCACGGCGGTGTCCGTTATCTTGCCCAGGGCGATGTATCTCTGGTGCTTGAAGCTTTGCATGAACGGGGACTTATGCGTCACAATGCTCCTCATCTGGTGAAGAATCAATCGTTTATTATCCCCAACTACGATTGGTGGGATGGGCCTTTTTATACGGTTGGGATGAAGGTCTACGATATGATGGCCGGGAAATTAGGCCTTGGCCCGTCTCAGTCCCTCTCCTCCGATGAGGTGCTGCGTGCTATTCCCAACCTTAAAACCAAAGGGCTTCGAGGCGGTGTTATCTATTATGATGGCCAGTTTGATGATTCCCGCCTGGCGATCAACATTGCTCAGACCTGTGCCGAGCACGGTGGAGTACTGCTGAATTATATGCGGGTATCCGGGCTCATGAAAAGCGGAGATGGAATTATTTCAGGAGTTGAGGCCGTAGATCTGGAAAGTGGTGAGACCTATAGCCTGTTTTCAAAAAGCGTGGTGAATGCCACGGGGGTTTTTGTTGATGAGATCATGAAGATGGATGATCCGGATGCGCCGCCATTTGTAAGACCCAGTCAGGGGGTGCATATCATCCTTGATAAACAGTTTCTGAAGGGTGAATCCGCCATCATGATACCCAAGACATCCGATGGGCGCGTACTCTTTGCCGTGCCGTGGCATGATCGGGTTGTGGTTGGTACCACCGATACCCCACTCGATGAGTGTTCACTGGAACCTCGTGCATTGGAAGAAGAAATTGAATTCATCCTTTCCACGGCAAAGAAATATCTGACCCGTGAACCGCAGCGTAAGGACATTCTTTCCATCTTTGCAGGACTCAGGCCTCTTGCCGCTCCCGAAGAGGGCAGTGACGGCAGTAGTACCAAGGAAATATCCCGCAGTCATCACTTACGGGTATCCCTGTCAGGACTGGTTACCATAACAGGAGGCAAGTGGACCACCTATCGTAAAATGGCTGAGGATACAGTGGATAAGGCGGCATTGGTGGGTGGGTTGAAACAGCAGAAATGCAGGACGGAGGATATGCCTATCCACGGATGGCTGGCAAATGTGGACTATCATGATCCTCTCTACTATTATGGTTCAGATGCTGATTATATGCGTGACCTTGTCATGGATCATCCCGAACTGGGTGAACAGCTGCACCCTGGACTGCCCTATACTCCCATTGAGGTCATCTGGTCGGCACGCTATGAAATGGCTCGAACGGTTGAAGATATACTTGCCAGAAGGCAGAGAGCGTTGTTCCTTGACGCCAGGGCTGCCATTGAAATGGCTCCTGCAGTGGCAAAGATCCTGGCAAAGGAGCTGGGAAGAGACAAGGAGTGGCAGGAGCTGCAGGTGAGAAAATTTACAGAACTTGCCAGGGGCTATTATTTACATGACTGAAATGTTCCTGCTGCCGGACCCCATGTATTCCAGTTGTTTCAAGTGTAATGTGTTGAATAGACACTTGAATGGTCTAGCTTCGTGAGTGCTGTTTTATTGCATCATTGAAATAAACGAGACCAGTACACATTTTTCCATTTGCGAATTTTAATATTCAGTATATAGTATTGATTATCAATATACTTCCAGTGTGAGGGAATAGAAATGTTGGTATTGTATAATGAGCATGTATAACGAAAGTGTGTCGCTAATGGCCAATTTAAAACCAAGAGGTAATAAATGAGTAAGGAAACAGCGAAATGTGAAGTATGTGGAAAAGTAACAGATAAGGATAAACTCACTGTCTGCATCGGTTGCAATAAGAATTTTTGTGAGGATTGTCACAGTCCTGAAACGATGGAAGAGTACTGCATCGAGTGTGTAGGAATGGGTGGTGTTGTTCCCCAATCCTGATATTTTATAAAGCCACGAACGTTTTATGAAATACATTTCTTACAAGGCATCACCCGGGTGATACTAAAGCCGGGCTACTTCTTCCTCCCGGTAGCTCGGCTTTCTAAGTAGCACCCCTAGCCTTTAGTTCCGCTTTACAGTGAACTCTCCTTTGTCCGTTTCTTGTATAACTTCTTTTTTTTAAAAGAAATTTGACATCATTTTTGTCTTTTTGATACACTTCCATCAGTCCTTTTTATCTTCCCGGTTTTTTTTATACTCTTTAAGGAGCCCTATCAATGCGCCGAAAAAGATTGTTCCTACTGTTTTTTCTGTTCCTGTTCTGTTCCATTCATACTTTAGTCGAAGCGACAGGGTTATATTACATTCTCGATGGCTCAGGTTCCATGTGGGGCCGGGTGGATGGTGAAATGAAGATTGTCGCTGCCAAAAAGGTAATGACACAGCTTATTGTTGAAATGCCCCCTGAGATAGACTCAGGGCTTACGGTCTACGGCCACCGAAGAAAGGGGGACTGTTCAGATATCGCAGAACTTATTCCACTTGGCAGGCTTGACAGGGAACAGGCGACCAGAGCTGTTCAATCCATAAAACCCAAGGGAAAGACTCCCATTGCTGAAAGCATTCAACAGGTTGCTGCCCGGTTGAAAGGGCAGGAGGATGAAACAACAATTGTACTGGTCAGTGACGGAATAGAAACCTGTGGCGGGAACCCTTGCAAGGTCACAAGAGAGTTGAGGGAAGCTGGAATTAAATTTGTCATGCATACGATTGGTTTTAACGTTGGCCAACAGGCCTCCGATCAGCTCGCCTGTGTGGCAATGGAGGGTGGTGGTCATTATTTTTCGGTCACCAATGCAGCTGAGTTACTCGAAACACTTTCCACGGTTCAGAAAAGTGTTGTAACGAAAACTCCGGCTCCGATCCCGGAACCACCCCCTGAAGTAAAAGAAATCAAACAGCAGGTAAGCAGCTCCTCAACATCCCTTCGGATCAAAATCAACAGGCCGGGCAGGGTATCTTTTACTACTCCTTCGTGGCTGAAAAAACCGTATTACTGGGAACTTGTTGATCCTGAGACGGGTGAGAACAGAGGGAAGTTTAATTCGATTGATACAACTGTCGTACCTGCAGGTGAATATCAGATAGCCTGGAGACAGCATGAGCATGGAAGCTCTTCGGTGGTGCTTGCGGAAGTGGTCACCGTGAAAAGTGGAGAGGAAAGTATCGTTCCACTGACAACCTCAATGCAACTCAACGTGCCTTCGTGGGTGAAAAAGCCCTATTACTGGAAACTTCTTGACCCTGAAACAGGTGAACAGGTCTTCCAGAGCAATAGATTGGAGCCCTGTCTTGTGCCGGCAGGAGAATACACTCTTATCTGGCGTCAGAGCCAGCATTATGCGGAGGATGCCATTCTCTCGCCTGTAAATATCGAGCCGGACACTTTGAATATCATAGAAGTGGCTACCGCATTCAACCCGGTGCCTGCCGACTGGATGCAGAAAAAAATATCATATTGGGATCTTAGGGAAATCAGCCCGGATGGTAAGGGAAAGATGGTGGCCAGGTTTGGTGAACTGTTCACGCCACAGCTGGTTCCAGCAGGGAGGTATCATCTTGTTTACCGCCTTTCGGAGCACGGTTCCACAGATTCCTTTCTTGGTGAGGTTGAGATTACAGCCGGAAAAATGAATGAATTTGCGATGAATACCGGCGCGGCCTTTGTTTTGCCGGAGGGGATAGATCCACCATATTTTGTGGAATTTATACCCCTTGATGGAGCAGGAAAAGAAGGAGAAGCTGTTCGACTCAATGGGAGTTACCTTAAAGGAAATTTTGGTCCCATAGCACTAGCCCCAGGGGCATACAAAATAAATTATCGACAGCAGGAGCACGGTTCATCCACCATCACCCTGGTGGATTCCTTTGATTTGCAAGCGGGAAATTTAGTTGAAATAGAGTTGTAAAACCAGCGGTGTTGTGCAGGTCCGGAGTGTATTTATGAATTTGAACTGGAAGTTCACAGTTAAGGTCGGGATCTTTGTCTGCATCGCGCTCGGTTTTATTTATGGTGGATATGTCATGGATAGAAACTCCAAACTGTCTACACAGTGGGTTTCTGTTCCTGGGATAATACTTGCAAATACTGTAACGAAGCACACCTCCAGTTCGCCAAGGGGTGGGGAGCACACCTACTACAATCCCGGGATACGCTATGAATATAAAACTCCCATGGGGATGATGACAAATAGCAGTGTAACGTATTCCGGCGATGGTTCTAAAAATTATAGAAGTATGGCGGAAAAGGTTTCTGCCAGGTACACCGTGGGGAAGGAGGTTACGGTATATTTTAATCCGGAAAACCCTGGAGAATCCTGCCTTGAACCGGGAAGGACAAGGGGTGGAATAACACTCATCATTTTTGGACTGCTGGGTCTTCTTGCCTGTGGTTTTTTTCTGGGCGTGCGCGCCTTGGAACGGTACGCAGGTATGGGTGAGTTTGCTCCTGTGCAGGAAGAACAAAGTGTAAAGACGAGTGGAGATAGCGGATCTGCGCAGAATAAAAAAACAAATCCGGCAAATAGCTGGGTTAAGGAATTACTGGCAGATGCTCAAGGGTCACCACGGATTGTCAGACAGGTGGAAAATCATCTGTTTTTTGGACCAATATACAGAAGAACCCGGACAGGGGATCTGTTGTATTTTTTTATGCAGATAATCCCCCTGGCAAGACCAGGGCATTTCAGCCGAGATGAAGAGACTTTTTATCTCTTTTTTCTCATAAAAACAGTGCTTGGTGGCCTGGCAATACTGTTTGTATTTGTCTCTCCCTTCCTCTTTTTGGGCAAAGCCCCCGATGCTCCAGCTGATTTTCTGCTAGGAGTGATCTGGCTTCCAGGGCTTGAATTTATTGACAGGCTCGCCTCAACACAAAAGTATATCACTGTCTGTCGTTTCCTCTTAACCATTCCCGTTGTCTACATGGGGATTAATAGTGGGAACTGGTCGTGGTAGTAAGGTAAGAAGAGGCAACAAGAGTGCCTTGTCCTTCTCTATCGCTCCGCTCCATTGCCCACTATATAAGATCTCTCAAAGCAGCCTTGATTTCAGGATAGTTGTATGTATATCCTGCCTTTTGCAGAACCTCTGGTAGGGCCCGCTGAGAACCCAGCAACACGTTGGCAAATTCACCCAGCAGGAGTTTCAAGGCAAAGCCTGGTACGGGAAGGATGGCAGGGCGATGGAGAACACTTGCCAGAGCCTGGGTAAAATCACTGTTACTTAGAGGGGTGGGCGCCACCGCATTTATTGCTCCGTGAAGAGATGTGTTTTCTTTTGCATAGAGCATAATAGTAATGAGATCGTCAATATGGATCCAGGACATGAACTGGCGTCCACTGCCCAGGCGTCCTCCCACTCCCATTTTAAAAGGCTGGAGCATTTGTGCCAAAGCTCCGCCATCGGCCCCGAGTACAACCCCTGTCCGGATAAGCACAACCCGTACGCCATACTGTTCTGCTTTGAGTGCCTCTCTCTCCCAGTCCATGCATACCCGAGCCAGAAAATCCGATCCCGGAGTTGCCTCCTCGGTCAGTTTTTCATCTCCGCGAGAACCGTAATAGCCAACTGCTGAGGAGCAGATAAGGGTTTTCGGTCTGTCTGCGGCCTTTGAGATCATTTCAACCAGATTACGGGTATTGTCAACGCGACTGGCACGGATGCGTTCTTTTTTTGCTCCATTCCAACGGCCATGAAAAATTGATTCCCCTGCTAAATGATAAATGGTGTCTATCCCTTCAAGCAGAATGGCACCTGTCATTGCTGATCCATCCCATTGCCTGGCTTCTCGCTTTTTCCCAAACCGTTTGTTGAGTTTCTCAACGCTTCGGCCTGCAACAACGGCCTCGGGTATCTTCTGTGCCAGATGGTGGCCGACAAAACCGGTTGCGCCTGTGATCAGTGTTTTCATGGTATTTCTCCCGAGGGTAGGTGTTGTTTTTTAGCTTTTCCTGATACAAAAGTAGGGACTCACGGAGTATTGTCAATGTTTTGTCTAACTTTTGTGTTGACTCCTCCGGGATTGTGCCTATGTTCTGTTCATGTTTCCCTTGAGAAAGAGGGTTGTAAGAGGAAGATCTCTGGGAAAGATCAACAGAAACTGAACAAACACAGAGAGGGGGAATACGATGAAAACCCTGGAAAAAGACAGTAAGGCGATAGTTGAATTTACTCTTGAGTGGTCTGCAGGAGGGGTGCAGTTCCGCGACAGTCTGTGGGCTGATCCAGTGAGCATGTGGCGTGACTGGTTTGAACCCAAGCTGGCCGCAGCGCTTGCTGGTAAAAAAGAAGGAGAGAGGGTGTCAGTGACCGTGCCGGCCAGTGTTTCCCCTTTACCCTATCAGAAAAACAGGCTTGTAAGAGTTGCCCCTCGACAGTTTGCAGCCCCCGATAAAGCACATGAAGTCTTGACGCCGAGGATGGGGCAATTTTATCCCCAGGGATACCTCCATGGTCAAAGTGGTGTGTTTCAGGTTTCAATTGCCCCTGCCCGTTATGTCGGAGTAGAGGAGGGGAAGTTCCTTTTTGATTTGAATCATCCTCTGGCCGGACATGATCTGACGGTACATGCAGAGGTGATTCAGATAGATACAAGCAAAACAGAACGGGGCGGTCGCTGCGAAGACTGGCTGGAAAGAGCTGCCGCAGACGGACCGGGAATGCAGAGCAGGTATAAGGGACAGGAGACAGCGTTTTTCTCTTCAAAATCCCTGGAACGAGGAGACGAGTCAGCTGATGGTGATTTTTATCAGGAGCCTCGGATGGTTCAGCATCTCGACGCAACGGCACGCAACCACATAGGTACGGAATATGGTCATATTATTCCTCAGGAATCAAGGATCCTGGATCTTATGGGAAGCTGGGATTCCCACCTCCCCAATGACCTTGCAGTTCGGCAGCTGACTGTCCTTGGAATGAATAAGGAGGAACTGGCAGCAAACTCAAGGGCAGGTGAGAGGGTGGTGAGAGATCTTAACAAGAATTCGGCCCTACCCTTTGACGAGAACAGTTTTGATGCTATTATCTGTACGGCTTCGGTGGAGTATCTTATCGACCCACTGGCTGTTTTTAAGGAACTGCAGCGTGTCCTGGTTCCTGGTGGTGTGCTGGCTGTTGCCTTTTCCAATCGCTGGTTTCCCTCAAAGGCAGTCAGCATCTGGGGGCAATTGCATGAATTTGAGCGACTGGGCATGGTATTGGAGATGTTCCACCTCACTGGAGCCTTTCAGGATCTTTCCGCCTCAAGCAGACGTGGCCTGCCAAGGCCTGAAGATGACCCGCATTGGGAAATACCACACAGTGACCCGGTCTATATGGCCTGGGGAAGGAAATCAGGAGATGGAAAATAATAAGACTTTTTATAAGATTGGAACGCTGGCACGGGAGAGCGGGATTTCGCCTGACCTTCTGCGTGTCTGGGAGAAACGCTATGCACTGTGGATCCCTGAGCGCGGCCCAGGCGGACAACGCCTTTATAGCGAAGAGGATTTGAGCCTTGTCTGTCATATTGCTGAGGTCACTCGAGAAGAGGGGCTTCGCATTGGTGAACTGGCATCCTTTGGCAGACAAAAACTGTTACAGCAGATTGAGAACAAAACAGGGTTGAGACGGGAACCGGAATCAGCCGGTCTGTTTGTTGACAATGAACTGGAGAGCTATATCAATCCCCTCATCGAAGCTGCAGAAAGCGTAAATTTTTTACAGCTTCACGATGGATTAAACCGAGCGCTACTGGAGCTCAGTCCGGACAGAGTTGTCTATGAGGTAATTGTGCCTGCCATGGAAAAGGTAGGTGAGGCTTATCTGAGTGGAAAAATAACTGTTGCCGGTGAACATCTGATCAGCGGTATAAGTGAACACTATCTGCGCAAATGCATCGATCAGGCGAGCCAGGCTGTACTTGAAAGGGTGGAACCATCAGTTATCTGTTCCTGTTTCCCGGGAGAAGAACACAGGTTAGGGCTGCTTGTTGTCATGTATACCCTGGCCCGGGAGGGGTCCAGGCCCGTCTATTTCGGTTCTTCTCTTCCCCTGGAGAGCCTTGAACAGGCCATTGTGCAGATACAGCCAAAAAGTGTCTGGCTTTCTGTTACAAGCACAGTGCTTTATGATACACACAGAAACGGGATTGCTGCTCTGGCCGGCAGGCACCTCATACCCATCATCCTTGGTGGTCAGGGAGTTCGGGGAGACGATACCCTGCTCCTTGAATCCGGCTGCACACTCTGCTCGCCTCCTTCCTGTCAACCTGCAGCTGTGCAATCCATTTACAGAGACGTCAGCCGATGAAAAAAGTAATATTTACAGAAAATGTCCACACCTATCACATCGATTTTGCTGGCCATGTGAGTAATATCGTCTATATTCAGTGGATGGAAATCGGCCGCCTCAAGCTTCTTGAAGCTATCGGCATGCCGGTCCATGAGATCATTGAAAAGCTTGGTCTTCTCCCCACACTTATCAGGACAGAGGCACGATATCACAAGCAGCTTTTTCTTGGGGATACCGTCCGCATTGAGGTGTGGTTGTCCAGACTGCGTCATGTCTCGGCCAATATGGAATTCCGTTTCTATAATAGCAACGATGAATTAACGGTCAGCGGTAGTCAGACAGGCCTCTTCATCGACAAAGAGAGTCATCAGCCAACACCTCTTGATAAAAATTCCCTGGTATCTTTTGCAGAGTATCTTGATCCAGGGGCAAAACAAAAAAGTATTTCCCCCTGATTCCAATCAAAAAGAGGATCCACATGTTCCAAAAACATCTTCTCAAAACCAGCATCCTGTTCTCAATATTTTTACTTACAACACAGATCTCCAGCTTTGCCGGATCGCCGCCGCCAGAGGCGACCCAGGAAGAGAATGTGGAATCGAAAAACAATTACCGACTCTCCTATACCCCGATCTATCAGTTCGAAACGGATCTGGATAACGGTGGACAGTTCGATGTGCAGCGTCATTTTTTACGATTTGACGCATCCCGCTCCATTGACAGCAACTGGACAGTAGGTCTGGGGTTGAGTTTTGATTATGAGATCTGGGATTTCTCCAACATTGCTGGACTGTATTCTGTTGATCTGTGGGAAGAAATTATCAGACCGGGAATATCCATTCCTGTTTTTTATGCACCATCACAAAACTGGCATTTTGGACTGATCCCATCTATCGGCTTTGCCAGTGCTTCTGGTGCTGAAATCAGTGAGTCTCTGTCTTACGGAGCAGTGCTGTCAGGTGCCTATGTCTTTAGTCGACACTTAATGCTTGGAATCGGTGCAGGAATATTCGAACGTCTTGATCAGTTTGAGATGTTTCCCTATGTGGTCATTAACTGGCAGATTAACGAGCAGTTCCGGCTTACGAATCCCTTTCCGGCAGGACCGGTTGGCCCGGCAGGGGTGGAGCTGGTATACGCCCCTGTAAGCAGTCTGGAAGTGGGAATCGGCGGTGCTTACCGATCCTATCGGTTTCGTCTGGACGACAGCAGCATGGTGGCAGACGGTATTGCTGATATGACCTTCTGGGCCCCATTTTTACGGGTGGGCTGGAAGCTGGATGAAGATTACCGCTTTGATGTTAACACCGGTCTGCTGATGGACGGCAGTCTTACCATAGAGGACGCAGATGGCCATGAACTTGGGGAAACAGATTTCGATGCAGCACCATTTGTCGGCGTTACTTTAAAGGGAAAATTTTAGCTTTTCTTTACCTGATTACCACTCCTCCTCAGCCTACCCGCCTGAGGAGGAGTTGTTTCGTGTTGATTATATGGGCATCTGCGGCCTGGACGGCCCCAGCAGAGCCCCCAGGGAAGGGTTTATGGCGTCCCATATAATCGACACGGAACAACTCCGGGTTACAAAGCTGAGTTTCGATGGTAATCAGGTTTCTTTACTCGTTTCAAATAACAGGCAATATCAAATTTTCGTTTGCATCCATTGCTGTTCATATATCGGATTTTGCCAAACACAGGCCGTTCCGCCCATGCTCTGTCATGCACTCCGCCAATACTCCAGGCAACACCAGCGTAACCATTAGGGTCACGTCCATCGAGGGAATATTTGTCGTTGAGATAAATGGCGTTGTACATGGCTTCTTCAGGGGATGCTGACCATTCAAGAATCTTTTTTGCCCAGTACATACGCAGATACCCGTGAAGCTTCCCCTGCCCTGCTAAATCCTGCTGACAAGCATTCCAGAGTTCATCTTCCGTAGTTGCACTCTCAAGAGTTTGAAGATTCGCCATATACGAACGAACATCTCCTCGATGAATATCCAAGGATTTACCTGCCCAATCCGGAAAGGTAGTACAACGGTCATAATCGTGACTGTAATAACAGAAATTATCTGAAAGTTCGCGGCGGATGATTAATTCTTCCAGATAGGCCTCTTTGTTTTCCAGGTCTGCCGGACTTTTTTCTACCTCCCAGGCTACACGCTGGGGAGCAAGCTGGCCAAAATGGAAGTAGGGTGAGAGATTTGACTGACCGTCTAGGCACGGATTATTGCGCTCTGTGGAATATGAATGGAGGCCATGGGCCAGGAATTCTGCCAGAAGATTTTTTCCTGCTCTTTCACCGGGATGGATCCAATGAACTTCAGCAACTGATTTGTCTTTGATCTGTTTCAGGTATGTCCTGGCAGAAAACGGCTGAGTGGCTGAGGAATATGGATGTTTTTCAAGTGGCGGGAAGTCCGTAAGAAACCTGGGCAGTAGCCGTTGTATCTTTTTCCGTATGGTATAGGCTGCATATTCACGTTTATCAGAGGCCAGCCAGCAGGGAACTATGTTGTGGGCGTCCACCTCAAAAACAGGCATACTGCAGTACTGAAGGATATCCTTTTTCCACTGTTTCTTGATACGTAGCGGGTCAAAATCAGTAATAAGCAGGGCAGGGTTTATTTTTTTTAAAAAGGGAGGCAATGCAATATCAGGCGCTCCAGGCAAAAGGTAGAAGCCGATAGCCGCCTTTTGCAGAGTGTGTTGCAATTCTTCCAGGCCGTGCAGGAGAAAAGCAAAATGGCGAAGATTGGCCGCCGGGTAGTCCAGGTCGATGCAGAAGACAACAATCAAACCCCTGTGCAGGGCAAGCGCCCTCTCCTGGGCGTAAAGAAGGGCCCAGTTATCATGTACTCGTTGGTCCCTGCTCATCCAGTAGATTACCGGCCCATCCCCTAAGTGTCCTCTCTGCAGCAGGCGACTGCGTTCCTGATCAACGGTGCGTTTCCAGTTCATTCCCTGTTACTCATTTATGCTAGAATTATTCTATACAACTAGTCGTTATAAGGGCTTAATATCGCAAGTACCAGTCTCGCATTTGTTCTTTTTCGGGAAGAGGTTTCTCCGGTATTTTGCAAAGAGAATATACGCCAGTCGAGCAACTGAGTGAATACCGGGAAGCATCATGAACATTGCCAAAAAGGCAAACAATCTTCCTGGCAATGCCTGCCATATAGCTGGAAAGGCATTTACACCGAGAAAAAATTGGCCCTGCTGATCGAGTACATGCATCTGGGTCATGAAATCCTCCATGGTTTTCCCATATTTTTCCGGTTGAAAATCCTCTTTACTGATATCCACGAGCAAAAGGTTTCCGTGAATGTCCCTACTCTTATAGTGTCTTATTTCGCTGGCACAGACGCTGCAGGAACCGTCAAAAAAAATACGTATTGGTGGGGTTACTTTTTTCATAGGAATGCTCTCAAAAAAAAACTTCCTGCTCTATCGTTTGATAAATGGCGGGCGTCGTTCCGGCACATGGACACGAGCTCTTTTTTCTTCGTTCCAGTCGCTGTCGACATAGAGACCGCAGTAACAGCTTCCGTATTCCTTCACATCGGGCTCACGGTAAACACATGGGCAGATGATATCCCTGTCCTTTTCCTTCTCTCCTGAGGCAAGACGGCAGGGGCAGGACATATAACCGTAACGTTCCTTGTTGGTCATCAGTCCCTGAAGCAATGATTCCACCTGTTCTCTGTTTTTGTTAAAAAAATAACCGAGGGCTTCCTGAATGTTCTGCAGGGTTTTATAGAGATTCGCTGTATCTGTCATGAGAGGCCCAGCTCCTTTTTAATCCGTTCTTCCTGATACCCGACAATGGCAACATTATCGATAATGGTAACGGGAAAACTCTCTTCAGGGTTGAATTCTCTCAGTTCCTCGATCTGCTTATCCCTTTCACTCTCCGGGAGGAGATCAAGATCGGTATAGCTATACTGGAAACCGGCTTCTTTCAGCTGCCTCTTCAGGGTGCTGCAGAAAAAACAGGTGCTCAGGGTGAGCAGGTGAATCTCAGGCTGTTGTCGTTGTTGGCTTATATCTTTCTCTACCTGACTCATTGTACCTCCCTCCCGCTACCGCTGTCTGACAGGTCTGAGAGTTTCGGCGGAAAGGGCTGGAGCAGAATCTGACTGAGCAGATATTTTTGCTTAAAACGGATTGCCTGGGCTTCCAGAAGCCGGGTGGCCGCCTGTAAGGGGATTCTTTCGTCGCGGTACTCTTCAAACGTGTTGATAATATATTGTTTTTCCTCGTTGGACATCTTTTTTGCAATCCAGCCATAAGCATGATAAAGGGTGTTGACCATTGCCTGCCGGCGAAAGGGCCTGGCCAGAATCCGGGTCATTTCTTCCGCATAGAGTTGAAAAACCTCAGAAGCAGGTAACTGTTCATGGTTTGCCGTTATTTTACCACAGCGACGAAAACGACTCTGGTTGTAGGCGAGAAAGAGCAGCTTGTGACTGGCATGAAAATTCACCAGCTCACCCATTTTGGGGTGAGCTGCAATGTTGCGAAAACGAGTCCAGACGTAGAGTTTAATGAGAAAATGTTCCCGAAGAATGATGTTTGTCAAACGCTGTTCATCGTCCACTGCTTTCTGGCCTAGCCTTTCCAGTACCAGTGTCCCAAAGACACCGCTTTCCCAGCGCAGAAATTGCGGTTTTTCGATTCCCCGGTATACCTTCGCATCATAGAGACCGCAGGAGGGAGACCTTGATTTCAGGATAGCACCGTCGCAAGCAGGAAGCTGCCCGACCTGACGAATTGCGGCTTCATGCAGTGCGGTGGTGACCGTACGTGACTCTGCCGGCTGCCATACCTCAACTTTGTCACCTTCCAGACAGAGACGGATCGGGGGACGGGGTACACCCAGGCCCGCTTCCATTTCCGGGCAGACATCAATAAAATCAACGTGGTCCTGCAGTAGTTTCACAACCATTGAAGAAAGCTGTGCTCCGTCATAACGGCAGGGTGCAAAACCAAGACAGCGACTGACAAGGACTCTTGGGCGTGGAAAGGAAGAGTTCATCACGAATACTCCATTAAAAAAAGTTTCCTTCTGAGATTAAAACGGTTTCTAAAAATAACAGACTCCAACACAGGGTTCGAATCCAGTTAGTTGTGACCAGTCGCTTAAGGGTGATCAGCTCCTTTCCTTGCCTGTGCAGGCGATTGTGGCAGGGAACAGAAAGGCCGAAGGTAGCAGTCCAGATTACTAAAATGATCAGAATGCGGTTCCATCTCTGATCCTGCCCCAGAAAAAAGGCAACTTCTACTCCTACCTGAGTGAACATAAGGGGAGCAACAATCAAACCAATCAGAGCTGTGTATCTACCATGCCAGGCAACAAATTGATTTTCCTCGGTATAGCGAAATGAGGGGTAGATAATTAACTGGACAAGCCAGATCAGGATAAGCAGTCCACTATCCACAATAAGCTGTAATGCTGTCAGTGAACTTACACTATATTCCATTTTTCATCCTCTTGCAGAGTGCCTATTACCCATGGTACTGCTAATAAAAAAAAGGTGCTGCCTGAAAGGCAACACCTTTAAAACAAAGATTTTCTTACTCTTTGCTTTTGTTTTTCAGGCTTTGTTCATGCAAATCAAAGAAAAGTATGCCTGCGACCTTACCAGCGTTCGGTGCCAACGATGGTGCTGACATCAGTACAGCTCGCTTTTTCCTCTTCGCTCAGTTCTTCCTTTGTTTTGATATTCCCTTTCAGGGCCTCAACATTACAGGCGTATTCTTTACCATCTTTATCGCGTACCCATACCAGATTTCCAAACCCACCTTGTGATTTATCAGCCATGATGTTCTCCTTAAATAGTTTTAGTAGTTGCATTGCTTTTTGTTTGTAAAGCTTTGGCTGTTCTTGATTTGCAATATAACAGTTATTTATTCCTGCAAATCAAAGAAGGATATGCTTGCGACCTACCAACGCTCAGTGCCAACGATAGTGCTGACATCAGTGCAGCTGGCTTTTTCCTCTTCGCTCAACTCTTCTTTTGTCCTGATATTGCCTTTCAGGGCCTCAACGTTACAGGCGTACTGTTTACCGTCTTTGTCACTTACCCATACAAGATTTCCAAATCCACTTTTTGATTTATCAGCCATGATGTTCTCCTTAGATAATTTTAATGGTTGTACTGCGTTTGCTGCTTATGCTTTATACAATAGCCCTATACGAGAGATAATCAATGGGGGTTAGAAGAGAGTTTAATGATGGTAAATACTGTCATTATTAACGGGTTTCACTCTTCAAGTCGCCGGAAAATTCGATCCACAGACAAAGTCGCTCCAACCGTTACTGCAGCCATGGATTGCCCCGGAAAGGTGAAATCACCCACCAGTGTGCAGTTTTTTATCCCGAAGTGATTCTGTTTTGGCGGAATCAGGCTATTCTGGCTATATCCTCCAACCAAGCCAAGATGACGTCCGGTGTAACGACTGTAGGTAATTGGGGTTCCTGCCATGCAAAAATCTATACTGGACTTGAATCCGGGCACATAGCTTTCCAACAGGGCAAGAATTTCATCCGTGTACCCCCGTTTCATGGCTGTATAGCTATCCCTTCCCTTGTTCCAGGCCTCCCACCAGGGTTGAACGGCCGTATGGGTGGAGATGCTGAGAGCAACTTTTCCTTCTGGTGCTCGTGTCATGTCATAGGGAAGGGAGGCGGATAAAAAAAGTGATGCCCCCTCGGCCAGTTTCCCGGCAGCTGCATCCACAAGCTGTAGGTGTGAGGAGGTAAGTTGTTCCATGATCTTTTTATCAGCAGCAATATGGAGGATGAATGCACCCCACCTGGCACGGCTTTTTGTTTGCCAGGACGAGGGGATTTTTTTGCCGAGCAGAGTGGACAATCCGGCACTGGAACCATTAAACACGATCTCCCTGGCTGTATAGCGTGCCTTACTGGAGACCACCTCACTTATCGTGTCTTTAGCCACTGTAAAGGAAAGTGCCTTTTCACCGCAGTGCACCTGTCCACCCAGGCTCCTGATTTTCGTGGCGAGCATATCCGCAATAGTTCCTATACCACCAGCAATGGAGCATGGTGACGTTCGTGGCAGGTCAAGGGCCATGGCGGCGTAGAGGGCATTGGAGGAAGAAGAGGTGGTCTGGGCGGAAATCAACAACTGGGCATCTATAAATCGACAAAAGGCTGCATCCCTGTGGAGGTCGTGCTTCTCCAGCCAGTGTTTGGCTGACATGGTGCATAATTGGAGGATTTTTGAGCTACACATTTTAGCCGGAAGCACGCGGAGAAGTGTAGCCATCTGCTGTGACCGGCTCTGCTGATAGAGGGAGAGAAGTTTTTCTGACACCGCCCAGAGCCGATCCGCAATATCTGCCTGTTCCCTCCAGAATGATTCGGAGGCAGGAAAATTTTGCAGTAGGCTGTGACGGTTTTTATCAAGCAGAAGCGTGGTGCTCCCTTCACGATACTCCCATGCAGTCTTCAATCGCTGCGTTGGCCAACAAAGATTGAGCTTGTCCGCGAGCCATTGCATGGGACCGCTGTCTTGAAAACCATTTCCTATGGTTGCACCAGTATCGAAGCGAAAGCCACGATGGGAGAATGTTGCCGCACAGCCCCCCACACTCGTATGCTGTTCCAAAACAAGAACTTGCTTGCCTTCAGCCGCCAGCAGAGCAGCCGAGACAAGGCCGCCAATTCCGGCACCAATGATAATGGTATCATAGGAGTGCATGCTAATCTGCTTGTGAAGAATTGAGATTCGTATGTGAAACTACAGGGAAGCTTCTCACCACAAGTAAGCGCTGACCTTTTTCCCCATAACCTGCCAGGAAAAACTCCGTCTGGCAATTTTCCCGGCAAATCCGTAACAGACATGTAAGGGCAAAAGATGCTCCTCTCTTGGATGGCAGAAACGTGCAGCGGGAGCTTTGTCCCAGTGCAGAAGCCTGTGCTCCCGTTCCTCTTCGGTAAATTTTCCGTCTGTGCAGGTGTCCATCAACCATTGTTCAAAGGATTCATTCATTAACTCTATAGCGGTGGTGGACGGGGCAAAGAAGGCCTTCATATTGTGAAATGAAAAACCGGAGCCCAGGACAAGGATATTTTCATCCTTTAATCCACAAAGGCTCCGGCCAAGGGCAATATGTTCCTCAGGATCTAAGCCTTTTATGAGCGATACTTGGACACAGGGGATGTCTGCTTCAGGGTACATTATTTTCAGAGGAACAAAGAGGCCGTGGTCAAAACCTCGGTTTTCCGTCAGATCTGCCTCAATGCCATCCTTTTGCAGAAGTTCAACTATTTTACCTGCCAGCACTGAATCACCAGGAGCAGGATATTCAATGGTATACGCCTCTGGCGGAAAGCCACCATAGTCGAAGAGAAGGGGAGGATTTGCACCACCAAGGATTGTTACTTTGTCAGCTTCCCAATGAGCACTGACCACAATGATTGCCGCCGGTCTTTGGAGAATGGTCGCTACAGTCTTAAGGCCATCAACCATCTCCCGGTGGGAGGCATCTCCTAGCAGAGGAAGAGGGCCGCCACCATGGGAGATGTAAAGAGCAGAGGGTAGAGATGTTTGAGAATTGCTGTTCATGCTCTGCTCCCTGTTTCATTCTATAATCACATCGTTTCCGCCAACAAGAGTAAGAACCCTGTCTACCTTGAACCGAACGAGAAACTTCTCTCCCCGTTGCCTGTCATTTTCTGGGCTGGGGTGCCGTCTGCTGAGTGAGCTTATCAGTTCCTGATCGCTGCTTTCATCAATTTTGCTGAGAAAGAGACGCACACCACTGTATCCCTGTCCATCTTCAAGAAAGAGATAGCTGGCATGATTGTTTTCCTGAAGATTTTTGTGGGTAAGTCGATCCCGCATAATAAATGCGAGTTCATCTTTACCCTGAACATGTGGCCTTGAGTAGATTGCTGTATCTACCACTCCGTTTTTATCACTGGTGGCCATAACTCCGATTCCCTTCATTTCTGAAAAATAGGTTTCTAAATTCATTTTATACGTTTTCCTTCTCTGTAATGTTATTTTCAATAGAGTTCTCACAGGCAGAACGAACAATTTCTAATGCTGAAATGGTGGCTGCTATCACAGCATCCATGACCACCCCTCTTCCTGTCCAGTTATTGCCAAAGCGAATATTCTGACTTTCCAGTTCCTGATTGACTGATACCAGTGTACCTTCTGGATCAGCGGCTATCTTCTCTTCGTAGTAGCGAATAATGCTGGAAAGGGTCTCATCGTATCTTTTATCAATTAAAGACATGTGCTTACTCCAGACCTTTTACCACTATGCCTTTTTCCTGAAGATCCCTGCAGACTGCTTCAACCTGTGATCGGTTGCAATCTGTTATCCGGTAGACATCGCTTACGCCGTCAATGAAGGAAAAAACAATCCTGCCACTGTTATCAAGTGCAATGGAGCGGATGTAGTTTGCATTCAACCAGGGTTCGAGACTTTCTGTGAAGTGATTTAAGCTGCATTCGTTCATGATCTTCTCCATTATGGTCGAGATGAAACTCTTTTCATATCTGAAAAGAGTTTCATCCTGATAGTCTTCTTTACCAGCGTTCAGTGCCTACAAATGTACTGACATCCATACAGCCGGCTCTTTCTTCTGGCGAAAGTTCTTCTTTGTGTTTGATGTTTCCCTTGAGAGCATCCGCGGCACAGGCATATTCCCTGCCGTCCTTATCTCGCACCCAAACCATATTTCCAAATCCACCCTGTGTATTATTATTCATAACAGTCTCCATTTTATTGTTACTATTGTTGTTTGTTTCATAAGGTGTCTTTAACCTTGTCTTTACTGTAAGCTGTGATACCTTGGATGACAATACGGGTTAAAAGATAGAAAAATAAGAGGTAAAACTATCAACATGAGGGGCCAATGAACGATCGCATGTATGAGATCATTGTTAATTCGCTGTCAGCACATGTTGCGGTGCTTGATGATAAAGGGGTGATAATCAAGACCAACCGGGCATGGCAGGAGTATGGAGAAGAAAATGGACTGGAGGGGAAAACAGATTCCCTTGGAATCAACTACCTGAATATCTGTGAAGCTGCAACTGCCTGTGGAGACCCGGAAGGGGAACTGGTCATTGTGGGCATTCAGAAGGTGCTGGCTGGTGAGCTCCTGGAGTTTGTGATTCAATATCCCTGTCATTCACCAAGCCGGCGTCGATGGTTCAACCTTCGGGTACTCCCCTATCTTTCAGAGGCAGAGCATTGGGTTATGCTGGTACATGAAGATGTCACTCCTCTTTTTCTTGCCCAGGAAGAGCTGCAGCAGAAGGAGGAGGAGCTGAGACTGAAGAGTGAAAAGCTGGAGGAGGTGAATGTGGCCCTCAAGGTACTGCTTGAGCACCGGGAGCGAGGACTGGCAGATCTGGAGCAGCGAATGACTGCCAACATCCATGAGCTGGTACTTCCTTACACAGAAAAACTGAAGAACTCCCTCAAAAACCCGCGGGAACGAACCCTGATCGATATTGTGGAGAATAATCTCAATGACATTATTTCTCCTTTTCTCAATCGGCTTTCCTCACTCAACCTTCTTTTGACACCTCAGGAGGTCGAGGTGGCTGCACTGATTCGGACTGGAAAAAGCAGTCAGGAAATTGCAGATGTATTAGGGGTATCAGTGAGTACCATCAGTTTTCATCGAAAAAATTTGCGTCGTAAGCTGGGATTACAGGATCGGACAATGAATCTGCGAACCTATCTGCTTTCTTTGCAATAACTTGGTTGCAGGCAGGAAGGTGCGATTTTTTTTATCCCAACAAATGGGAGTGCTGTTTAAAAATGTACTTGAGAGAGGATGGCCTGGATTGCCCTGTCGCTCCCGGAAGTTGTCATGTGACCGTCATCCCAGAAAAAGAAGGTGTCTTCGTCTTTAAACCGACAGACCAGTCCCTCACAAAAGGCTTGGCTTGGATCAGCAAAACTGTCTGGCCCCGCAATTTTCTTTAATTGAGAGTTAATGGCATTGATGTCTATGGAAAGCAGGCTCTTGGAAGCAGGCATTCTGACAACTATGGAGTTATTGTTAATATCCTGAACACTTCTGTCAAAGCGCGGACTCTGACCTATGAGAAGAACCTTGAGCCCTTTTTTACGAAGGTACTGGATTGTGCTATCAAGCTCTTCATAGCGGAGTCCACTTTTGAGTGCAAGATCCCATCCTGCTGCCAGAACCACTGTGGAAATATCATACTCTGAAAGAATCTGATCAATCTGTGCAGAGAATTGTTTGCACTGTTTTCGAAAGGGTGGGTCGTAGGAAAATACTGGAGCACAGCCGGAGAGGCTGTACAACAGCACATTTGAGTCAATGCTATCTGTGTTTTCCAGTATGCCTGGTACATAATGGGCAGCAAAAGAATCACCCCATAAGAGGGTGTTGGACTGCTTATCCGTCTGTAAAAAACACGATTCTCCCTTCCATGCAGAGTGGCGCTGCTTTTCCCCGAGAAAACAGGTTCCAATTTTGTATTGACGGAGATTGTAGGTAAAGGAGACGAGGCGGTTGTCGAATCTTCCGGGAAAGCCATCATTTTTGTGGATAATGTATCCGGTGATTACACTTACTGCCATAATCAGTGTTGCTGCAACAAAGAGCTTCCTGCGATGTGCCAGTGCGGTTCTTTTACGAAATGGACGTTCAACAAAATGCCATGAAAAGAGGGCCATTAGAAATGACAGGGCCAGGATAGCCAGTGTATGGTAAACGCTAAAACCTTCAAAAAACACATGCTTGGCAAAGACAATTATGGGCCAGTGCCAGAGGTAGAGTGAGTAGGAAATGAGTCCGATAAAGACAATGGGCCGAAGTCCGAGGAAGCGACCAACAAGAGATGTCCCGTCCTTACCGGAGTAGATAAGTAATGTCGCTCCAAGACAGGGAATGAGGGCGTTGATTCCAGGAAAAGGAGTGTTGTGGGTGAATTGAAAGACGGACCACAGGATACACAGCAGGCCAACAAACGAGGAGATATCGCGTTGCCGCTGGCTGCGAGGTACAGGGAAGAAGCCAAGGGCAAGCAATGAGCCGAGGAGCAACTCCCAGGCTCGTGTTGGGAAGAGATAAAATGTTGCCGTTGGATATGGACCAACTGCCCAGATATTCAGGATAAAGGAGAGAAGAGCAGCCGGTAAAAGAAATATTTTCCAGCGACCCTGGAAATATTTATGAGCCACCAGCAGGACGACTGGAAAAATGACATAAAATTGTTCTTCAACGGAGAGAGACCAGGTGTGAAGAAGTGGTTTTGTCTCGGAGGCTGCTCCAAAATAACCTGCCTCCTTGGCGAAAAGAATATTCGCCACAAAGAGCGTTGCAGCAACAACACTTTGTCCATAATCCCGAAAAGCCATGGGGAAGAGGATGATTGACGAAATAAGGGAACAGATGCAAATAACGAAAAAGAGTGCCGGAAAGATACGCCTGACCCGTCGCTCATAAAAGTCAAGTATGGTAAATCGTCCCTGACGGATCTCTTCATTGATAAGCAGAGTGATCAGATAGCCGGAAATAACAAAGAAAATATCAACACCGACAAATCCACCGCTAAATGGTCCCACCTTTGCGTGATAGAGGACAACAGGAATGATGGCAAGGGCACGAAGGCCGTCTATATCGGCTCTATATTTCATCTTGCGACGATGTACAGTGTGAATAGGGTTGTCATGAAGTAGTGGTCTTGAAAACGGAAGCAGGGGAATGAATTCCCTTGTTCTGGTTTCAACTGCCTGCTATTTACACGGATACGGGTGACTTATCAATATTTCTCTGCAGTTCCGGGGGAAGTTCATTTTTTGGGAGAAATAAAGTGGAGTATACAATTAAAGCAATTGGGCTGGTCCACTCCTGCTACAGGGAGAAATTTGGTATTCCGAGACAGCCCGGCCTGGTGAAAAGTGGTACGGGTGCTATCGAACTGTTAGCCCCCTGCGATCGTGAGGAAATGTTTACCGAACTCGATACATTTTCCCATATCTGGCTGCAGTTTATGTTTCATGAAGCCATCGCTGATGGCTGGCGCCCCACGGTGCGGCCTCCGTGGCTTGGAGGACAGAAACGAGTGGGTCTTTTTGCAAGCAGGACTCCGCACCGGCCTAATTTCCTGGGGCTTTCTGTTGTTCGTTATCATGGACTGCGCAAAGAGAAGGGTGGGCTCTTTCTCGATATCAGTGAACTGGACCTGTTGCACGGGACACCGATTGTTGATATCAAACCCTACGTTCCCTACAGTGATGCGCTTGAAGATGCAACCAGTGGTTTTGTTCAGTTTGCTGCACAAAAGATGACTGTGCAGTTCAGCTCTGAAGCGGAAGCCAGTTGTAAGCGCTATCAGCAGGAGAAAAACAGGAATTTGAAAAGCTTGATCACTGAGGTTCTGGAACAGGATCCACGACCGGCGAGCCAACGGGGGCGTCAAAGGGAATATGGAATGCTTCTCTGGGATGTTAACGTGCGCTGGATGGCGGAGGAAAAAGGATTTACTGTTTTTTCAGTTATTCCCCATTAAGTCATTCAAAATGTGGGCGAGTAGCCAAAGCTACACCGATTCCTGTCGGGCAAGAACCGTATTGATCACACTGGAGAGTTCATCAAGGCAAAAAGGTTTGGAAACAGCGCCGCAGAATCCGTACTCAGCATAATGGGCCATTACTGGATCGTTGGAATATCCGCTGGAAACAATCACCCTGGCCTGGCGATCACGCTGCAGAATTTCCTGAACGGTCTCCTTGCCACCTTTCCCTCCGGGGATGGTCAGGTCCATGATAATCAGATCAATAGGAGTTGTGCTCTGCAGGCTTTCTTCGTAGAGATGGATGCAGGTGTCTCCATCCCGGCTGATAAGTACCTCATGCCCCACAGCCTGAAGCATGGTGGCAAGGACGTCCAGAACCATCTGTTCATCATCCATGATCAGGATACGTGCTTTTTTTCCAGGAACCTGTGAGTCGGCTCCTGCAGTCACAGGGATTGCCTCTGTAACTTCGGAGGCCGGGAGGTAGACAGAGAATACGGCTCCACCATCAGGCGCAGAATGTACCCCAATCCGGCCGTGATGCTTGTTGATAATGGAAAGGGTGATGGCCAGACCAAGTCCACTGCCTTGTGGTTTATTGGAAAAATAGGGATCAAATATTTTTTCCATCAGTTCTGCTGGAATCCCTCCTCCACTGTCAGCGATATCTATTCTGACAAAACGTTGATCTGCTGAATCCTCCATAAATTCATCTGTCCCGGGCTCAATGTTCGTACAGCTGATGCTCAGGTGACCTCCACCAGGCATTGCCTGCACAGCGTTGAGTACGATGTTCTGAATCACCTGGCTGATCTGTCCCTTATCAGCAGTAACATACCAAAGGTCTTCAGGGATTGCATAGGAGCAGGCAATGGAGCTTCCGTGGAGGATAAAATTGGCTGAATCCATGATAACCTGTCCAAGATCTGTGGCTTCTTTGACCGGATCTCCACCCTTGGCAAAGGTGAGCAGCTGCTGGGTGAGTGTCTGGGCACGGACAGAGGCTTTTTCCGCGGCCTTGAGCAGCGCTCTGGTGCGGGGAGTAAGTTCCTGGTCCATAAGTGACAGGTTAATGTTTCCAAGGATTGCCGTAAGAATGTTATTGAAATCATGGGCAATCCCTCCGGCGAGGACCCCGGTGGATTCGATCTTCTTTACCTTGAGGAGCTCCTGTTCCGTGCGAACCAGGGTGGTGACATCTTCAACCAGAGAAAGGACACCGATATGTTCTCCAGCAGAGTCAACCAGAGGGGTATTATACCAGTCACAAAGAATAGTATCTCCTTTGCTGGTGATGTTTTCGTTCCGGCTTCTGCTTCCATCTTCTTTTTGGGTTATCAGCTGCTGCCAGACGGTCTCAACATGCGCCTGGGCCTGTGGAGGAACAATAAAAGCCACCTGCCTGCCCATGGCCTCGGCTGCAGGATAGCCAAATATCCGTTCTGCAGCCTGGTTCCATCTGGTCACCTGAAAATCCATCCCCCAGAGAATGATGCCCATGGGAGATTCCTCAATGATCAGCGACAAGTTCTCTTCACTTGCTCTCAGTGCTGCTTCTACCTCACGTCGCCCAAAATTCTCCTTTTCCAGGGCCAGGGTTCGCTCCCTGACCAACTCTTCAAGGTGGTCACGATACTGCTCAATATCAGTAAAACTCTCTTTCAGACGCCCGGCCATCTGGTTAAAGATATGACCTAATTCACCGATTTCATCACGGCTGCTGATGACCACCGAGGTATCCAGATTGCCGGAAACAATCTGTGCGGCAGAGTGTTTCAGTTTTTCGATGGGTCTGGTAATACGGCCTGAGAGAAAAATCGTGGCAAAAATGCCCAGCCCTACGGCGAGAAGAGAAATGCACAGGGACACCAAACGCAGGATGGCAACCTGTTTTCCTGCAATGGCCGTTTCACGGGCTATATACTGAGCCAATTTTTCAGTAAAACGGCTAAGGGCTTGCTCCATGCGCAAAGCAGCCTGCTGCAGTTCCTCTTTTTCCTTGATAAAATTGCTGAATATTTCTTGATAGACGTCAGCTACCGTGGCAATGCGAAAGGCCCTGAGCTTCAACTCGTTATCACTGAAGTTTTCTCGAGCAACTTCTGCTTTTTCCCGCAGCTTTCTCACTGTTGCCACAACCTCTGTCGCAGCCCCAGCACTGCCGGACAGAAGATAATTCTTTTCTGCGATCAGGATCTCTCCCATCAAATGCTGAAGGACAGCCATATCTGCTTCGGCCCGGCTGAGTTCACTGCCGTTGCTGATCAACCGTTTTGATTCCTGGAGCATCCTGCTTTTCATGGTCCGCATGTCCACATCATGGGTAATAAATGCGGAAAAACTCTCTTCATAGTCCTTGAGGGCATCAAGGAGATTTTCAACCGTCTCCTGCTGCATCGCCTCCAGGGGCTGGCTAAGGACATCGTGAATCGGTCCCCGAATCCTGGCCAGGATCTGAAAGACAGCGCGGGAATGAAGCAGATCTTCAGTGTTGGCAAAGGCCTGTTCTTCCCGCACCAACTTATTGAACTGATCTTCGAGGGTACTGTTCAATTGATAGATCATGGTTTGCCGACTCAGGGCACTGTCCATCCCCCACCAGCTGATGAGACCGGCGAGGACCATAAGCAACAGGACAGAAGAAAAACCGATACCGAGTTTTAGGCGAAAGGACATGATGGGAATGGGAACCTATCTGGAAAGAGTTGACTGCTTTTCTTGATTAAGGAACAGTGGCGCGACATCACTTTGCAGGTTCTGGAGAATCGGCCGCACCTGACCTGGGAACTCAATAAGTTCGTTGAAACTGTCCATTCCTCTTTCCGCCACAGACGGTGGAGTTGCCAGATCATAGTTAAAGGCCCAGGAGCGGGCAGAGGCAATCTCATCGAGCAGACGCTGTTTAAATGGTGAATAAAAAGCTCTGGGTACCTCAATGTTTGGGGCTAGGGCTCCGGAGCCTTTACTCATCTTTTCCTGGGAATCGGTTTCGGCGAAATAGGCCAGAACACTTTTGGCAAACTCATGATTGACCGAATGGCGAGTGAGGACAATTCCGTCGATGGGACCGACTGCCGCTTTTTCCACTGCGGGATCAACCGTGGGAAAGGCAAAAAAATCAAAATCCCTGCCGGCTTCCAGCCCACAGTCTCCTTCTGTAAATAACTGGATGGCCCAGGTACCCATGAGCGTCATGGCTGCTTGTCCATTGCAGACCATCTGTACAGCATCGTTCCAGTCAGTACTATTGGCATCGCTGTTTATAAATCCGTCAGCAATCAATTCGCCCCAGAGTGTATAGGCCCGTTCCACCTGCGGATCAGTATAGGATGCTTCTCCGCGCATCAGGCTGGCCCTGTACGCCGTTCCAGCGGTTCGCAGCAGCAGGTAGTCAAACCAGAACTGAGCCGGCCAGCGTTCTCTTGCTCCCAGGGCAACGGGAACAACATCTTTTTCCTTAAGATGCAGACAGAGGGTATGGAACTCTTCCCAGGTTGTTGGGACAGAGAGATTTTCCCTTTCAAAAACCGTTTTATTATAAAAAAAGACCACAAGATGCTGGGTGATGGGAAGCAGGTATTTTTTTCCCTCATAGTTGACTGCCGCCTCGATGATCGGAGCAGGAAAACGCTTACTCAGTTTGTGTGCCTCCCACATGTCATCAATGGGCTGCAGCTTCTCTTGACGGACCAGTTCAGCGGTCCTGGATCCTGCCCAGTAAGTAAAGAGTTCAGGTGGGTTCTCTTTGTCCAGGGTGGACAGGATCATACTTTTGAAAGCCTCATGATCAAGGCCATTTGCAATGACCTGGTTACCAGGTTCACGGCTGTTCACGGTTTCAAGCATCTCTGTTAGCCCGCCACTCAATGCTCCGGAAAAATAATGATACAAGGTTATGGACATGGAACCAGGCTCTACAGTGGAAGGCAGAGAGGGCTGCTTACCGTTCTGCAGCAGGAGGAAAGCACCGAGTACCAACAGGCATCCAGCGGCCAGTATGATTTTTTTTGCCATTTCCCTCTGTCCTCCCATGTACGGAAATTAGTCTATATGCTTTGCAGAACGCTGTGATTATCGTCCAGCCTTATTCTAGCAAACAACCAGGAAAGAGTGTGAGTGTTTTTTTAAAGAATGAATGATATGGGTTCGTTTGTGAAGAGCCAAAGGGAAAAATCGCTTCCAGCTACTTGCATTAGTGATCACAAATCAGTTGAAATCAGCGCTGGGAATTTAGGTATTTCGAGACAGTCCGGTCTGGTAAAAAGTGGTACCGGTTATTGGTATCAAATCTTATGCTGCTTACACTGTCATTAAATTCTTAGGGGTAGGATCCGCGAACGGCGAACCAAAGGGGATGGAAAAGAGTGGAATTAGTTATTTCCCATTAAGTCATCCAGCAGGCTGTCCAGTTCCTTTTGTTCGAAATCAAGAGGATTACCTATGACGGTATCTTTGCTACTTTCTCCCTCCTCAAGCATATCTTCCTGCATACTGTTGTGGCGTTCATCAGAATCGTCACCAGGACATGGTGTTTCTGTTACAATGTGCCATTCGGCAATGGTATCGATCACAATTGCCTTGGCAACGGGTTTTTGGTCAATACTCAGGCTGTGGCAGAGTTCAGTGGCAAATAATCTGAATGCCTCTTCCACGGGTACTTTCAGGCTGTATATTTTGTCATTCTTTATAATCAGACGGTTGGGGAAAGTGCCGTCTGATTTGAAAGTATTCAGCAAATTGCTGACAATGGTCTCATCGATACTGTTACGAACCTTATCGAGAATATCATTGAAGGCATTTATATAATTCTCTATGACCAGCCGAGAATCATCCCTGAGATCCAGGCCAACTGCTAATGTTTCCAGCTTGGCCATAAAAAAATTGACGAGATCCCTGCGAATAATCTGACCATGCTGGGAGGCTATTATTTCCAGACCATCGGTCTGTTGTCTGAAATCATGAACTGCTTTTTTCAGTGCGAGGTTTGTGGGCATGTAGATTTGGTGGAAAGTTTTCATTCCATCCCAATATTCTTTTGCAGCGTAGAGGTTGGTCGAGGTAGTTAATCCGCCGAAAAGATCTCCGCTGAAGAGGACTTTTTGTTCTTCATCGTATAGAGCACACGCCCCACGAAAATGGGCATATGGAGTAGGTATAAGGCGTAATTGGTGCCCGGTTTTCACCCTGATTTTTCCGGTTTTAAAATTCTCAGTGGCGATAAATTGTTTTTCTTTGAGGCCGTAAAAACGAACCAGGCGCCAGGTGTCTTCCGAGGTAACAATCTGGAGCTTTGGAAAGTGACGTTGAAAGTGGACCGTATTGATACAGACATCAGGATCCTGATGATTGAGATAAACCAGATCGAGACTGTAATCCTTCCCGAGGACATGCTCAATCTTACTGGCTATGGCATGAAAATCAGGGCTTGGGCCCGGATCGATCAGCAGATTAAACTGTTTTCCATTTCCCCTGAAAACTCTCAGGTAAGCGTTGCTTTCAAATCCTTTATCGTTTCTGTTGCCAACCCAGTAAATGTCGTGTGCGATCTCTACGGGGCCGGAAATGTCAGGCTGAGGCTGTGTCATGAAGAGTTGTTCCAGTTTTAGGGTGTGGGTGAAGAAGGTGTTTTCTTTTTGGGAATGGGAATTACAATCAATGGCTACGATTGTCAATACTTTTTTTCATTTGGAATGAAGAAGTAATGTGTAATACTGGCTGGTTAACCTGTATGGATGGGGTGTGTCGGTTGGTTCTTTTTGATCGGTTCAAGGTTTATCTGTGACAAAATGGTAATGCCCTGTTTGGTCAGAGAAGTTGGGTGGACTACCCTATTTATTGGTTGATCCCATAGGCATCCATATAGATCCAAAGTACTGCACCAAGTTCCACTTCCTTGTCTTCTCCCTGTGGATTCTTAAGGGTGTAATCGGCACTACTCAGTGCGGCAAAACCCCACCATCCCGGAAGGGGGCAGGTGAATGTGAAAATTCCTGCAGCATCCGCCTTTATAAGCTGGGTGATGTGAAGGTCGCTGGGGGCGCTGTACTTCTCTTCCTGATTGTATAATTCTACCTCTACTTCTGCGTTGGGAAGCGGTTTTCCGTTTAGGAGCACCTGTCCTGTGAAGCTGTTTCCGGCATAGTTGCCAAAAGGACGAATGCGGGGAACAATCTCTGTAGCCAGTCCCAGTGGTTGGTCCCAGCCATCCTCTGCACCAAATGCTGGGATAATAACTTTTGTATAGTGGATAATGGAAAGGTCTTCAGTGGGTTCCCAGTAGGGGACTGGTTCCATGACGAAATGGTAGACGCCCGGTCGTTTCACCTGATAATCCGTTTCCCAGCCACCATGATCCATAATCTTCTTTTCTTTAAGGTCACCAAGCAGGTCTGATTTCTCACCGTCTTTGGTTACATAGAATTGTGCCGGTTTCAGCAGATCCATTCCCGTTCCTTCGAAGGGGTGAGAAAAAGAAAGGGAGAGCTGGATAGTTCTGTCCTGAGGCTCAACCCGTGGCTCCTTTGGTATGATCATTCCGAAATGGGCAGTGCTGTGGGTGCTGCTAAGTAGCAGTAAAAGAAGGGTGAAAAGACTAAACTTGGCAGGTTTCATGCTGTTTCCTGTAGGGTGAGCTTTTAACACGAAAAATAATTACGTGTGATTTTACAGGGTGAGATTGCGCTTGTCAAGCAATGTAAGAATGGGAGTGGTTTTTTTAAAAAGGTGCGTCGTTCGGGGAGGTGAAATTTTCGAGTTTACAGTGTACGCGACCAGCAAGGTCGTATGATTCTGTTTCGGTATTAAAGATAAGATTGTTTCCGCGAATCTCTATCTTTTCACCAATAATCTGGGTTTTTCCAGGTGAGTTGGCTATCTTAGTCTTATCATTATAGATAAGTAGATCTGTGTATAACTCAAATTTATCCTTGGGTTTTATCACCACAACTTCATCGATCAGGGTGAGAATGGCGGTCTCTTTGTCCAGTACCCCTTTCCGGGCAGCGATAAAGGTCTGTTCCCCGTTGGCTCCGGTAACAACAGCATCAATTTCTTCCATTTTATATTCATTCTCAGTGGCACCGGAATAGGCCCGTTCTGCTCTAATTTCAAGACTGGTATTACCACTTTTACTCTGAGTAATATGAACATTTTCCATGGTAAATTTATGGGCATCCAGCTTTCGTTCGTTCAGGGATGGGTCATACCCGCCACGCGGGGTAAGAAACGAACCAACAGGAATGCTCCATAAAGGAAATGTGAGAAAAAATCCAAGGGGAATAACCCAAACGAGATTTCTGCGGGTTAGCATCGGGTAAGATACCCCTGTAGCATCTCATTATACTTGCCCAAGCCTTCAAGGATCAGATTGCAGGCCTCACGTACCGCGCCATGTCCGCCGGACTGTTCCGTCGTATAATGAACCATCTCCTTTACTTCGAGCACACCATTTGCCGGAGCAAGAGACAGGCCCACACGTTTCAGAAGCACCATATCCAGCCAGTCATCACCCATGTAGGCAATTTGAAAGGGTTTGAGGCCTGTTTTCTTGACAATTTCCTGGTAGGCAATAAGTTTGTTTGCTGCTCCCTGATAGAGATGGGAAATTTTAAGGTCACTGGCCCGTCGTTCTAGTGCTTCGGAGCTTCTGGCAGTGATAATGCCCACTTCAACACCTGCATCCTGAAGCATGCGCAGACCGAAACCGTCCTGGGTATTAAAGGATTTGGATTCTTTTCCTTCGTGTGAATAGATGAGGTTGCCATCGGTGAGAACACCATCGACGTCGAGGAGAAGGAGTTTGATATCTTTGGCTTTGGAAAGTGTCACCTGCCAGTTTTCACTTCGATTATTGTGCATAGCTTTTTCTCGTGCGATTTTCCGGTAGCCTTCACGGACTTCACAGTCGGAGGGATAGGCACCGGGTCCGGAAGGTGTACAGGAGTTAGGATCCATGGCAGGTTTGTTAAATATCAGGTCGTAACGGCTTTGTGAATGCGAAGCAGCTGAGTCAGCAACTCTTCGATGGCGTCAAGTCGTATGGAGTTGGGGCCATCGCAGAGTGCTTTGTCCGGATCGGGATGAACCTCCATAAAAAGCCCATCAATACCAGCTGCTACCGCAGCGCGCGAAAGCGGGGTGATGAATTCCCGCATGCCACCGGATGAGCCACCTGCTCCGCCGGGAAGTTGCACCGAATGGGTAGCATCAAATATAACCGGGCAGTTGAAACCACGCATAACAGGGAGGGAGCGCATATCCACAACCAGATTATTGTATCCAAAGCATGCGCCTCTTTCCACCAGCATGATTTTGGTGCCGCCTGCTCCCCTCAATTTATTTACCCCGTTTTCCATATCCCATGGGGAAACAAATTGTCCTTTCTTCAGGTTCACAGGTTTACCAGTTTGTGCTGCAGCAACAAGCAGGTCAGTTTGTCTACAGAGAAAGGCAGGGATCTGGAGGATATCGAGAACCTCAGCGGCGGGGGCTATCTGGCTGACGTCATGCACGTCGGATATGACCGGGACCTGCATCTCTTCTCTGATTCTGGAAAGGATACTGAGACCTTCGTCAAGGCCTGGGCCGCGATAGGAATCAAGGGAGGTCCTGTTGGCTTTGTCAAAAGATGCTTTGAAGACGTAGGATATGCCGAGTCTGCTGCAGATCTCCTGCATTTCACCAGCAACCCTTCGGGCAAGCTCTTCGGACTCCAGAGCGCAGGGCCCGGCAATAAGAAGGAGAGGCTGCTCAGAACCAACGTTGATATCGTTACCACCAGGGGTTTCGACAGCTACGGGAGAAACAGACATAATCAGCCCTTATGTTTTATTGCTGCCGCGATAAAGTCGCGGAAAAGAGGGTGCGGTTTCATGGGTTTTGATTTGAATTCCGGGTGGAATTGACAGCCGAGAAACCAGGGATGTTCTGCAATTTCAACGATTTCAACCAGGTTGTTGTCGGGAGATGTTCCTGAGAACAACAGTCCCTTCTCTTCCAGTCGAGCCCGGTAGTCATTATTAAACTCATAGCGATGACGGTGGCGTTCGGAGATTTCCTTTTCACCGTATGCAGTTCTTGCAAAGCTGTCGTCGGCTAGAACACAGGGGTATGCACCAAGGCGCAAAGTCCCACCCATATCAGATGTCTCATCGCGAACCTGCATCTCCTGAGTGCGGTAATCGAACCACTCTTTAATCAAATAGATTACCGGGTTGCTTGTCTTTGCGTTGAATTCCGTGGAATGAGCGTCTTTCAGACCAAGAACATTACGGGTATACTCCACAACAGCAAGCTGCATGCCAAGGCAGATCCCAAAAAATGGAATGCCGTTCTCTCTGGCGTAGGTGATGGCGGCAATCTTTCCTTCAACGCCCCGTTGTCCAAACCCACCAGGAACAAGAATTCCGTGGCAGCCTTCAAGGAGAGTGGCAGGATCCTTGCTCTTGTCCTCAAGGTCTTCAGCACTGATATACCGAAGTTCTACCTTGACTTTGTTGCCAAGACCGCCGTGTATAAGTGATTCGTGAAGACTTTTATAGGATTCTTTGAGCTCCACATATTTTCCGGTGAGAGCAATAGTGATGGTGTCCTTGGGGTTCCTGACATTGTGGAGCAGATCTTCCCAGGGTTTGATGTTGGGTTTCCCCGTCCATATGTTCAGGAGTTCAAGGATCTTTGCATCAATTCCTTCTTCATGGAGGCGAAGTGGTACCTCATAGATGTTATCCACATCGATTGCAGTGATAACTGCATCCGGTGAAACATCACAGAAGAGGCCAATCTTTGCTTTGAGCGAATCCTCGAGTGGAACTTCCGTACGACAGACCAGAATGTCAGGCTGGATACCATCAGCCCGAAGTTCCCGGACTGAGTGCTGGGTGGGTTTGGTCTTAATCTCACCTGCCGCCTTGATGTAGGGGATAAGAGTGAGGTGGATGTAGAGGGAATTTTCCCTTCCAAGATCTCGGCGCAGCTGGCGGATGGCTTCAATGAAGGGAAGTCCTTCTATATCACCAACGGTGCCACCAATTTCTATGAGTGCCACATCCACGGTACCGTCAAGCTGGAGGACCGCAGCTTTGATTTCATCGGTGATGTGCGGGATAACCTGTACCGTGCCGCCAAGGTATTCACCACGCCGCTCCTTGGTGATCACTGAGTAGTAGATTCGTCCGGTGGTGTAGTTGTTTTTCTGAGCCATGACGGCGTTGGTGTAGCGCTCGTAATGGCCCATGTCCAGGTCTGTTTCCGCTCCGTCATCGGTTACATAGACCTCTCCGTGCTGGAAGGGGTTCATGGTACCCGGATCGACGTTGATATAGGGATCGAGTTTCTGGAAGGTAACGGTGAGTCCTCTGCTTTCGAGGAGCGCGCCGATGGCAGCAGCAGCCAGCCCCTTTCCGAGAGAGGAAAGTACGCCGCCTGTTACGAAAATAAATTTGGTCCGTTTGGGTGCATTTGTAGTTTTCATACTGGCACTATAGCTCGTCAGATTCGATTTAGAAACAAGAAAAAAGAAAAGGATAATTTGTCTTTTTCCTTGTCTCAATCGTCAATAATGCATACTAATTTTTATGTGAGAATGATTCTTAAGACAAGGAGGTGCTGAATGGCACAAAATAAAAGGATAGCAGCAATATTATTTGTCTGTGCAATACTATTTTTAATACCCGGGAGAGATGCAATGGCAGAGGAAAAAATAGCTGTTTTTGGTGGCGGGTGTTTCTGGTGCATGGAGCCCCCCTTTGAACAGCTCGAAGGAGTGATTGAGGTACGGGCTGGATACAGCGGTGGGGCAGAAGAGGATGCCAATTATGAACAGGTCAGTGGGGGAAGAACCGATCACTACGAGGCTGTGGAGGTACGTTATGATCCAGAACGGATAAGTTTTGCGGAACTTGTGGAGGTGTTCTGGCACCAGATTGACCCAACGGATTCTGGGGGGCAGTTTGCAGATCGGGGGTCTCAGTACAAGACAGCCATTTTTTTTGGCGACGATTTGGAAGAAAAGGTGGCCTTGGCCTCCAAAGAGAAGCTTCAGCAATCCGGACTCTTTGATAAACCCATTATGACAGAAGTTTTGCCGCTGCTGCCATTTTATCCGGCGGAGGAATATCATCAGGACTATTACCGGAAAAATTATTCCCATTACTCATCCTATAAGAAGGGTTCGGGACGGCAGTATTTTGTGGACACGGTCTGGCCCAAGAAACTGGCACAGCAGTCTGCAAGCTATAAAAAGCCATCGGATGCTGAAATTCGTTCACGCCTGAGCGACCTCCAGTACAAGGTTACTCAGAAAGAAGGAACGGAGCCAGCGTTTCATAACGAATATTGGGATAACAAGGCGGAGGGGATCTATGTGGACATCGTTTCAGGAGAACCCCTGTTCAGTTCGAGGGACAAGTATAAATCTGGAACCGGATGGCCCAGTTTCGATCGTCCAATTGAAGCCGAAAATATTGTTGAAAAAATGGATCGAAGCTTTTTTTCTGTGCGCACTGAGGTTCGGAGTAAGCATGGAGATTCACATCTCGGTCATGTCTTTAACGATGGGCCACCATCAACGGGGCTACGCTACTGCATTAATTCGGCGTCACTCCGTTTTATTCCAAAGGAAAAGCTGGAAAGTGAGGGCTATGGTGAGTACTTACGATTGTTTTCCGGTGACTGAATAGTGGGGTGACTTTTTATCGTTTTGTGCGTTAGTATACCGTATAGTTTTCCGGAATATTCCATTTTTCCCCTGACCTGTACGCATGGCGAATACTGACACTCATACATTCCGTTTTTCCATTGACCGTGGCGGTACTTTTACCGATGTTTATGCCGAGGTGCCGGGTAAGCCGGGATTCAAGGTTGTAAAACTTTTGTCCGAAGACCCGGCAAACTATGACGATGCTCCGCGTGAAGGGATTCGGCGGATTCTTGAAGAGTATGCATCGTCAGGAGAGGGCAAAAGGATTGATGCCTCGCAGATTGAATGGATACGAATGGGCACCACGGTGGCCACCAATGCCCTGCTTGAACGCAAGGGTGCTCCCTGTGCTCTTGTCATAACCAGGGGCTTTGGTGATATACTCCAGATCGGCAATCAGGACAGACCGCACCTTTTTGATCTGAGAATAAAAAAACCGGATCTCCTTTACAGGGAAGTCATTGAGGTGGATGAACGGATAAGGATCCTTCATTCCCATGAAAAATCAAAGTACACACAACATAAAGTTTTGACTGGAGTAACAGGTGAGGAATTTGCGGTTCTTTTGGAACCTGACCTTGAACTCATCAAACCGCAACTGGAAGACTTACTCAAACGCGGTATTACCAGTCTTGCCGTGGTTTTCCTCCATGCCTATGCCTGTCCAGAGCACGAGCAAGCTGTTGGCAATCTTGCCCTGTCGCTTGGATTTAAACAGGTGTCTCTTTCTTCACGGGTAATGCCCATGGTTAAGCTGGTCTCCCGTGGTGATACCACCATGGTGGACTCCTATTTAACCCCCCATATTCGCAGCTATCTTCAAAGCTTTAAAAAAGATTTTGCTGATAATCTCGCAGATACCCCGCTCCTGTTTATGCAATCCGATGGCGGTCTGGCCCCGGCCGGGGATTTTACCGGAAGTCGGGCCATACTCTCGGGGCCGGCTGGCGGAGTGGTCGGCTATGCCATGACCACCTACAGTCGGGAAACGAAAAAACCTGTTATCGGCTTTGATATGGGAGGGACATCCACGGATGTTTCCCGCTACGGCGGTGACTATGATCTAACCTTTGAGACGAAAACTGCCGGAGTGCGTATTCAGGCACCGCAGCTTGATATCAGAACCGTTGCAGCGGGTGGCGGGTCTCGACTCTTTTTTGACAACGGTATGTTTGTGGTCGGCCCCGAATCCTCGGGTGCCCATCCGGGACCTGTCTGTTACCGGAAGAATGGCTATCTGGCCGTGACAGATGCCAATTTAGTACTGGGGCGTCTCCGGCCTGATCATTTCCCCAATATTTTTGGCGCGGATGAAGACCAGCCACTGGATTTTGAGGAGAGTTACCGTCAGATGGCAGAACTTACCGATACAATAAACAGTTTTTACAAGGAGAGTGGTCGTCCTCCGCTCTCGGTGGAAGAGACGGCTCTTGGTTTTCTTGAAGTGGCAAATGAGGTAATGGTTCGCCCCATTCGTGAAGTTTCCGTTATGCGCGGCTTTGATATCAAGGAACATGTGCTGGCTACTTTTGGTGGAGCAGGAGGGCAGCATGCCTGCGCTATTGCACGCAGTCTCGGGATATCCTCCATTTTTGTTCATCGTTTTGCTGGGATTCTCTCGGCCTACGGTATTGGTCTTGCTGACACCGTAGCTGAAAAACAGCAGCCGGCGGCAGAAGTCCTTACTGAAGAGGGACTTCCAGGTCTTGAGGAAAGACTTGCATCCCTGGAAGTGGAAACCGTGCAGGAGCTGAGAAATCAGGGGATTACGGATGATACGATCCAGAGTCTGCACTACCTTAATCTACGTTACCAGGGGACGGATGGCTCATTAATGATAGAAAAGCCGGTGGATGGAGACTTTGCAGAGGCGTTTCAAAAACGCTATATGCGGGAGTTCGGTTTTGAGTTGCACGGCCGGGAAATTCTGGTTGATGACCTCCGGGTCCGCTCTATTGGTAGAGCTACCAGATTGCAATCCTTCCCCATTGATAGTGCTGAGAGTCCGGCACAAAAACTGGATACGGTGCCCTGTTACTTTGAGGGCGGCTGGCAGCGGACCGATCTGTATAACATGGATGCTTTAAAGGCGGGTCACACCATCAACGGACCTGCTATTGTGATCCAGGATACCAGTACCATACTTATTGAACCGGATTGCATTGCTGCAATCACTGATTATGGCGATGTGGAGATTCAGGTCAGTGGGCATACTCGTTACAGAATGGTTACGACGGTGGATCCGGTACAGCTCTCCATTTTCAGTAATCTGTTTATGTCCATTGCAGAACAGATGGGAAGGATGCTGCAAAAGACAGCTATCTCAACCAACATTAAGGAACGGCTTGATTTTTCCTGTGCCCTTTTTGGGGCCAACGGAAATCTTGTGGCCAATGCTCCCCATGTACCCGTTCATCTTGGGGCAATGAGCGAGGCTGTTAAAGAGCAGATTCGAAGGGTGAAGGATATAATGCCGGGTGATGTTCTGGTGGCCAATCATCCTGCGGCCGGCGGCAGTCACTTGCCTGATATCACTGTTATGACACCGGTCTTTCAAGGGAAGACTATTATCTTCTGGGTTGCCAGTCGTGGCCATCATGCTGATATCGGTGGTATCTCTCCCGGTTCCATGCCGCCTGATTCCCGGCAGCTTATCGAAGAAGGAGCAGCCATTTTCTCCTTCAAACTTGTTAGAAATAATGTCTTTCAGGAACAGGGTATTTCAGATCTCCTGCTGGCACCTGAGAGGATAGAGTCTGAGAAGGGACGCCCTGCCATCAGTGGGACACGCCTTCTGGGCGATAATCTTTCTGATCTTAAGGCCCAGGTGGCTGCTAACCAGAAGGGCATTGATCTTATTCTGGAGATGGTGGAATACCACGGCCTTGAAGTTGTACAGGCTTATATGTTGCACGTCCAGGAAACAGCAGAAGAGGCTGTACGAAACAGTCTCTGCGAGGTTTCCAGGAATCAGGGGCTGGCCAAAAAAGACACGATAACAGCCACCGAGTATCTCGACGACGGCAGCCCGATACAGTTGACACTCACCATAGATCGCAATGATGGCAGTGCAATCTTTGACTTCACAGGAACAGGGGCTGAACTCTGGGGCAACCTCAATGCGCCACGGGCTGTTACTCAGTCGGCTATTCTCTATAGCCTCCGCTGTCTGGTTGAAAAAGATATTCCACTCAATCATGGTTGTCTGATTCCCATAGAACTTATTATTCCCGAGGGCTGCCTTCTTGATCCATCACCCGAGGCGGCTGTGGTTGGCGGCAACGTGCTCACCTCTCAGCGGGTGGTGGACGTGGTGCTGAAGGCATTTGGCGTGGCCGCTGGTTCCCAGGGCTGCATGAATAATTTCACCTTTGGCAATGAGCGTTTCGGCTACTATGAAACAATCGGTGGTGGGGCAGGTGCGGGCCCAGACTGGCATGGTCAGTCGGGGGTTCATACCCATATGACCAATACCAGAATAACCGATCCGGAAATTCTGGAACGGCGCTATCCCGTTTTGCTCCATGAGTTTTCTATCCGCAAAGGATCAGGGGGTAAGGGGCAGTTCTGCGGCGGTGACGGACTGGTGCGGGAACTCGAATTTCTTGAACCTCTGAATGTGGCCATACTCTCTGAGCGAAGAGTTTTTCCACCCAATGGACTGGAAGGTGGGAAAGCAGGCCGCAGGGGTGAAAATATATTTATCCGTCAGGACGGGCATCGCCTCAATCTTGGTGGTAAAAATGAAATTCGGGCCAGAGTGGGGGATTCAATCCGTATTTGTACCCCTGGTGGCGGAGGGTATGGCAGCTTGACGGAGTGATAATATCCTCTGGCTAGTTCAACAGTGACAGTAACATTCCAGCCCTCTGATTCGCCTGGGCCTGGATTGAGATACCGGCTTGTTCGAGGATCCGATTTTTAAGCATATCTGAGACCTCGGCTGCAACATCCGCGTCAGCAATTCTCGATTCAGAAGCCGCAATATTTTCAGATACGTTGCCCAGGTTGGATATTGTCGATTCGAAACGATTGATGGTTGCCCCCAACTCTCCTCTGGCACCTGAAACAGATGCAATGGCCTCATCAATTGCTCCCAGTGCCTCTTGTGAACTTTGTCCGGTGAGAATGTCTAACGTCCCTGTCCCCAGATCTTCCTGGGTGGCTCCGTTTAGAGTTACATTGATGGTTTCCTGAGCATTAGCACCAACTTGAAAAGTTAAGCCGCCCTCCAAGCTTCCGTCAAGAATATTTTTACCGTTAAAGGTAGTTGNACCAGCTATACGATCCAACTCTGACTGCAGTTGGGAGAATTCCTCGTTCATTGATTTCCTGTCGTTGTCGTTNTAGATTCCGTTGCTCGACTGAACAGCTAAGTCTCTCATTCTCTGTAGAATATTGGTNGATTCGCTTAATGCACCATCTGCGGTCTGAGCTAATGAGATGCCATCATTTGTATTTCTCATCGCCTGGTTTAATCCTCTCACCTGGGAATTCATCCCATCAGAAATTGCCAATCCAGCAGCATCATCTTTGGCACTATTTATTCTTCGGCCACTGCTTAATCGAGACGCTGAATTATCTGCTCTGTTTTGGGCATTAGAAATTTGATGAGAAGCACTGAAATTATTGCTAATGGAATTGACCATGGAGAGTCCCCCTTGATACCTGTTTGACTTTTTCACCAACTACACAATTGAAACTGACTTACCTAAGAGGAAGAGCACTACCAGAAACGTTAATCATTAAATCAATTTTGTCCGCAATATGCTCTTGGTCAAAGAATTTGCAAATTTAATGCCAGCGAGGTGTGCTTCGTAGGACAATCCGAGATTTCGGAGAAAAATACAACGGACAAATCGGTGACCATCAAGGATATCTGGGGCAGTAATAGTCTCTATTTTCCTGCTGTCACAAATTGCTCTTTGGTGCTATGATAGCGTCGTGCCAATATGAAACGAATAGTGGTGCCAGAATGTCCATATCTGATAAGTTGTGTCTATAGAAAAAAAGTGCCCTTTTATTAGTGGAGGTTCGATCATGAGTAATGATAGTTTTACGGAGGTCACCAGTCAATCCTATTTTCAGCGGATTGGCGGAGCGTTCAAGGGAATCGTTTTCGGAATTATCCTTATCCTGGTCAGCTGCTTTCTCCTTTTCTGGAACGAGGGACGGGCGGTCAAGCGATACAAGACCCTGGTGGAGGGGAGCGAAACTGTGATCAGTGTCGCCTCAGATGCTGTGGATGCTGGTCATGAACAACAACTGGTTCATCTCACAGGCATGGCCACCAGTGACGAGACTCTCACTGATCAGGAGCTAGGGGTTTCGGCCGCATCTGTGATCAAGCTCAGACGTACGAGCACTATGTTTCAATGGCAAGAAAAGTCGAGCACCAAGACTGAGAAGAAGTTAGGCGGCAGCGAACAACAGACCACCACTTACACCTATTCAAAGGTATGGACTGAACAACTTATCGATTCCTCATCATTCAAAAATACTGAAGGACATCAAAATCCTGCAAACATGCCATTCAAGAGTCGCCAATTGACGAGCCGGCAGGTTTCAGTCGGCAGTTTTTTTCTTTCCCCATCCCTCATTTCCAACATCACAAACTATGAACCCCTGACCGTCGGTGGTGGTCTGGCTCTTCCTTCAGACTGGAATGGCAGAGGCCGGGTTATGAATGATGGCTTTTATCTTGGGACGGATCCTGCAAACCCACAGGTTGGTGATGTCCGTATCAGTTATCAGGTGGTCAAACCGCTGGAGGTAAGTGTCATTGCCAAACAGGTTGGTGACCATCTTCAGCCTTACCAGGCCAGGGCCGGAGATGCTATTGAGTTGTTAGAGCCGGGGGTACATGATGCCCAGACCATGTTTGAGCAGGAACAGCAAAGTAACACCATTCTCACCTGGATGCTGCGGGTTGGTGGTTTCTTTCTGATGTTTATCGGGATCAGCATGATCCTGAAACCACTGTCAGTAATGGCGGACGTGATTCCTGCCCTTGGCTCACTGGTCGAGAGCGGGACTGGCTTAATTTCCTTTCTTCTTGCTGGAATCCTTTCCTCGTTGATTATAGCTGTCGCCTGGTTTGTCTTCCGACCTCTGATCGCTATATTGGCCCTTTCCCTGGCCGGCGGCCTTATCTTCTTAGTTGTGAAGAAGATGAAAAAAAGAAAAAACATTCAGGGGGAGTCAGCAGCTCAGCCTCCACCACTGCCCTGATGGCGATCCCGCTACTTTCTTTTATCTGTGTTGTGGCCCCGGTTTACGTATTGGGTCAAGATGTCGTTTAATGCCAGTGAGGTATGACTGGCATCACGGGAAAGAGCGTGAAAGAGCACTGTTCTATGAAGGTACAGAGGAGTTTTCCTGTATATCGGTGTAGATCTTATTAACCTTCTATTTGGGAAGGATAAGAGAGAATGTGGAACCATTGTTCATCCGACTTTGGAGTTCCACCTCGCCATTATGACAGGCGACAATATGTTTTACAATGGCAAGCCCTAATCCTGTTCCTCCATGTTCTCTGCTTCTTGCTTTGTCACAGCGATAGAAGCGTTCAAAAATACGTTTTTGGTGTTCATGGCTGATACCGGGACCTTGATCCTGGACATCGATGCGGATACTCTGATTGGTGCTGGACTTGTCCTGTTCTCCTGCACTCAGATGAATTGTTGAGCCTTCGGGGCTGTAAGTAACAGCATTTGTCAGCAGATTTATAATTGCCTGTTCAAGCATGGGGCGGTTGACGGTTGCCGTCAGTTGCTCGGGGAGGCATTGCATGGTGATGGTGATGTTTTTCTGTTCTGCGGCAACACGACAGGTCTGGATCACTGCTTCAAGGATAGGACGGATGGTTTCCTCCTGCATTTCCATCTCATTTTTCTCAGCCGTATCTTCGATTCGGGCCAGGGTTAACAGATCATCCACAATGGCATCAAGCCTGCTCCCCTGTCTGTGAATAATGTTCAAAAATTTTTCTGCATCTTCGCGGTTATCAATGGCCCCATCAAGTAAAGTTTCCACGTATCCTCGAATTGCAGTTATAGGAGTTTTGAGTTCATGGGAGACATTAGCCACAAAATCCTGCCTGATGCTCTCCAGCTGATTGATACGGGTCAGATTGTGGAGAACAATCAGACTTCCCATTCTCCTCTCTTCCCCATCATTCAGTGGGTGTGCATGGACACGTAAGGTCATTTTCTGTCCGTTTTCCATCAGGCTCAGGTCCTTTGTTATGGTGACATTGCTCTTCAGGGAATCGGCCAGAAACTTCTGTAGTAGCCGATTGCGGAGAATCCCCTCAACTACAAGGCCCTGTATGGCTCGGTGGTTTATGTGAAAGAGTCTGGCGGCGGCGCGGTTAATGTGGATGATGCTATGGTCGTTGCCAATGGCGAGAACACCGTCAGTCATACTGCTGAAAACCGCTTCGAGTTCATTTCGTTGCTGGCTGATTATTTTGATCCGACCATTGAGTTGTTCGGCCATATTGTTGAGAGAATGTGAGAGTTCTGTCATTTCTCTCGGAATACTGTTGTCGTTAATAATAATGGGACGATCTGTGTCTCCTCCTGCCAGTCGTTCAGCCCCCCGGCGCATTTCTTCAAGGGGGCTGCTGATGCGACGCGCCAGGTAATAAGATAGCCCTGCGGCGACAAGAGCTATAAAAAAGATGCCGTAGAGTATTTGTTTATGGAGAGAGGCGATAACAGCGTCGAGTGCTGCAGCTGATACTGAAAGACGGAGTACTCCATCCTGGGGGTTGTCGTCGTTCAGAGGAATAGCCACATAAAGCATATTCTGACTCAGTGTCTTACTGAATCTCAGGGATGCATCCATCTTTCCTGTGATTGCGGTCTGGATCTCAGGTCTGTTCTTATGGTTATCCATCTGAGATGGATCTTCATTGGAATCGGCGAGTACCGTCCCGTTACCTGCAATAACCGTAATCCTGGTGGTGGCAGCCCGCCCTGTCTGGCGGCAGAATTCCTGAAGCTGGTCATCGTTGGAGTCCAGTAACTGTATGATATGGGGGCGCAGCAGTAAGGCACGATCTCCAATATCTTCCTCCATTTCATGGTAATGAAAGGAACGGATCAGTTGGGTTCCATACCAGCCGGCAGCGGTAATCGAGATGATGATAATAAAGAGGGCAGATGGGAAAATCTGCCAGAAAAATCGTCTGTTTTTCATAGAAAGCTACCTGCAAAATGGTTAACGATAGAACGGCCACTTGGTCTCACAGCAGATTGAAGACCTCATACCATAAAACACTTTTTCATTCTTTTAAGCGGTACCCAATTCCACGAACAGTTTCTATGTAACTTCCCATATCACCGAGTTTTTTACGCAAACCAAAGATCTGGACATCAACGGCCCTTGAGGTGATAAGATAGTCATAGCCACGGATTTTATCGATGATCTGCTGACGGCTGTAAACCCATCCGGGGCGTCCGGCAAGTTGTTCCAGAATGGTGAATTCTGTGGCTGTAAGATGAATCTGTTGGCCATCAACCAGTACTTCATGGCGACCGGGGTGGATAACCATGGAGTGGATATGGATGCTTTCACTGTCAGGCCGTTTTTCCTGAGTGATCTTTTCCTGTTTTCTTCTCAGCAGTGCCTGGATTCTGGCGATCAGTACCCGTGGACTGAAGGGTTTGGTGACATAGTCGTCGGCTCCGCAACTGAGACCCGTAATAATGTCATCATCCTCGCTTTTTGCGGTGAGCATGATGATGGGAGGTTGGACCAAATTAGCCTTGGCACGGATTATGGTGCACACCTCTATACCGTCTTTCCCGGGGAGCATGAGGTCGAGGAGTATCAGGTCAACCTGCTCCTGATCAAGGATCTGTAGAGCCTCTTCACCAGAGTCGGCACAGGTTACGTTAAAACCTGCCTTGATCAGATTATAGCTGACAAGCTGCTGGATGTCTGCATCGTCTTCTACGACGAGGATGCTTGCTTTGCTCAATGGGCGGCTCCTGATTGTCTGCTTATAGGATTTGGGGAGATTCCTCTATTACTGAATTAATCCTACCTGGCAATTTTAAGCCTGCAACAAAAAAAAAGACTCCTAACGCAATCCGAATAAAACTCTAACCTGATCCTAAAACAGATCTGGTCTAAGGAGCATGGACATTACTTAATAATTCTTCAGGAGAATCTATTTTGGCTCATCATCTTACGTTTAACAGGGAAATTTACAAGGTAAAACAGAAATTCATGGTACTGGGTTCCATGGTTGAAGACCGCTTGCAAAAGGCCAGTCTTGCAATGCAGAGCAGAGATCCGGATCTGCTTCAGGAGATCATCGGCTCCGATTGGGAGATTGATGAGATGGAAATCGAGGTGGAAGAGGAATGTCTTAAGATCCTGGCTCTCCACCAGCCCGTGGCCAGTGATCTACGCCTCCTCATTGCCATTATTAAGATAAATAATGAGCTGGAGCGCATCGCTGACATCGCCGTAAATATTGCCAAGCGTATTCAAACTATCAGCAAGGATTCCAGTCTGGAGTTTACCATAGATTACCAGCCAATGTTCGGTATGGTTCTCAGTATGTTTAAGCTGGGGCTGGATTCTCTCGTTACCGAAAATGCAGATCTGGCCAGGAGGGTCTTTGTTGAAGATGAATTGGTGAACCAGTTGCGGAACCAGGCGTATCGTGATGTGACAAGAAAGTTGAATACAGAACCTGGTCATGCAAAATGTCTGGTGAACCTCTACTTGTTGGCCCGGCACCTTGAGCGAATCGGGGACAGGATTAAAAATATTGCAGAAGAGGTTATTTACCTCGTAGAAGGGAAAATTGTCCGCGGGGAGATGAAATAGAATGTCATCTTCTTTCTTCCTTATCATTTTAATGGCCATCGCCTCATTTGCCTATATGCAGGGAAAGCGACGGGCTTTTTCGTTGTCTGGTGGCAGGTTGTGCGGTTCGAGGAGCCTTCATTCACGGCCCGGTTATTATGGGATGCTCACTGCAGTATGGTGTGTTCTTCCAGCCCTGCTGGTATTCGGGGTCTGGATGGTTCTTTCGGATACCATATTAACTGCACTGGCTCTGAAAACCCTGCCTGTTTCAATGCATAACCTGTCTGCCGATCAATCGAATTTGTTGGTTAATGACCTGCGTAATCTGGTTGCTGGCCATGTTGCAGCCAAGGATATTGATCCGGTACTGCAACAGGCTGCAGTTCAATATCAGGGAATGGAGCGTATTGGACGGGTTGCCCTCGGAGTGGTCATGTTCTCAATTGCACTGCTTTCCGCTTCACTGGTTTATATGCGTATTCGTCCTGAAATGCGTGCCAGAAACCATGTGGAACGAATCGTTCAGGTGGGCCTGGTCCTATGTTCCACAATTGCCATTCTCACCACCCTCGGTATCGTACTCTCAGTGCTTTTCGAATCCATCAGGTTTTTTCAGCATGTGCCAGTTACGGACTTTCTGTTTGGGACAAAGTGGAGTCCGCAGATGGCCATGCGAGCTGATCAGGCTGGAAGTTCTGGGAGTTTTGGTGCAGTACCCGTACTTTCTGGTACTTTTATGATTTCGGGGATTGCTCTCACGGTTGCCGTTCCCATTGGTCTCATGTCAGCCATTTATCTTTCCGAGTACGCAAACAGCAGGGTCCGTGCCTGGGCCAAGCCAGTCATGGAGATTCTTGCCGGTGTACCCACCGTGGTTTATGGTTTCTTTGCAGCCCTGGTGGTGGCTCCATTTGTTCGTAACAGCGGAGAGATGCTGGGTCTCAATGTTTCATCTGAAAGTGCACTCGCCGCAGGTCTTGTAATGGGAATTATGATCATCCCATTTGTCTCTTCGCTTTCAGACGATGTGATCAATGCTGTCCCTCAGGCCATGCGGGATGGGTCTTATGGCTTGGGTGCGACAAAGAGTGAAACCATCATGAATGTTATTATTCCTGCGGCTCTTCCTGGGATCGTGGGTGGAGTACTGCTGGCTGCATCAAGGGCAATTGGTGAGACCATGATTGTGGTGATGGCAGCTGGCCTTTCAGCAAATCTTACGGCAAATCCACTACAGGCGGTCACCACGGTGACTGTACAGATTGTGACTTTACTGGTGGGTGATCAGGAATTTGACAGCCCCAAAACACTGGTTGCCTTCGCTCTTGGGTTACTGCTTTTTATCGTGACTCTAATCCTGAATGTCATTGCCCTCTACGTGGTACGAAAATATCGGGAAGAATATGAATGATTTATGCCAGGAGTTTCGGGATAAGGCTTTGGAAGGAGTAGAAAGATGCAGGTAGAAAGAAAAGAATCCACCATGGATAGGGTTAATGTCGGGCTTGCCAGAAGATATAGGCGGGAAAAGCGATTTCGGCTCTTTGGACTTGGGGCGATTATTGCGAGTATCAGTTTTCTTGGGCTGCTTTTTGTATCCATTGGCGCAAACGGGTGGTCTGCTTTTCAGCAGGCCGAGATCCTTCTCGATATCCATTTTGATACAGAGCAGTTTGATGTGGACAATCTCTCCTCTGCAAATTACGGAGCGCTGGTAAAAAATTCAATGAAAGGCCTTTTCCCCGATGTGAAAGGCCGTAGTGATACACGAAATCTCCATAAACTTGCAAGTACTGGTGCCTCCTATGTCCTGCAGAAAATGGTGATGAAGGATACTGGTATCATCGGCTCCACACAGAAGGTCTGGCTACCCGCTGATGATGAGGTGGATATGTTTCTCAAGGGCTATATTTCCCGGGATGTTCCCGAAAGTGACCGGCGGCTCAATGATAAACAGGTGTACTGGATAGATCAGCTCGTAGCCGGGGGACGTCTTGAGAAGAAGTTTAATACAACTTTTTTCACCGCAGGAGATTCCAGGGAGCCTGAGCTTGCCGGAATTCGGGGAGCTGCAGTGGGCTCCTTTTTTACACTTGCAGTCACCCTGCTGCTCGCCTTTCCAATAGGTGTGGCCACCGCTGTATATCTTGAAGAGTTTGCTCCCCGTAACAGGTGGACAGATCTTATCGAGGTGAACATCAACAATCTGGCCGCTGTTCCCTCCATTGTTTTTGGCCTGCTTGGGCTGGCGGTATTTTTAAATGTATTCGGAATGCCCCGATCCGCGCCTCTGGTCGGTGGTCTGGTTCTTACTTTGATGACCCTGCCCACCATTATCATCGCTTCAAGGGCTTCCCTGAAATCGGTTCCCCCTTCCATTCGTGAGGCGGCACTCGGTGTCGGTGCCTCGAAGATGCAGGCCATAACACACCATATCCTGCCCCTTGCCCTGCCTGGAATGATGACCGGAACTATCATAGGAATGGCCCAGGCACTGGGGGAAACTGCACCCCTTCTGATGATTGGGATGGTAGCCTTTATTGTGGACGTACCTGGGGCGGTAACCGATCCCTCCACCGTGCTTCCTGTACAGATTTATCTCTGGGCTGACTCACCGGAACGTGCCTTTGTGGAGCGCACTTCCGCTGCCATTATGGTCCTGCTTGCCTTTCTTATTTCCATGAATGCAGTGGCAGTTTTCCTTCGAAAGAAATTTGAACGTCGCTGGTAGTTGTTGAGTTGTAATGCTCCTCTAATAGGATCGTAATCATAACCTAACAATTTGCGGATATGGTGCCCTGTAAGTCATACAAGAGGATATGAATGCAATTTTGTAGTTAATCGTATATTTTTCAAAAGGAGAAAAGTAATGTTGAAGAAAGGAATTATTTTTACAGCAGTATCTCTGTTTGCTGTTACCGCTGTCTCAAATGTGCAGGCAGCTGCAGGTCGTGATTATATCTCAATCGTTGGTTCATCAACGGTCTACCCCTTTTCCACCACCGTAGCGGAGCAGTTTGGGAAGACCACAAAATTTAAAACCCCGAAAATCGAGTCGACCGGTTCTGGTGGAGGTATGAAGCTTTTTTGCGCCGGTTCCGGTATCGAGACTCCGGATATTACCAATGCATCGCGGAGAATCAAGTTTTCCGAGTATGAGAAGTGTCAGCAGAATGGGGTCAAAGAAATTATTGAAGTGAAAATCGGCTATGACGGAATTGTACTGGCAAACGCCAAAACGGCAGAGCAGATGAAACTCAGTAAAAAGGATATTTTCCTTGCTCTCGCAAAAGATGTTCCAGATCCAAAGGGTGGTGAAACGCTGGTTGCCAACCCCTATATGACCTGGAAAGAGGTAAATGCTTCCCTGCCTGACACCAAAATCGAAGTCCTGGGTCCTCCTCCCACATCCGGTACCCGTGATGCCTTTGTTGAGCTTGCCATGGAAGGCGGCTGCAAGAAGATTGACTGGATCGCGGCCCTGAAGAAAACAGACAAAAAACACTATAATGCAGTCTGTCATACCGTACGTGAAGATGGTGGGTATGTGGAAGCTGGAGAAAATGACAACCTGATCGTACAGAAACTTGAGGCAAATCCCAAGGCAATTGGTATATTCGGATTCAGTTTTCTTGATCAGAATGGCGATAAAATTCAAGGTTCCATTGTTGATGGCGAAGAGCCGACCTTCGAGAATATTGCATCTGGTAAATATGCGGTCTCGCGTCCTTTGTACTTCTACGTGAAGAAATCTCATATGGGCGTTATCCCAGGCATGGCTGAATTTCTTGGAGAGTTTTCCAGTGACAAGGCCTGGGGTGAAGAAGGATATCTTGCTGATAAAGGGCTTATCCCAATGCCGGAAGATGAGCGTAAGCAATTTGCTTCTGATATCAAATCTTCTAAAGACCTTGTTTTAAGCAAATAAGAAGGCTTTTTTTGATAAACATCCGGGGCAGAATTGCCCCGGTGTTTGGGGATGAATATGGAAGCAATGAGTGCAGCGTTTAATATTGGCAATGTCCCTTATTCAGGGGCTGAAAGTATGGCTCAGGAAGGTGTTGCTGAAATGGAGAAGATTGAGCGGGAAAATCGAACAACCGTCGGCCAGCAATTTGTCGATGATGCGCGCATGACCTGCCGTGACGTCAATGTGTATTATGGCGAAAAGCACGCCATCCGTGACGTTTCCATTGATGTCGGCCGTAATGAGGTGCTTGCCATGATTGGCCCTTCCGGCTGTGGCAAATCCACTTTTCTTCGTTGTCTGAACAGGATGAACGATACCGTGGACAGCTGCCGGGTTGAGGGGAAAATAATTCTCGATGAACTGGATATTTATGACAAGGCCGTGGATGTGGTTCCCCTGCGTGCCCAGGTGGGGATGGTTTTCCAGAAACCCAATCCCTTCCCGAAATCAATTTATGATAATGTTGCCTATGGTCCCAAGATTCATGGTCTTGCAACAACACGCGTTGAACTTGACGAGGTGGTTGAGAGTTCTTTGAAGAAAGCAGGGCTTTGGAAAGAGGTGAGTGACAGACTTGATCAGCCGGGAACCGGCCTTTCCGGAGGTCAGCAACAGCGGCTCTGCATTGCACGGGCCATTGCCGTACGACCCGAAGTTATCCTTATGGATGAACCCTGTTCAGCACTTGATCCCATAGCTACGGCGACGATTGAGGATCTTATTGCCGAGCTTCAGGAGCAGTACACCATTGTGATTGTTACCCATAATATGCAGCAGGCTGCCCGGGTTTCCCAGCGGACAGCCTATTTTCATCTCGGTGATCTGATTGAGGTAGGTAAGACTGACAGAGTTTTTACCAATCCCCGTCACAGGCTGACTGAGGATTATATCACCGGTCGTTTTGGCTGATACACCGTTATTGACCGGGAATCTTTTGTGAGACATCATATTTTCTTTCACATGACGCAGCTCATTATTTACCTGTTTACCACTCCTCCTCAGCCCGCATGAGGAGGAGTGGTTTCGTGTCGATTATATGAGCATCTGTGGCCAGGACGGCCGCAGCAGAGCCCCCAGGGATGGGTTTATGGCGTCCCATATAATCGATTCGGAACAGCTCCGGGTTGCAAAGCTGAGTTTTGATGGTACTCAGGTTCTTTTGTCACCTTTTGCCCCTTTTATTTTCACTGACTGAAGGCAAACTCCCAGTAATCAAAAGCTTTATCGTGACGCGATTTCTTTGGAGAGTTGATCCAAGCAAATACCTTCTACCATCATGTGCTTTGCATCCGGAGAACTTGGGTCTCCCGCGTAGCGTTGTTCAATCGTATTTTCTTTAGGAAAGAAAATGAATTCTGTCATGGACTCTTCAGCACCAATCATTGTGTTATCATACTTGTAACTTTTTTTATTGTTATCATTATTCACTACAGATAAATCTATTCCCTCCATCATATCTTCTTCTGAAAAAGCAACTGCTTGGCTATATGTTAAAATAGACACAACAAGTCCTGCCATTAACATTAACGATGTGTTTTTTCTTTTCATCTTTTTACTCCTTTAAGAATTTATTATTAGTTATCTGATTACTTTTAAGAGAAACATACTTGCGTAAATTCCTCATTTCTATTGAGACTTAGAATGGTTGAGGTCAAGCTGTCCATGTCGAGGGGTTTTGTGAAATACTTATCTACACCCGCGGTGAAACAGATTGCATCATTGCCTTGGGTGTCATTTGCCGTAAGAGCTATAATAGGTAAACGCCCCTTACTAAAACAGCGTTCAGATTCGCGGATTCGTCGGACAGCCTGCAGACCATTCATCACCGGCATTTGAATATCTGTGAGGACAACATTTGGCCTGGATTCTTCCAGGGCCAGGAGGAGTTCCAATCCGTTTTCAAAGAGAGTAATCGAGGCCCCTTTTTCTTTGAGAAAGGAAGAGATCATGCGCTGATTGATAAACTCGTCCTCGGCCAGAAATATTGACATTCCACTCAGGGGGAGCTTTTCGGAAGTTGGTTCCTTTGCGCAGAAACTTGTGCTCCACTGCTCAAGGTGGCTCCCAATACAGACTCCTTCTTTCTTCATTATTTCTCCTTCCAGATTATTGTTATCTTCCCATACTAATTCGACAATAGTCCTGTCATTGGCTGGCAACGTGTTTGTTGATAGAGCGCATTAAAGCAGACAAGGAGTAGTTACTTGCTGTCAAACGGCTATGGTCTGCCGGACCAGGTTCCAAATGAGTTGATCTCAGAGTTGCAAAGATCATTCTCAGAATTTTCAATTCAACTTACCATCCTCTTCTTACAATTTTCTCACACTCCATCTTTGTCACTCCTGATAAAAATATTTTTGAGTGAAAAAGCCATGGCCCACCCACCGCCTCACAGTTCAACGAAAAAAATAGTTATGAACAAAAGTTCTTGACATATCCACATAATCGGGTGAAGTTGCAATGGATCGTAATTGGTCAGAAGTACTCAGAATTGCTGCCCTGCAAGGTTTGCTGATTAAAAGATAAGTCGGACATATGCAGGCAGGAATATTGTTTGTTTTCAAGTATGGAGAGGTTGATAATGAATGGTCCGAATATTTGGCCGCCAAAACCGAAAAGAGATCATCTTGTTGATATTTTCTCTAAGAGGCGAGTCCACCGAAAAATAAATGGGGGGATTGTAGCAATGCTCTTCGCCTCTTTCTTCGTGGCGTCCCCCTTGCTGGCAGACGGCATTGTCAACAGACAGACCCAGAGCAGTGATTATGTCAGGACTTTGACCCGTCACGCCTCAACGAATAGTCTTGACTCTATCGTCTATAATCCGGCTGGGGTAATGAAATTTGAAAATGGTACCTATGCAAAACTGGACAGTGTCCTTATTTCAAAAGAATATTCCAACACCATTCCCGGATATGGGAAATTTGAAGACAGCAATACCATAGGTTTTATCCCGGCGTTTTTTGCCCTCCACAAAAGGGATGACTGGTCGGTTTATTGCTCCTTCACTGTTCCCGGTGGAGGTGGAATAGTCGACTATGATAAGGGTAACGCCACCTCGATTGCTGTTGCCAACGGATTAATGGCAGCCACTCCACTGAATACTGTTGATGCCATGAACGTTAAAGCGAGCAGCGTTTATTTCGGCTATACATTGGGCGGCGCTTATGCAATTAATGAAAAGCTGTCCATGGCCGCAGGCATCCGTTACGTTGATGCCAATATTGATGCCGAATCCAATCTTGCCCTTTCCGTAAATGGTTTCGCATCCAGAGTCTTCCAAATTGATTTTGAACAGCATGCAGGTGGTTGGGGAGGATTCGCAGGGATCAACATTTCCCCTTCGGAAAAAGTGAACATCGGCCTTGTTTATCAATCCAACACCCGTCTCAGCTTTGATAAAGATATACACCGGGACGATATCAACGCAGTGGGAACCTTTGCGAAAAGTCGTGAGGATCTTCCAGGCCTTATTGGCGTAGGGGTTGGTCTTTTCCTTCGACAGGATGTAAGACTGGATGTCAACTACACTCATTATCTGGAGCAGGAAGCCACATGGGAAGGGAGACTTGATGGACAGGGAGGCAGTTATGATTTGACTGCATCTGCTGAATACACATTGGCCCCAAATCTCAAAATAAACCTGGGATGCAGAAAAACCCATATGGGAATTGATCCGGATAGAATGGGAGCGGAATCCCCGGAATTGAGTTCAGTTACTGTTTCAACGGGGGCGTTGTGGAATCCAGGTCACACATGGGCTGTCAATTTGGGTGTGGCGAAAGTATTTTACGATGCTGCCGTCACTTCACAGGGAACTGAATACGACAAGGATGCCGTGGCCCTTTTCTTTGGCGTACAGAAAAAATTCTTTTAATAGAAAAAAGGTCCTCTTACATGACTTCGAACAAGACTATCGATTCGGGCCTCAGCCGGATGGCACGAGAACTGATTAGTAACGCCGGCCTCATCGATCTGCATGTTGACACATACATTCCCTATCGTCTTTTTTGCTATGATATCTTTCGTCGGCACAGAGGAGAGCCCTTGTTGGGCCTCATTCCTCTGCCGTTTGGTCATCTGGATCTGCCCCGTATTAAAGAATCCGGCCTTTCCGGGGCCATGTGGTCCATTACCACCAACATACTTCGTCCGCGCTGGAATCGCTGGTCGACCTTTATGAACAATCTTGAAGAATTCTCTACACTGGCCAACCACAGTAATGCTGGAATTCGATTTGTCCGTAATAAAGCCGAATATGAAGAAGCGCGTCAAGACGGATCCCACGCCATCTTTCTCTCCATTCAGGGTGGTAATGCCCTGGAAAAAGCACCTTCCGGCATTAACTCCCTCCCGGAGCCAAACCTTATTACACGAATGACCCTCATCCATATGACAGACAGTGTCTATGGGGCTACTTCCTACCCCTATTTCAGTTGGAGAAGGGCAAAAGGTTTAACGGAAAAAGGGCGGGAGATGATCGCTCAACTCAATGCCCATCGAATTTTTACAGATCTTTCCCATATTCACCCCTGTGGCTTTTGGGATGCCATGCAAGTGCATGACCCATCATTGCCGGTAATCGTTACCCATACAGGAGCTCGTGGTGTTACTGATTTATGGCGTAATCTTGACGATGGTCAGATAAAGGCAGTGGCCAAGACCGGAGGCGTCATCGGAATTATTTTCCACAAAAAATACCTGAAAAGAAAACACGGACCACAGAATGCTGACATGGTTCTTGAGCATTTGGAACACGTTATTAATGTAGCCGGGGAAGACGTCGCGGCCATCGGTTCTGATTATGATGGTTTTATTTTACCGCCCAAAGATCTCCTCTCGGGAGAACACTATCCCGTATTGGTTGAAAAGATGCTGCAGAGGGGATGGTCGTCGTCAAGAATCAAGAAAATTCTCAGTGAAAATTTCCTTCGGGCACTGGATCGGCTGCGGCCATAATTTTTTCCACAGCGAAGCGTGATTCCTCTTTTGGTAACCCCTCTCGCTGTAATGCCTCCTCATAGCTGCACAACACTTCTTTGGCCTTTATTGACTCACCATTATTCTTGTGGAGGGAGTACAGAATCCCGACCAGATCGTCATTGACCGGATCAATAGGCCATATTTTTTCCAAAACTTCCAGGGCTTCTCCGGCATCCCCTCCTTTTTGGAGGTGACGAGCCCAACCCATTGCTGTTTCAACAAATTTTGTCTGCAACCGGTCACAGAGTACCACTGCCGGTTCATAAAGAAAACTCCCATCGGCAAAACAGCCCCGCCAAAGACGAATGGCTTTAGCAAAGTGATTACCTGCCTGCCACCACTCACCTTGAGTCATATGTTGCCCTACCATATTGAGCGCTTCATCAAACTCCACAGCATCAATCCAGCAATTCTGCAGACACAGTATCCCTTTATGAACAAAAAGATAATCTTTGATATCAAAGGGAGCAATAAGGGGTGCCAAGGTTCCTCGTAACCTGTTCACAAGGGTATCAACTTTAGAGCGGGTCTTTGCAGGATCACTGTCCGGCCACATCACAAGCATTATTTTGTTTAAATCAATCTGCTGATTTACCGAAGAAAGCAACAGGGAGAAGAGCTGCCTTTGGGCCTGAGAGAAGTCTTTGCTATCGAATTGAGTCTGTTCTCCTATTTTGACAAAAAAATCTCCGAGAATATAGAATCGCAATAAAGGTATCGATACACCGTTATCGAGAATGGCAAGTCTATGTTTGTTCCGGGCAAGCAGACGGGAAAAATCAACCTCCAATCCTTCACGTACAGCAGCCTGCAGGACAGGAACCATAATTACCTGGATCCAGCCCCGCAAATGCGTGTACTGATTCTCTTTCATGACCTTCAGGCCTTCTAGAATGTCAGGTCGGGCATCATTCTCCAGCCCATTATAGAGAAAGTAAAATGCTCTTATAAAATGACTGTAAGCAACATAATAATTAATCTGCGATTCCCTTGCAAGCGCCATCCCTTTAGAGATATATACCTCAGCACCCTTTCTGTTCAACAAACAACAGACAAGGCCCTGCATAATGTTCATCAGGGTCAGTAGGTAGAAACTCGCCCCCAACTTGGCCACTTTATTAACCTGAACCATGGTCTTGAGGGCAACTTCATCCCCGTTCAAGGCCTCAAGAACAGCCTGTGACACAAGAAACTGACATCTCTGATTGGGTTGATCCTGGGCAGGCCCTGATAACGGCACTTGTCCCAGTAATCTCGCAACTTCTTTCAGGTTGTTCCTGCAAAAGGACAGATTGATTTCCCAAATTTTCAAAAGCGGCCCAATTGTACTGGTAGAGATGAACTGGGTGCCCACCAGATTCACCAAGGCTTTCTTCTGCCGCTGAAAATTATGGTAATCCCCTTCCGCCTCCAAACGATTAACCAGAAATGTTGTTATAAGTGCCTTCGGCAATACCCCAACCCTGTTATCTTTAATCAGCCTATAGCCCTTTTCTGCAACGGTTAGAGCCTCTATCTTCTGTCCTCGAAGGTGATACAGATATCCCATAATAAGCATTGAGGCGCCAAGAATATTGGGCATATTATTCTGCACCGCGATATGGGAGGCAATTCCCACGTAATGCATTCCTTTATTGGCATTGGCCTCAAAAAAAACGTAGCCGTAGGCAATATTTTTAGCGACCAGCGCCTTCATGTATGATTCGAGAACCTTTTCCTGGCTCCCAAAAAGCTCTGTTGTCCTTGGTAGTAAAGATTCCCCTAAGGCAAACATACCGCTTACCTCAGCATGGAAACTGATCGTGTACGACAAAGAAATAAGCTCTCCAATGGCATCCCCGGCTTCGAGAAAACTGGCGCTTGAGGCCTTGAGATGATTAAGAGCATCAATGGGGTTACTCCGGTCAAGCAGTCCTTTGAAAAACTGGAACCACCCAGACTTCTTTACGATATTGGAGGGGAGGTCCTTCAAGCTTTTTACGAGGGTAGCCGTTATGCCGCGTGAAACCATTGGCAGGCCATATTGTGCCAGAAAACTCTCAAATCCCTCATAATCATGTGCTTTTACTAAATAAGCCATGGCGATCTCGTAGCGACCAATATCCAGACAGTAGGCAACTGCGGTAGACAAAATAGAAGCAATTTCCTCAGGGGCGAGAGCAATCTCTGCCTGATCTTGCAAAACCTGACGAAACAGGTCATGAAAACCATACATGTCGCTGTCCAGAAAATGGACGAAACAATTTTGCCTCAGGAGTTCTTCCAGTTCTTTGTCGATTTCAGGATTGCCGGTTATTTGCCGGGCAAGGTTAATAGGAATGTCCTCGAGCAAAGAAAGCTGAAAAAGGCTGTGTTGAATCTCTTTTGGTATGGTTCTAAGCAATTCCTCCTGAAAATAGGTAATGACTTCTTTGTAGAAAATACTGGGTAAGCATTTATCAATTGTCTTAGAGCCATAAGTACGGGAGGCAAGTACGATTCCCATTGCCCATCCACGAACCATGTTGTTTATCTCCAGAGTGGCATGGCGAGATGGCTGATGTCCTAGCATTATTTCCAGTAATTCAAGCTCCTCCGCAGAATCCAGTGATAACTGTTCATTGTCCAGGTAAAGAGTTGCTCCTCCGAATTTAACCCTTTTCGATTTTAATGGGACAGGTCGTCGGGAAAGAAGCATAAAGGAAAGGGAGGCTGGAGCCTCGTGTAGAAGGTGATCAAGTTGTTCAAGGGTACGTTCAGAGGAATCCAGTAAATGGAGATCGTCAAAAACTATAAAAAAATCGGTTGGAATAGATTTATCCAGAAATGTCAGCATGTCATTTAAACAGTCGGCAAGATCCATCATTGTCATCTGCCCACTGGCAACCAAATCTCAGGTTCGAGTGTTCGAAAAGCCTTGAACTGATCGATTAATCCCCTCATAAAGGGCAGAGATAAAATAAAGTGGGTCGGTATCTTCTGGCGTGATCTGGTACCAGACATATGGGATGGCCAAATGGGAGAGAAACTGGACGGCAGTGGTCGTTTTTCCCTGTCCAGCCTGCGCCTCCATAAAAAAATACTGATAATCAGAAGGCGTTGTTAAATATTCATCCACCAATCGCTGTCGAATCAACGTCTTCTTCTGAGCGGAACGAGGTGCTTGGTATTTATTGGCTGGTATTTGAAGTTGTATTTTCAGATCCGACAGCATAATATTTTTTTCTTACCTGCTGGTTATACTGGGTTGAAGCTACTCCAAAGGAGGAATGTGGTGGGCCTATCTCAGATGTAACTATTAGAAAAAACATGAATTCAAAATATTAGGATCGATGTCAATTAATGGCGAATAAACAGACAACAAAGCTTCTTCTAGAATCCTTTTTAAAAAAAATGAACCACGGTTCATTTGATCATAATGGAGATATAATTACAAGAAATTTTGAAAGTAGGAATTATTATGGATGTTTTATGAGGAAAATTAAGAAAGCATGTCGGCGTTGTCGATTAAAAAAACTCAATCCAGTCTTACATCGACCCGTGTTGAGTTTGATGAGGTTGTTGAGAGTTCTTTGAAGAAGGCGGGCCTGTGGAAAGAGGTGAGTGTAACAGGATGCTGCCCGGGTTTCCCAGCGGACAGCCTATTTTCATCTCGGTGANCTGATTGAGGTAGGTAAGACTGACAGAGTTTTTACCAATCCCCGTCANAGGCTGACTGAGGATTATATCACCGGTCGTTTTGGCTGATGTCGGTCCCTAACCATGCAGTTTTTTTGGAGACATCAAATGTTCTTCCATATGACGCAGCTCATTAATTCCTGAAACAACAATTTTGGGATCTGGAATAAGTTTTTTTGCTGGAAGTTTTCCTTCATAGTCCATATTTGAAAGGATATGTTTAATGCAGTTAATCCGGGCAAGTTTTTTATTGTCGGAACGAATGATAGTCCAGGGGGCCATGGTGCGGTTGGTTTCCGAAAGCATCTGGAACTTACGGATGGCATACTCATTCCAGTATTTCTGCGCCAGGTTATCAACGGGTGAGAGCTTATACTGCTTGAGAGGATCGTCTTTTCGTGAGTCAAAGCGCTCTTTCTGAATCTCTTTAGACACAGAAAAGTAAAATTTAAAGAGGGTTATACCGTCTTTTACTAAGAGCTCTTCCAGCATGGGAACATCCTTCAGAAAACGCTTGTTCTGTTCATCGCTGCAGAATCCCATTACTGGTTCAACCATTGCCCGGTTATACCAGCTTCGGTCAAAGATGGTGAATTCTCCGGCGGTTGGCAGGTGAGAGGTGTAGCGCTGAAAGTACCATTGGGTTAACTCCGTCTCGTTGGGTTTTGCCAGTGCTACAACCTTGTATTTTCTGGGGTTGAGATGGGCGGTAATCCGCTTGATAGTCCCTCCCTTTCCCGCTGCGTCCCTTCCTTCGAAAATGGCCAGTACACGTTTTCCGGTGGCCTGCATGGATTCCTGCATCTTCATGAGTTCAATCTGGAGAGTCCGTAAATCCTCCTCATATTGCATATGCCATTTTTTGATCCATACTGCCTGGCGATTCTTGTCTTCCCGGGCATCTTTGTTCCTGATGGCGGTTCCTTCTGCTAATTCTATTTTTTTCAGTTTTTCCTGATTAGTACTTCCCATGACGACACCCGTAAGTTGTTCAGCTGGTTGGTTGTTAAAATATGAGATTAAGGAGTTTGGAGATATTGTTATCCAACAAAACTGCCTAGTTTAATGCGCTGGGCGTCCATGATTTCCTTTTCACGGGAACCGGAGATGACAATATCGGGATCCGGTACAAAATCCAGGTTCTTAGCACCTCTCTCATAGGGGACGGCATTGAGGATGACTTTCATTGCATTGAGACGGGCTTCATGTTTGTTGTTGGAGCGGATTATGGTCCAGGGAGCGGTGTTAGTGTGGGTTTTTTTCAACATCTCATATTTTTGAGTGGTGAAGTCGTCCCAGCGATCCTGGGCCTGAACATCAATTTCAGAAAGTTTCCACTGCCTGAGCGGATCAGTCTTTCGTCTGTCGAAACGTCTCGCCTGTTCTTCCTTGGTCACTGAAAAATAGAGTTTAACCAGTATGGTTCCCTGGCGAACCAGATCCTTTTCAAACCCGACCACTCCCTGCATGAAATGCTTATACTCTTCTGGGGTGCAGAAACCGAAAACAGGCTCTACAACAGCGCGGTTATACCAGCTGCGGTCGAAAAGTACCACTTCGCCGCCACGAGGAAACTGGGCAATATATTTTTGAAAAAACCACTGGGTTGTTTCGTTTTCCGTTGGTTTGGCCATAGCCACGACTCGATAATGTTTTTCATTCATGTACCGGCTGACCCGTCGGGGGGGCATCCCGGCCCTCAAATAGAATAATCATGCGCCGCTTATTGTTCTCCAGGCATTTCTGCATCCTGATCAATTCAGCTTGATAGGGCTTAAGTGCCTCTTCTCTGTGGAAACGGCGAATTGCCTTTTTCTGGTATGTATTAAGGCAGGGGCCACCTTTTTTCAATTCACTATATTCTTCGAGCAGATCGGTAAGGATGACGCCTTTCTTCTTATACAGGATGATTTTTGGATTTTTTTTCTTTGGGGTCTTAATGTTTACTTTTGCCTCGGATGCTTTCTGTTTTTTTGACTTTTCTGCGGGTTTTCCAGAATCAGCAACTACCGTTGACGTTTTCTTTGTTTTGTCCTCTGGTGCGGGGGCTACAGCTTTTGTAGCTGTCGTTTTTTTTGTTGCTGCAGGTTTACGGGAAGTACCTGTTTTTTTTTCTGTCATGGTTCCTGTTCTCCTGATAGGCGTTTGCCGGAACCATTTGTCACAGGAAAAAGCTGTGGATCATGGTATCCGGTGGAATTTTTAGGGTAGAGAGAACTATCCTCTAAAAAATGTCACCAGTCAATGCGGGAAAAATACGGCAAAAATACGTAGCGAAATTCTGTATATTGGGAGGTGGGGAGTGGCTGACTAGCGGGAGGTGAATGTGGTCGTAAGGTAAGTACGAAGACTGATTTTTTTCTTATTAATACCAAGTTTTTTGCGCAGGTTATTGCGGTAGGTTTCAACGGTACGCAGTCCGATGTGGAGAATTTCGGCGATATCTTTACTCGTTTTCCCCTGCCGTACCAAGTCAGTAATGATGCTTTCCCGGGGAGAGAGTTTCAGCATGATCTTTCTTGCTTCCGGGGAGAACTGTTGGCTAATGGAGTCAATATGTGCCGCAATAATACGTATGGTCTCTGCCTGTTTTTCGTTGACTGGAGATTGTTGAAGCAGATTCAGGTAGGGGTTGACCAGTTCCTGGAGCTTGATCGATATTTGTTCTTCTATACTCTCCCTGGCTCTGGTGTGCTGATCCAGCATAACTTTGAGCGCAATATTGGCGTCCTCTGCCTCTTTCTTTTTTTGTTCCAGTTCAAGTACTGCCATCTCCTGTTCGGTAATATCCCGGGAAATGAGCCCAAAGCCTGCCTTGTGATTTTCCTGGTTACGGATGCTGAAGATGGTTGTTGCCAGGTGGCGGACTGCTCCGTGTTCCTGTTGTTGAATTACAAATTCATGGAGGCCCTTGGTGTTGGCCAGGGCTACGGCTTTTTGAAATTGTTTCAGATTACCAGTAGTTGTATATAGTACACTGGCTTTCCTACCTATGGCCTCGTCACTCGGGCACTGGTAGAGTTTTTCTGCTGCTTGATTGTGGATAAGGATAGTCAAATCTGGATCCAGGATGGAAATGGCTATATCACTGACGGACCGCAGCATACTGTCGAGGATGGATGCTTCCTCAATCCGCTGTTTGACCTGTTGCAGCTGTTGGTCTTTCTGGCGGATGACCCCTTTGAGATGATCGGTATAGCTGGTGCGGAGGCCCTTGACCATGTCGGTTTCTGTGATGATTCCGACATAATGGCCACTACTGTTGGTGACTACCAGCCGACGGAGCTTGTTTTGTGTCAGAATTTTTGCAGCTTCATGGCTCGATACATCTGAGAAGACAGTCTGCACCGGCGTGCTCATAACTTCTTGAAGGGTGATTTTTTTCAAGTCTTTTTTGGAACGAATCAGACGAAGGAGATCCCGTTCTGTTATGATACCTATAGGAAAGCCATTTTCTTCCATTACGAGAGAACTGATTCGCCGGTCGTTCATAAGTTTCATCGCCGCATAGACAGAAAGGGATGGTTTCAGACTGACAACATCTCGACTCATTACCTGCTCCACACTCTTGAATTCCATGAAGTACTCAAGGCCGAGGTGGGAGAGAAAGTCCGTACCGGTAATGATGCCCATGAGCAGACCGTCATGGTCAGTGACTACCAGATGGCGGAAGCGATGCTGAAGAAGGAGTTGATATGCCTCCCGGTAGTCCATATCAACGGAAGCGGTGAGGGGGGGACTGCTCATGACCTTGTGCATGGGCCAGGAATAGTCAATCGTGCCACCCGCCCGGATCTGAATCAGTGCCCGTTCTGTAAATATTCCAAGAGGTGTTCCGTTCTGGGCAACAATAAGAGCGCTGAGTTTTTGCTGCTCCATAATTCCAAGGGCGTGGCTTACGGAGGCGTCCGGGGTGACGGTGAGAACCGGGGTTGTCATGATGTCCTGGAGAGTTTCCATCGGGCATCCTTTGGGGTGTATATGTCGGGTCTGTTCCCCCCCATTCATGTTGCCATGAATGAGGGAGTATCAGTGACCTGAGACCAGCAGCAACAGGAATTTATTTTTTGCCGGCAAAGACAAGCTGTCCACCGAGGTGTCCGGCAAGACCAACGGCTGCAAGCATAAAACTTGACCAGATCAGAAAGAGCCAACGATCGAGGGATGGGGTAATAAGAACATCCGGCTCTATTGTTTTCCAGATAACAAGACCAAACAGAATAACGGTGGCGACAACGCTTGCTGCAATCTTGATTTTAAAAACAGATGTCTTGGCCCCCTTATATTTTTTCTGCCAGGTGACATAGCCTGTGAATATTACCAGGGGCATACTCAAAAGCACAGCTATCATGTTGTAATAAGCAGCATTAGCAAGACCCTGGGAGCTGGTTAACATACCCAGGACCAGAAGAAGAACGGCCACGGGGATGATTCCGTTTGGAGTGTGCACGCTGATAGGGTGGAGGTGATTTTTTACGAGAAGGTCGGAGGCTTTCTCAAAGAGAGTCAGCTGCTCCTGAGAGGGCGCCGTGCCAGGAACTTCCGCTTTCTCCGTGACAATCTGAGTTACCTCATCGCTATTCTCTTCAGAGGAACCTATCTCCACAAACTTATCTCTGTCAGCTCCGCAAAGTGGACATTTTTCTGGTGGCTCATTTCCTTCATGGATATAGCCACACACTGAACATTTCCATTTTTTCATGCTTGTAATCCTCGTTCCTTTGTTAGAGAAGATGCATTCTGCTACACATGACCTACCAGTTTTCACCAAGAAGTTCGAAATGAGCCTGGCCGTGAGCACAGGCCGGGCAAAGTTCTGGAGCTTCTTTTCCGGTGTGGAGGTATCCGCAGTTGCGACATCTCCAGCTCACATCCTTATCACGCTGAAATACTCGACCATCGGTAATGTTGTTCATCAGATCCAGGTAGCGTTTTTCATGCTGCTTTTCTGCAACTGCAATGGCTTCAAATACCAGTGCGATATCATGAAACCCCTCTTCACGGGCAGTGGCTGCGAACCCGGGATACATGATAGTGTGTTCGTAATTTTCTCCACCGGCTGATTCCTTGAGATTGTCGATGGTGCTTCCGATTTTCCCCGCAGGAAAGCTTCCGGTTATTTCTACTTCCCCGCCTTCAAGAAGTTTGAACAGACGCTTGGCATGTTCCTTCTCCTGGTTTGCCGTTTCCTCAAAGATATGAGATATCTGGACATACCCATCATTTTTTGCCTTGGAAGCAAAGTAGGTGTAGCGGTTACGAGCCTGTGATTCGCCGCAAAAGGCGGTGACAATATTTTTTTCTGTCTGGGTGTTTTTTAAAGACGCCATAGTATTAGTCCTCACTGTGATAGATGAAATAAGTTAGAGTAACACTATCATCATTTGAATGTATTACTCAATAAAGATATGTTAATTTCGTTGAACTTCGACTCATGTGGTACGACAGTCATGAGATTTTACTTGTTATACACCGGCGTGCCATCATCATTAATGGCAAATTCGTCGTTCTTCTGACACACTGCATCCTCCCTGTTGGTTTGTTTAAAGCACCAAAGTATGATAAGTCCACGATGGGCTGTGGTCTTGTGAGTATCTTGTCTTTGATAAGATCTGATCTTACTTGTGGCCCCAAAAAAAAACCTTCAAAATGTCTCCTGCTACTGGAGTTTGGAGTTTCATGTTGACGTGACCCAAGATTCAGATCAGATCACACTAACTTGAAAACAATTAAAACTTAACTAAATATTACAAATAAAAC